>Ga0209815_1000004_pt1 | contig 203701 bp, 199 predicted proteins | sample CoawatmetaG00DNA_FD_187507 | JGI IMG/M metagenome (GOLD analysis project Ga0209815, IMG submission 187507) | Marine microbial communities from the West Antarctic Peninsula - Coastal water metaG002-DNA (SPAdes) (version 2) | ecosystem: Environmental > Aquatic > Marine > Coastal ...
AAAATAACACTCGGTCAGCAAAGTCTTTGGCAAAATTCATTTCGTGAGTCACTGTCAGCATAGTCGTGTCTGTGTCTGCAGCCAGCACTCTCAAAACATTTAAGACTTCATCCACAAGCTCGGGGTCCAGGGCCGAGGTGACTTCATCAAACAGCATGATTTTTGGTTCCAAGGCGAGGGCTCGGGCGATAGCAACGCGTTGTTGTTGTCCTCCCGATAGCTCATGGGGATAATGTTGTGCTTTTTCTTCTAGTCCCACTAAAGCCAATAACTTTTGGGCTTTGACTATTGCATCCACTCGATCTTTGTCTTTTACGAGGATCTGTGGCTCCACTATATTTGTGATCACATCAAGATGAGGAAATAGGTTGAATTGCTGGAATACCATGCCCACATTGGTGCGCATATAATGGAGGTGTTTTTCACTTGCAGGAACTAAGTCATTACCTAAGCGCTGATGCCATAAATAATCTCCATCAATCACCACATGCCCTGTGTCAATTGTTTCCAGAGTCATCAAAATCCTAAGGATCGTTGTTTTTCCAGAGCCACTTGGACCGATTAAAGCGAGTTTCTCACCTTTGTGGACATGCAAATCAAGGTTTTTCAGTACCTCTAAATCACCAAAGGATTTTGAAACATTTTGAAACTCTATAATCTTTTCCATAAAAACTTTCTCAATATCTAAAGGTCCAGACCCTTACCTTTAGGTTTTTTGTATTTTGTATTTTGTGTTTTGAATTTTGAATTTTTAAACTTACCTAAGCTATTATCATGCCAAAATTGAAATATTTAATTAAATCAATAAATTAACAAAACTCTTTATTTATTAACTCCATTTAAATCGCCACTTAATAGTGCAAATAAAATCAGTATCTTAAAAATGTTCATTTTTAGTGCAATGACAACCACCCATTGTTGAACTTCAAATCAGACTTATAGAATCGATAAAAGTTGTTTTAATTCCAGTTAAAAGCCTGCAATTTTGCCAACCTTACTTTGTCGTAAATAAAGATTAAAATCATAGTATCAGCATTTTATGGCTTTTATTGATCAAATAAAGCTAATGAATGAGTATATTTACCAAAACTGTGCTTAACTGTGAGGGAATTAGATCAATGCATTCATAAATGATTGAATTTATTATAATTTACATTAAAAATAACGATAAAACAGAATAAATTTTGCAATTAAATTAGCTAAAAATAGTACATTTATTGCCTCAAGCGTGCTTTACTTATACAAATTAGAGCACTAAATTTTTGCCCGCAGGCCATTAAGTCAAAGTTCAACAGCAGAGAGTCAGATGAAAAGTTTGGATCAGAGCGACCGAAAAATACTACATTTATTACAAAAAAATTCCCGTGAAAAACTAGAGTCTATTGCCTCTGAGACGGGTCTTTCCGTTGCCACTGTTCAAAGGCGCATAAAACATTTTCGTTCAGCAGGCATTATCGAACAAGAAACTGCTCTGATATCCCAAGAAGCGGCAGGATATAATATGACGTTTCTGATTTTCGTTGAGATGGAGCAAGAGAAGTCTCACCAACTGGATATTTTTCGCAAGAAAGTAACGGCAGAGCCTCAAGTACAGCAATGCTATTACATTACCGGTGAGGCTGATTTTGCTTTGGTCGTGTTAGGCAAAGATGTTGAAGACTTCGAACGACTAACTCATCGCTTGTTTTTTGAAGATAACAACGTAAAACGTTTTCGAACTTCAGTCGTCATGAATCGTACCAAAACTGGAATGACAGTGCCTTTAGAGTGTGAATTTTAAATTAATTCCAGCCTCTGCTCATTAAAAAGAGCAGCATCTTAACTCTCAGCAACACTATTCTAAACTGATTTAAACCCACATAATAATACTACCAAGGCTTGGCAACAGGTCTTTCTTATGACAGCGCAAAAATTGCATTTTTTTGATGCAATTTTTCTCTTTTCAGGACGAATTATGCCAGCCTACCCAGAAGCCCAAGTTCTTCATGCCCTTGATTGTTATTTACAAAAATGTCCTTTGCCTGATGAGTTATGGATTTTTGCCTATGGTTCATTAATGTGGAATCCTGAAATGAAGATCGAAGAAGTCCAGCAAGGCACAGTGCACGACTTGCAACGGGGTTTCAATTCATTATCTACGGTCCATCGTGGTACTCAAGAACGCCCTGGCTTAGTTTTATCATTGCGCGATGGAGGTCATTGTGAAGGACTTGCCTTACGGGTTGCGCAGGAATCAAAGCAAGAAGATTTTAAAAATTTGTGGCTTAGGGAAATGGTGACTTTATTTTACCGACCTCGCATGTGCCAAGTCACGACTCACTCTGGAATTATTAACGCTATTACGTTTGTGGCAGATCAAAAGCATGAACAATACGTTGACTTTGAACACGCTAAATGTGCCAGCATGATAGGTCAAGCCTTTGGTGGCAGAGGCAGTAACATGGATTATTTTACAAACACGTCATCACACTTAAAAAAACTTAATATTAATGACCCTTTATTTAGCAACATCAGCGCCCACTGGACTTCTTAAACGATGAGAAAAAGATCAAAGATGATGCTCTAAGGATGGGTATATCCGCTCAATGAGGGGGTCTAAGTGACTGATTACGTCACGTGAACGTCTAGCGATAAAAGCTGCGTAGAATAATCTTTTCATCAATACAGTTGCATTAGTCACAATGCCTGCTCACTTAAATAATATGAGTTGTTGTCTATTTAGTTAGAGTTTGCAGTTAAAGGGTTCTGCCATTCGACACCACTGGCTGGATGAGTGGGTACCCAACGAGCTAATAGTAAGGAAATTACAGCCATCATAGCGCCCACTATAAATACTAATGGCGGAGATACTAACCACAAAAGCCCCATTAACGCTGGAAGCACAACCGCTGCAATGTGATTAATAGTAAAAGCAACGCCAGCCGTGGAGGCCATATCAGCAGGGTCTGCAATTTTTTGAAAGTAGGTTTTTTGGGCAATCGCCATAGCAAATAAAACATGATCTAACATATACAAAACCACGGCCAAAGGAGCCCACTCAACCACACTGTAGGCCAGAAATACTAAAATTAAGCCCATATATTCTACGGTCAGTGCCTTTCGCTCTCCCCATCGAGCGACTAGTCCACCTATTTTAGGGGCCAGCCACATACTTAAAAGGCCATTGACTAGGAACATGAGCGCCACTTCGTCAGCGCCAAAACCAAAACGTTCCACCATCATCAGCGCTGCAAACACCACAAAAATTTGACGCCGTCCACCACCCATAAACACCAAAGCGTAGTAAAGGCTATAACGTTTGCGTACGACTAACTTTTTAGTTTGTGTGATTTTAGATTCATAATGTGGAAACATCAAAAAAGCAGCCAGTGCAATGGCAACAGTGACTCCCCCACCAAAGGTATAAACCCATGCCACAGGCAGCTCAAACACTTGCAACGCTACCCATACCCATCCATACGCAATTAAAGAAGATGCCGCACCAATGGATATCAAACGCCCCAACTGAACAGGGGCTTCTGCTTTACTAAACCACTGTAAAGCGAGTGATTGTTTAACCGTTTCATAATAATGAAAGCCAACTGACATGAGCATGGTGGTAATCAGAAGTCCATTAAAATTAGGCAACCATCCTGTTAGAGCTGTGCCTGCACCCAACATGACTAGTGACAATATTGCTAAGCGCTGCTCAGCGATCACAATAAGTAGAAAAACCACACCAAACGCTAAAAAGCCAGGCACTTCCCGCCAAGACTGCAATACCCCAATGTGGGCACCATTCAAGCCACCTTGTTCTATGGCAAAATTATTGAATAAAGCCATCCACACTCCAAAACTAAAAGGCATAGCGAAAGTCATAAGCTGAAGCAAGCCAATGCGATTTTGCATACGACTTATACTCAATAAAGAAATTTTCATTAATGCTCAGTAGCTAAAGATGGCGATAGGCAAGTATAGCCTATACAAGCTTGGGCTTAATATGCCAGCAAGAGGAAAATGAGGATGATTAGCGGGTGAATTGCAGACAAGCCGTTTTTATCGACCTACTTACTCATCGAGATGGGCTATTTAAGTTGATGTTAATATTTATATGCTAGCTTTTAGGATGTTAGCTTTTAGGCTAACAAGCTTGGCTTATAACCCAGCACCTTGGGCGTTTACAGTTAACTAATGACGTCACCCAATTGTAAATTACAAGTCTGCCCACACATACAACCTCTACGCCCATATTTTTGAGCACACCATGGCTTCTGATCAAACGTCTCAAACACCAAACAACAAGCAAGACTTGCGCCTACTGTTTAGATTGTTGCCTTTTATTGCACCTTACAAAAGTAGGGTTATAGGCGCTGCCTTAGCCCTTATTATCACAGCTGGAGTCTCTCTTGCTCTGGGGCAAGGCATTCGATTGCTCATAGACCAAGGCTTCGACTCTGCAGATCCCAGCCAGTTAAACCAAGCAATGTTAGTTTTGGCAGTGATTACTTTACTCATGGCCATGGGCTCTTTTACGCGCTTTTATTTGGTGTCTTGGTTAGGGGAGCGGGTCAGCAACGATGTTCGTTTGGCAGTGTTTGACCATTTATTAACCTTAGATCCCTATTATTTTGAGGTGAACCGAAGTGGTGAGATTAATGCCCGACTCACCACCGATACGACGTTACTGCAGTCGATTATCGGTTCTTCCATTTCTATGGCCCTGCGCAATATCCTAACCTTTGTGGGTGGATTGGTGATGATGCTTATTACTAATCCTAAATTGGCCCTAATTGTATTGGCCAGCGTGCCATTGGTCATCTTTCCGATGATGCTTTACGGCAGAAGGGTGCGCAAGTTATCTCGGTTAAGCCAAGACAGAGTGGCTGACATTGGCACTTATGCAGGCGAAATTGTACAAAACATAAAGGTTGTTCAAAGTTTTACTCGTGAGAGAGAAGAAACCAAGGCCTTTGGCCAAGAAGTAGAAAAAGCCTTTAATGTTGCCAAGAAACGTATTTTACAGCGCTCAATTTTAATCGTAGTGGCCATGATATTAGTATTTACAGGCCTTTCAAGTATGATCTGGGTCGGTGCCCAAGACGTTGCTAATGGCCATATCAGTTCTGGTGAACTTGCTGCATTTGTTTTTTATGCACTCATGGTCGCCATGGCAGTAGCCACCATTTCTGAAGTTTATGGAGAACTCCAGCGGGCCGCAGGTGCAACCGAACGGTTACTCGAATTGCTCGCTGAAGAAGCAGATATCCAGGCCCCTAAAAACCCTCATCAATTAAATGCTGGAGCCTTAGCCCTGAGCTTTGAAAAAGTGAGTTTCAGCTACCCGTCAAGACCTGACCAAATCGCCTTAGACAATATCTCATTTAACGTGGCCGCAGGTGAAACTGTGGCTATCGTCGGACCTTCTGGGGCCGGCAAGAGCACCCTATTTGAGTTATTACAACGCTTCTACGACCCCAAGAATGGCAAGATTAAGGTGGCCAGTCATAATATCAAACAATTTAAGCCACAAGATTTACGCAGCCATTTGGGCCTAGTGCCACAGCAACCCACGTTGTTCAGTGCAGACGTTGCTCACAATATACGTTATGGTGATCCTACTGCAACTCATGAACAAGTAAAGCAAGCCGCTCAAAAAGCTTATGCGAGTGATTTTATAGAGCGCTTGCCAGAGGGTTACAATAGCTATTTAGGCGAACAAGGGGTTCGTTTATCGGGTGGGCAGAGGCAGCGTATTGCCATTGCTCGCGCAATGCTCAAGAACCCTTCTATATTACTGTTGGATGAGGCCACCAGCGCCTTAGACGCAAACAGCGAACATCAGGTCCAAGCGGCACTCCAGTCTTTGATGCAAGGCCGCACTACTCTCATTATTGCCCATCGATTAGCCACCATTATGCATGCCGATCGCATTTTGGTCTTTAATGAGGGAAAATTAGAGGCTCAGGGCAAGCATGCCGATTTAATCATAAGTTCACCACTTTATAAGAGTTTAAGTGAGTTACAGTTCAACCACTGAGATCAACCATGGCTACAAGCACACGTCCACATCTTGCTGCAGTAGACGCTCTTTTAAGAGATGGTTACTGGGATCGCACAGAAATTATCCGTATGGCAGATGGCTCTCAACGAGTGCGCAAGCAATCAAAGGGACACCAATCCGCAGGCCCTTGGGGGATGGATAATCTTCGAGCTGAGGCCCAATATTTGCAAGATTTAGAGCCACATTTGCTGGACTTATTTCCTCGACTCATTGCTTCTTGGGAAGAACCAGCCCCAGGTTATGACATGGCCTATCAAAAAGAATGTGTGGACTTAGGCCAACTGGCAAGAGCAAGATTATTTAATCAGCAACAAGCAAACCAATTTCAAGCGCATTTAGGCAAACGCGTGTTTGGGCAGTTACACACACCCGCTAATGCCACCTTCACCCTGTCTGATAACATTTTAGATACCTTAAAAAAAGCAGCTCAAACCATAGCCACGTTGGCTGATTTAAAAGATATATTAGCTAACCAACTGACCATCAATGGCCAACATTGCGATGCATTCACTGACAACATTAAGCGTCTTACAGAGCAAACTAAACTATTACAGGTCATTAAAAATCAACCACAGGTCAGACTCCATGGGGACTTATTTTTAGAAAACATATTACTACCAAAGTTCTCTTCACTAAAGCAATGGCCCACACAACTGGTGCTAATTGATCCCGTCTCTGTCGCCGGCATCAGCGCTGGTCACCCCCTATTTGATTTAGCCAAATATGAATCTTATAGTACGGGAGAATTACCCGCTATGCGTCGGGGGCATGTGCAAGTTACCGGCATAGAGGGTCATAATGAGAAACAGCTTGATTTTACTATTGATTGGCAGCATCTGGACATGAAAGCCTACACAGATATCAACTGGCATAGGAGTTTTAGGCAGTCATATATAAACCATTATGGCCCAGTAGATGAAGCTATATATGCTCTTTTAGAGGCCTACTTTGCCGCTGCAATGGTGGTTTGTACCGAGGGTGTTGAACAACAAGCCAGAGCTTTAAAAGCGCTCTTTAGCTTGGAGCGCGCAATTTTCTTAGCAACATAATTAAGCCCAGCACTACACTGCCGGTTATCACACCTACGCCCATTTCAGCAAGTATCGACCAGAGACTGCTTAACTGTTCAAGCCACTGATATAACCAAGGCCAACCATGAACCAAAATACCACCTCCAACCAGAAACATAGCAATCGTTCCTAGCACAGATAAGGTGCGCATCAGTGGTGCTGCAGCGTTAACTAAACTGCGGCCTAGAAAGCCACTAATCGGTCCTTTGTTTCCCACTTTTTCTGCTTCTACTAAGTAAAGGCCTAAATCATCCATCTTAACAATTGCAGCCACAAGGCCATACACAGCAAGCGTAAAAAATATGGCTAAACTTGCAACCACAACCACTTGGTTAGTAAAACTAGTGTGCGCAACTGAATCTAAAATAATGACTACAATTTCTGCTGAAAGAATAAAATCTGTGCGAATCGCACCTCTAATTTTGTCTTTTTCTAAGTGCAATAAATCATCCTTAGACAAACTAAGGTGCTGTAAGCGTGATTGCGGTGAAGAGGCAGTGGGCTTGTGAAGGAACCATCCATGTATTTTTTCAGCCCCTTCAAAACACAAATAAGTACCTCCTAGCATTAACACGGGTGTCATTAACCAAGGCGCATACAAACTCATTAGTAAGGCCGCAGGCACCAGTATCAGCTTATTCAAGAATGATCCTTTAGTTACTGCCCACACGACGGGTAATTCACGTTCTGGCCTCACCCCAGAAACCTGTTCCGCATTAACTGCTAAGTCATCTGCAAGCAGGCCTGCAGTATTTTTAGCAGCTACCTTAGAAAGTACCGCAACGTCGTCTAACAAAGTGGCAATGTCATCCAATAGTGCCAGTAAACTTACTCCTGCCATGCAGAATCCTTTAGATTAGGTTCAATTTGATCATTAAAGCATACACTGCTTAATATGATTTGCGACTTGTTTAGCTTGCTCTAGGGGTAATAGATGCCCAGCATCTAAAAAGTTAACAGCACGTTTGTGCTCAGGCATTCCAGCAACAGGACTTAGCCCCAGCCAACGTTGCCACGCAAGCTTATCTACTGTATCTGAAAACTCTCCTCGTAATACAGATATGGGCACTTGACTGCGCTTTAAGTAAGGCCAAATATTGGGCACACTGCCATACATTAAAGCTTCCCAGTATTTACTGTACAAGAGCACGACTGAATCTCCATCGGGTATGACAGCAGCCTTGATATAGTGCCACAAAACTTTATCGCTCAGTCTAGCAAATACACGTTTGGAACGGTGAAAATCAAACGCTTGTTGAGTATTATCCCAACGATCAGGGCGTCCTAAAGCTTTTGCAACAATGGGAGCTTTATTAATTAACACCTGAGGACTAAACCGAATAAGGTGCGCAATCGTTTGACGTAAAAAAACAGGTTCTATCAGAATTAACTGGCGGTATAAATGAGGTTTGAGTTGGGCCGCCAAGATACTCACGTTGGCCCCCATAGAATGGCCTACGCAGACTACTGGTGACAGGTGATACTGTTCTATAAAGTCATTAAGATCATGCGCCATCATTGGCCACACTGCACGATTGCTCGCATGGCTTTGGAATTCTTTCAGGTCTTGCCACAATGGCCGTAAATGAGGCGCTAAAATTCGGTGCTCTTGACCCAAATGAGTCAATAATTCAGTGTAGGTATTGGGTGGAAAACCGTTAGCGTGAGCAAATAAAACGCCTTTACTTTGCGGTTTACCAAATATTTCATAAGATTGGCTCATAACTGGAAATGTTCCATGGTTACCGTGGTCCAAATGACAACCTGTCCCATATGGATGCGACTTCCTTTATGGAACTTCCTTTATAGAACTTTCCTTATGCGACTTTCCAGATTGCTATGAATCCAAAATCAATACCAGTACCAGTAACAGTACTAAAGGTTATTAAAGGTTCGCCAAACGAGACAGGCTAGATTGTAATACTACAGAACTGCTGCAATCGCTTTGGCCACGTAGGCAATATTACGTTGGTTAAGACCCGCAAGGTTAATACGGCTTGACCCTACTAAATACACGCTATGCTCGTTAACTAGTCGATCAACTTGGGCTGCATTAATACCCAAAAAGGAAAACATACCGTGTTGACGTTCGATAAAGCTAAAGTCTTGTTCCACTCCCTCTGCTTTGATGGCATCAACTAACTGACTGCGTAGGTGTTTAATCCTTTTTCGCATGGTCTTTAACTCATCACGCCACATTTGCTTGAGTTTTGGATCAGCTAAAATTGTTTCTACCACTAGCGCACCGTGGGAGGGTGGCATTGAATAGTTGGCACGAATAAGACCGTTCATTTGACTCTGAGCTAGATGGGCCTGCGCTTCAGTAGTTGAGATAATGATGGCCGTTCCTGTGCGTTCCCTGTACAACCCAAAATTCTTAGAACAAGAACTAGCAATGACCATCTCTGGCACAGTATTAGCCATTAAACGCAGCCCTGCTGCGTCTTCATCCATACCTTCACCCAGACCTTGGTAAGCAATATCCACATATGGCAGTAGACCTTTTGCCTTGATTACGTCTGCTGTAGCCTGCCATTGTTCTAAGCTTAAGTCAGCGCCTGAAGGGTTGTGACAACAAGCATGCAGCAAAACCACATCGCCGGCTTTTGTTTCTACTTTTAACGTAGCTAACATACCATCAAAATCGACCGCTTTTGTATCCTTGTCGTAGTAAGGGTATTGTTTAATTTCAAGTCCTGCGCTTTGCATAATTGGACTATGGTTAGCCCACGTAGGGTTGCCTGCCCAAACCGTAGCGCCAGGTTTAGCAACGTTGATGAACTCGGCCAGTACACGCAAAGCCCCACTGCCACCGGGCGTTTGCGCTACCGCAAAACGATTGTTGGTTAACACTGTGTGATCAACACCTAGGGTTGTTTGGGCTAATAAATCACAATACCGTTTTGAGCCCGCCATACCCACGTAGGCTTTGGTATCTTCTTCCACTAGAATAAGCTCTTGCGCTCGCGATACCGCTTCCATGATAGCCGTATGACCCGCCTCATCTTTGTACACACCAACCCCTAAATCAACTTTGTTAGGATTTGTATCTTGCCGGTAAAGGATCGACAAATTAAGGATCGGATCAGCAGGCACAGCGCGCAGCGACTCAAACATGAGCAATGGAACTCCTATGAAATAAAATAAACAGTTAAAATCAAAAATTAGGCGGATTTGACGACCGTGATTATACGGCTTTCATAGCCTTAAAACTAGTTAGAAATAACCCATAACACAGCGCAAAAAGAGGTTTTAACGATTACTATTGCGCGCCCTTTCTTGGCGGGGAGAACAGGCATACTTTTTTTGATAGCACCGCGCTAAGTAGGACGTAGAGCTAAAGCCACATGCCGTGGCAACCTGCAATACCGACAAGCTAGACTGGCGTAATAGTTGCTGGGTTTTTTCTAACCTCAAATGCAAATAATACTGACCAGGGCTTTGATGCAAGTACTGTTTAAATAACCGCTCCATCTGTCGCGCAGACATATTAGAAGCGTCTGCCAATTCTTGACAGGTCAGGGGTGCTTCCAGGTTTTGACGCATGATATCAAGGGCTTTAATCAGGCGCGGGTTATTGATGTTTAAACGCGATTGCAATCGCATCCGCTGATCTTGGTGAGGGGGTCTTATGTGCGGGTGCATATATTGCTCTGCAACTAATAGTGCAAGTTCATAACCATGTTGGTCTGCAATAATTTGCAACATCATATCCAAACCAGCAGAACCGCCAGAACAGGTAAATAGGCTGCCATCAAATTCATACAATTCACCACTCATCCACACATCAGGAAACTGCTCTCGAAAGCTGTCCACATATTCCCAGTGAATGGTGCACGTTTTATGGCGCAGAAGCTTTGCTTTGGCTAACAACAAAGCGCCTGTCGATGTAGAGCCCAGCAAATCAACTTGACGGGAAGCTTGTCGTAACCAGGCAAAAAAAACATCATCACCGTAAGTGGCTACATTTATGCCAGCAACCACTAATAAAACATCAAGCATCTTAACTTGATCCACATCGATGGTCGGTGCAGTAACCATATTATTACTAGCATTGACCGATGTGTTGTCCCAACTTAAAAAGTCCCATTGATAAAGCTCTTCCTCCGCCTGCGCATTCGCCATGCGCAAAGGTTCAACTGCCGCGGCTAATGACAGCATCGAAAAACCAGGTATTAACAAAAATCCAAATCGTTGCATAGTAGATCCGATGAAAACTAAAGGCTTATCACTAAACTTTTAGTTAGAATAGCCTTTATTGTCGGTTTTGTCTCATTAAAAGTCGTCTTAAGTGGTTTTTATTTAGATCTGAAAGCGCATTATGATTGATAAGAGATTAATAAACATAACTAAACAGGAATTCTTATGGCCTTTCCTTCTTCTTCTCCCTACGTCATTGTAGGTGCAGGTATCCATGGTTTAAGTACAGCTTACCACCTCGCTTTAGAACTCAAGGCAAACGGTAAAGGTGATGGTCGTGATATTATCATTCTTGATAAAAACGGTATTGCTGCTGGAGCGACAGGCATCGCTTGTGGAGTGGTACGAAATAATTATTTCCAACCTGCAATGCGAGAATTGATGGCCCATTCAGTAGAAGTTTGGGAATCTGATATGGAAACTTATTCTTATCATCCCGTGGGTTACATGCAAATTAGTCCAGAATCTATGCATGCCGATGTAGCGACAATTTACGAACAGCAAAAAGCCATCGATTACCCTTCTACTTTTATTGAAGGCGAAGCTGACTGTACTAAATACATGAAAGGAATCTTTCACGACTGGCGTGCACAAGGCATTACTTCTGTATTACACGAAGACAAAGGTGGTTATGCCAATAACACTAAAGCAATGTATGGTTTGGCGTCCAAAGTTGAGAGCGAAAATATTCGCATTATCAGTGGCGTCACGGTGACTGGTTTCACTCGCAACGAAGGCTGTGTGACTCACGTTGAAACTGACCAAGGCAAAGTGGCTTGCGAATATGTAGTCATTGGTGCGGGCCCTTGGGCTAAGAGCTTGTGGGAAATGTTAGAACTTCCAAAAACAGTCAGTGTGAAAGGAGCTGATGACGTCATTCATACCGATATCCCTATGTGGATTTACTGGTCTCTTCAAGAAGGCACTTTAGGTGTAGACCCTAAGTTGCAAGTGGACAACAACGGTAACATGCCACCCGTGATCCATGTAGACTCTAATGCTCCTTTGTATTCGAGCGAAGATGGTAGCTTGGTTACTGACGAAATGTGGGGCATCTACTATAAGCCAGACTTCCACTTTGGTGGGGTTCAAGGAGGTGCTGCGCCCTTCCCAGTGAAGACCAACCCAGATGAAGTCGCAGTTGATCCCTACGGCCCAGATTCTCCTGAGTTTGTGGTTGGCCCAGAATTTGCTCGCATGTGGGTTTCTGCTTTGGCCCATTGTCAAAAGCGTTTTGAAGGAACCATGCCCAAGTTTAAGGACGAGCCTAGTGGCGGTATCGGTTGCTTCACGCCTGACTCTTTCCCAATATTTGATGTTTTCCATTCCAATGCGTACTTTATAGCTGATTCGAATCATGGTTATAAAATGCTTGGAGTGGGTAAATTAGTGGCTAATGAAATTGCCACTGGCCAAAGTCACCGATTACTTGAGCCATTCCGCTTGACCCGATACGAGCAAGGTAAATTACACCCTATTTCAAGCAGTCCATTCCCCTGGTCATAACAACCTAAAAGCTTCAGGTTTAAAGCCTTTCAGTTGTTTGAAAAAGCCTCACTCCAGTGAGGCTTTTTTGTTTCTCTAAAGCAAGCAGATGCCCCTGAGAGAAATCCCAAAAGTATCTCTACAGCATAGTAATCAGGCATAATAGAGCCTAAATTTTCCCCATGGACACGGGCATGAAAAAAATCGATTGGTTAGCAAAACCTGCTTTAGGCGCCAGTCTGGTTGCTGCAATATGGGGTTTTAATATTGTAGTCATGAAAGTTGCCCTCAATGACATGGATCCTCTTTTGTTCACCGCGGCGCGTTTTTTATTACTCACCATTGTACTAGTGCCCTTTGTCAAAATTTCCACTGCCCAGTTAAAACTTTTGCTACCCATTGCTTTAGTTATGGGCCTTGGTCACTTTTATGTATTAGCGGTGGGTATTTCTATCGTTCCTGGAGTCATCGCAAGCGTTTGTTTTCTGTTAGGGGCTCCTTTTTCAACTCTATTAAGTTACTTATTTCTTCACGAACGCATTACACCTGTGCAAACGTGGGCCATCGTTATAGCCACCATAGGCGCCATATTACCCACCTTATTGTTAGGCCAAAACGATCTTCAATGGGGCGTGTTTCTTGTGATATTAAGCACCTTTATGTGGGCTGTTGGTAACATTCAAATTCGTAAACTTAAACAATTATCCGTTCTTTCTATTCAGTTCTGGATTGCTATTATTACCGCACCTTTGTGCTTTGTCGCTTACCTATTGCAAGCCGACTCCACACCCATACTGCCCCAATTTACGATCAGCATAATCCTATGCTTAGTGTATGTGGTGTTGTGTTCGTCCATCTTGTCATATAGCCTATGGTATGGACTCATTCATCGCCATGGCATGAGTCGAGTCGCTGGCTTTGTGCTACTTCAACCCATTTTCACCCTTACCTTTGGTTATCTTATCTTGGGGGAGTCTCTCACTCTTTGGCAGCTAGTCGGCAGCTCCATTACTTTGGGTGGGGTATATACATACTACCAACACCACAGAATCACGGAACCATCGATTAATAATCAAACTCACTAATATGAGATTAATATGCCACTAATACTAGTCATCACGCAGCAAGTATTTAGGGCCTAGCTAAGGGCAAGAAATGCGATAAGGCTAGAGACAGGTTAAGGGTAGAGTCAGGTTAAAGCTAGAAATAGGCAGCGCACTTCTTTACGTTATTTGATGGCGCCTTCCAAGCGTAATAGAAAAGCCTTAGTATCTTCGCCGCCAGCAAAGCCTGTGAGACTGCCGTTGGCCCCTATGACCCGATGGCATGGAATAATCAATGGGATGGGGTTGCGTCCATTAGCAGCTCCCACTGCTCGCACAGCTTTGGGGCGATCTATGACTCTTGCTATGTCTTTATAACTTCGGGTTTGCCCATAGGGAATCTGTTGCAGGGCACTTAAGACTTGCATTTGAAACTCAGTACCAAAGGGTGCTATGGCTATATCAAACTGTTTGCACTCTCCTGCAAAATAAGCCTCTATCTGTCTGCGAATGGGCTTAAATGCTAGTCGATTAAAGATCCAATCAGAAGCTGGTGAGAGAGGCATTTTTCCCATTGGAAAGCCTAGGTAGTGCAATACCTTTCCCTCTCCAGCAAGCAATAACTGGCCCACGGCAGATTGCATATAAGTGTATTCAAGTTGCATGTGTATCACCTGAGCTAACGTCTTTAAATAATACCTGTACTAATTAGCGTGCGCTAGCCAAACGCGCATTGGTGTTGTTTGTGTATTATTGAGGTTAAGTGGAACTCAGTGCTAGATCTGCTTCAATGTGCCCTAAATGCGCCATCATTAAATTTAGTGCTAGGTGCTCATCCTGATTTTTTATCGCTTCTATTAAATTTCGATGCTCACTAGGTGGGCAGTTTGAAAAACTGTGCTGGCCATACATACCAGTAATTAAGCTTGATTGTGTAATTAAGGTTTGCATAAATCCAGTCAACAAGTGATTTTTTTGGAAACTAGCAATGAGTAAGTGGAACTCTCCCGACAAACGAATCAATTGGTGACGGTCATTGTTACTAAAAGCTTGCTCTTCGAGCTCTACGTGGGCATTAAGACTGATTATATCAGCGTCACTTCTCTGAGCCACAACGCTTTTAATAATAATGGATTCAATGGCCCTGCGGGTTTCAAATAAGGTCATTGCTTGTTGCAAAGTAGGCTGGCGGATGCGCGCACCTTTGTTTGCCTGAAGTTCTACCACTCCTATATTTGATAACGTCAGTAACGCCCTTCTGACGTTCATTCTACTAACACCAAAACGATCACACACTGACTTTTCACTTAAACGTGTGCCAGGCCCAAGATGTTGTTGCATCACATCGTAAATAATAGCCTCGACAATGGCCTCATCAATAGCTGATGCATCCTTTACAACCATAAATACGCCCCATTGCTTAGATTAAAAAAGGGCAACCTAAGCTGCACTTTTTTAATCTAATCGTTTCATAAACGTTATTTTTTCAGTTTCATTCAAAGATTCCAAACACATTAGATAAGGAGTTACTCTGTCTAAAACTAGAACACAACCCATACCTCAGGCCATGCTTGACGTTCATAGCACCCCAAGGATAATGTGAGGTGCTATGTTAGTCTATGGACGCGGATTAGGCGTCGTCAGGCAAAAGTTGGTTCAATACAATGGCCAAAAATGCCGTAGGTGCAACCGCTGATGTGGCCAGCGTTTTCCAGATACCTGGCAAATACTGCACAGCAGATGGCACCAAATTGAGACCCAGACCCACGGTTAGTGATATGGCAATAATAATCATGTTGCGACGGGTCATTTTCACCTCTGACAGAACATTGAGCCCTGCCGCTGCAACCATGCCAAACATCACAATCACACCACCGCCTAACACAGGCAAAGGCATTGAAGCGATGGTTGCACCCACTTTAGGTAATAGGCCACACACTAGCATAATGACACCAGCAATGGTCACCACGTGACGGCTCATGACACCGGTCATACCAACGATACCCACATTTTGACTAAACGAAGTATTTGGCAAACCACCAAACACGCCAGCGACAGCGGTACCTAGACCATCTGCATAAGTGGCACCAGAAATTTCATCATCTGTTGCTTCGCGGCCCGCGCCTGCTTTTGTAGTTGCTGAGGCATCTCCCACCGTTTCAACTGCTGATACGATCGACACCAAAGTGACACCGATGACCGCGCCTAAGTTAAATTCAAAGCCGTAGGGCATAACCTGCAGACCCGTAATCCAACCGGCCTTTGTAACTGCGCCAAACGATACCATGCCAAGGATATAGGCCAATACATAACCCGCAATGAGACCAATTAAAATGGCCGCATTGGAGAGTATGCCATTGGTTCTAAATTTGACCACCAAAGCCACTATGATAACCGTCAAAGCAACAGACCAATGCTTTAAAGATCCAAAGCTGTCTGCATTCATTTGAAAGTCAGCGGCGCCACCAGCAGCGTATTTAATGCCCACAGGAATAAGATAAAGACCAATGGCCAAAATAACCAATCCTGTTACTAAGGGAGGGAACCAACTGCGAATATTGACGATGACTGCGCCCAGAGCAAAGTGTATAGCACCTGCAATAATGCACGAGGTTAAAGCAACCCCAAGACCCTGCGTCGCTGCAATTCCAGCGAGCACACCAACAAAGGCAAAACTTGTGCCTTGCATAATGGGCAACCGAGCTCCAACAGGGCCAAACCCTATGGTTTGAAACAGCGTTGCAAGACCGGCAAATAACATTGCCATCTGAATTAAGTAAACCTGTTGGGCACCACCAAAGGCCAAACCAGCTGCACCAGCAACAATAACTGCAGGTGTGACATTAGACGCAAACATCGCAAGCACATGTTGCAGCCCCAATGGCAATGCTTCACTCATGGGGGGGGTTTGATTTGCATCACTGTAGACGGAGGGATTTGCTTTTGTCATATTATTTACTCTCTTATTGAGATGCTTAGATCTCTAATTATTATTATTTAAACTAACCAATCTGACCTTAATTGGTAGATTGTTAACAATATACTCTCACCTTTTTCCATTAATGTATAGCCGTTGCAAAATAAGCCTAACCGCAGACTTGTCGATACACCGACATAGGTTTAAAATCACTCTCCTATAGTCTTAGGAGTCAGTTCAATGTTTAGTGGTTCATACGTCGCTTTAGTTACCCCTTTTATTAATGGCAAGTTAGATGAGAGTGCCCTGCGTCGCATGGTTAACTGGCAGCTAGATAACGGCACGCATGGTTTAGTGCCTGTCGGCACCACAGGTGAATCACCTACCTTGTCTGAAAAGGAACACAAACGGGTGGTAGAAATCGTTGTTGAAGAAAACAATGGCCGCGTACCCGTAATCGCAGGAGCTGGGTCAAACAACCCAGTTGAAGCATTAGCTTATGCTCGTCATGCCAAAGAATTGGGTGCCGATGCCGTATTGTGTGTTGCAGGTTATTATAATCGACCAAACCAAGATGGGCTTTATGCTCACTTCGAATATATTGCTCAAGGGGTTGATATTCCGATGATAATTTACAACATTCCACCCCGTGCCATTGTTGATATCGAACCAAAAACTATGGCCAAGCTTGCGGCACTTAAAAATGTCGTGGGCGTAAAGGATGCCACGGGTGATATTTCAAGGATAAGTTTGGAACGTCTGGCACTAGGTAATGACTTTTCTTACCTTTCAGGTGATGATTTAGCGTCCGTGGCCTACAATGCGGTGGGTGGCAATGGCTGTATTTCTGTCACAGCTAACGTTGCACCGAGCCGATGTTCGGCCATGCAAACGGCCTGCTTAAAGGGTGACTTTAAGGAAGCCAAACGCATTCATGACGAACTCACACCTCTGCATGCAGCCATGTTCAATGAACCAAGTCCAGCAGGTGTGAAATACGCGGCTTCCCTATTAGGCTTGTGTAATGAGGAGTCTCGTTTGCCAGTTATGCCATTGAGTCAAGAAAGCAAAGCCATACTGAATGGTCTACAGCATCTAATGGGCTAACTAAACCGGTGCCGCTGCGAGGAGCTTTGTGACTATGGTTCTGGCCTAACGGATAAGTCCATAGTCTTGATCTAAGACGTCTATAATCTCTTGCTTAGGCTGCTGACTAACGTTCAGTGGGTGGCCTATAATTTTCTCTGCAATACCAATATAAGTATTAGAGATGTCGTGCATCGCTTGCAAAGGCAATGCATTGTCCTTGGCTAATGCGCTGCGCTCTGACATGCGGGTTTTGTTCAGCAAAATGTCAGCATCATCAAAATAGTTAAGCAAGAACTGCCTAAAACCCTCTTTAGAATTTTCCACTACCTTGCCAGACCTGAGAGCTGCACCATCCCAAATACGCGATGAATCAGGTGTGCCCACCTCATCCATGTAGATCAATTTATCGTTACCCTTGGCATCCTTGACGTAGCCAAATTCAAATTTGGTATCAACCAGCACTTGATCATGAGCCGCTAAGTCTTGGCTAATGACCGAGAAGCCATCACGTAGCAAGTTCTCATAACGGTTAATATCAGCAGGCGTTGAAAAGTTAAAGGCACGATAATTCGCTTCTAGATCTGCCCTGGCAATATTAACATCATCTGCCTCTGCCACATTAGGGATGCCTTTTAAAATGCCTTTAGTCGAAGGAGTAATTAATAATTCAGGTAAACACTGATCTTGCTGCAAACCCTCTGGCAGTTGCATACCGCAGAACATCCGTTCCCCTGCTTTATAAGCACGCCACATAGACCCCGTAATATACTGACGGGCAATGGCTTCTACCATTACAGGTCTTGCCTTTTGTACTATCCAAACCAATGGGTGGGGTGTATCTACAATGTGACTATCTGCCAAACCGGCTTCACGAAAACGCGCAAACCAATAGTTAGCCACAGCATTAAGTGCAGCACCTTTACCTGGCACGCCCCACAATCCACCTTCTCCATGCCAAATGCAATCAAAAGCGGAGATACGATCACTAATAACCATGACTGCTAAAGGAGCATCGGCAGCCACATTATAGCCTTTGCTGGCGATTAAACGCTTGCTGTGCTTATTACTGAGCCAATACACACTGCGGACTTTTCCGCTGTGTACAGGTAGATCTGTAACAATAGGCAAATCATCATTGCTCGCAAGAACGTTATAAAAAGCAGACATATGAGGTTGTTTCTAGGATCAATCGAAACATTATTTTACCTAAATTAAAGGGCAGGTGCAGCTAGTTAGTCGTTAAAGCGAGTTATATTTTGTATTGTCTGCATCACCTCTAAAATGGCTTCTCTGTTAGCGACTTGGTGTAAGCCAGCAAGATACCACTGAGTGGTTAATGCACCATCACCTATGGGCCGTGTGATTAAGCCATATTTTGGACCTTGGGATAAGGCGGTCCATGCAGGAAGTATGGTGAGACCCTGACTTTGTCCGACAATGGTTAACACCGCTTCTGTGACACCTGCACTAATGACATTGCTGGGCAACACATGATGACGCCGAAACACTAAATCATATTCACGCCCTTGTTCTGGGTTGGTATGGTAAGCCACATAGGGAAAGTCTGCGAACATTTCTGGGAACACGCTGGCGTTCTTTGCTAAAGGATGATCACTGGCCATTAAGGCTAATAACGAATCTTCCCCCAAGTGCATACAGTTAAAATCCTTGGCTGGCGGTAGTCCTGATATCAAAGCTATATCGATGCTTTGTTGACGCAATGCAGACTCTGGATGCAAACCCACGTCAGCCGTGATCTCAAGGCCAATGTGGGCACATTTAATGGCTAACTGTTGATACAACTCAGGCAACCAATGATGTGAGGCATACGCTTCCAAACCTAAACGCACCGTGGTAGTTACCCCACCACTCATGTGCGCCACATCTTGTTCGGCACGTTCTAATTCTGCTAATACCCTTCGAGCGGCAAATTGAACTCTCAAGCCTGCAGGGGTGGCCACTAGTTTTTTATTTTGACGGCTGTATAACGGGGTGTCTAGTAATCGTTCTGCCTCACGTATACGATGACTTAGAGCTGACTGGCTCACCTGCAGGGCTATGGCAGCAGCAGACACACTGCCTGCAATCTCTAAAGCCCGAATCATTTGTAACTGCCTAATGCTCAATTTAATAGCTATCTCCCACTCTTTTTATGCATTTTATGCATTTAATTCATACTTAACCCCCAAATTATGACATTTACTTCAACAAATACACACCCTAAACTATAAAAAAATACTCCAGGAATAATCATGACCTATCAGTGCCCTTATGCCTCCAACACCATTGACATTAGTGATGAAAATATCCATTGGCAACAGGATATTAGTTACGGTCAATATCTTGGTTTAGAAAGTCTTTTGGAGCAACAAAACCCCCTTAGTGAGGCCCATGATGAAATGTTATTTATCATTATTCATCAAGCCTCAGAACTGTGGATGAAGTTATGTTTGCATGAAGCCCATGGGGCTGCTCGATTAATTGCTCAAGATGACCTACGCCCAGCTTTTAAAATGCTTACCCGCGTGGCGCGTATCCAACAGCAAATGGTTAATGCATGGGAAGTATTAGTCACTATGACCCCCGCCGACTATGCTAGCTTTAGAGATAGCTTAGGGCAAAGTTCAGGTTTTCAGTCCTTTCAATACCGAGAGCTTGAGTTTTTATTAGGTAATAAAAATGCGGCACTCATTGAGGCTCACCGTCATCATCCAAAAAATTATCAACATTTAACCAAGGTACTTAATGCCCCCAGCCTTTATGATGTATGCCTCCAATTGCTGCAAAAACGTGGTTTTGATATTGCACTTGAGCAAACCCAAAGAGACTGGAGCCAACCTTACCTATCCAACAAACAGGTTGAAACTGCATGGCAGAAGGTTTACCAAGACACCGACACTTTTTGGGATTTGTATGAGCTTGCAGAAAAGCTGGTAGACTTAGAATATCACTTTCAACAGTGGCGCTTTAACCACGTAAAAACTGTTGAACGCATTATTGGACACAAACATGGCACTGGAGGCACATCTGGAGTGGGCTATCTCCAAAAGGCCTTATCCCTGCAGTTTTTCCCTGAGCTTTGGTCGGTACGCACGAGCCTTTAGTGTTGCCATTTACTAAGTGTTTAAAACACCCGTGTTAATCACCTAATTAAAGTGACAGACCACTACTATGAGATTCAATATGACCCAGTTGAGCCCACCTAAACTAGACCGAAGCCAGTTTGAACTATTAGACCAAAATGACTCCCTAGCCCCGATGCGAGATAAATTCAGCCTTGAAGAAGGGCTTATTTACCTCGATGGGAATTCTCTTGGCGTGTTACCGAAAGCCACTGCTGACCATGTGAGTCAGGTCATAAAACGCCAGTGGGGAGTCGATTTAATTCGTAGCTGGAACAGCCATCATTGGATGCAAAAACCAACACAATTAGGTCATAAAGTGGGCCGATTGATCGGTGCAGATGTGGGCCAAACCATAGTCTGTGACACCACTTCTGTTAATATTTTTAAACTCGCTGCCGCCGCCATAAAAATGCGGCCAGATCGGAGCAAATTAATTACCGAGACGGGAAACTTTGCCACTGACCTTTATTTATTGCAAGGCTTAGCCAAATTACTCGGCGATCATATTGAGGTCATTGCCCTACCTAGAGATGAAGTATTACAAGCCGTTGATGAAGACACTGCACTAGTGCTCTTAACCCATGTGCACTTTAAGACTGGCTCGATGTGGGATATGGCAAGTGTGACTCAAATAACACAAGCTCAAGGTGCCTTAATGATGTGGGACCTCTCCCACTCTGTGGGTGCCATGCCGATTGAACTAGATCAGAATAATGCTGACCTAGCTGTTGGTTGTACCTATAAATACCTTAATGGGGGTCCAGGTGCCCCCGCCTTTGTTTATGTAGCCCAACGCCATTTAAGCCAGTTTGAGCAACCCCTCACAGGCTGGTTAGGTCATGCTAAACCATTTGATTTTGTGGACGATTACCAAGGCGCAACGGGCATTGAGCAAGCCATGTGTGGCACTCCAGCCGTGCTGGGTAATGCGGCCTTAGAAGTGGCCCTAGATCTGATGTTGTCAGCAGATATGGCACAAGTAAGACGCAAGTCACAACATATGGGTCAACTGTTTATTGAATTAATTCAACAACGCTGCCCTTGGTTTGAATTAGGTTCACCCACTAACCCTGAACAACGCGGCAGTCAAGTGTCCTTGACCCATCCCCAAGGCTACGCCATCATGCAAGCTTTAATCGCACGCAATATTGTGGGGGATTTTAGAGCCCCCAATAATCTGCGTTTTGGTTTCACTCCCTTGTATCTCAGGTATGTAGACCTATGGGATTGTGTTGAAGCCTTAGTGGACATTATGTCCACAGAAAGTTGGAATCAACCTCAGTTTTTAAAACAACAAGCTGTTACCTAACTAACACTCATTAACCTAGATGGCTAGGTGGCTATATTGCTAGATGAATTTGAGTGTTCATAGATGGGTTTGGGTGCACATTAGTGTTGGCTGTAATCTCTGTTTTAGCTTTAGGCTTGGAGCAGGCAACCACACTCTGATTCAACATTCTGCTGCCATTAATTGGGCGCCTTAGTTGGATGCCTTTATATCTTAGCTTTATTAAAAACTCCTTGTTGCATACTATTTATATATCTACTTGATAAATGTCATCCAAATCTGACAAGCCTTTGTGACTCACATGTAAGTTTTTGATGACGCCATCATGAATGCCATAGATCCAGCCATGTATTTCGAGGGGTTGATTTTTTTGCCATGCCGTTTGTACAATTTTACTGTGTGCCAGATTAGCCACTTGCTCAGTCACATTAATTTCACACATGCGACTAAGCCGTGCCTCTTGATTAGGTAAATCTTGTAATTCAACTCGGTGGCGTAACGCTATATCTTTAACTGACCGCAACCAGTAATCACTGATACCAGCGTTGGTATTTTCCATGGCCACTTTAACGCCACCACATCCGTAATGACCACACACGATAATATGCTCAACTTTTAGCACATCGACTGCAAATTGAATGACTGACTGACAGTTAAAATCAACGTGTTTAACCAAATTTGCTACATTACGATGCACAAAAAGCTCTCCAGGCAGCATGTCAACAATCTCGTTTGCTGGCACGCGACTGTCAGAACAACCAATCCACAAATACTTAGGGGCTTGTTGCTTCGACAAGGTAGCAAACAACTCAGGTTGTTCTTGGGCCACTTTTTTAGCCCACGCTTGGTTGTTGTCTAAAAGTTTTTGAATCGTCATAAAATTGCCCTAATTACCGACATAAATTTAACTTTAAAACTCTAAATAATATAAAAAAACTATGTTTTTAGAGCGATCTAGTGTGTACTAGCAAACAAATCAAAACAAGTCTTTCTTGTGCCAACTGAGACTATGAGCTATGCCATCTATAGATGAAAAAAAGGCCTTACAACGCATTCAAGCTAAACAGCAAAGAGCTAAAGCGTTTGCGCTCAACCCCCGAGCAGGTGAACAAGTCTGCCAACAATTACTCAACTCAAAAAAGCTAAAACCCAATCAAATTGTCGCTGTGTATTGGCCTTTAGGCGATGAACTTAACCCTATGCCACTTCTTAACAGACTGCATGAGTTAGGCCATCAAACAGTATTACCAGTAATGCTGGGCGCTGGAAAACCTTTGCTATTTCGCACGTGGGCTCCCAATGATAGGTTAAAGATTGCCCAGTTTGGCACCTATGAACCCTGTGAGGATAAGCATGCCTTAAAGCCTGACATTATTTTAGCACCCCTTTTAGCGTTTGACCGTCATGGGTATCGACTTGGCTACGGCGGTGGTTTTTATGACCGCACTATTGAGAACCTGCGTCAAACCAAGTCAGTGTCAGTATTTGGTGTCGCTTATGCTGCCCAAGAGATGAATCAAGTCATTAAGGGACCTTTTGACCAGCCCCTAGACGCCGTGGTGACCGAACAAGGGATTATTTCGTTCAACCTTTAGCCCATATAACTCAGGGCATAGAAACCTTTAAAGCGGCGGGTACGGCGACCCACCCAAGACCTTCTATATTAAATTCTAAGATCGTTTCGGATTGATTAGACTCCAGAGGCTTAACTCCCATAAGCATCACATGCTTGCCCCCTGGCGCTAAACTTAAGGATGTTCCAGCAGCAATCACCCAACCATCACTTGCATGGCGCATCTGCATCACTTTATTGACCATAACCATGTCGTGTAGTTCTGCCATCTTACTAAAGGGGGTTCTCACTGCGATTACTTTGATGTCGTTAGAGGATGTGTTTTCTATGTCTACGTAGCCCGCAGACATTTGCATGCCAGGCATGGGCATTTTGACCCAAGTATGAGAGAACAAAATCTGATCTGTAGCAGATGCATTAACAACAAGATGAATGGGCAACAGTGCCATGACGACCAACAGTCGTATTATGAGTTTCATTAGAAGATCCTTTTCGATGATTGAACGATTTTTAAGACGCTAATAATATCAGTTTAAAAAAAAACCATCGATAGGTTAAAGCCCCTATTTACTAAATTTTAGCTCTCTAATATACCAGTAAGCGCCAGTGCTCTAAGGCTCTCTTGCTTTATACACATAAGCTGTGGATAACACTGTGAACAAATATTGGAAAAAAGCCTAAAAGCCTATTATATCGGCCTTGTTAACAAACTGGTTGTTTTTTAACCACATTGATTTAAACCAATTATTTCAATAGGTTATGAATGTCAATCGGTTAATTTGAGAAATTTTATAGGCCATTAGCTTGAATTTATACGTCACTTAATAAATGTCCACAACAGGCACTATAAAATTCAACAAGTTAGCGATGTCAAGAATAATCATACAAAAAAATGACGTAAAAAGACTCATTTTTTACTCTTACTATTGACACTTTTTTAAAATCAATCACTTACAGCTGGCGAATAAAAACTGGACTTGTGGTTAAGCTCAGCAGGTTCTCTGCTGCTTGATTTAAGATGGTCTGGCGAGCTTGACGACTGGCCCAAGCTGTATGTGGTGTAATAATGAGATTATCTTGCTCTAACGCCAATAGTGGATGATCCTTTGGAGGTGGTTCTTGGGCTAACACATCAATGCCCGCACCTGCTATTTGACCTTCTTCTAAGGCTTTAACCAATGCAGCCTCATTTACAATTCCGCCCCGAGCACAGTTGATGAGTAATGCTGTATTGGGTAAAGCACATAACTGTGGCCAATCAATTAAGTCGGTAGTGTCCTCAGTTAGCGGGCAATGTAATGAGAGAATGTCGACTTGAGGCAACATTTTTTCTAAAGGGATGCGTCCCGCACTGGGTTTCTGCCCCACCCTAGAAGCGATTAGTATGTTCATACCAAAGGCACGAGCTAAGTCAGCCACACCCTTGCCAAGATCTCCATAACCGACGATGCCAAGGGTTTTACCTGTTAAGCTTTCGACTGGATAATCTAATAGACAAAATTGCTGGCTTCGACTCCAATCTCCATTATTAATAGCCCGTCGATAGTTGAGCATTTTTGTACTCAAGTTAAGCATTAGCATTAAACAATGCTGTGCCACCGACTCTACGCCATAGGCCCTGCAATTTTGTACACTAATACCCAGTCTTGCCGCTGCGGCTAGATCAATATTATTAACCCCAGTCGCAAGCACAATAATGTGCTTAAGTTGAGGCAGTTGATCCAAACAGGAGGCATCCAAAACCACTTTATTAACTAATACAATTTGGGCATGCGCAAGGCGCTTAACGACCTCATCAGGTTGGGTGCTCTGATGACAGCATAAATCATGATTCAAGACGCTTAGCGGGCTAAAGTCTAAATCGTCTGGGCCTAATGTTTCTGCGTCTAAAAGTACTACTTGCATGGCCTAGACTTCCAATGGGGATTAATTAATCGGCTAATGTTTGTTGTAAGCGCCATAGAATTTCTTCTGCATACACATTACGTGCAGGCTGACCCTGATCATTTAATACTTGGACATAGACACTATTGAGTGTTTCTTCAAAGTGCAACTGGAAAGATCCCACATAAGTGTATTCCCCTGTTTCACTCACGTCACCTTGATCATCATCTTCAAACACATAAATCACTTTGCCACCTAACCAAACTTTATAGCCTTTCTTGTCTTCCAGACTTGTCCCCTTGGCAGCTATTTCTGGGTCTGATGAATAAATGGGACGCTCTGCCACCGTGTCTTTGTCTTTGCCACCCAACAGATTGACCTTAACCTTTGTTCCAGGTTCCCTTTTACTACCTGAATGTAAATCTTTAAACCATCCCCAAACACCTTCTGATGTAGATGCTGTGGCTTGACTTGAACGCAGATGACTTGTGTGGGTAAAATAAATCTTTTTAGCAATTTCGTCATAACTACCCACATCAAAGGATGCCATAGCCTTAAGTACGTTGGTCAGGGCCTGGTCATAATTCATATTAAGCTGAACTAGGGGCCGCCCAAATTGGTCTTTACCCAATAAAGGTACTTGGTACAATTTAGTTTCATCCGTTTTTTGCACGACTAACGCTGTTTGGCTGAGGTGGCGCAGTAGTTCAAAGGTAATCTCTGATTCATTATCTAAAGCGCGGCTAGTAGCTTCCCAATCAATCTCTTTTTGATCCTCAATTTCAAGCTGAGTCAATTGTAAAAAATCCAAAGACAGCTCAACTCTATTGGGTGCTATCTCAGTGAGTTCAACTTTCACTCGACCATAAGCAATATCTTCATCAGATTTAGTTAAACTACGAATCCAACGAGCTATAAAATTATCTGAAGGCGCTTTTTCTGAGAGGGAAAACCATTCTGTTTCAACTGTTTGATCACTCGCGTCTTTTTCTATGGCAATACCTTGGTTGGACCAAAATTGCGCCACATGACCTTGCACCTTAGCTAAGCTACCAGCCACACTAATCCGTTGTTGACTAGCACCCCCTATTAGACGGGCTGAATGACTGCCTGCTTGAGCAAACACAAAGTCGGGCCTTGGAGCCTCTTCGATACCTGTGGGGGCATCTGACTGCTGGGCCGCAGGAATGATTAGTAAATCATTTTGAACTTGAGCATCATTTAAACCTGCTGGCACACTGATACGATCAATAACTGTAGATTGAGCATAATCTAAGCTTTTATCTCTGAGAATACTGTCTTCATTATTACTAAGAAAGGGAGTCGCAGAGCATGCCGTAAGTAACATAAAGACCAAAATTAGTGGGAAGATATGCGCTGATGTATAACCTTGTTGTTTCAAAATGTCGTCCAATTGTTTAAGATGGCTCCAAACCCCTATGATAACACTTTTAACTGAGACTACCCATATGAGCCTGACTATTGGCCAATTAGTGCCCCCCTTTAAAGCCCCAGCCACTAACAATATTGAATTTAATTTAGATCAATTAAAAGGTCAATTTATAGTGCTCTATTTCTATCCAAAAGATGCAACTCCCGGTTGCACCACAGAGGGCCATGATTTCAATGCTTTACTCAGTGAGTTTAAACAACTCAATTGCAAAATATTCGGTATTTCTAGAGATACGATAAAAAAGCATGAGTCCTTTAAAGCCAAACAGGGTTACAACTTTGAACTCATCAGTGATGAGAGTGAAGCCTTGTGCCAGTTATTTGATGTCATTAAGCTGAAAAAACTATACGGCAAAGAATACCTGGGCATTGATCGTAGTACTTTTGTTATCAATCCAGAAGGGATGCTCATACAAGAGTGGCGTGCGGTCAAAGTAGACCAACACGCTCAACTTGTATTAGATTACCTTAGCCAGTTAACAACTTCTTAGGCCAAGCATTCATTACGGCTTTAATTAAGGTGGCCAAGGGAATAGCAAAAAACACGCCCCAAAGGCCCCAAATACTGCCAAAGAACAACACGGCTACTATAATAGCAACCGGATGCAAATTAACCGCTTCTGAAAACAACAAAGGGACAAGGACATTGCCATCTAGGGCTTGAATAATGCCATAAACAATAATGAGGGTGTAAAATTCTGTAGAAACGCCCCATTGCACATAACCGATCAATGCAACTGGAATGGTAACAAGAGTTGCACCTATATATGGGATGAGTACTGACATACCCACAATGACGGCGAGTAAAGCCGCGTAATTCAACCCAAACCACAAAAAGGCAACATAAGTAACGCTACCGACAATGGCAATTTCTACCACTTTCCCACGCACATAATTGGCAATTTGTTGATCCATTTCAAGCCATACGTGGCTTAAGATGTTGCGTTTTAAAGGTAAAAATGAGGTAAACCAGAGCACCATCATGTGGCCATCTTTTAGAAAGAAAAACACTAAGATGGGTACTAAAACTAAAAACACTAACCAAGTGAGTGATTGGCCAATCGAAGCCAATGAAAAAGACACTAATAATTGGCCTGAATTGCCAACCTCAGCCATTGCTGCATCAGCGAGTTGTTTAATTTGGTTAGCACTGACCAGTTCAGGATATTGCTCTGGCAATAGCATGAACAAGTCCATTAATTTTTCTAACATGAGTGGTAAATTGCTGAGCAAATCCGTTGCTTGTTGCCACAACAAGGGTAATACAATAAACACAAAGGTTAAAAGTAAGGCGATAAATAAACTATAAATACCCCATACGGCTGGCAAATGATTAACCCCAAAACGCTCCAGCCACTGCACCAATCCGAGCGTTAAATATGCCAAAATCATACTGGTTATGACTGGCGCCAGAGAGGCTCCAAACATCAAAATCGTAGTTAAACCAGCAGCTAGCAAAACCAATAAAAGCAGCGCTTGCTCATCAGCAAAAAAGTGATCTAACCAAGAACGGAATACTTTAAACATGTGTTATCCTAATTTTTTTCAATGAGGTAGTGATAAACTCCATCAATACACTCATTTTGAAGCAACGTGTGCCCAACGAGTTGAACCCAAACGGCAAAGTCTTTTTGGGAACCCGCATCCGTTGCCAGCACTTTAAGTTTTTGGCCCACTTCTAAATGATTTAAAGCTCGTTTCGCTTTTAATAGAGGCAACGGACATTGCAAACCTTGAGTATCTAGCAGTTGTTGCCACGGTAATGTGTTCAACGACATTTTATGGTCCATATTATATCTCATCTTCATTAGAAGGAATTTCGCAATGAGACGCTACATTATAGGTCAAGGGGCTCCCCAGTCCTATCTATGCTTAATATATTTTATTAACCTTTTATTACGCATCAGGTGGGGCTGGCTAGTCATATGCTTATCCACCGTATCAATGACAGGTCTTTTGCCAAGCGCTCACGCCACTAATTTACCCATTATCAACACCCATAGTTCTGCTCACATGAGCCTAGACGATGAATATCGCTTTGGTCATATTATTGCGGGTAGTATACGACAACAGTTGCCCTTATGGGACGATTTGGCCGCACTAAAGTTCATTAATGATTTAACCCAACCCTTAATTAGTCGCAGCCAACTTAATAAAAAAACCACCCACCTTTTTATTATTCGCAATAAAAACATTAATGCCTTTGCCGCCCCTGGAGGCATTATAGGAGTCAATACTGGGCTCATTATGCAAGCTGGGGCGATAGACGAATTGGTGGCTGTTCTGGCCCACGAGGTGGCTCATCTTAGCTTGCGGCATTACGTTCAAACTCAGGCCCAAGAAAAAGCCCAGATGCCATTTTATATGGGCGCATTTCTAGCATCCATTTGGATGGCAGGTAACGTAAGTGGCAACATTGGTGAGGCTGGATTTTATGCCACTCAGTCTATGCTTCAACGCAGCCAACTTAAATATAGCCGCATTCATGAGCGGGAAGCAGACCGCATTGGCTTTGAATTAATGGAGCAAAGTCCATTTGATGTAAACCATATGCAAAGCTTATTAGAACGCCTGCAGTCGCCCTTTGTTAAAGAATCTCCAATGTGGGAGTGGGCTCGAAGCCATCCAATAAATAATGAACGTGTGGCCGACATTAGCCAGCGCATATTAATCAATCAACCTAGCCCTAAACGACATGGTTTTGACCTTAGCTTTGAGTTATTGAAAATTTATCAAACGGCTCAACTGTCTAAAACTCCTAAGCTTTCTCTTGATCAACTAAAACTCAATTTTGATCCTTTGGACAATAATTACGGGGCTTTGGTATCTTACACACAAGCGCTTGGCAACATCGCTACAGGGGAAGTAAAGCAAGCTAGCCAACAACTACAAGCCTTATCAATACAACATCCCAATGCAACACTAATTTGGTACAGTTGGATGCACAACTTACTCAGCCAAAACCAAACACAAGCCGTATTAGAGCAATTGCAGTCGAGAAGGCTTCAGCGTCGTGACGATAGTCTGTCGCTATGGATCAATGCTTTAGCTTTGCGCAAAGCGGCTCAGCCAAAGGCCTCTATGCAAGTTTTATTAACCCTACTCGAAGCACAGCCGACATGGGCCATTGGTTGGCGTACAGTGGCTGAATGGAGCATCTTAGACCAGCGATTACAGCTTAACCATATGGCACAGTCTAAATGGCATTTATTGCGGGGGGAAGCTCAACTAGCTCTTAAACAAGTCCAATACGCTAGTCAGCAACAAACAGATACCCAAGCAGGATCTTTGTCATTGCAGCGGAAAAAAGCCTTACGCCTTATCAATGACCAAGCCGAGTTTAACTAGCTGCTGCAAAGTCCATCAGTCGTTGCAGCGGTTTTAAGGCCTGTTGTTGCAGAGCTGGATCGATAATAATTTCATTATGCCCAAGCAGTAACACTTGCTCTATCTTGTCGAGGTCATTCATGGCCATCCAAGGACAATGGGCGCAACTGCGGCACGTCGCACTATTGCCAGCCGTAGGTGCTTCCATCAGCAGTTTATCTGGAGCAGCCTGTTGCATTTTATAAAAGATGCCACGATCTGTTGCGACAATAAATTCTTTGTTGGGCATTTCTTGTGCCGCTTTAATCAACTGCGTGGTCGAACCCACAAAATCTGCAATTTCAGCCATAGCATAAGAAGACTCAGGGTGAACTAGCAAAGCAGCATCAGGGTATACCTGTTTCAGCTGTTCGACTCCAAGCACTTTAAATTCATCATGTACGATACATGATCCAGGCCAAAGCAACATGTCAGTGCCTGTCTGTTTTGCAATGTAACGACCCAGATGCTGGTCTGGTCCCCAAATAATAGGTTTGTCTTCCGCAGCTAAGTATTCCATTAACTTGACTGCAATACCTGAAGTCACAACCCAATCTGCGCGTGCTTTAACTGCTGCCGAGGTGTTGGCGTAAACTACGACTGTATGGTCTGGATGTGCATCACAAAACGCGGTGAACTCATCAGCTGGGCAGCCAATATCAAGTGAGCATGTGGCTTCTAAAGTGGGAACTAAAACACGCTTTTCGGGGCTTAGTATTTTTGCTGTTTCACCCATAAAGTGAACACCAGCAACAATTAGTGTAGAGGCTGAAGTTTGGCTACCAAAACGAGCCATTTCCAAAGAATCTGAAATACAGCCACCTGTCTCTTCAGCTAACTCTTGAACTAAGGCATGCGTATAGTAATGGGCAACTAAGGTAGCATTTTGTTGTTTAAGTAGGCGCTTGATACGTTTTTTTTGTGCACCTACATCGACAATAGATGGCATATTATTTAAATGTTCATGTGCCAAATGTTCTTGCACCAACACCCTTGCCGAAATGTCTTTAGGGGTCATCATAAAAGCATTCGAGTCGGACATATTAATTTACTTTCTCTAGGGCTAAACGCGCTGCTGATGACTCTGGATACTCAGCTAAAACCCGTTGCAGCAGTTGGTTAGCTTTATCAACGTTACCTGTATTTTGGTAAGCTACTCCCGCTTTATAAAGTGCGTCTGGAATTTTTCTATGTTGTGGAAATTTAGAAATCACATATTCAAAAGACACTACTGCTAAAGATGCATCGCCTTGCACCATATAGACCTCTCCTAACCAATAATACGCATTGCCAACAAGATCACTTTGTGGAAAGTTTTTCACAAAAGCTAATAGTGCGACAACTGAAGCATCAAACTGACGTTTTCTAATAAGCGCATATGCAGCCTTATAAGCGACATTGGCAGCTTCTGGATCACTTGGTGCTTGAACTGCTGGGGTTTGTGTCTCAGTTGTAGGTATGACAGTCACAGCTGTCAAACTGTCATTAACTTGACTAGCAACAGTTTGCGGCTGCGTTGTTTGATCAGTTGCAGACACTACTCGAGACTCTTTTGTCACTGGAGCGGCAGTCGATAAGCTAACAATACGACGATCTAGGTCTAAGTAACGTTGCTTTTGATCCTCTTTGAGTCTTCCTAAATTATAGTTGAGTTCTTCGACTTGACCACGCAGTTGTTGGACTTCTTGTTGTAACATTTCGACCAGGTCAAAGATTTGTGCATTGGCATTGGTGTTACCTGTGTTGGTTGCTAAATCCACTGTGACCGGAGCAACAGGGGCAGCCTGCATGGACTGAAGGGAAGGATTAGACTGAGCTGCAGTGTCATTGACCAAATCAGTAACCGGTACAGTCGTATTAGCGCTGACTTCAGAAGACACAGCCAAAATAAAAATTAATAATGCACAAGGATTATTAGTTTGAGACATGCAGTCCAACCTCAAAAATGACCGAATTAACAAACAAAAAACCACCGATGTGGCGAGCACAACGATGGTATTTAGGGCGGGTAAAGGTCTACGTCGTTTTGGTAGACCCTAGCATTCGCTAGTAGTTAACATAACGTACTTCTACCCGACGGTTTTCGGCCAAAGAAGCGCTATCGCTGCCTGAATTAACAGGACGTTCTTCACCAAAGCTGACCACTTCAATTGCTTCTATAGAGACACCTTGTACCACTAGATAACGGCTTACCGCATTACCACGACGCTCACCAAGAGCAATGTTGTACTCCCTTGTTCCACGTTCATCAGCGTGTCCTTCTAATACAATTTTTGCTGAAGGGTTTTGGCTTAAATAAGCAGCGTGACCATTTAATGCAGTACGAAACTCTGCTTTGATGGTCGACTGGTCAAAGTCAAAATAGATGACATGAGCCAAAGCTTCGGCGGCTTTTTGAGCCTGCTGCTTTTGCGCGGCCACCTGTGCAGCTGCGTTATCAGCAGCCTGTTGGGCTGCCTCAGCATCTGCTAAAGCTTGAGCTTCTATCAACGCCGCTGCTGCCGCTGCCGCAGCTGCAGCCTGTGCATCTTTGAGCGCTTGTGCGTCTGCTTGAGTTTGGGCTAATGAAGCTGCTTCTGCAGCAACTTGGGCTGCTTGAGCACTGGCGCTTGCATCCGTGGTCTCGCCAGTAGAACTACAGGCAGCTAAAAAAGCTACCAAAACACTGGAGGCGATAATTTTACTTAAGTTAACCACTTGCATGGATTTGCTCCTTATAGAACTTTTTGATTATTAATATATCCGTTGAGGGATTCTAGCATAGATAATATCCCTACCACTAGACCTTCTGGCGTCATTACGCTTAATTCAAGTACGGTGACCAAGCAGGCTCCCTAACTACTCCCTCATTAGCAGGTATATTGAACTTAACTTTTCCATCTATCGACACTGCTGCCAAGATATCTCGGCCACCCACTTGGGTAGAATACATCACCATACTGCCATTAGGTGCAACACTAGGAGACTCATCCAAACTTGTTTTGGTTAACAAAGCCATAGTGCCACGCTGCAGGTCTTGCACTGCAATGTGGAACTGTTCATCATGACGACTGACAAGCACTAAAAAGCGACCATCATGAGTTAAACTGCCACGGGCGTTGTAGTCTCCTTCAAAGGTTAAACGCTCTACCCAACCCGATTCTAACGTCACCTGATAAATTTGCGGCTTACCCCCTCGATCTGAAGTAAAGAGAATACTCTTCCCGTCTACGCTCCAAGAAGGCTCTGTATCAATGCCGTAATGCTTAGTCACTCGAGTTAGACGTTTGCTCGCCAAATCTAGAGTATATATTTCTGCATTGCCATCTTTAGATAACACCATTGCCAATTTACTCCCATCAGGAGACCAAGCAGGCGCTCCATTAATACCTTTAAAAGACTTAATACGCTCTCTTTGGCCTGTAGTAATGTCCTGAATGTAGATCGCAGGGCGATTAGTCTCAAAAGAAACATAAGCCAACTTCGTTGCATCACGAGACCATGAGGGTGACATGATCGGTTGGTTGGACTTTAGAATTTCTTTCGCATTATATCCATCAGAGTCTGCAACTAAAAGTTTATAGTAACTTGGATTAACTTTTTTATCCGCAGCAACGTAGGCTATGCGAGTTCTAAAAGCGCCTTTGAGACCAGTCAAGGCCTCGTAAACCGCATCACTGATGGAATGCCCTAAAGCCCGAAGGTCGTTTTTACCACCAGCAAAGCGACCGCTGACGATACTCTCTTGGCGCTGCACATCAAAGAGTTGGTAGTCGACTTGAAAGCCCCCCGTGTCAGTAGTCACTACTTGACCAATGACAAGATATTCAGTCGCCAAATATTGCCAATCGCGAAAGTAAACATCTTCTTTTTGATAAGGAAAACTCAACATTAATGAGCGCTTCAAGGATTTAAATTGACCACTGCGTTCCAAGTCTGCATCAATAACTTGGGCCACATCCTCATTTAAAGCTCGATCACCAGACCATTGAAATGGAACCACAGCAATAGGCACAGGGTTATCTACGCCTTGAGTTATTTCTATTACCAGATTTGATGACCAAGCTGAAAGAGAAAACAACAAGGTAAAAGCCATAGATGAAAATACCGAAAAAAACCTTACTTTTGGTATTCTTTGAGTCATTCGAATCACTTTTTTTACTCGCATCACAATCTCAAGTCCTCTGGTTTAAACAAAAAGTTAAATTCACGAAAGTTAGCATCGAACAAGCCAGCTTTGAGTTGGCTTAACTTATCAAAACGCCCCACCTTTCTGACCGCTTTCACCGCCGATGCTACAAAGGCATCTGTCGCACTATCGTCTCGATATCTTATTTCAATATCAACCACTTCACCAGTAGGTACTAAGTGAATAACCAACTCAACCACCATTCCAGTGCGCGCATTGGCAGGTCTCACCCAGCGCTGAATAATTTCGTTCCTTATATAGTTGACTGCAGACGCCACTGCTTGACTATTGGTTGCTTCTTGCTCCAGGGCTTGCATCTGCGCGTCTTCATCATCTAATAAGTTGTCTAACGCTTGCTCAACTTCAGCTAACTGTTGTGCCACTTTTTGCTCAGCGGCTTTCTTATCTGCTACTTTCCTATCTGCTACTTTCTTATCTGCCGCTTTCTTATCTGCCGCTTTCTTATCTGCCGCTTTCTTATCTGCCGCTTTCTTATCTGCCGCTTTCTTATCTAATACCTTCTTATTTACTTTTTTCTTATCTGCAACTTTTTTATCTGCCACTTTTTTATCTGCCGCTTTTTTATCTGCCGCTTTTTTATCTGCCGCTTTCTTGTGTGCTTTTTTCTTGTCTGCTTTTTTCTTATCTGCTTTTTTCTTATCTGCTTTTTTCTTATCTGCTTTTTTCTTATCTGCTTTTTTCTTATCTGCTTTTTTCTTGTCTGCTTTTTTCTTGTCTGCTTTTTTCTTATCTGCTTTTTTCTTGTCTGCTTTTTTCTTATCTGCTACTTTTTTATCCGCAGCCTTTTTATCTGCTACTTTTTTATCTGCAGCCTTTTTATCCGCAGCAGAAACAACCTGCTTCTGCTGTGCCAATAATGAGTCCAAATCAATCAAAGTTGCTTCAACACGCTGCTTTATTTGTACGGGCGGCGTGCGTTTACTCTGACTCTGCCATTCTGTCATTACTATAAATGCTACAACAATGTGTACCATCAATGCCATTAAACTGGGTAAAATATAAGAATGATCTAGTTTCACGGACTTTCCGAAACAAGCCCAACACTTTGGGCACCAGCCTGTTGTAATACGGTCATAATGCGCACGACAAGCCCATACTCTATCGCTCTATCACCTCGCAGTAGAACTTGGGTATCTGGCGCACGTTGCAATATTTTCCCAACTTGCACACCAATCCGTTCTAGGGTCACCGGTTGCTTGTTATTTTCACCAAGCTCTAGATAAAAGTCACCCGTTTTGGTGACTGAAATAATTAGAGGTTGGTTAAGTTCGTCAGAAGCTACTGGATCAGACTTAGCTTGTGGCAAATCTACGTTTACACCTTGTGTCAACATGGGTGCTGTCACCATAAAGATCACTAACAACACCATCATCACATCGATGTAAGGCACAACATTAATTTCAGCATTCGGTTTATGGCGCTTCGTTCTAGGTCGTCTTATCGTACTCATGGGGCAACCTATAGCTCAGATGCGTGGGCTTTGCGATGTAATATACTGGAAAACTCTTCTGCGAAGGTCTCATAGCTAGATAATATAGAATCAACCGTATGGGAAAAGCGATTATAAGCAATTACTGCAGGTATGGCCGCAAACAGCCCCATCGCTGTGGCAATTAGGGCTTCTGAGATGCCAGGTGCTACCGTAGCCAAAGTGGCTTGGTGCGCGTTGGCTAGCCCTCTAAACGAGTTCATGATACCCCACACTGTTCCAAACAACCCCACATAAGGGCTGACAGAACCAACACTTGCCAAAAACGATAAATGGGCTTCTAGTTTCTCTTCTTCTTTAGAAATGGCCACACGCATAGCCCGCTGAACACCTTCCATTACCGCATCACCGTCAGCATCAGTTTGCTGCCTCAACCGAGTAAACTCTTTTATGCCAGCCCGAAATATATTTTCTGCACCATTATCTGGGTTAGGTTCTGCACTCACCTGACGAAACAATTGACTTAGATCGATACCCGACCAAAATTGCTCTTCAAAGGCCTTCATATTATCGCGGGCAAATTTCAACGCTCGACGGCGTTGAAAAATCATGACCCAAGACATCACTGAGGCGATCAGCAACAGCAACATGACCATTTGCACCAAAAAACTGGCGTTCAAGATCAAACTCAGTACCGACATTTTATTGTCCACAGACCATTCCTCTCCAAGACTTTGCATTTTTCAATGCTAAGCCAAAACTAAAAATTTCTAAAAAAAATAGTAACGTAAGACGAGTTATCTAAATTACCACATCATTCAACATTAACCTGTTAGCAATAATACCATTATAAACCCTAAGTTAACGCAATAACCCTTGCTTTGAACTGCACGGTTAAAAAAAGTTCCTCGCACTAGTCCTACACCTTAAGTTTTAGCATCACCTTTTGGGGCAATAACACCAAAATGGTCATAAGCTCGGTCAGTTACAATTCTGCCCCGCGGTGTGCGCATGATGAATCCCTGCTGAATGAGATAGGGTTCCAGGACATCTTCTATGGTTTCTCTTTGTTCACTAATGGCTGCCGCTAAATTATCAATACCGACAGGGCCACCAGCAAATCTCTCAATAATTGCCAACATCAGGCACCTGTCCATGCCATCAAATCCTAGATGATCTACGTTAAGCATGTTGAGAGCCTGATCTGCCACATGAGCATTAATTACACCATCAAACTTAACTTCAGCATAGTCTCTAGTTCGACGCAACAGTCGATTGGCAATACGCGGTGTACCTCTTGATCTGCGGGCCACTTCTGCTGCACCTTCAGGTTGCAAGGAGACTTCAGACAAATGAGCAGAACGGGTGACAATGGTCGTTAAATCTTTCACCGAGTAATACTCTAAACGCTGAGTAATACCGAAACGATCTCGTAATGGAGACGTCAAAGACCCAGCCCGAGTGGTCGCACCCACCAGTGTAAATGGTGGCAAGTCGAGTTTAATCGACCTAGCAGCTGGCCCTTCGCCAATCATAATATCAAGTTGATAGTCTTCCATTGCTGGATATAAGATTTCTTCTATGACTGGACTTAAACGATGGATTTCGTCGATAAATAATACATCACCCGCTTCCAAGTTGGTTAACATGGCAGCTAAATCCCCAGCTTTTTCGAGCACTGGACCAGACGTAGTTTTTAAATCACCACCCATTTCATTGGCAATAATGTGCGCAAGGGTAGTTTTGCCAAGTCCAGGTGGACCATAGATTAACGTGTGATCCAACGCTTCAGATCGGCCCTTGGCCGCCGCAATGTATATCTGCATTTGTTCTTGAACTACGGGTTGACCAATATAGTCTTGCAATAGTTTGGGCCTAAGCGCCCGTTCCAAATGGTCTTCACCTAGTTGGCTTACTGCTTCTAACGGTGATCCAAAACGATCCGCTTCTATCATGTTCTACCTATTATGATTAATATTCCAGCTAAACTGCCATAACTACTGTCTAATCAAAACCTATAAAAACCCATATCCACAGGCCTATATCATGCCTTTTAATGATAAGCGGATGAGGTCTTCACAACTTCCATCAGGCGCAGATTTTACCGCTGCCGAAACGGCTTTAGAGGCTTGCACCGGCTTATAACCCAGACCCACTAATGCACTTTCTGCTTCTGACTGGGCACTGACTGCAAAGAGTGACGCTTTGACAGTTCCCGTTTGGACACCAGCGTTGCCTAAAGTTTGCCACGCTGAAAGTTTGTCACCTAACTCCAACACAAGCCGCTCTGCAGTTTTTTTGCCGACTCCCGGAATTTTCACCAACGTGGCTGCATCTTGATTTTGTACACATTGGCAAAACCCTTGAGCATCCATGCCCGATAGTATTGCTAAACCCAACTTCGGCCCAACCCCATTTACTTTGATCAATATACGAAATAAACTTCGCTCATCTAACTCGGAGAATCCAAAAAGTAATTGTGCATCCTCTCTCACCACAAAATGAGTATGCAGCATGGCTGTGTCACCTTCAGAGGGTAATTGACAGAAACTATTGAAAGAAATTTCAATCTCATATGCCACTCCCTGCACATCAATAACCACTTGAGCAGGCTGTTTACTTAACAACACTCCACTAATACGTGCAATCATTTTATCCGCCCTTTATAACCATTAGATTTATCGCACACGTCCACGACGGCTTCCCTTAAGCTTTTGAAGTAAAACTTGTTTTTCGACACTTTTAGGACTACGACTAGTGGCTAATCTAACTAGACTAGCATGAGTATTCGCATGGCAAATAGCAATGGCTAAGGCATCGGCAGCATCTTCTTGGGGCAAACCTGGTAGCTTCAGCAAGCGCGCTACCATTTCTTGCACTTGATTTTTTGCTGCCGCACCATTGCCTACCACAGCTTGCTTTACCTGGCGTGCTGAGTATTCTGCAACAGGCAAACCATGGTTCACTGCAGCAACCATAGCCACACCCCTAGCTTGACCCAATTTAAGAGCAGAATCAGCGTTGCGGGCCATAAACACTTGCTCAATAGCAAATTCTTGAGGTACATAAGTTTCTATGATCTCATCAACCCCACGATATATCTGGCCTAAACGTCCCGCCAGTTCATCACCCGATATCTTTATATGACCACTGGCCACATAAATGCGCGAAGCTCCCACCGCATTGATAATACCGTAGCCAGTTTTGCGAGAGCCTGGATCTATTCCTAGTATGAGCGCCATAAATAGCATTCGCTGATGAAATGATTGATGTATTAATACTAGCAAATACTGTACAAAATCACAGTAGTTTTTTTACCCTAAAAACAGCCAATAAAAAAGGCCCAACAATTTCATGGTGAGCCTTGTTTGCGGCTTTAACCGCTGCAGCTAAAAAACCTTAAGTTATTCAGAGACGACTTTTTCCCGTAACTTGATATTAAGTTCACGCAGTTGCTTAGTGGCCACTAAGCCCGGTGCTTGGGTCATTACGCAAGCCGCACTTTGAGTCTTAGGAAATGCGATCACTTCACGGATAGAACTGGAACCTGTCATCAACATGACTAGCCGATCTAAACCAAACGCCAAGCCACCATGGGGAGGACAGCCATATTTCAATGCATCCAATAAGAAGCCAAACTTTTCTTGTTGCTCTTCTGCACCAATATTTAACAATTCAAAGACCTTAGTTTGCATATCTTGTTGGTGAATTCGAATCGAACCCCCACCCAATTCAGTACCATTCAAGACCATGTCATAGGCGCGAGACAAGCCCGTTAGTGGGGACGCCTCGAGTTCTTCTGGAGTGCAAGAAGGTGCAGTAAACGGATGATGGATAGCAGTAATACCGCCATCTGAAGTCGTTTCAAACATAGGAAAATCTACCACCCACAAAGGTGCCCAATCACAGGTCATTAATTCTAAGTCTTCACCCAACTTACAGCGCAAGGCTCCCAAAGCCTCATTAACGACTTTTTCACTATCTGCACCAAAGAAGATCAAGTCACCATCTTTTGCTTCTAAACGCTCAAGAATAGAGGCCCGCACTGGCAGAGAAAGAAACTTCACAATGGGTGATTGTAAACCTTCTTCCAAATCACTGGCGTCGTTAACTTTGATATAGGCCAAACCCCGTGCCCCATAAATACTCACAAATTTAGTATAAGTATCAATTTGTTTGCGGGTTAAACTAGCGCCATTAGGTACTTTAAGGCCAGCGACCCGGCCGTTAACATCATTAGCTGGCCCAGCAAAAACCTTAAAATCCACATCTTTCATCAAATCACTCACACTCACCAACTTTAGTGGAATGCGCAAATCTGGTTTATCACTGCCATAGGTTTCCATAGCTTCGCTGTAAGGCATGCTTGGAAATGGGCCTAAATCCACGTTGATCTGACTTTTGAATAACTCAACGACCATTTTTTCAGTAATAGCCATAATCTGAGTTTCATCCATAAAGGATGTCTCGATGTCAATTTGAGTAAACTCGGGTTGCCGATCTGCTCGCAGATCTTCGTCTCGGAAACATTTGGCAATTTGGTAATAACGATCCATACCAGAAACCATAAGTAGCTGCTTAAACAACTGTGGTGATTGCGGCAACGCAAAAAAGTGACCTTCGTGGGTACGACTCGGCACCAAATAATCTCGCGCTCCCTCTGGTGTGGCGCGCGTCAGAATAGGTGTCTCAATATCTAAAAATCCATTTTGATCCAAAAAATTTCGGATAAATGTACTGACCTTAGAACGCAATTTTAATTTTGCAGCCATTTCTGGACGGCGCAAATCTACATAACGATACTTAAGGCGCACGTCTTCACCCACAGACTGGTGCTCATCCAATTGGAATGGTGGTGTTTCAGATTTATTTAAAATCTCAAGCTCTTGACCTAAAACTTCTACTGCGCCCGTTGGCATTTCTGGGTTGTCCGTACCGGCAGGTCGAGCACGAACTAAGCCTTTCACCTTAACGACAAACTCATTGCGGCAAGCGTCGGCTAAAGCAAAACTATCCTCTCGGTCAGGATCAAACACGACCTGGACGATACCTTCACGGTCTCGTAGGTCTAAGAAAATAACACCACCGTGGTCGCGACGCCGATGAACCCAGCCGCACAAGGTAATTTGTTGGTCAACATCGCTAGCTCTCAGTTGGCCGCAATAATGGCTTCGCATAATTGTATTTCCTAAAAATTAAATCGTTTTAATGGTCATGTTTAATCATTGGCAGCGTTCACACTTTTTACGCTACTAGCCGCATTATTCTCAGTACTCGTTTTTTTTGTATCACCTGCTAAATTCTTCTTAGCGCCGGTTTTAAAGTCCGTTTCATACCAGCCTTGGCCTTTGAGTCTAAAACCTGCCGCTGATACTTGCTTACGATAATGATTTTTGCCACATTCGGGGCAATCTGTTAACGGCGCATCGCTTAATTTTTGCAATACGTCTTTGCCAAAACCACAATCTTGGCATAGGTATTCGTAGATAGGCATGGTGTATTCCAGCAGAACATCTCAAAACCCGAAATTATAACCCATTCCAAGTCCCCAACGGCAGTAGAAAATGCACCTTTATCCTACATTCATCCAACTATTACCCATTTATTGTTAATTTAACCACCAAAGGCATTTATCCCACGGCCATGGCAACATACAATAGCTCTTCATCATTTTCGTTTTTATTGGATTTACTCACCCATGCGCGCCAGTCAATTTTTAATTGCCACCCAAAAAGAAACCCCTGCAGACGCAGAAGTTATCAGCCATCAACTCATGCTTCGTGCTGGCTTAATCCGCCGTTTGGCTTCAGGTTTGTACACTTGGTTACCCATGGGCCTGCGCAGCATTAGAAAGGTTGAGCGCATTATTAGGGAGGAACTAGACGCCGCAGGTGCGCAAGAATTATTAATGCCCGCTGTGCAACCTGCTGAATTATGGCAAGAGTCTGGTCGTTGGCAACAGTATGGTCCAGAGCTTTTACGCTTAAAAGATCGTCATCAGCGTGATTTTTGTGTTGGCCCCACCCATGAAGAGGTGATTACTGACATGATGCGCAAGGAAGTTCGCAGTTATAAAAGCTTGCCCATGAACTTTTACCAGATTCAAACTAAGTTTCGGGATGAGGTGCGACCTCGTTTTGGTGTCATGCGCTCCCGTGAATTCATTATGAAAGACGCTTACTCATTTCACTTAGATCAACAATCTTTGCAACAAACTTACGATACGATGCACCTGGCCTACACCAATATATTTACTCGTTTAGGGTTGAACTTTCGTTCAGTGCGAGCAGATTCTGGCAGCATTGGTGGCGACGCGTCACAAGAATTTCATGTGTTAGCTCAGTCAGGTGAAGATGATATTGCCTTCAGTAATGATCCGAGCAGTCACTTTGCAGCTAACATAGAAACAGCTGAAGCTATGCTCCCTAAGGCGCCTCGAGCGGCCCCAAGCAAGGCTATGGAAATGGTCCATACTCCTGATCAAAAAACGATACAAAGCGTCTGTGAATTTTTGGGCCTAGCCGCTACCCAAAGCTTAAAAACCTTAGTGGTTCTTGGCCACGAAGATGATAATGGTCACCAGCCATTAGTGGCCCTAGTCCTGCGCGGTGACCACACCATGAATGAAATTAAAGTGGAGAAGCACCCTCTTATTGCTAGCCCACTGACCATGGCACCTGAACAGCGTATTGTTGATGAATTAAACACAACACCCGGTTCAATTGGACCGGTGGGTTTATCCATCTCAATTATCGCTGACCGCGCCGCCACCGTAATGAGCGATTTCACAGCGGGCGCAAATCTGCCTGGTTACCACCATACAAACCTCAACTGGGAACGCGACTGTGGCTACACCCAAGTTGCAGATATTAGGAATGTCGTAGAAGGCGATCCAAGCCCTTGTGGACATGGCAATATCAAGATCAAACGGGGTATTGAAGTAGGCCATATTTTCCAATTAGGTGATAAATACTCACAAGCGATGAATGCCACAGTGTTGAATGAAAATGGTAAACCTCAGTTTATGCAAATGGGGTGTTATGGTATTGGTATTACCCGCATCGTTGCAGCCGCTATTGAACAGAACTTTGATGAAAATGGTATCATGTGGCCCCTTGCCCTTGCGCCTTTCGAGGTTGCACTTATTCCCCTTAACTACGAAAAATCTGCAGCGGTGCGTGAGGCTACAGATTCCCTCTATAGGGATTTTAAGGACGCTGGTATCGATGTTATTATGGACGATCGCGCAATGCGACCAGGGGTCAAATTTGCCGACGCTGAGCTAATAGGCATACCTCATCGTATCGTCATTGGAGACCGCGGTATCGATAGTGGCACATTAGAATATCGCGACCGAAGAGCTGAAGCTAACGAAGACCTGCCTTTAACGGAGGCCTTAAACTTTGTTAAGGCTAAACTGGGACATCGATGATGAACGTTACTTTATATCATAACCCTCGCTGTTCTAAATCTCGGGCTACCCTAGCTTTATTAGAGGCCCAAGGCGTTGTTGCAAAAATCCGCTTATACCTTGAACAAGTGCCCAGTTCCGATGAGTTGACAAACTTGTTATCCATGCTCGATATGGATGACGCTCGACAACTGATGCGTCTGGGAGAAGAAGCCTACAAGTTAGAAAATCTAGCCAACACTCAATTATCTCAGTCCGAATTAATCACCGCCATGATCAAGCATCCAAAGCTAATCGAAAGGCCCATTGTTGTCCATCAAGGCCAAGCTCGTATTGGTCGACCACCTGAATCAGTTTTGGAGATTTTATAATGCAGTACCAGCAGAAACGGAAATTCTCACGGATGGTTAGTGTCGGTGCCTATATCGCACTCATCGCCTACTTTGTGATCAGCACCCTGTCCCAAACCTATGCTGAGATCGGCAGTCTTGTGATTATTGGCATCAAGTGTTTCCCCTTACTTGGCTTTGGGTTAGCCATGTATAAGCAGCACCTGCGCCAGATGGCATGGATGTGTTTTGTCTTACTCATTTATTTCACTATAGAAATTATGTACGTACCCGTTAATGGCGCCTTGGGGGCCTTAATTATCACTCTACTTTACACTAGCACTATGCTCCACATTCGCTGGCATAACCGTGCCCATGAAGAAGCCAACGGGTTAGCTAGTATGGACCAAAAATAGGATACGTCTGAGATAGATCACCGCTGATCACACCTATTAACTGACCAGCTTTAGTTTCAGTCTTAGCCAAGTTGTATTGGTGTTTGATAAAGTTAACTCAGACCAAACTTGTTGATCTATACTTTAAGTATGACATACAGCCAACTCATCAAACTCGCTACCTGGGCATCTGTTGTTGCTGCCATTAGCTTAATTGGCGTCAAAACATGGGGCTGGGATCAAACGCAAAGCGTCAGTTTACTGGCTTCATTGATTGATTCCACCATGGATAGCGCCGCCTCATTAATCAATTTTTTCGCCATACGTTATGCCATGGCCCCTGCTGACAAGGAGCATCGCTTTGGACACGGCAAGGCAGAAGCACTTGCGGGTCTTGCTCAAGCATTATTGATTTTAGTTTCCATTGGTTTGCTACTTACCCAGACTTTAGGTCGCTTATGGAATCCACTGGTGGTCGAAAATACTCCAATTGGCATAAGTATTATGCTGGTTAGCATGGTCCTTACCGGAGCGTTAGTCGTCTTCCAGTGGTACGTTGTCAAACGCACCCAATCTAATGCTATTAAGGCTGACTCACTGCATTACACGTCAGATTTTTTGATGAATTTTGGCGTCATAATAGCCCTTTTTCTTGCAAGTATTGGCTATCATGGAGCAGACCCTTACTTTGCATTAAGTATTGGTGCCTTCGTCGTTTATAGCGCTTGGGGTATCGCACAATCGGCTTTTCACTTGCTCTTAGACCACGAGTTGAGTGATGAACAAAGGCACCTCATTACTCAACTGGCCCTGACACAACCCCAAGTTATTGGAATGCATGATCTACGCAGCAGGCAATCGGGTCACATGCAGTTCATTCAATTGCATTTAGAACTGCAAGAAGACATGCTTCTACTAGAGGCACACGGCGTAGCAGAAGCATTAGAACACCGTATTATGGCTGTGTTTCCATATGCTGACGTGATTATTCATCTAGACCCAGTGAGTGCGGCGGATTGAAATAGTTTAACAGAGGTGACGATCAGTTGATTAAGCTTAGCAAGGCCCAGTAGGCTCTAATAAAAACGTCACACTATTGAAAACCGTCACACTATTGAAAAACATCACACGATGGAAAAAGGTTATACCGAGGCACAGAAAAAAGGCTTTTAAAACGAACCAAATTAGCAATAGCATTGGCAGTACAAAAGGATGCTCATTAGAGCAACTGAATGAACAAATAGTTAACTCAGATGCTTTGCAAGCAATTTTGTGTGGGTTAGGCGTGACGACGGGTACGTTGACGTTTCTGCTGACGATCAAAGCTTTCTTGCTCTTTAGGCAAACGGCGTTTCACTTTCTTTGGGCGCATACCTACGAATTGAGAAAGTGCGTTGATGTCTGGTTGTGGCATTTCCATCCACATGCCAGCCCTAAGCTGGGGTGGTAAAAATACGTTACCATATCGCACCCGTTTTAAGCGGTTAACACGCAAACCTTGAGACTCCCACAAACGACGTACTTCGCGGTTACGGCCTTCCATGATAACCACATGATACCAGCGGTTAATTCCCTCACCACCAAATTCTTGTATGTCATTGAAACGCGCCATACCATCATCGAGTAAAACCCCTTGGTGCATGGTATTAACTTGTTCCATAGTCACATGCCCCATGACACGGACAGCATATTCTCGTTCAATAGTCGTTGAGGGGTGCATTAATGCATTAGCCAACTCACCGTCTGTGGTGAATAGCAAAAGCCCTGAAGTATTGATATCTAAGCGACCCACAGCAATCCAGCGCTCACCTTTGAGACGCGGCAATTTGTCAAACACTGTGGAGCGATTCTCTGGGTCTGAGCGGGTAACAATTTCACCTTCTGGCTTATTATAAATAAGCACACGGCGTTCTATGTTAGTAGGTGACACGATGTCAAGTTGTTTACCATCTACAGAAATATGGTCCCGCCAAGTGACACGATCACCTAGCTGAGCTTTTTCTTTGTTAATGGTAACTCGACCTGCAGCAATCCAACGCTCCATTTCGCGGCGCGAACCTACCCCCGCTCGAGCCAATACTTTTTGAAGTTTTTCGTCAGTGGTTTTTTGTTCAACAGCTTCTAGAGAGTCTTCCGGAGGAAGGTTTTGATCTGTCATGATAATCCCATCAATACAGTTAATAATTACCCCTATTATAGCTTAATGGATGGGTTCCGTCACGACCTCGATTTCTTGCTGCTGTGGCTGCTTCAATTTAGCTGGGGCCATAGTAGTCTCATCCCACGACTCCAATTCATCAAGAGCGGGCAAATCACTGAGTTGTTTGAGGCTGAAGTGATCCAAAAATTCTTTGGTGGTGGCAAATAACTCAGGGCGACCAGGCACCTCTTTGTGCCCAACACTGCGTATCCAACTGCGCTCTAACATGGTTTGAATGATTGGAGAACTCACCCCTACACCACGTATTGCCTCAATTTCTCCTCGCGTAATGGGTTGTTGATAGGCAATAATAGATAAGGTTTCGAGCAAAGCCCTAGAGTATCTTTGAGGTTTTTCTTGCCACAGGCGGGCCACCCAAAGGGCATAATCCTGATGCACTTGAAACCGAAATCCAGAAGCGACTTCAACCAACTGAAACCCTCGCCCTTGATGGCTCTCTTGCAATTGCCTAAGAGTGTTCCTAATGCGTTTTTTGTCAACACCATCATGTTCATCAAATAATTCACCTAATCGTTCAACGCTTAAGGGTTTATCTGCTGCTAATAAGACGGCTTCCAATACCGGTGCGAGTTCAATAATCATAAACTAAGCTCCTGATTTGGGGATTCATTGTGTCCTCCTAGACTTACGTGAATGGGTCCATACTCTTGGGCTTGAATCAACTTAATCAAGTTTTCTTTAACTAACTCCATCATTGCCAAGAAAGTAACAATCACACCCATACGGCCTTCTGATATGGTGAACAGGCGATGGAATGGCATGAACTGTTGCACTTGCAGTTGTGCCATCAAACTAGACATTCGCTCTCGCGTAGAAAGTCGTTCACGGAATATGGTGTGATGTTCATACATATCACACCGCTTGAGGACATCACTATAGGCGGCGAGCAACTCTTCCATTAGCACAGTCGGTTGGGGGCGAACTTTTTTAACATTGGGCATGTCCATCTTGACAGGAAAATTATCCCGCCCCATGCGAGGTAATTCCGCCACTCTTTCTGAGGCGTTTTTGAAACGTTCATATTCTTGTAACTGCTTTATTAATCGAACCCTTGGGTCTTCCTCATCATCTTCCATGGCTTGGGTCCGAGGCAGTAAACTACGACTTTTTATTTCTGCTAGGGTGGCCGCCATGACAAGGTACTCCCCTGCTAATTCAAATTGACTGGATTCCATTAATTCAATATAAGAAATATATTGATTAGTAATTTTTGACACATCTATATTAAGAATATCTAAATTGTGGCGTCTAATTAAATATAATAATAAGTCTAGGGGTCCTTCAAACGTCGTTTCTAAAATAACTTGCAAGGCGTGGGGAGGAATATAAAGATCGACGGGCAATTCATATTCTTTTCCTTCTACCCTAATTTCCATCTTAAAATAACTCCCAAACTGGCCTACAAGCTTTAGGTAAGCTTGGGTATTGGCCTAACTTTACCCATTTATAGTCTGGATTATGAAAGTCACTGCCCACAGAGGCATGAAATCCAAATTCATCACAAACTGCAGCCATTTCTTCAGCTACTCCAGGCACTTGATTACCAGCACACACCTCAATTGCCTGACCTCCTGCATCTGAAAAATCTGCCATTAAACGTCGACGCTTGGTGCGGGTCATTTTATAACGACTTGGGTGGGCCAACACGGCCACACCCCCAGCGGCATTGATCCACTCAACTACGCACTCTAAATCAGGCCAGACACTAGAAATATCACCCACTTTACCAGCCCCTAGATACTTATTGAACGCTTGGCCTACACTTGACACTAAGCCTTCATCGACCATGTGTTGTGCAATATGTGGTCGACCCACTTGGCCATCTCCAGCCAATATCATTGCACCTTGCGTAATGTCTGGAAAACCTCGTTGCAATAACTTTTTAGCAATTGTTTTTACTCGTTCTATACGCAATTGAGTTTGATGCTTTACTGCGGTGGTGATCGCTGTTGAGTGTATATCAATATTTAAACCCACGATATGTACACCCATATTATTCCACTGGCTAGAAAGTTCTATTCCTTTTATGATGTTAATTTTTTCAGTAGCGTAACTATTATTATTTTCAGTTAATTGCAAGTGTGCTTGAACCGTATCGTGGTCTGTAATTGCAAGGTGGGTTATACCCCGCTCAATGGCCAATGCTATTAATGCCTGAGCCGATAAACTACCATCTGAGTATTTGGTATGACTGTGTAAATCGTATTTAATCATTATTATAATTTTTTAATTTAATTTAATTTAATTTAATTTAATTTTATTTGATTTTATTTAAATAGAAATTGAGTTATTCTCAGGTTTCAAATGCAAAAAAATGAATCATTTAATTAATGGTTATTTAATAGTTTCGAAATTATTTTCGAAGCCAATAAAGATCATCACTCAAACCAACTTACATGCCTTACTGAGGGCAATTAATAATGGGACCATTATGACTGAATTTACTGAAATTACCCGTAATAAAAGCCGTTTTAGATCAGCTTGCAAAGACATGAGCCTGAAACAATTAAAGTCCATGGCTAATCACTTATCTGAGTTTATCGAAAAAAGAGCTCAAGAAGAAGTAGCCCTGGCTGAGCAGGCTGCCAAAAAACATAAAGAGAAGCAAGCCATACTCACTTCCATTGCTAAAGCTGGACTGACCCCAGAAGATTTTTTTGCTACCGATTTACCTAAGATTAAAAAACCTCGCAAGCCCGTAGCACCACAATACCGTATTAAAGATGCGCAAGGTTTAAAGCACGAATGGTCTGGCCGAGGACGCACTCCCAAGGCCTTCGAACTCTATTTTAACAATGGTGGTAGCAAAAATAGCTGCCGTATTTAAGTGTGATGCCTAAACACATGATTTAATAAGCCTTCAGTAGAGGCGTCAAATTTAGTGTCTTCTGGAGATGACGTGCCTGCCTGCCTGTTTTGTATGGCGCTAAGAGTGGTTTTAGCAATTTGTTTGCCTAGTTCGACGCCCCACTGATCAAAGGGATTAATATCCCACACCACGGCCTGCACAAATACCTTATGCTCATATAATGCAATTAATTGACCCAGACTTTCTGGCGTTAGTTCATCGAACATGAGAGTGCTAGATGCATGGTTACCAGGATACAAACGGTCTGGCGAAGCAGCCAGGCTTTGCTCCCAGGCCAGCACCTCATCACCTAACATCAGTACTCTTGATTGAGCCACACAATTGGCCAGATTTAGAGCTTGTTGATACTCTAATTGGTTGCGTGTGGCTTGAGTATATTCCCTCGACGCTTTGCGTTTTACAGGAACAATAAAGTCGGCATAATAGGCGGGTGTGCCTTGGTGTAGTAATTGAAAAAAAGCATGCTGCGCGTTAGCTCCAACGTCCCCCCAAATCACTGGGCTGGTGTCAAAATCAACTCTTTCGCCAGCGTTAGTGACCGACTTTCCATTACTTTCCATTTCTAACTGGCTCAGGTAATTGGGCAATAACTTCAGCCGCCCATCATAAGGCAAAATAGTGTGGGCCTTTAAACCTAAAAAATTGATGTTCCATATACCAGTTAACGCCAACATCACAGGTAAATTTTCCCGCAAGCTTGCGCTTTGAAAGTGCTCATCCATAGCATGAGCGCCCTTCAGCAACTGCTTAAAGCTAGCCATGCCTAATTTAATAGCAATAGGTAAGCCAATACCACTCCACAAGGAGTAACGGCCACCTACCCAATCCCATAAAGCAATCTGATTTTCTTCAGGTATACCCCAAACCGCCATTCGTTCGGGGAAAGCACTGCACCCCACAAGATGATGCTGGCCAATCAAGTTATCACTGGGTATTTTCTTGCGCAGCCAAGCACGTGCCGTTTCTGCATTGGCTAAGGTATCGATCGTCGTGAAGGTTTTAGAAGCGATAATAAATAACGTTGAAGCTTGATCTAGGTGCTGCAACATCTCTGCCAGTTGGCTACCATCCATCGAAGAGACAAACATCACATCCAGTGGAAACTTGGTTTCTACAGAAAATTCATCTAAGGCATGGCAAACCATATGAGGCCCAATATCAGAGCCACCCACACCTATATTTACGACTGTGGTAATCGGCTGTCCAGAGTAACCAAACCACTGGCCTTGCTGTATTTTTATGGCAATTCTTTCCATCTCCAACAAGTTTTTATCAACTAACTGGTTCACGGACTGACCATCTACTTGAACATCACTATATTGATCTGAAGAGGCGGCTCTTAAGGCCGTATGCAAAGCGGGCCTGAGTTCAGAACGATTAACCTCACCACCGCTAGTGAGTGCTTTAGTAGCGAGGCCTAGGCCTTGTTGTTGGGCTAATTCAATAAGCAACGTGAGTGTTTCAGGGCTGAGTCTTTGCTTGGATAAATCCAATAACAAGGCTTGTGTAGATAACGAAAGGTCCTTAAAACGCTCGGGGCCTGCGTTATTAAATAATTGTTTCAAGGAATAAGGCAAAATATCTTTTTGCAGGTGTGCTTCTAGAGCCTGCCAAGCCAGACTTTGTTTTACTGTCATGGTGGTTCTTTTCCTTTTAACTCAAAATAATATTTAATTAATCTTTAATTAAATATTTAACTAATATTCGACTAATACTCATTCAAAAGCAAAATAACTTGGCACATCTATGATTAAAGCCAAGTCCCTCAACCTTGGGCATTAGCCATCATCATCTGTACTTGGGATTCATCTAGCACTGGCACTTTAAGATCCAGCGCCTTTACCAACTTAGACCCTGCTTTATCTCCCGCCACCAAATAATCTGTTTTTTTGGAGACGCTTGATGCCACCTTGGCACCTAATTCTTGTAATTGAATTTTCAACTCTTCTCGAGAAACACTCGTTAAGGTGCCTGTAATCACAAAGCAAATATCCTTAAATGGTAAGTTTTGCTGCTCGGTTTCTACAGGATCAAATTCTGGCCAAGTGACGCCTAAATTTTGCAGTTTATCAATCACAGCCAGCGTTTCATTATCAGTAAAAAAGTGAAAGATACGCTGAGCTACGATTGGACCCACGTCTTCAACGGCCAATAAGCTTTGGATATCTGCCGCTTTAATATTGTCTAGTGCACCAAAGTGTAGCGCTAAACTGCGCGCCGTAGCCTCTCCAACTTCACGTATGCCTAGGCTAAATAAAAATTTAGCCAAACTTGTGGATTTGCTTTTTTGTAAAGCAGAAAGAAGATTATTGGCAGATTTTTCTCCCATACGATCCATCGCTATTAGAGCAGTCTGATCTAAGGCATATAAATCTGCAATATGCTTTACTCTGCCCGATTCAACTAAGCTTTGAACTTGTTTTTCACCCAGGCCATCAATGTCCATCGCCTTGCGAGACACAAAATGTTTGATGGCTTGTACAATTTGAGCAGCACAACGTAAGCCATTGACACATCTTAGTGCAGCTTCGCCATCCTCTCTCTCGACAGGACCTCTACACTTAGGGCAAGTTAAGGGCGCCTTTATGACCTGTGCATTAGCTTGCCGCCGTTCTAACACTACTTTGACGACCTTGGGAATGACGTCACCAGCACGGCGTACAATCACCATATCGCCTATATGGAGATCTAAACGCTGTATTTCATCCATATTATGTAAGGTGGCATTACTCACGGTCACTCCACCAACAAATACTGGCTCTAATCGAGCCACCGGCGTGACTGCTCCGGTCCGTCCTACCTGAAATTCAACTTTCAAAACACGCGTCATTTCTTCTTGAGCTGGAAATTTATGGGCAATGGCCCATCGAGGGGCGCGCGCAACAAAACCTAAACTTTGTTGCAGTTCCAATTCATCAACCTTAAAAACAATACCATCAATTTCGTAGGCTAAATGACTCCGTTTGACTGCCAATGCTTGGTAATAGTCTAAACAGGCTTCAATTCCTTGCACCCGACGCATTTCAGCATTAATTTTAAATCCCCAGAACTGCAATTGGTGCAAAATATCGAAATGTTGAGGGGGTAAAGGGCTTTCTTCACTGACCAGACCAATGCTATAGGCACACATCTCTAGAGGCCTTTGCGCTGTTATTCTGCTATCCAGTTGACGCAAGCTTCCAGCAGCAGTGTTGCGGGGGTTAACGTAAGTCTTGAGCCCTTGTTCAACTAATTTTGTATTGAGGGCTTCAAAGCCCACACTAGGCATGTAGACTTCACCTCTTACTTCGAGGGTTTCGGGCCAGTTTTTACCAATTAAACGCAGCGGAACTGAATCAAGGGTGCGGATATTTTGAGTAATGTCTTCACCACGACTGCCATCACCCCGTGTTGCTGCGGTGACTAAGATACCTTTTTCATAGGTAAGACTGACAGCAATGCCATCCAGCTTAGGTTCGCAGGCATACGCAATCAGCTGGTCTAGGGGCCATTGAAGATATTTATTCAAACGTTCTCTAACACGACGATCAAAATCACGTAAATCATCCCCATTAAAGGCGTTATCTAGCGAAAGCATGGGGAGTGCGTGGGTGACTTGTTTAAAACTCTCAAGGGGTTTGTCTCCCACTCTTTGGCTTGGAGAGTCAGCAGTTACCCATTGCGGGTTATCTTTTTCAATGGTTAAAAGTTGTTGCATCAGCCGATCATACTCAGCATCAGGAACTCTGGGATCATCAAGTATGTAGTAGCTGTGATTATGCTCGCGCAATTGGTCTTTAATGACGTCGAGTTGCGTCATAAGCGTATTTGACATCGTTATTTTTAAACTATTAGAAAATTAGAGCTGTGCACGACGTGTCAAATGACGTCGTTCAAAATCACGGATTTGCTGGCGACAATGGGCAATGGTCTGTGGGCGCATGACGCTGCGCTGCTCGTCAAGTACTCCACCCCCAAGGTTACTCGCCAAACACTGGGCCGTTTCAAGCATATAGTCAAAGGCCTGCATACTATCTTGAGCCATTGGCAGACCCAAAAAGAAGACTACTCCAGGGGTATGCAAATGATCTATATCATCTAGTTCAAAGGTGCCTGGTTCCATCATGTTGGCCATACTGAATTGGGTTTTTCCTAACCTTAGTCCATCTTCGAAGCGATGGAAGATGTCCATTTCTCCGAACACCATGCCGCATGCTTTGACCAATTGAAGCAATTGAGGCCCATAGAAACCCTGGCGATCGTTGGCTGTGACAAGAATACTAATGACTTGCTCAACATCTGTCCCATGGTGTGCACTTTCTTCTTCAACAGCATCCAAAGCTTGTTGTTCTGCCACTCGCTTTCGACTCAATAGTTTTTTACCAAAGGTCATGGAAGTGACCTTCGCAAAACGTTTGGAGAGGCTTTGATCTTCGCTGCGCTCAGTCAAAACATCCGAATCATGCACGGAAACCTCTTGTGCATATAATTCTTCAATCCCTGTATCACTAAACAAGATATCATCACTGGTTTCAAGTAAATCATGACCTACACTACTTTTGACCGTGACCAGTGAAGTGAGATCCTGCTCAGCAAATAAATCGCTTTGTACCATTGAATTAGTTTCTACCAGTTCATGAACTGGCCGAGTAGGGTCAAAGTCTGAACTGGCTAAAATAACATCTGGCGTATCCGGTATAAGGTTTTGCTCATCGCTAACATTAGTCAATGCTTCTATTTCTTCGCTTGATAAGCTGATGGGGGTCCGATCAAGAATAAAGTGCTCTTTACCAACCTCCATATCACTACTTTCATCTCGACTCTCAATGACAGCTCTACCCTCTGTCATAACCTCGGTCATAACCTCTGCCGCATCCAAAGTCATGTCCGACTGCTCGCCTATTATTTCAGCGCTGGCAGCTGAATCAGTCCTGCAATCACTGGCAAAGTCAGAGGTAAAGTCAGAGGTAAATTCAAATTCATCTTCTACCGGTAACTCCATTACCACAGGATCTGCAACCGTCAAGTCTTGCGGCACTAATTCAGCTAAAGCAGGGTCGGCTAATTCAACTAAATCTAGATTTGCCAGTTCCACTAAAGCTAAGTCTTCAAACACAACTTCACCCGCATCGGGGTGCTCAGTCTCAAGTTCTTCGGCAACTTCATGTTGTTCTATAGATTTTGTCAAAGGAGGGGTAGTGCTCGTTAACTGGGTAACTTTATGGACTTCATCAACCTTAGGGACTTCATCAGCCAAAGTGTCTGCTTGCAGGTTTACAGCTTCTAAATTACCAGTCGGTTCGAGGTCAATGTTTGTGATTTCGACAGTCAATGCCGGTTTGCGTTCAGCAGTCACAACGCGCGCGCCACCATTAGGTAACTCACTGCTGTAAGTTACGACAGGCAGGTCACCGTAGCTTTCGTCTATATCAATCTTCAGCGCTGCATGGCTCACGAACATACGCCGCACACCATCTATTCCAACGGCCACAAAAGTTAAACCACCAAACATCAATAACCACGTTGTTAATGCCATAAGAATTTCTATTTTTAAAAATTATTATTATGCCGCAAAGCACGCAAAGTCGTATTTAACTATACCTTCTAAATAATAGATATAAAACCTTTAGGCCTTGTTTTTATAGTGTTATTTGATAATACACCCATTAAAAGCGATAAAAACGATAAATAAACACTAAATAAACACTAAATGGATACTTGATGCATACTCGATGAATGCTAAACAGCTAAAGTTTGATCTGTCATGTTAATAGCTTGGTCTACGTCCACTGTCACGACTCTGGACACCCCAGCTTCTTGCATAGTGACGCCCAACAACTGGGTTGCCATTTCCATGGCAATTTTATTATGGCTAATATAGATAAATTGCACCTGAGCTGACATTTCTTTTACAAGGCGAGCATAGCGCTCTACGTTGGCGTCATCTAAGGGTGCATCCACTTCATCTAACATACAAAAAGGTGACGGGTTGAGCTGAAATATAGAAAAAACTAGGGCTATTGCAGTCAATGCTTTTTCTCCACCTGACAACAAATGAATACTACTGTTTCTTTTGCCAGGGGGCTGCGCCATGATAGTCACACCCGTGGATAACATGTCGTCATCAGTGAGTTCAAGCGAAGCTCGCCCGCCTCCAAATACTTTGGGAAATAGGCTACCTAAACTTTCATTTATTGTGTCAAATGTTTGCTTAAATCGAGCCCGTGTTTCTTTATCAATTTTTTGCATAGCCTGTTCTAAACTATCTAAAGCGTCAATTACTTCATCGTGCTGCAGATCAAGAAAGGCTTTGCGCTCTTGTTGCAACTTATATTCTTCAATTGCAACTAAGTTGATCGCACCAAGGCGCTTGATGCGATTCTGGCACTGCTCTAGTAAGCGACTTAACTGTTCTTGATCAATAGACTCCGGTAGTACTTCTGCCAGTTTTTCTACCAGTACATTTTGCTCTATCATCGATTTTTTAATATGTTCTGCATTAACCTCTAACTCGCGTTCAATTAAACGCTCATCTTGCAACACTCGATCAGCTTGTTGAATCTCATTGTCTTGTTGAAGCTGCTGTTTTTCTAGCTGGCGCATCACCTGTTCTAATTGGTTAATGCCATACCGCCCTTGCTCCATTTTAGTCTCTGCTTCCACACGCAAAGTAAGCAGTCTCTCCAGTTGCTCCGCCAGGCTCTTCTCAGATCCATCATCTAGTTGTTGCTGGCTGCCATCCCGTGATTCGATCTCGGTTTGTTTATCACGCCACTGAGCACGTTGTTCGTGCAAACGTTCAACAGAACGACCTAAACTGGTTATCTGCGCCAGCACACTGTCTTTGCGTGCCTGCAGTTGCATCACTTGTTGCTGCTTTTGACTAAACTCGAGCCTAGCTTGCCCAAGTTGCGTCTCTACAGATTCTTTATCAACTTCTAAGTCTGGCAAGTTTAATTGTGTGCTTTCAAGCGCTAGTTCGTGCTCACCCAACTGCTCTTGAAGCAATGCCATTTCTTCGTCTGAGTCTGCTAGCCGCTGAGTTTGCTGCTGTATCCGTTGTTGTAAATTTTGCTGCTGTGCCAAGCCCTGCTGACTTTGTTGTTGCAAAAGAGCAAGCGCCTGCTGTTTCTGCTGCGCTTGATGCTGTCCTTGCTGCTGGGCTTCACGCGTTTGAGTTAGGGTTTGTTCAAGCTCTAAAGTTTCTTCTCTGGCTTGTGTTAGTGCGTCTTGGGTGATTTTTTGATGATCGCGCAGCGCTGCTTCTTGAGTCGACAAAGCTTGCACTTGTTGCTTGCGCCCAAGCACTCCAGTCACACTACCCTCTCGAGGTGGCGTGCGCACCCAGCCATGACCTATCCAAAGACCGTCAGGCAAAATGACACTGGCATAAATCGGTAAACTGGCTAACAAGTCCTTTGCCTCATGCCAGTTATTAACCAAGAACACATGAGCTAATAAACTCTGTAAGCCAAAAGGCACGGTGACCTTATCAACTAAACTTGGATGCGTATTAATGGGTTTTGTAGAATTTTGATGCTGCTGCGGTACAAAGAGTGTTAAGCCTCTGGCAGCAATTAATTGGTCGACATTTTGGTCAGGCATTTGACCCAACAAGTAGCCTCCCAACCAATCTTGTAAAACGTGCTCCACAGCCACTTCCCATTGAGGATCCACTTGCATAGCGTCGACGAGCTTTTGGTCAACTTCTGCCTGCCAATCTGCAGGCAAGTCTGGCGCTTCTTGTTCGGCCTCTGCTAGAAGCAAGCGCAATGATGCCAATTGCCCAGCCAGCATACCTAATTCCTGCACTTGCCCGCCTAACGCCTCTTGTTGCCCACGCTCTTCTTGTTTCAGGGCTTCTAACTCTGTTTCCAAATTTAACAACTGCTCCTTAAAAAGCTGTTGTTGTTGTTTTTGCTGATCAAGTTGGGCTCCTAATAAATCAATGTCATCTTCATTTGCAAAACTTAAATTTTCCAGTTCACTGGCGCTTGTTTGGCGATCTTGTCGCGCTTGGCTAGCCTGCTGTTGTTGATGTTGCAAACCTGTTTTGGCAACCTCTATGATGCGTTTTAAGTGACTCGTTTGATCACTTTTTTGCTGCCACTGAAGTTGCCAATATTGACGCTCTTCCTCTTTTTCTTGCACATGGGTCTCGGCTTCAAATAACTGTTCAGAGGCTAATTCAGCATCTAGTTCGAGCTGTTCTTGTTGCTGGCTGAGTTGGTTAAGCTCGTTACCATCTGCAGTGCATGCCTCATCGATACGTTGCAACTGCTCTAGTGCTTCAGTCTCATCGGCTTGCCAACGCTTTTGTTGTTGTTGCTGGTACTCGATGGTTTGTTCTAAACGCGCTATGTCTGCACCCAAACCATAAAACCCACCCTGCTGCTCAGTAAAACTATCATTCAACAAAGCCAAGTCGTTTTTTTGCACGTCCATTTGCACTAAACGCGTGTCTTGCTCACTTTTTTGCAAAACAATTTGTTCTTCAATGCGACCCATATTGATGCGTTGATCTATCAACTTTTGGCGTAACTCACGCCATTGTAAGGCCGCTAATTGAGACTTATGTTGGCGCTCATTCTGTTTTAGTTCGGTATATTGTTCTGCAGCTGTGGCTTGCTGTTTAAGGGTTTCTAATTGACGGCCTAGCTCTTCTCTAATATCCTGCAAGCGCGCTAGGTTTTCACGGCTGCGGCTAATGCGGTTGGCAGTGTCACGTCGGCGCTCTTTATAACGAGAAATACCAGCGGCCTCCTCAATATAAACTCGCAATTCTTCGGGACGTGATTCGATCAGGCGAGAAATCATACCCTGTTCAATAATAGAATAACTACGAGGACCTAGACCTGTTCCTAAAAACAAATCTGTCACGTCTCTTCGGCGGCACTTTTGACCATTTAAATAATAAGTCGATTGTCCTTCACGAGTAACCTTGCGACGGATGGAGACTTCATTGTAACTGGCAAATTCACCCGCTAAAGTGCGGTCATGATTATCAAACACTAATTCAATCGTTGCTTGACCAACGGGTTGTCGACTACTTGAACCATTAAAAATAACGTCCGTCGCGTTCTCACCCCGCAGGTTTTTGGCAGAACTTTCTCCCATAACCCAACGAACCGCATCAATAATATTAGATTTTCCACAGCCGTTGGGGCCAACCACAGCACAAAGGTTCCCTGGTAAAAGGACCTTAGTAGGGTCGACAAAAGATTTAAAACCGGCTAATTTGATGCTCTTTAGGCGCATCCATTCACTCTAGAGTTAGTATTTTTGATGCTAGACTACTTCAGGATTTGGTCGATGGTCAAATAAACTGTTTTATTTTCTGCATTAATATCACTGCCATCGATCATCACGTCCAAGGTTTGACTTACCAAATCACCAGACTTTTGACCCGGAACACCTGCTAATGCAATATGGGCGATAAATTTTAGAGATTTATAATCAGCCAAACGTGTACCCACCTGAAGCGCCATTGAATTGGTAAAAAGCACGTCAAGGGGCAGATCATTAGGGTCTAATTTACTAGCAAATAGTGGCATGCCTGCCTCAGATTCTCTAGCATAAACAAAAAGCACCGCTTGGGTTGAGGCCGGAATAGATAGACCATTGGCCAAAGACACCTTTACTGCTAGGGACTCCCCTTGGCTATGACTGGAATCTTTATTAAGCATTTGTTGGGCGCTTGCAATACCGGATTCTAGTGAAACTCTACCTTGTCCCTCACCAGCCCTGGGTAACGCACGTTGCCAAAACTGTATAGCCGCATCATAACTTGCATTTTCAAAGGCTTGAATACCCAACAAACTTAAAGCTGACACATCTTTTGGGTCTTGTGACATTGCCTCAGCAATGGCTTGATTAACTCTTTGATTAAATTCACCTTCATTAAAAAACACCGCTTGTGCATACTGCCCCAGAAGAGCAGCGTGCTGACGACTACCTGCTTCCACAAAGCTTAACGCTTGCTCAAACGCTTTAATGCCCATCGCTGTCTGCTCTAATTGCATATAACTATTGGCCAATAAATACCATCCTTCCGGATTATTGGGTTGTTCCTGCAAAGCCTCTTCAAGTCCGCTTATTAACAACTTCAATGACGGTGCAGAGGCAGCAATTGAACGTGTATTTTTTAAGTTATAACTTTGTTGCAAGCCACTGTAGGATCCTAATTGAAAATAGGTCACTAAGCCCGCAGCTGGAATCACTAGGGCGACCAACAGCAATAATAAGCCACCTGCATGATTGGCTGACTTGTTGGAGCCAGATGCCGCTGAAGTGTCTAATAATAACGTGCGCTGCATTTCAGCCAAAGCTTGATCGTAATCACTGCGATTGATTTGTGCAGAAGCAAGTTCTTGCTCAAGTTCCATTTTTTTAGCACGATAAAGTGAGACTACGGCATCATTTCTATTATTAGCAAGCGCTGACATAGGCAAGGGCCGCCACCAAGCCCAAAGTACAAATCCGCTTGTTAGGCATAATAAAAAAACAATCGCAGCCCAAAGTTCAATCATTTTTTAAATCCCTGAGATGAGCTTGGTTGTCTGCTAAAAGTTGTTCTATTTGTTGTTGCTCCTTGGGTGTCAACATTGCACCCTGGCCTGAGGTTTTGCGACCAAAAAACCACAGGGCCCACAAACCAAGCAATACCATGCCAAATGGAGCCAGCCACAGCACCAAAGTGCCTTTATTAAAAGGCGGATCATAGAGAATAAATTCACCATAACGCTGCACCATAAAGTCTGTAATTTGACGATCAGTCTGACCCGTCTTGATCAACATTTGTAACTGCCCACGCAAATCCTTCGCAATAATCGAATCTGAATCTGCTAAATTTTGATTTTGACATTTTGGACAACGTAACACGGTAGTTAGGTCAACAAAACGTTGTGCCATTTCTGGTTCTGCAAATTCATAAGAGCCAACACCAGCTTGCACCAGTGGTGAGGCCCAACTCATGAAACCTAATAACAGGGTCACTGTAATACTTTTTAACATCAGTTCTTGGCCTCTAACAAACTGAGATATTGGCTACGCAACTGTGGCCAAGTTCGCTCATTTAGTTCTCCAGTGAGTTTATCAAGTACTACTCCTTGGGCATCAATTAAGTATGTTTCCGGGGCTCCAACTACACCCAACTCAATCCCAAGAGCACCGTTTGGATCAAACACTGAAAACACATAAGGGTTGCCTAGGTCTTGCAGCCATTGCTGCGCTGCATCTTTTTGGTCATGATAATTAACCCCAAAGATGCGAACATTATCTTGTTGTGCAATAGTGTTTAGAAATTCATGCTCAGCCCGACAGGTAGGACACCAAGTGGCCCAGACATTGACAAGAGCTGGCTGGCCAAGCATGTCAGCTTGAGACACAGTTCGACCAGGAGAATCCAATGTTTGGCCACTAAACTCAGGTAATGTTTGACCAATCAAACTTGATTCAGTGTTGTTAGGGTCCTGGCCAATTCCTTGGTAGAGAAATAACCCCAGTGCGAAGGCCATCACCATGGGCGACACCATCAGTAGTCGCTTTGCAGTGTGAGTCATATTATAGCTCCATCAGTGGTAGGTTTAGTTCGTCGATAGCGTTTGTCCCAAACAGCGAGCATGCCACCTAATGCCATCATCAGCGCCCCAAGCCAGATCCAACGAATCAAGGGCTTGATATGCAATCGCATGGCCCAAGCTCCATCAGATAAAGGTTCGCCCATAGCCACATAAATATCTCGACTCAGGGCTGGATCAATAGACGCCTCGGTCATGACTTGCCCACGACTCGTGTAAGTGCGTTTTTGAGGCAACAAATAGGCGACAAAATCACTGTCCTTGACGACCTTGACTTGGCCCTCAACCGCAGTAAAGTTGGGCCCTACTACGTCTTGCACACCCATAAAGGTAAATTCATACTGACCCAGCGTAGCTTGATCGCCAACACCCATGCGTAAATCTTTTTGTACCGAGTAATGACTGACAACAGCAATACCCAAGGCCATCACTCCTACGCCAAGGTGTGCCATCAACATGCCGTAGTAGCCAGGGTTTAATTGCCGCAAACCGCGCCACCAATTTTGGTGCCGCAACCGACGGCTCAGGTCAACCCAAGAGGCTGCCAACAACCACACCAATAATGCAGCCGCTAAAGCGGTCGAGGCATTAAATTCACCCGCATAAGCAAAAGGAAATGCAAGCCCTAGGACCACAGCTATAAGCGCAGGTGAGCGTAATAATCGCAATAACTCGGTGGGGTTAATGCGCTTCCATTTTGAACCCAAACCAAATCCCATGGCCACCACCAAAAGCACCATTAAAGGCACAAAAGCAGCATTAAAATAGGGCGGTCCCACAGAAATTTTACCGCCTCCCAAAGCATCTAAAAATAAAGGATACAAAGTGCCTAGTAAGATGGTGAGAGCCGCAATCACAAGTAACACATTGTTCGATAGTAAAAACGTTTCACGAGACCAAAAACGATAACCTACCTGACTTTCTACCGTGGTTGCGCGCAAAGCAAACAACAGTAAAGAGCCTCCCACTGTAATGGCCAACAGCACCAAAACAAAGTAGCCACGATCAGGATCTGAAGCAAATGCGTGTACTGAAGTGAGCACCCCTGAGCGCACTAGAAAAGTACCTAGCAGACTCAAGCTAAAGGCTAGGATCGCAAGTAATAAGGTCCAGTTTTTAAACAAACCTCGTTTTTCTGATACAGCCAATGAGTGAAGCAACGCCGTACCCACCAACCAAGGCATAAAGGAGGCATTTTCAACAGGATCCCAAAACCACCAACCACCCCAGCCGAGCTCATAGTAGGCCCACCAACTGCCAAGGGCGATGCCTGCTGTTAAGAAAGCCCAAGCAACACTGGTCCATGGGCGCGACCAACGCACCCATGCTGCATCATAATGACCATCTAACAAAGCGGCTATCGCAAACGCAAAAGCTACAGAAAATCCAACATAACCCATGTATAACATAGGTGGGTGAACGATTAGGCCAAAATCCTGCAATAGAGGATTTAAATCTGCTCCTTGAAGGGCCGCCTCTGGCAATAAACGCCAAAAAGGATTACTCGTAAGCAAAGTGAAGGATATAAAACCCACCCCTATCATGCCCATGACTGCCAACACTCTAGCTTGCATAATGAGGGGCAGCGTCTTGCTCAAAAGACTAACCGCCATAGTCCACATACCAAGGATCACCACCCAAAGTAATAATGACCCTTCATGACCACCCCAAACTGCACTAATTTTGTATTGCATGGGCAGAGCCGTATTGGAATTCTGTGCTACGTAGCGCACACTAAAATCATCCTGGGCAAAGGCCACGGTTAACATTGCAAAAGCAATGAGCAGCATGACACCCAGTCCAACGGAAAGGGGTTTAGCACTCAGCATGAGGCGAGTTTGGCCAGTGTAAGAGCCCAACATTGGCAGCAGACTTAAACTCACAGCTAAGAACAAAGACAATATTAAGGCAACGTTACCAATTTCTGGGATCATTTGGTTGTCTCGCTTTGAGTGGGTATGAGGGTATCCTCAGCATTGAGGGGCTGCGTGACTAAACTGGCAGCCCGCGCATCATCCAGGGCTTGAGTCACCTCTGGCGGCATGTAGTTTTCATCATGTTTGGCTAACACCTCATCGGCTAAAAAAATACCGTTCTCATTGAGCTCACCTTGGGCCACAATACCTTGCCCTTCGCGAAAAAGGTCAGGTAGTATGCCCGTATAATTCACCTCGACATCTTCCACAAAATCAGTAATAAGAAAACGCACACTTAAGCTGTCTGCATCACGCACTAAACTGCCCTCCCGTACCATACCACCCGCCCTGATGCGCTGATGCGCTGGCGCCTTTCCTTGAGCCATATCGGATGGCGAAAAAAACAGATTTATATTCTGTGACAAGGCATAAAGCACCAAGCCTACGATCACGCCTACTCCACACAAGAGGCCAAGGATGAGTAATAGTTTATTTCGTCTTTTTGGGTGCATCAACATTATTGTTTGCCTTTTAATTACTGGTTACGTCGCGCGAAGGCTTTAACTTGCTTGAGGGCCTTCAATCTTTGGCCTCGAGCAAGCCAAACATTGATGCCTAAAAGAGAAAAAAACAACCCATAACAAGACCAAACATAAGGTCCATGTCCTGCCATATTCCAAAACTCAGTTAACGATTCAAAATACACTATTTTGCTCCTTGAATATCCATATGCTGCATAAGCCAAACTGAACCTGACTGGGTTTCTAGTATTTGTGTCCGTGTGCGCATCATTACCACCAATGCAAACAAGCAATAACAACCTAATACCATCAAAAGAAGAGGCAAATACATATCTGCAGGCATACTCGGCTTGGCCGTTAAGGTAAAAGTTGAAGTTTGGTGCAAGGTATTCCACCATTCCACCGAATACTTAATAATAGGGATATTGATCGTTCCTACAATAGCCAAAATAGCACTGGCTTTGCCGGCAACTTGACGTTCACTTATGGCTTGATTTAGAGCCATGACGCCAGCGTAAAGAAACAGCAACACTAAGGTTGAGGTCAGTCGAGCGTCCCACACCCAGTAGGCACCCCACGTTGGTTTACCCCAGATAGCACCCGTTATTAATGCAATCAAAGTAAAGGATGCTCCCATACCTATGCAACTTCGCGCGACCATAAAGGCCACTTTCATCTTCCAAACAATACCCACTGCACCAGCCACAGCCATACCTAAAAATACTGACTGTGCCAAAATAGCGGCAGGCACATGCACATACATAATGCGAAAACTATTGCCTTGTTGATAATCTGCTGGGGCAAAAGCCAGCCCCCACACTGAACCCCAAATTAGCAATACTGCAGTTGCCAAAGCAAACCATGGCTGAAGGCGACCAGCAATGTCATAAAACCATTTAGGCGACCCCATTTGATGGAACCAACGGGGCATACGCCAGATAGACTGGGTCATAAATACCATCTCTTTTAGTAGGTTCCAATAATGAAACTTTAATTTCTTAATTAAGGCCCATGTTACAACTTTAACGCTGAGCCAGCGGCCCAAGGAGCTACCATTAAGGCCAATACCAACATTGCTCCCAATAGCGCCATATGGCCACTCACAGCCAAGCCTTGCGCCGCGGCCACCACACTTGATGTACCAAAAATAAGAACTGGCACATACAAAGGCAAAATCAGCAGTGTCAACAAAATTCCTCCACCTCTAACTCCAGTAACCAAGGCAGCACCAATGGCACCCAATAAACTCAGGGTGGGCGTGCCCAGAAGCAGGCTTAGCATTAAAACAGGTACGGCTTGGCTTGGCAAAAATAGCATTGAAGCTATCACAGGGGAGATTAAAATTAGGGGTAAGCCACTCACTAACCAATGCACAAACACTTTGGCCAGCACTAAACTCCAACTTGGATAAGGCGCTAACAATAATTGCTCCAAACTACCGTCATCATGATCTAGCTTGAATAATAATTCCAAAGATAGCAAAGTCGCGAGCATCGCTGCCACCCATATCATACCCGCAGCGGTTTTAGATAAGAGTGTGGCTTCAGGACTAATGCCCAAAGGAAATAACGCAATCACTAATAGAAAAAATACTAACGGATTTAGGATTTCAGAGGGTTGCCGGACTAAAAGTAATAGGTCGCGATGGATAATAGTTAGCATGAATTTAATCATCTTAATGCCTGACCATTAGCTTTATTCTTTGACTGGGACTGAGGGCCATATAAACTCAGATCTAACGTTTTAACATGCGGCAAAGTGATGGCTTGATGGCTGGTCATTATTACCGTACCACCTGCAGAGATGTGCTGGTGTAACCAATTTTGCTCATCAACGATGCCTTGTTGGTCTATGGAGGTGAAGGGTTCATCAAGTACCCATAAATCGACTTTACATACATGCAAACGAGCTAAAGCAACCCTTCTCTTTTGACCCGCAGACAGCTGCGCTACCATCGTCTCTTCGTAACCCTTTAGACCCACTTTTTCCAAAGCAGTGTAACGCTGTTGCTGAGTTGAGAACCCATCTAACCCAACCAGCCAAGTCAAATTTTCATCTGCTGTAAGCTGTTCTTTGAGGCCCAACTTGTGACCAATGTAAATCATCTTAACCATATTATCAGAATATAAAACTTGCCCCGTATCTACCGCATGAAGGCCTGCAACCTGCCGCAACAAGGTGGTTTTTCCTGCGCCATTGATGCCCTTAATGTGCCACAACTCACCCGCTTTAACGGCAAAATTAAGATCATTGTATAAAATACGTAAATCCCGCTCACAAGCTAGATCACTGACATTCAAAAAGCGGGATGTGGTGGGTAAATCAAAATACACAATGGTTAACTCAACACAATTGAATGACGTTAGTATATCTGCTTAGGACGAAAATGAGAATCAAGTTAAGTACTACAATGAGTAAAGTAAGGTATAGGGATATAAGGGTATAACGATATAAAGGTATAGCTAATTAATCATTAAACTATAGCGCACACCATTAAAAATTTGCCATTGTTCATGCCCCTGAGAATGCACTGGGCCAATAATGGTATCAACCAATACTGATAACTGGGGCTGCTTGAATTTAAGACTGTGCCCCTGCCAACTACTTTGATTATATTCAACTGCGGCTAGACTCAATAATGGTCTCAAGTCTAAGAGCACTTGATCGCTGTTTTTCTCACTCTGCCAAAAGGTATCTGCCTGAGCAATTAAAGGCCCACATAGAGCCTGCATACCTGATAAATCAGCTAATTGAAATAATAAACCTTGCTCGCCCACCTTAACCTGTAAGCAGGCTTGAGGTTTAAGGGTTAAAAGCGAATCCACTCCAGCCGTCGATGCACTTTTATGCTCAGACTCATCAGAGCGTAATAGTTCAGAAAAATAATCCAATAGCACGGCATCAGTATCGTTATCATTGACCATGAGCAACCCCAGTCCATTGTGGTATTTTTTGCCGCCGGCGCTGCAATTGAGTCAATAATAAGTCATAAGCCTGAACTCCTCGAGCCAAATGATTATATTGGCTGGGCACTTTGCCCGCTGAGCTCGCATTACGAAATTGAGTATCAATGGGAATAAGAGCATGGGACACATGCTCTCCAAATTCCGCCCGAATAATACGCAGACTCTGAATAGATGATTTTGTTCGACGGTCATACATCGTCGGAAGAATGAGTGCTTGCAGTTGTTGATGTCGGGTCTTCAACACTAAATCTAAGCTTTTAGACATGCGCATTAAGCCTTTAATAGCAAGAAATTCAGTTTGTACTGGCATCAATAATAGTTCACATGCCGCTAGTGCATTAATCATAGCTACACCCAAAATGGGTGGGCTATCAATGAGCACATAGTCGAACATAGATTCGACCTGAACTAAGGCCTGCTGAATGACTAAACCCATACCCCCCATTTGACTAGACTGGCGCTCTAACGCAGCCATGCGACTGCTGGAAGGTAGCAAGGTGAGATTGAGTAAATTAGTGGGCACAAGGAGGTTTGCCACTGTTTGCTGGGAGTTAACAAACAAATCATAAACGGAGTCATTGATGGTGTCAGGGTCTAAGCCAAAATAACTAGTCAAAGAACCATGTGGGTCCAGGTCCACAACTAACACCTGATGTCCTTGTTGGGCAAGCAATCCTGCCAATGTCACCACACTGGTGGTTTTACCCACACCACCCTTTTGGTTGGCGACTGCCCAGACCTGGGTCTTCATAACGTCCTGACACCTGACTCTGAAGTCACACACAGATCTAATAATTTTTGGGGAATTTTTGACAAGGGCAATTGAAACTCAACCGCACCCAGATTTTTAGCCGCCCTAGGCATGCCATAAACCACACTAGAATGCTCATCCTGACCTACCGTTTGACAACCCGCTTCGCGCATACGCAACAAACCTTCGGCTCCATCAGCGCCCATTCCTGTTAAAATAACCCCAATTGCAAGGCTGCCAACTTCACCAAGCACTGAATCAAATAACACATCCACTGATGGCCTATGCCGGTTAACTTTTTCAGTCTGCAATAGCCGACAAATATACCCATGGCCCCGACGCCGCAGCGTCATATGACAATTACCTGGTGCCAAATAAGCATGTCCAGGCAATATTTCACCACCATCTATCGCTTCGATGACCTTCATGGCCGACCCATCGTTAAGGCGCCGTGCCAACGATGCACTAAAGGTGGCTGGAATGTGCTGAGCAATGACGATAGGTGGAGCATTAGCGGGCATCATGGACAAGATCTGATTGAGTGCTTCAGTGCCTCCTGTCGAGGACCCAATCGCGATAATAGTACCCTGTTTTAACCTGCCCGTTTCAATCGCAGTCAGTCGTTGTCTTTTTTCTTCATCCATTGCCACAAGCAAACTACTTTGAGCCAGCGCATTAATATTAGCCAAGGAGGCCATATGGACTTTTTCTACGACTAACTTAGCAAACTTGTCGATACCCCAATCTTCCTGAAGTGTCGATTTGGCGACATAGTCAAAGGCACCTAACTCGAGTGATTCAAGTGTGGCCGAAGCGCCTTTTTCTGTAAGAGTAGAGACCATAACAACCGGCATAGGACGCAAACGCATTAAATTACGTAAAAAGGTTATGCCGTTCATTTTTGGCATTTCAATATCAAGAGTTAATACATCTGGGTTGAGTTGTTTGATTTGTTCGCGAGCCACATAAGGATCTTCAGCAGTTCCTACAACTTCCATGCGTGGGTCACCATTAATTACCCCAGTTAATAACTTGCGCATTAGTGCTGAGTCGTCAATAACTAAAACTGAAATCAACTTCAAAAACGGTACCTCCAACTGCTAAAAAAGATCAATGTCACCATCGCGTGGAAAGTTCTTAATATCCTGAAAGTAGGCGGCTTCACGACGCACAACTGTGGCTTGATTCGTACTTTTTAATTTGCGCACTTTAACGATGCCTGTGTGAGGGAAATACAGCAGTTTCCTAGGAAACCGATCACCCACATCATTGGCAGCGATGGGTATACCCTCTTGATCCAAAAAATCAAATACAAAGTCAATGTTTCGCTTGCCAATATCAACCGTTAAGTTGTCCAGCACTTTACCACCACCAAACAACTTTACTTCTAAATCTTTTTTATTGCCACCGTGCTTTAAAACTTCATTGATGAGTAATTCCATGGCCCAATTACCATATCTGGATTCTGTGCCATCTAGAGTGAGGTTGGATTCTCTTGCCCCCTTTTGAGGTAGCATAAAATGGTTCATACCCCCAACTTTAGTTTTAGGGTTGCGGATACAGGCCGAAACACAGGACCCCAAAACAGTCATGATCATTTCATCTGCTTCCGAAACGTAAACTTCACCCGGCATCAATTTGGCGGATGAGATTGACATGGCATTGTCCCAGTACCGCTTAATACCCTCAAAGCCCTCCAACACAGGTGGCAGCTTTCGAGATCCACCTCCATCGTTCATTTCACTTTCCGATACACTGTATTGCCTATGGAGGTATAGCGATCTGATAATTTATACATACTTTCAGAGTGACCAATCACTAAATAACCACCTGGAGCTAACAGATCAGCAAACCGATTAAATAAAATCTTTTGCGTCGGTTTGTCAAAGTAGATGACTACATTACGACAAAAAATCATTTCAAAAAGTCCAGTCATAGGCCAGTCTTGCAAAAGATTAAGGGGTTTAAAAAAAGTAATATCCCGTAAACTTTTTCTAACTTGCATCTTTGTCGCACCATCAATGGCCACTTTATCAAAGTGTTTTGACACCAATTTCGAACTAAGATTGCTTAAACGCTCCTCTACATAGACCCCAGTTTGACCTTTCACAACGACATTGGTGTCGATGTCTGTAGCCAATATTTTTGCATCCCAGTGCTTGGGTATGTTTCCACTTAGGGTGATAGCAATGGAATAGGCTTCCTCTCCAGTAGAACTTCCTGCTGACCAAATTCTTAGTTTTTTTCTTTGGGTGTCAGAGATCCATTCAGGTATGGCGGTGTTTTTAATGAAATCAAAATGATGAGATTCGCGGAAAAAAGAGGTTAAATTAGTAGTAATCGCATTAATGAAGTGAACAAATTCAGACCCCTCTCGCCTTAGAGCCAAGCTTAAGTAATCATCGAATCCTTGGCATCGGGTTTGACGAATGCGCCTAGAAAGTCGGCTATAAACCATATCTTCTTTAATGTCTTTTAATACGATACCCGAATGTTTATAAATGACTTCGCTAATCATATTGAAGTTCTTTTTTGACATTTCGAATTCACGGGCATTCGCACTTATTCGGGGTGTGTCTTTAGTCAGGTGCTTCACATTTATCTTCTTCGTTGGCCTAACTTATGGAAAAGTTAAAGGTTATTTTCCAAGTGCAATAATCGCTCACTGTCTAAAAGAATGACCATTTTTCCCTTCACTTCAGTCAAGCCCTCGATAAAGTCATGGCTAAAATTTCGATTGACACTCGGTGGGGGTTGTTTGTCAGCGGGTAGTAAGGAAAACACATCTGAAACAGCGTCAACTACGATACCCATAATGCGATTAACTTTTTCAGTGCTGACTTTCAGTACAATCACTACTGTATTTTCATCATAATTAGAATCTGATAGATGAAACAGCATCCGCAAGTCAATCACAGGCACTATGGCACCTCGCAGGTTTATGACCCCACTGACGTAATTAGGAGCGTTGGGAATAGGCGAGACATTGCCCCAACCACGGATTTCCTGCACATTAAGGATATCGATACCATACTCTTCGTCTTGCATTAAAAAGGTAAGGTATTGCTGCTGATCTGCAAAATCTTGTGCACTTGGCTGATTTCCGTTAGCAAGGGTATGTTGTAATCCATTTTTTGCGTCTTGTTGTTCGGCAGAATTCATTGACCTTCTCCTAAGCCGCTGCGTCTGTCAGTTTTTTTGCAGCTGCAATATCTTTACCTGCTAGGCTCGACAAACCCACGGCATCTATGATCATTGCCACATTACCATCGCCCAAAATAGTGGCTCCTGAAACACCAAGAACACGTATGTAATTATCTTCCAAACTTTTAATAACTACTTGTTGCTGTGCCAGTAATTCATCGACCACAACACCAATTTTTTGACCTTCAGATTCAATGACCACCAGCAAACTACCATCCAAAACAGCTTCACCCTGACGCAAGCCAAACAATCGATCTAAACGAAGAATGGGGATATACTCTTCCCGCAAACTATAAACGTCACTGCCGCCAGCCAAATTATTCACCTTAGCCCCATCAATCTGCAAAGATTCACTAATAGACACAAGCGGAAATATATAAGTCTGGTCAGCAACTGTGACTAACTGGCCATCTAAGATAGCCAAGGTCAAGGGTAAACGAATACGAAACGTACTCCCCTTGCCTATTTCTGTTGACACTTCCACTGAACCATTGAGTTCCTGAATATTGCGCCTTACCACGTCCATACCTACACCACGGCCTGATAAATCACTCACTTGCTCGGAAGTTGAAAGTCCGGGTGCAAACAGAAGTTCTAACTTCTGGTCTTGGGTTAATAGCTCTGATTCACCTATCAGCCCATTGCCTCGAGCCTTAGCCAGAAGGCGCTCTGTGTCAATACCGCCACCATCATCTGTCATTTCAATAACAATACTGCCCCCTTGATGAAAGGCGTTTAGGGCAATGGTACCCAGTTCTGGCTTACCTGCAGCTTTACGTACTTCTGGCATCTCAATACCATGATCCAAAGCATTGCGTATTAAATGCACCATTGGATCACTTATTTTTTCCATCACCGTTTTATCAAGTTCTGTATTTTCACCACTTAACTCTAGCTGGACTTGTTTACCTAGCTGAAGGCTGATGTCTCTCACCATGCGGGGTAAACGATTAAAGGTAAAGCTAATAGGTAACATCCTGATACGCATTACACTGTCTTGTAACTCTCGTGTATTTTGTTCTAACTGCACCAAGCCTTCACGTAAATGACCAATATTTTCTTCATTAATACTATCACTTGCAGAACCCATCTGGCCTAGCATTGACTGAGTAATTACTAATTCTCCAACGAGGTTAATGAGGCTATCCACTTTATCAATTCCAACCCGTATCGAGCTCGATTCTACTTTAGCAGGCTTCGCTTTAGCAGGCTTTGCTTCAACAGGGATTTTGATTGCTTCTTGGACTGGTGACTCGATTGGATGCGCAGCCTCAAAAGATTTTGGCACTGCAGGACTGGGCAGTTGCAATTCATCCAGACTAGGCAGCGGTCCAGAAGGCATCACCAAACGCTGGCCCGTGGTATCAGCAGCTTGTGCATTAGAGTTGGATTGTGCATCTTCAGACTGATTATTACCAACGTTGGGTGCATCGGCCATAATCGGTGTAATGGACAACTCACATTCATCCTCCACCCACTCAAACACTTCTTCAACATCATCAATTTTGCAGCTTGTAATGAGTTCTATATGCCAAGACACATAACAATTATCCGCTACCAAAGACTCTAATGGTGGAAGCTCACTAGCATCTAAGGTCGTTTTTATTTCCCCTAACGTAGCTAACTCGCGCAACATGCGCACTGGGTCATTACCACCTTTAAGCATGTCTGTGTCAGGTTTAAAGTCTATCGTAAAGCCAATTTGTTGGCGCACAGTTCCAAGGTTTTCTGCCTCTGGGGTGGCGGGCGGTCCAGGCTCAAGAACCTCGTTAATCTCATTGTCTTGAGGTGGATTGGTGTTTACTTGACTCGAGCTATCAGCGTAAGTTGCACCATCCAACACAGCTTGAAAGACCCTAGCCAATTGATTAGCACGCTGCAAATCTGGTTCTTGTTCAGCTTGCAAAGCCTCAAGTAGACCCCTTAAACAATCAACTGATTGCAAAAAAAGCTCAATGCCATCTGCGTCTATCGCATGGCCACCATCACGGACTTTGTCTAATAAAGTTTCTAAAATATGAGTAAATTCAGAAACCTGGACAAATCCAAAGGTCCCACTGCCACCTTTAATTGAATGGGCAGCCCGGAAAATAGCATTAATTTGTTCACTGTCGGGGTTATCTACGTCTAATTCAAGCAGGGCAGCTTCCATCAATTCAAGGCCTTCAAAACTTTCCTCAAAGAACACTGCATGGAATTGGCTCAGATCAATACTCATGTCATAACCCTTTTACTGACTTGTTGTTGGCGCTGAAATTACACACCCTAGCCTGACGTTTGAACTCTAAAAACACTTACCCTATGACTTTTTTAATCGTTGCTAGTAGCTTATCAGGATTAAATGGTTTGACCACCCAGCCCGTGGCTCCAGCACCTTTTCCAGCCATTTTCTTATCCCCTGATGTTTCTGTGGTTAACATCAGAATGGGAGTGTACTTATAAGCTTCTAGCTGACGCAGTTGCTTTACTAACTGGATTCCATCCATCACAGGCATATTGACGTCACTTAAGACCAGATCAAAGGTTGTACCCTCAGCAATATCAAGCGCCTGCTGTCCATCAGCAGCCTCAACAACTTCATAACCAGCACTTTGTAGGGTAAACACCACCATCTGGCGCATTGACGCAGAATCGTCTACTGCCAGTATTTTCGTCATCAATATAACTCCACTAAAAGATAAAGTAATTTTTATTCCATGTTACAAAACTTATCATGCCCTTGCTATGTAATCAAAGACTCTAATTTAGATCATTTAACCCAGTTCCTGAGTTAGGCCTGACACTCTAATGAGTTCTTGGATATTTTTGGGAACATTAAATAAGGCGACTGCCACATTTTTTGCAGCACAACTCTTTTTAAATGCTAATAGTAGCTGTAGACCTGCCGCATCAACTCTCACTAAATCAGATGCATCTATCATCATCTCATTATCCGCTGGTGTCTCAGTTAGCAAACGCTTGAGCCAAACTTCCACTTGCGCGATGGTTAATTCAGCATCCAACTGTATGGTCGCACTGCTAGCCATAACATGCCCCTTCACTGGTTAATCTATCAAACCAAATTAACCCAAATTAAACTATACTTGGGCTGATCAGTAATACTGGTTTTATACCTGTCTTATACCCAGTGTAAGTGAAAGCTAAGCGGATTTAAATAGCCTCTCCACAAGGTCCATTTAACATTATTTAACCAGGCCGACCGAAGAATTTAAGCGCACAAAAATGATAGCCGTAGTAATCGCATCTCCAAGGGCCGTATGCCGGCCTAGGACAGGTACGTCTAAACCTTTAGCGATAGCGTCAAAAGATAAGTTAATCTGGCAATCTACACTACCAGAAAGTTGCTTTTTCTTTCGATACAAGTCCATCACATCAACACATCGATTAGGCATACCGAAGTCAAATAGGGGTCTTACATATCGATCTAAAACAGCTAAATCATAGGCTATGTTATACCCTACAATCGGGCGATTACCTATAAATTTAAGCAGTTTTTCTATCGCTTCAGCTACAGGCAAACCTTCATTGAGGTCGATACGGCGCAGCTTGTGAATTTTTACAGAGTCTTTTGGTAAGTCTTTGGGTGGAGACAAGGTTAGGGACAATTTTTCACTACTCAAAACACGGTTGCCTTTAATCACCACTGCTCCGATGGACAATATCTGTGCTTTAGAAACATCTAAGCTCGTGGTCTCAATATCCAAAGATACCAGTTCTTTGCCATAGTAGTGCTGAAATAGATGCTCCCAACCACTCTTGAGTTGACGCACCTTCCAAACATCTTTAACACGGCGTAACCGTCGCTTAATCATCATAACTGTCAACCTAGACGATACCTCAAAGATAGGTGTTTCTTAAAATCTTTAACGACTTGAAGTGACTGCCTCAACAAATCTTTTTCTAAACGATCCAAGGACTCTAAGTTGATATCGTTATTCAATTCTTCAGGCGTGCAATCTTGCTCTTGTTGTTGCAAATGGTGGGCCAAACGGAACCATTGCAATATTGAAAAAGACTCCATCAACTCGCTAGCTAAACGTGGGGGCAATACACCCAGTTTAATTAAGCTTTCAATACGTTTGTAAGTATTAGTTTCGGCGACCTGATATTGCATTGCTAAAACTCTCACTCCGTGGACTATGGGGAAAATACCACCCTTTTTAACATCAATTCCCGCCGCTCTATCTCTAATTCCACCCATAAAGTTCAAAGGTGTTTCAAACACTAGGGCCACTTCCGCAAAAGATGTTAAAAATCGTTGTTGTTGCTGTAATTCCCTTAATAACCAGTTGCGACTGGTCTTAAATAAGGCTTTATTACCAGCCACTGCATGTGCATCTATTGATATAGCTAAATTAAGTAAACTGTCACTGTCAGCCTTAGCAACCCAATCACGCATGCGCTGAGTCCATTCACTCAAGGGTTGCACCCAAAATGGATTATTCACCATAACCTGTCCAGGGCACCTTGGATAACCCAGATCTACTAGGGTTTGAGTATAATACTCCATGGTTTGTTGGCATTCAGGCCAATCTAGGCTGTCACGTATAATCAGGCCATTGTCTTGGTCAATTCTAACAATCTGTTCACCTCGGCCTTCACTGCCCATCATCACTAAACACACATGGGGCAGCACACTTTCAGGAACAACAAGATTAAATAACTTCGACATCAAACGTTGGTTAAGGGCGGCCAGTAAATCCATGGCGAAGCGAACTTTAACGCCTTGGGCATAAAGTGAACGAATTAAGTTGCCCATATCCCCCGCTGCTGCCTTAAGTTCGTCAATACTTGTCGCGCGTTCGATCCGCAATCCCACCACATGCGAATGACTAGAAAAATAACTTAAAGTGTCTGCTAAATCAATAATGCCATGCAATTCAGAACTTTGCATTACCACCACCCGGTCAATTTGGTGCAATGTCATCAAAATAAGTGCATTAAAAAGGTAATCTCCAGATTCGACCGTAATCAATCGATAGTTTGCGATGGCTTGCACATCGGTGGTCACAGGAAGTTTGTCCAACACAATTGCGTTTAATAAGTCTGTCCCAGTCACCATGCCATATCGCTTGCCACGCTGCACTAGCGCACAATCAACTTGCTGCTCATTCATAAAACGAGTGGCATCTTCTAAACTCGAACCATGGGGCAATAATGAAGCATCTCGCATACAGGAACTGTCTATACGTGCAAGCATAAACTCGGTCATATTTAGTGAATCATTTTTTTGTTCTAACAACTCGTTTTGTAGTGACAGATTTTTGTTGAAAAAATCACCAAAGTGAGGATTACGATAAATAAGGTCCAACAATATTTTTGTAGGAAGGATGTAACAAATAGTTTCTTCATCGGCAATGAAATCATGAATTGCAGAGCCACGCAGGGCCGACCAAGCTCCGAAATAGTCATCATTAGTATAGTGCACAAACGTGTGCCCACGGCGCTGGTCTGCATTTTTAACATCTAATTCGCTGACGCAGCCTTTTAAAATAATGTACAAACCTTCAGGCACATCACCCGTGCTAATAATCACTTCACTAGCCTGGTAATACGCTATATCAAGACTATCTTGCAATAGGCTGTACTCGTCCTCGTCTAGCAAATTAAACGGCAAGACATCCGCATTAAAAGCGTTACTAGCGTGCATGATTCATCATAAAACACCTATAAAAACCACTCCATTGATCAATAATATGCAGAGCCACTATTGCGCGGCACACGAATATTTTGCACAATTTGTTGAATATGTTTGGGCGGTTCTGGTGTTAAGTGCGCCACTAAATAGGCCACAATAAAGTTCAACACCATTCCTAAAGCACCAAACCCTTCTGGTGAAATACCCATTAGCCAATGTTCCGGTTCACCTCCCAAAAACTTAAAGTACACGATATAACTTATGGTGGAGATCAGGCCCACTAACATACCACTTATGGCCCCATATTTATTCATCCTCTGATAAAAGATCCCCATAATAATGGCTGGAAAGAACGAAGCGCAAGCTAAGCCGAATGCCAAAGCCACTACGGCAGCCACATAATCGGGTGGATGCATTCCCAAATAGCCAGCAACTAGCACTGCCACCATGGCAGCTAAGCGCGCGGCCAGAAGTTCCTGTTTGTCAGTAATTTGAGGCCTAATGGTTTTTTTCAATAGGTCGTGAGACACAGAAGTTGCTATTACGAGTAGCAATCCAGCAGCTGTGGACAAGGCCGCCGCCATGGCCCCCGCTGCGATGAGGGCAATAACCCAGTCTGGTAGTTCAGCTATTTCTGGATTGGCCAGCACCATAATGTCTGGATCAACATAAATTTCATTAGCAAAGGGTTGGACGTTTGGGTCAAATTCGCCAGAACTTGGATTCACCACGTGTCTTTGATTAAAATAAAAATTGCGCGCCACTTTGTCTTCTGCAGCACCCCAATAAATAGGTTTATGTTGACGTCCCGTAAAGGCATCTCCCGCAGCATACTGGGTCCGACCGTCGGCATTATGATCATACCAAGCAATTAAACCTGCATTTTCCCATTTTTTAAACCACTGGGGCATTTCTTCGTAGGGCGTGCCTAAGTTATCAGCACCATTTACAGTTTCGATCAGATTGATTCGACCAAAAGCGGCTACTGCAGGTATGGACGAGTAAAGAATGGCAATAAAAACAAGCGCCCAAGCGGCCGATATACGCGCATCTCTGACCCTAGGAACAGTAAAAAAGCGCACGATCACGTGGGGTAATCCCGCCGTGCCGAACATCAATGCAGCGGTGATAAAAAACATATCAACTTTACTTTTACTTCCTTCAGTAAAGCTTGCAAACCCCAATTCTGTAACTAAACCATCAAGGTGGTCTAAAACTGACATGCCATTATTTAAAGTCGCACCCAGTCCAGTTTGAGGCAATAAATGTCCAGTCATTGAAAAGGTTAAAAACAGTGCAGGCACTGTAAAGGCAAAAATCATGACACAATACTGAGCCACTTGGGTATAAGTAATACCTTTCATACCCCCTAACACGGCATACACAAACACGACTGCCATGCCAATCATGATGCCCGTATCAATTTCTACCTGCAAAAAGCGTGAGAATACGATACCCGTACCCCGCATTTGCCCGGAGATGTATGTAAAAGAGATAAACATCACACAAATCACGGCCACCACTCTTGCAACTCCTGAGTAATAACGATCACCTACAAAATCAGGAATAGTGAATTTACCAAATTTACGCAAATAAGGGGCCAACAAAAGCGCCAACAGAACATAGCCACCCGTCCAACCCATAATATAACCACTAGCGTCATAGCCAGCAAAAGAGACAATTCCTGCTAAAGAAATAAATGACGCGGCTGACATCCAATCCGCAGCCGTGGCCATGCCATTGGCTAAAGGTGTGACTCCACCCCCAGCAACATAGAATTCTTGTGTACTTGACGCTCTGCTCCAAAAAGCAATAGCGATATAAATAACAAACGATCCGACGACAAAAGTATAAGTGAGCGCTTCTAGGCTCATGTTGAATTCCTATTGTTAATAATCAAGTGACTGAAAACAGGCATTACACGGACTTATTCGTGCACATCAAACTCATTATCAAGGTGGCTCATGCGCACTGCATAGGCAATGGTTAAGGCAGAAAATACAAAAATACTGCCTTGATTAGCAAACCAGTAACCCAGTTTAAAACCAAACAAGTTGAATTGATTAAGCTCATCGACAAAGACAATGCCACAACCAAAGGAAACCACAAACCAAACCGCTAGGTAGGAGAAAATTATTTGTAAATTGCGACGCCAATACTGCGCTGCCGTATTTGTATCTGGATTCATAATATGCTTTTTTATTATTATTTTATGGGTGCACAATCATACCTATCTGCGACATTTAGGGCAACGAAAATGTCGACTAAAGTCTAAAAGTGCCACCCATCACGGTCCATTGGATTCGCCCACACAGTTGTTAGACTTTAGTATAGCGATCTAAAGAATTATTCTTAGGTATATGATTTTATTATGTTTTCATAAAAATCAGTTTTAAGGCATAAAACCGGCTACCATGTTATAAATAGGCTTGGTGGTTTCACTCTAGTTCTACTGTCCCTAGTTTTACATTAAAGGCATATCATGCTTGATATTTGGGTTATTCTATTCATTTCTTTAGCCTACGTTGGTTTATTATTTGGCATTGCCTACTATGGTGATAATCGTCGTCAAAAAGGCTCGAAATTACTCAGCCAACCCGTCATTTATAGTTTATCTTTAGCAGTTTATTGCACCTCATGGACTTTTTATGGGTCTGTTTCGCGGGCTACCCAAGGTTGGGAATTCCTTTCTATCTATCTTGGCCCTATTCTGCTTTTTATTTTTGGGTGGGGCTTAGTTTATAAAATCATACTCATTGCTAAACAAGAAAACCTTACCACTATTGCCGATTTTATAGCGTCTCGATACGGCAAAAGTCGTAGCTTAGCGATCGTGATCACAGTCATGGCCACCCTGGGCATACTGCCCTATATAGCATTGCAGCTCAAAGCTGTAGCGCAAAGTTTTACTATTATGGTGTCAGGTAGTGGTAGCTCAGATTTTGGGTCTAGTAATACGGCCCTAGTCATTGCAATATTAATGGCAGCTTTTGCCATTTTATTTGGCACCCGCCAAATAGATACCAGTGAACACCATCGAGGGATGGTGTTGGCCATTGCCTTTGAATCTATCGTTAAGCTTGTTGCATTTGTAGCCGTGGGCGTATTTGTGACCTTTAGCTTGTTTGATGGCATTGGAGACTTAAGCCACCACATCAACCAAAGTGGACTAAAACAACAACTGGACGACTTTAACCCACTCAAGATTAGTTTCTTAACAGAAACCTTGCTGGCTTTGCTAGCCATGCTCTGCCTACCACGACAATTCCAAGTCGGCATTGTCGAAAATACCAACCCAAATGACTTGCACACAGCGCGCTGGTTATTTCCACTTTACCTTGTCATTTTCTGTATTTTCATGCTGCCAATTGCTGCCGCTGGAAATTTTCTTTTCAATGGCCAAGGCATTGCTACAGATACCTACGTGTTAATGATTCCTCTTAGTCAGGGTGCACACAGCTTAGCGACCTTAGCTTATATTGGTGGGCTATCTGCTGCCACAGGTATGGTTATTGTTGCTACAGTGTCTATTAGCACTATGATTTGCAACGATATAATCATGCCTGTTATTTTCCACTTATCACCCTTACAAGCATCTGAGGACAAAAATATTGGGCGCTTATTACTGAGGGTTCGGCGGGTAGTCATTGTGGCTATATTATTAGCTGCCTACGGTTATTTTTTACTCATTGGTGATGGTAAAAGCCTGGTTTCATTGGGTCTAACCGCTTTTGTTGCAGTGGCCCAATTCGCCCCAGCATTAATTGGAGCGGTATTCTGGCGTCAGGGCAATCGGTATGGAGCATTAGCTGGACTGGGTACTGGCTTCACTATCTGGCTATACACTCTGTTGGTTCCCAATCTCAGCGGGCTAGGGTTTGATACTTTAAGCTTGGTAGAGCAGGGGTTATTTGGTTTAAGCTGGCTTAGACCCACATCAATGTTTGGCCTGAGTGGCTTCGACCCTATCACCCATGCCACTTTATTATCCTTAAGCTTGAATATTTTAGCCTTTGTGTGGGTATCTCGATTGACCCAAGTTCGCCTACAAGATCGCATTCAGGCTGACCACTTTGTTGACTTAAGGTTAAGTTATTCTATCGTCAGCGCTGATACCCAATTTGAAAATACACGCTTTAGCGACCTACAAATACTCTGTGAACGATTTTTGGGATCCAATCGAACCTATGAAGCTTTTCAAGACTTCTCTCACAACCAAAATCGACAACTGAACCCAAATGACCCCATTGACCAAACAATTGCAAGTTATGCTGAGCGTCTTTTAGCGGGAGTTATTGGGGCGTCGTCAGCACGTATTATTGTTGCTTCTAGTCTACAGGGTACTGAAATGCACCTCGGTGACGTAGTGTCAATCGCCGATGAGGCTTCAGCACTTTATAAATTTAACCGCTCCATGCTCCAATCGACCATAGAACACATTGACCAAGGCATCAGCGTTGTCGATAAAGACATGCGCCTAGTGGTTTGGAACCAGCGTTATCAGGCCATGTTCCAATTCCCTGAAGGACTGATCACTATCGGCAGACCGATTGTAGATGTCATCCGCCACAATGCCTTGAATGGGGACTACGGCCCCGGTGCAATTGAACAACAAATTGAGCACCGCCTAAGTACCTTACAGCAAGGCATTACCAACACCCACCTGCGCTATCGAGCCGATGGTGCCGTATTTGAGGTGCGCGGTAATGCCATGCTCGGGGGTGGATATGTAAACACTTACATGGACATTACTAACCATAAACGCATTGAAGCCGCGTTAAAAGAAACCAATGAGACCCTCGAAGAGCGGGTAGAAGATCGAACCAATGCCCTCGTAGTTGCCAACGATCTATTGAGCCGTGCCAAAATTGGGGCCGACCAAGCTAACCAGAGTAAGACACGATTTTTAGCGGCCGCAAGTCATGATTTAATGCAACCTCTTAATGCAGCTCGATTATTTTCATCATCCTTATCACAGCAGCACCCTCAGGGTGAGCTGGCAAACACCCTGCACCATCTTGATGATTCTCTGGTTGCAGCTGAAGAACTCATCAGTACCTTAGTGGAAATATCTACCTTAGACGCAGGTACCATTTCACCAAAGCTGAGTCATTTTCCAGCGGATCAGATGTTACAAAAATTGGCAGCTGAATTAACTCTCTTATGCCATCAAAAAGGCATTGAATTTAACTATGTCCCATGTCACGCAACGATTTACAGCGATGAACAACATCTACGGCGCATCGTACAAAACTTTTTAACCAATGCCATGCGTTATACACCCTCTGGGAGGGTTCTATTGGGTTGCAGAGTCAAACAGGACAGTCTTGAAATTCAAGTCTGGGATACAGGCGTCGGTATTGCCCCACAAAAGCTTAATGAAGTATTTGATGAATTTAAACGTCTTGATCACCCAGAAACACAAGATATTAGGGGGCTCGGTTTAGGGTTAGCTATCGCAGACCGAACTGCCAAGTTACTAGGTCATTCCTTGACCATTAAATCTTGGCAGGGCAAAGGCAGTTTGTTTGGTGTGAGGGTACCTACCGGTGATAGCACAAAAATCATCACTAAAGCCACGACAGACAACTACTATAGTGGCGGTGGTGGCAATCTCGCTAACATGACGGTGTTGTGCATCGACAACGAGGCCTCTATTCTACTGGGTATGAAGCAACTACTGGAAGGCTGGGGGTGCAAGGTGATCACGGCGCTGAATGTTTCTCAATCGCTGGAATATCTAGCAGATGCCGACCTACAACCAAGCGTTATACTGGCAGATTATCACTTAGACCAAGGTGAGACAGGAATCACCGCTATTGCAAGGATAAGGCAAGTTTACCAGCACCAAATACCTGCCATATGTATTACCGCAGATCGCACCGAAGAAGTGGCTAAAGTAGTCACGCTTGAAGATGCTTTACTACTTAATAAACCCCTCAAACCGGCAGCACTGAGGGCCACCTTAAGCCGTCTGAAATAAGTGCTTATTTGACTGCTTCATCTTGAGGGTGCTCTATGCGTAATCGACCCGCCATAATGACGGCTTGAGTTCGACTATAGACACCCAGCTTTCGCAAGATGGCGGTGACATGAGCTTTCACCGTCGCTTCTGACACACTCAGTTCATAGGCTATTTGTTTATTAAGCAGACCTTCCGTTAACATCACCATGACCTTAAACTGCTGGGGAGTTAAGCTAGATAACTGGTCAGCAAATTGACTGTCTTGAGCATCCATTTGAAGGTCTGCAACTGGCAAGTCTGCGGGTACCCATTGGCCCCCATTCAGGACCACCCCAACAGCATCTATGATATCCACCATCGAAGAAGACTTAGGAATAAAACCCACCGCTCCAAAATGCATAGCGCGGTGGATGACACTCGCCTGTTCGTTACCCGAAACTACAACGACGGGCACACTTGGGTAGTGCGTGCGCAGATAGATGAGTCCAGAAAAACCATTGGCACCTGGCATGTGTAAATCTAGCATAACTAAGTCTATTTCGTTACTCATTTGGCGTTCTAGGTGCTGCAGGTGTTCTGCTTCTAACACATCAGCATCCTCAATTTGAGTCCCGATGGCCTGAGTCAATGCCGCTCGAAACAGCGGGTGGTCGTCGGCTACGATAATGGTGTAGTTATTAGACATAAACGCTGCTCCTAAAACATATAAAAAATCAATTAAGTTATTTGTTACAGCGCTTCTCAATGAGTTCAGTGACCACACTTGGGTCTGATAGAGTAGACGTGTCTCCCAACTCACTAAAGTCGTTGGCAGCAATTTTACGCAGAATACGACGCATAATTTTTCCAGAGCGAGTTTTTGGCAAATTAGGCGCAAATTGAATTAAATCAGGTGATGCAATAGGACCTATTTCAGTCCGAACCCACTGTCTTAATTCCTGCAAAAGTTCAGCACTATCAACAACACCGTCTTGCAAAGTGACGTAACAGTAGATGCCTTGGCCCTTAATTTCATGAGGATAACCCACCACCGCTGCTTCACACACTGTTGAGTGAGCAACCAAGGCGCTTTCAATCTCAGCCGTACCCATGCGATGACCAGAGACATTTAACACATCGTCTACCCGCCCTGTGATCCAATAGTAACCGTCTTCGTCGCGTCTTGCACCGTCGCCCGTAAAATAGTAATTATCAAAGGTCGCAAAATAAGTTTCTTGAAAACGCTGATGGTTACCCCAGATAGATCGTGCTTGACCAGGCCAGCTGTCTTTAATGACTAAGTTACCTTCTGCTACACCCTCTAATACCCTGCCCTCATTATCGACTAAGGCGGGTTGTACACCAAAAAATGGCAAGGTTGCTGAACCTGGCTTCGTATCTACCGCCCCTGGCAAAGGCGTAATCATATGACCACCTGTTTCTGTTTGAAACCAAGTGTCCACCACCGGCACATCACCCGAGCTAAAGATTCGCCTATACCAGAGCCATGCTTGTGGGTTTATAGGTTCACCAACACTGCCTAATACTTGGATACTGGACACATCAGAGTCTGCTAAAACATCATCACCATGTTGCATCAAGGCTCGGATCGCAGTGGGCGCCGTATAGAATTGATTAACCTTATGTTTTTCTATGACTTGACCAAAACGTGCATTGGTTGGGTAGTTAGGTACACCCTCAAACATTAGGGTAGTGGCACGATTAGCCAGCGGACCATAAACAACATAACTATGACCAGTGATCCATCCAACATCTGCCGTACACCAATAAATATCACCAGGCTTATAATCAAAGACCATTTCATGGGTCATAGCACTCCAGACTAAATAGCCTGCACTGGAGTGTTCTAAGCCTTTTGGTTGACCTGTGGAGCCAGAAGTATAAAGAATAAATAATGGGTCTTCTGCACCCATCGCTTGGGCTTCGTGGTGTGTATCAGCTGCAGCGACAATATCACCATACCAACAGTCTCGACCTTGCACCCAATTAATATCAGACCCTGTGCGTTTGACAACAATCACAGTATCAACACAATCCACGTTAGCTAATCCAGCATCAACATTAGCTTTAAGACTAACCTTTTTACCTCCACGCAAGCCTTCATCAGCCGTAATGACTATATTGCTTTTAGCCCCTTGAACACGGCCTGCAATCGCATCTGGAGAGAAGCCACCAAAAATCACCGAATGCACAGCACCAATTCGAGCACAGGCTAACATCGCTACTGCAGCTTCTGGGATCATTGGCATATATAAGGTGATTACATCACCCTTTTTTGCACCTTTGGCCAATAAGGCATTACTAAACTGACAAACTTCCTGATGTAACTCTCGATAACTGATATGGCGTGATTGACTTGGATCATCACCCTCCCAAATAATCGCTATTTCTTCCCCATGTTGCGCCAGATGACGATCTAAACAGTTAGCCGCAACATTTAATTGACCATCTGCATACCATTGAATGGAGACATCATTAGGAGTATAACGGGTATTCTTAATTTGAGTAGGCGCTTTAATCCAGTCAATACGATTACCTTGCTGACGCCAAAATTCTTCTGGATCTGCAACAGACTGCTGATACATAGCTGCGCGCTTTTTTAAATTCAAACCAGAGGTCTCAGCAATTGATGCATCTGCTGGGTAAATATTCACATCACTCATCTAAGGATTTCCTAATAATGGGTTGTATTTGTATTAGGCTACCATTTATATCAAGTTGAAGTATGAATTGAAATACTACTTTGGCTTAAGGTGGTCAAAGTACCTTACGTCTTGAAGCACAAAACAAAAAAACTAAGGCACAGATCAGACCACTTAAGCCGATAAGCTTGCCTATTAAAGCATTTTTAGTGCTCATTACTGATCTTTTTTACTCGTGTGTAATGCTCTACTTATTAAGATCAAAAGTTCATCAATAATGCCTTTATTTATTAAGCACATTTTAACAAACTTAACTTGCCTTAACTCAGCGCATACGCCATCATTTAACTCAATTTAGTTTTTATAGTAGCCTTACTCACCATGATCGATTTAAGCCTCGCGTTGTTTATCGCTGTCGAAACCTGCCCAGAGCCTCCCTACTACCCTATAGCAGCGGCGTGGACCTTGCCCGATGGCAGTATAAAATCGAGTCTCATCTTGGCTGATGATAGCTGGCCACCTCACCTGTGTTTTAGCGATCATATCAGTGATGAAACCATCACTGCTCTAGGGCACTCTGTGAAAGATGTTTTGTTAGAGATGAACGATGACCTAGATGCGAGTCATGTGGTAGGTCATGCTGACTTTTCTCCAGCCGCAGGTTTAGTACACCTAGTCGATGCCCTCGATATTGAGCTAGCCTTTGAGATATCGACCAGTCAGCAAGATATTAGTGAGCTTTTAGGTATTGACTGGCGCGACGAATTACAAGATTTAGGCCATGAAACTGGATTAGATATGCTACAGGCCGAAGATCAAGTAAGACTCATGCAACTTTGCTGGGCACGACGCAGTGACCTACTCTAAAGCCTTTTTATTGGGTCTACTCATGCTACTTGTGAGTGCATGCAGCAGCATGGGTAGTGGTAATAAACCCCGCACACCAGATAATCTGTGTAGTATTTTTTCTCAGTTTCCAAACTGGCAAATCAGCGCTAATGCTGCACAAAAAAAATGGCACATAGACCAAGCCATTAATATGGCCTTCATCCGCCATGAATCAGGCTTTAAAGCGACTGCAAGACCACCTCGTAAAAAACTTTTGGGGATCTTCCCTGGTCACCATCTTTCGAGTGCTTACGGATACCCTCAAGCCATCAACGGCACATGGGCTTTATACCAACAACTGACCGGCTATAGTGAGGCTCAACGCACTAATTTTAATGACGCAATTGACTTCGTAGGTTGGTACAACAGCCGCTCTGTGCGCCTTAATAAAATACGACCTAGCGATGCTTACAATCTCTATTTAGCCTACCACGAGGGCAATGGTGGATTTGCAAAAAAATCATACTTGGCTAAACCGTGGTTATTAAAAGTCGCTAAAAACGTGGCTAATCAAGCTGAGCGCTATCGCAGCCAGCTAGCCTTTTGTTCACCCCAAAGTTAACCGCGGACTGATACATGATCGTGCCTTGGCAACAAATAAATACAGACACCTTGCACCAATTGTTAGAAGAGTTTGCCAGCCGCGATGGCACAGACTATGGTGCTTATGAAACCAGCTTGGCGGATAAAGTATCTCAGCTAGAAATACAGCTCAAACAAAAACGCATCCTAGTGGTCTACAGCGAACTCCATGAATCCATCAATATCGTGCCCGCTGAACAGTTCACTGAATAGCTTTTTATATTTTTATATTTTTATATTTTCCTATTGACCACAACGACTGAACCTAGCCACCTTTACGAATAAGGTATTCATACTCAGAACCCGTCTCTGCCTGCTCTATAAGTTCATGGCCTAAGAATAGGCAAAACTTAGGAATATCTCGAGTCGTTGATGGATCTGTGGCTAAGACTTTAACGACATCACCCACTTTGATGTCTTTAAACGTGCTGTGCAACATCATCACAGGTTCTGGACAAAAAAGCCCAGTGGTGTCTAGCACTTGATCGAAGGTGTGGACTTTTTGTATCACTATTTACACTCTCTTTTGGCCACAATGGTTACAGGCCCATGAAGTTACTAGTAAGGTTTGTTCATACCTGAGGGACAGTATACTTTAACTTGCAATGAACCCATTGTTCAATATCCATTGCCGCGCGTTCAATGGCCTCATTTTGACTGTAGTTTGAGGCTTTAAAGGGTTTAAAGCTATGATCCATGTGCGAAAGCCAGCGCAGGTTGATGTGGTTAGGCAATTTATACCCCAATACTTCATCATAAGAGCCCAAGGCGTCGCGGGTACCCTGAACAATTAATGCTGGCTTCTGGCTAGTCAGCAAATGAGCAACACGCTGTGTGTCTGGTTTGCGCTGAGGGTGAAAGGGATAACCTAACGCAAACCAACCAAAGGCATTGGTCTGATCGACGATTAGGCTAGCCACTCGACTGCCTAGTGACTTGCCACCTATAATGAGTGGACTGGACAAGGTCAGTACATCAAGTAATGCAAGCAACTCAAGTTCAAGTTTAGCGATATTTGGTGGTGGCCTCTTGATGCCTGTTTTTTGTATTTGCTGCATGTAGCCAAACTCAAATAAATAAACAGTAAAATCTTTTATACTCATGGCAGTGGCAAAAGATTGCATAAAGTCATGATTCATCCCAATGCCAGAACCGTGGGCAAACACCACATTGATTGCACCAGTTCCATATTTCTGTACTGGCCCAAACACTGTTTCCACAAGTTCCATAACCTACCCTTTACTGTTAAAAATCAATGATCCTGCAATCCAACTGAACTAAGGTTTTAAGCACCCCTGCTTTTTCAAATATGGCTTTTTATTATAAATGATGTGACACCTAATGAATAATGCCAAACTAAAAAATTTTAGCCATTTTTAAATTACAAGCACTATTGAAGTCTTAGACAAATCTCTGAATCTACTCTTTTTTTCACTCTTTTAATTAACACATTTGACCTTAATACCCCTCTTGTGTCTGATTACTCTCGTGTATTGTTAAACTACTACTTGGCTTTATTTTTATAGCTTATAAATAGGTTACCGATGATATAGGCATGCATTAAGAACAGCCCAAGACTTATTGCGAAAAGCTGGTCAAAGCCATATGATCAGTCATTCAAATATTACTTGGACATGGCTACTCATTTAACTAGCCGGTCGATATCCTGCGGTCTAAACAATCAAACGCCCCCAGAGGAACCATAATGAGCGAAGTTACACTTGTCAGCGCAGAACAGTTCACTAACCTAGTACAAAAAGTGGTCGCTAGCCGCGGATTTAAGACATCCGATCAAAACACTGCAGGCTATCGGGCGACCTTTGCTATGCGTCACGGATTAGCTAACAGTGATTTATTGGAAACCTCTTTAGCAGGCTTAGACGCAAATATTAGTGCGCCTAAACTATTAGTAGAAAGTAAAGACAGCCTTATATACGACGCCTTAGGTCAACCGGCTTTAGTCCACATTGAAGCGGCCTTTAAACATGCTGTCGATAATGGCATTAAAGAAATACGCATGCATAAAACTGCCTGCGGTGCTTTTGCAGTGCCAGCCATTGCTCATTATCTAGAAACTCAAGGCGCTAACGACCAAAGCGTGTGTATTTACTTCAATAACTTGGAAGGCAGCATCCGTCGTTTTGACCTCTCACCACAAGGCCATTTACTGGGGCTTTTGCAACCTAGAGAACGAGATGTTGCTTGGAATGAGGTGCGTATAACCATTGGCCCACCGCCTGCCGATTGCAAGCCTGTTGCTAGCACAGCAGACATAGCAGCCTACCGCGCTAGTAGCGATAGCAAGGGCATCAGTGTGCGGGCTAATTTATGGACTCGCATGCAGGAATTAGCGAAAAAATATGAACAAAGCCAAGCATAGTCTTGCGGCACACTCATGGTCGATTGTGTAATAGGTTTTTTACAATAGGGTAGATGGAATTAATGAGGTAAAAACTGAGTGGCAGGATCATCTTAGAGCCTCAAGCCAACTTAAGGCATGGTGATACAGTCGGGGCCTAAACCTCCATTAAAGGGGCAAATTAAGCAGTGCAAGAGCCGCATCGTCAACGATCGACTCACGGGCCATGTGTTGAGTACGCTTAAAGTTGTGTAATGAGGTATCCATAAGGTGGGATGGCACCACGTTTTGTAGAGCTTTAGCCATACTCTCTATGCGCCCAGGGTGCTGGTGTTCCCAATCTTGTAACATAGACTTAATGTGCTGACGTTGAAGGTTGTCTTGAGATCCACATAAGTTGCAAGGAATAATGGGGTATTGTTTGAGTTGGGCGTACTCGGCAATGTCTTGCTCACGGGCATAAGCCATAGGGCGAATGACTGTGTTTAATCCGTCGTCACTTAAAAGACGGGCAGGCATGGCCTTAAGTTGACCACCATGAAACATGTTCAAGAATAGGGTTTCTAAAATATCATCTCGGTGATGACCGAGGGCAATTTTAGTAATGCCACGTTCCTGAGCAAAACGATATAAAGTGCCACGCCGCATGCGAGAGCACAAACCACAGGTGGTTTTACCCTCTTCAATAACCGCTTTCACCACACTGTATGTATCACGCTCAATGACATGAAAGTCAACGCCGACTTGGGTTAGGTATTTGGGTAGGATGTGCTCTGGAAAATCTGGCTGTTTTTGATCTAAATTCACTGCCAAAATATCAAAATTGATGGGCGCACTTTTTTGCAACTGCATCAGCACATCTAGCATGGCATAGGAGTCTTTGCCACCTGACACACACACCATGACCTTGTCCCCATCTTCTATCATGGCGTAGTCATCGATAGCGCGCCCTACATCACGTCGTAACCGTTTTTGTAACTTGTGTTGTCGTTTGATTGGGTCAGATACGTTCATTTTGGGTTGGGTCACGAGCGTTACCACATTAGGTCATCTGGAATCACGAAATCTGCATAAGGGTCATCTGCATCGGTAACAGTATTCTCTGCAACCTCAGTTCGTATAATAACAGTTTCTGGTGCGCGTTCTTCAATACGCAAAGCGATGTTTGCAGGCACCACAGAATAGTGTTCATCTAAAGCCACAATAACTAAGTTACCACGACTTAACGCCACTTGTTGCTGAGCGTTAACATAGAGTTTTTTAATGGCTTTGCCATCGACAAAATTGTAGCTTACTTCGCCACCAGTTAAGTCTAATCGACAACGCTCTAGAATTTGCTTAACTTGAGCCAGCGCTGCACGATCTTGATCTTGTGCATCCCGCTGGGCGTTCAGTTGTTTAGAGCGTTTAGCTTGTGCTTGTTTTTCACTCAGCGCTCTTTGAGCCGCAGTTTCGCCCACATCAACGCCTTTACGCACGTCTCGAGTTTGTTTCTTTTTTGCCTTTGTGGCTTGCTTAGATTGCTTTTCGTTGGCTAAGCCTGCCTTTAACAACTGATCTTGTAAACTGGCCATTAATGGCTTCCTTTCGAATAATAGTATGAGCCCGTTAGGCCGCCTTGTAATATTAACATAGCTAACTAAGCGTGTTGTTGAATTAAGGCCAAAAAGTCATCACCGTAGCGGTCTAATTTCTTTTCACCCACACCATTGATGTGACTCATTTGTAGAAGAGATTGTGGTTTTGTGTGCAGCATTTCCAACAAAGAAGAATCACTAAAAATGACATAAGGTGGCACTTTTTGATCTTGAGCTAAAGCCATTCGCAGCTCCCTAAGTAATTGCCATAAGTCCATATCATCATCAGCAATTTGCAGGCGTGCTTTAGAGGCTTTTGGCGTCTTAATCGACACCTTCCGGTCCAGCCTCAACTGCAACTGAGCATCACCTTTAAGCAACGGCCTACAATTGGGTAATAGCCGTAAGCCACCATAATTTTCTGGGTCGCTGGACACTAAACCCAGTGCCAGCAGTTGCCGATACACCGAGCGCCATTGCTTTTGATCTAATTCTTGACCCAGAGCGAAGGTCGATATTTTGTCATGTCCTGCAGTTTTAATTTTGTCTGTGGGTTTACCCATTAGAATATCAATTAAATGGGCTACACCATAGCGCTGACCACTGCGGTAGATACAAGATAGTGCCTTGCGCGCAACCTCAGTGCCATCAAAAGTCGCTACGGGTTCCAAACAGTTATCACAATTACCACAACTACTGGCTGAATCTTCATTGAAATAACTCAAAATCGCTTGCCTTCGGCAGTGAGTAATTTCACACAGGCCCAACATGGCGTCCAACTTAGATTGTTCTGAGCGTTTTATACTGGCGTCCATATCCGTTTGTTCTAAACGTTGTCGCAACCACATGACGTCTTGTAGGCCATACACCATCCACGCGTCAGCTGGCAGACCATCACGCCCTGCTCGGCCCGTTTCTTGATAATAGGATTCAATGCTTTTAGGTAAATCCAAGTGCGCTACAAAGCGCACGTTAGGCTTATCGATGCCCATACCAAAGGCAATAGTAGCCACCATCACTAGGCCTTCTTCATTAAGAAAGCGATGTTGATTATAAGCTCGTTTTTCAGCCCCTAATCCAGCATGATAAGGCAGTGCTGCAATGCCTTGTTCTACCAACCAAAGAGCTGTTTCGTCGACCTTCTTGCGGGACATGCAATATACAATACCCGCATTGCCTTGGTGTTGGAGTTGAACAAAATCCAATAGCTGCTGTTTACCCTTTTGCTTTTGCATGATCCGATAACAAATATTTGGGCGATCAAAACTGCTAATGTACTTTTGTGCTAGGTTGAGGCCCAAACGCTTAACCATTTCTTGTTGGGTAGGCCGGTCTGCAGTCGCAGTAAGAGCCATTCTGGGCACATGAGGAAAGTTTTGTTGCAAGCACTCTAGTTGCAGGTATTCGGGTCTGAAGTCATGTCCCCATTGAGACACGCAATGTGCTTCATCAATGGCAAATAATGCGATCTTGCAAGACCTAAGTAAATTCATACACGCTTCAGTCATGAGCCGTTCAGGAGAGATGTAGAGCAGATCTAGATCGCCATTGAGTGCTTGCTGTTGTATTTGATTTTGAAGCTGCCAGTCAATACCAGAGTGCAAGGCCTGTGCATTTACCCCTAACTGCTGCATGCTAGATACTTGATCTTGCATCAATGCGATTAACGGTGAAATCACAACCCCAACGCCATCCCTGAGTATAGCTGGAATCTGATAACAAATGGATTTCCCTCCTCCAGTGGGCATTAATACTAGAGCATCACCACCGTCGATGACATGTTGAATGACATCCAGTTGTTGACCACGAAAATCTTCGTAGCCAAATAGGCTGTGTAGGAGTTGTTGGGGAGTGTGGTTCATCGCGCGCTATTATGCTCGAAGGCCGTGCGAGTGTCACGCATATCGAACCCCACCTGAGTCGCAATGTATTAAAATTTAACACTAGCACCTACAATAAGCATATTAGTGTTAGGTGCTAGGTACTAGGTTCAGGGTACGAAAACAAACCATTGTTTCAATGCCCTGACTCGTGCCGATGCATGTCTAAAGGCGATCATCAGTACCAAGTGGCCCATGAGAAAAATTTTGTAACCTTCAAACTGAAATAGCCATAGTTAATCCATAGTTAATCCATAGTTAATCCATAGTTAAGGCATAGTTAAGGCATAGTTTAGGCATAGTTTGATTCTTCATGATAGCTCTACTAGCGCCATTTCGCTTTATCATCACCGCGTCTTGCTAGCCGTTGTTGCACAGCATGAGTTACAATAACGCCTAATGACTTGATTGAGTAATACCCAATGTCCAGCACCAGTGAACCTCTAACAGATAACCAAATAGATCAACTCGATGCCTACCTTTTGTCTGACAAAGTTCATGAGGATGCTCTAGACTATATCGCCCTTCATGGTTACCTTTGTGCATTAGCCATCAGCCCAGCCCCACTGGCTGAACAGGAGTGGTTAGAAGAGGTGATGGCGGAGACCCCCGTTCAAGAAGACATTGCTGAACGCCACGAAATATTCAATTTAATGCGCCAAGAATTAGCCTTTTTAAAAGTCTGCTTAGAATCTGATCAAGACATTGATCTACCATGTGACTTAACCTTAGAACTAGATCAAGAAGACGACTGTTTATTAGAGTACTGGGCTCAGGGCTTTATGGAGCTTATATTTAGCCAAGAAGAAGTTTGGTTTTCTGAGCAAGAAGAAGATGTGGCTGAATGTTTACTGCCTTTCATGTTAGCAGCCAAACTTGATGAAGATGAAGAGCTTGAAGAATTGCGGAGCCAACCCGAATTTTGCCAACAACTGTGTGAGCAAATTCCAGAATTATTGCAAGATTTATATCTTTTGTTTCGTGTGCCTGCAGAAAAACTAAAAGGGGGATACTTGGGTAAAAAGTCTTCAGGGCCCCGCAAGCACTAACACTTTTTATTTAAAATAATGAAGCTAAGCTTGCACTGTGAGTGCGCCAGCATCTAACAACCAGTGTTGATTGCATAATTTGGTCAGGGCATTGTCTTGATGGCAAGAAAGTAAAATTCCCGTGCCGCGTTGATGCAAGTCTTTCAACATGGCCTCAATCCGTACCACCGAGTCTGTGTCTAAGTTACTCGTAGGCTCATCCAATAAAATTAATGCTGGATCTAATACTAAGGCCCTAGCCAAAGCTAAGCGCTGACGCTCGCCACCAGAGAGCAAATGGGCTTGGCGATACTTTAGGTGATCTAGGCCAGCCCAAGATAGGGCTTTGTCCACTTTTTGGTTATTTTTTTCTCGCCTCATACGTAAACCATAGTCCACATTGCTGCGCACGTCTGTATCAAATAAATAGGTGTTTTGGTGCAGGTAAATAACCGCTTGTTGCAACACACTTTCTCCCACCATGGGAATGCACCTGACGCGTCCGGCGGTGGGTTGTTGAAGACCCGCCATAATTTTCATCAAAGTTGTTTTACCCACCCCATTAGGGCCATGCAGGTGCACCATATCGGTACTAATAAGTCGCAATTGATGAATAACGAACAGATCCTCTGCTCCGTACCGGTGGCTCACATGATCTAACTCTAAACGCATTAGGTGCCATGCCTCAGAACGCGACTGCGACTTTGCATCCAACCTAAACTGACATTAAGCACTAGCGCCAATACCAACAGCACAATGCCCAGAGCAACACCTTGCACAAACTCTCCTTTACCCGTTTCTAAGGCAATGGCTGTGGTAATATTGCGGGTATGATGCAAAATATTTCCACCCACCATCATAGCACTGCCCACTTCAGCAATAATGCGCCCAAAAGCTGCAACTACCGCTGCAAGTAAGGCAAACCGAACTTCAAATATTAAGGTAACAAAAGCCTGCCATGGGTTGGCACCCAATGTTTTAGCCGTTTCTAGTACTCGATGATCGGCAGCTTGAAAGGCGGTCAAACTCATGGCGACTAATAACGGAAAGCATAAAAGAATCTGCCCAATAATCATGGCAGGCTGGGTAAAGAGTAGGTTTAGATCACCTAAAGGCCCCGCTCTGGATAGGAGCATATATAGCACCAGTCCAACCACAACCGTAGGCACTGCCAATAAACTATTAAGCAGGCTAATAGCAATCCAGCGGCCAGGAAAGCGAAAATAAGCTAACACAAAGCCCGCGCTCAGGGCGGGTAATAACGCCACCAGTAACGCACTGACTGAGACACTAAACGACACCCCCACAATACCCCAAAGTAGAGGGTCTCCACTTAGAAGCTGAATAATGGCAGTAACACATGTAGTCCATAGATCATTCATTGAATGATTGACCTAGCTGAAGGTACAAATAACACCTCATCATCAATACGAAAATTTCCAATGGCCTCTTGACCTGCTGCACCCACTAACCACTTTGCAAACTGACGCGCTGAGTTGATATTAGCATGACCATGACGCTTTGGGTTAACCAACATAACCTGGTATGGGTTGATTAAACGTGGGTCACTTTCAAGTACTAACCGCAGTTCAAGCTTATTTTTTAGAGCTAACCAAGTACCTCGATCACTCATAGTGTAGGCGCCTATCTCAGATGCCATTTGTAGGCTGTGGCCCATGCCACGACCTGATTCAAAGTAACCATCGAAGGTTGGTAAAGCACCTAAGTGCTGCCACAGTTGTAATTCTTTTTTATGGGTTCCCGAATCATCACCTCGAGAAATAAACTGTTGGTTAGTCGCCATAATCAATGACAGTCCTTGAGTCACAGTGCGAGCGCCACTAACCTGCGCTTTATCATCTTTTGGACCCACTAAGACAAAATCATTATGCATTACCCTTTGGGCTTCAATGCCAAAGCCTTGATCAATAAAATGTGCCTCTGCCACAGGTGCATGGGTCATGACCAAATCAACGTCACCATTTTCAGCCATTTTTAGGGCCTTACCTGTACCTACGGAGATGACTTGCACTTCAGTATTACTGACTTTTGCGTAATGGCTCAATAAGTACCCCATCAAGCCTGAGTTATAGGTACTGGTGGTGGTCGCTAAGCGGATACTATCAGCCAAAACTAGGCCACTTAAAAGCACCAAGGCAGTTGCCAATGCACCTCGCTTCAGCAGTAGTTGTATATATCTCATGGTGTGTTAGTTACTTAACAGTAGGAAGGTCATAATTAGTGACACCATTTTGTCCACGTTGACGCAGGAAATGGTCCATTATGGTTAAGGCCATCATTGCCTCAGCGATAGGTGCAGCCCGAATTCCCACGCAAGGATCATGGCGACCCTTGGTAATCACTTCCACTGCTTGCCCTTGGATATCAATAGATTGTCCTGGCAGGTGCAGACTAGACGTAGGTTTAAGCGCAATTCGAGCAACAATATCTTGGCCACTACTGATTCCCCCTAATATCCCACCCGCATGATTCGATAAAAATCCATCAGGAGTCATTTCATCACGGTGTTCTGTGCCACGCTGAGCCACTGCTGCGAAGCCATCACCAATCTCGACACCCTTGACCGCATTAATACTCATGAGTCCATGAGCTAACTCAGCGTCTAAACGATCAAACACTGGCTCACCAATACCTGCCGCTACTCCTGTAGCCACAACGGTGACTTTAGCCCCTATGGAGTCACCCGACTTGCGTAAAGCATCCATAAACTGCTCTAGTTCCTCAAGCTTATCAGCTTGGCCACAGAAAAATGGATTATCATTGACAATATGGGGTTCAGGACAGGCCAGTTTAATGGGGCCTAATTGTGAAAGATGAGCATTAATAGAAATGCCATGCCCTGCCAAAAACTTTTTAGCTACGGCCCCTGCTGCGACGCGCATGGCGGTCTCGCGCGCTGAAGAACGGCCACCCCCCCGATAATCTCGGATGCCATACTTATGCATGTAAGTGTAATCTGCATGGGCGGGACGAAATTGGTCCTTGATGTTGCCGTAGTCCTTAGACCGATGGTCTGTATTTTCTATCATTAACCCAATGGGCGTGCCCGTAGTACGGCCCTCAAACACCCCAGATAAAATACGCACCTGATCTGCTTCTCGGCGCTGAGTGGTGTGGCGTGACTTGCCTGGCTTGCGGCGATCTAGATCAACTTGCAAATCGGCTTCACTTAATTCGATGCCAGCTGGGCAACCATCAATTGTTGCGCCCAAAGCTGGGCCATGACTTTCACCAAAGGTGGTGACCGTAAATAATTTACCAAAGGTATTACCAGACATGGGCTTTTTTACTCTCAAATTTAGCAGGCTAAATTATAGCTGGTTAATGGTCTCAGCCGCAATAAATAGACTTATCAACGGGACTGGTGCCATGTGTAAAATTGAGCTTGATACTGACGACATTGGGCCCCTGTAAGACAAAAAATCCCATTACCACCCTGGCTCAATTCTAGCCACATAAAAGGGATCTCAGGAAAAGCTTGTTGCAATGCCAATTCACTATTGCCTACCTCAATCACAATGAGACCTTGCTCTGAAAGCCAACCAGCAGCCTCAGCTAGCATCGCCGCCGTGAGGTCAAGCCCATCATCACCTGAGACCAGTGCCATTTTGGGCTCATGAGTATATTCAGCAGGCATATCATCATAATCATTGGCATCGACATAAGGTGGATTACTAACGATCAGATCATAGCGATGAGGCGACAGGCCAGAAAATATATCAGAATCATAGACCTGCACTTGGCCATTTAAACCGTGGCGATCAATATTTTGTTGACTCAATAACAAGGCTGCGGGTGAAATATCAACCATATCAACCCGAGGAATGTCCATATGCAGCGCCATGGCAATACCAATACAGCCACTGCCACAGCAAAGATCAAGGGCAGTTTTGGGGAGCTGATTAATAAACGGCGAAAAATGATTACCAATAAGTTCTGCGATGGGCGACCGAGGGATGATGACGTCCTCACTGACCCCAAAGGGAATACCTGCAAACCATGTCTCTCCTAGCAGGTAAGGCAAAGGCAATCGCTGCTGAATGCGTTTTTCTAGCCAACTTTTGACCTGCAGTAATTGTGTATCAGTGAGTTCCTTTTGCAATTCATCTTGCTGTGTGTCCAGTGGCATACCACAGGCTCCCAAAACCAAAAACACAGCTTCATCCCAGGCATTATCCGTACCATGCCCAAAGTAAACCTCAGCATCATTGAGCGCCCTCTCTGTGGCTTCGATGGCCTGCAATAATATAGTGGTCATGTGTTATTTAATGCTAATAGTCTAATAGACCATTGTAAGCTAAGCCTTGTCCCGATACCATGATGCTATGAATACAACCTGTGTTAATCGAGCATGAGCTTACCATCGGACCAAGATCCCCAGGATCCCTCACCAGACCCAGACTTTAGATCCGCATTGGGCAAAGTGTCGGCATTAAAAAAAACGGGCCGCCAAACAACACCTGCAGTAAAGGGTATAGATGCCCTGAGTACGGCCACTCGCCGAGCTGCTGCGATTGAACAGGTGCAAGAAAAAGCTGCTCTGGGCGAGCAGGGCTTTGAGTTAATTGAGTCAGAACAAAGCATTAGCTATTCCCGTGTGGGTTTAGATAGCGGCAGTCTGCGACGACTTAGCCACGGCCACATGCGCCCCACACTGACCCTTGACTTGCACGGCTATCGCGTTGAAGCCGCAAGAGATTCTGTATGGCAGGCTGTAAAACATGGGCAAGCCGAAGGAGATCGGTGTTTACTCATTGTGCACGGCAAAGCTGGAGCCGGCTATAAGGATGAGAGTGGAGAAATCACAGGCGCAGGCCAAGCCCTAATTAAGTCCCATGTAAATCATTGGCTGCAGCAACTTGATGGGGTCCTAGCATTTACTTCTGCGCTGCCAAAAGATGGTGGTTCTGGCGCACTTTATGTATTACTTAAAAAGGCCAAAAAAAAGAGCGTAATATAGGGGCTTTAACCTTTACCTTAGCCACAGCTTCACGTATCGTGCGCGTAAAAATTTAATCTCTTTTTTATTATGAAATTAATAAATAGAGCAGCAATAAAAATAGCAAGAGAAGGTCTATGGAAAAAGCATACGAAAAAATCCTCACGAGCATTGGCGAAGATATTAACCGCCCAGGTCTAAAGGACACCCCTAAAAGGGCAGCTAAAGCTTTTAAGTTTCTCAACAACGGTTACGACAAAAACATTGACGACGTTATTAATGGCGCCCTATTTCCATCAGATAACGAAGAGATGGTGATCGTCAAAGACATAGAGCTATACTCTTTGTGTGAGCATCATCTATTACCCTTTATTGGCAAATGCCATGTGGCCTATTTACCTTCAGGTAAGGTGCTAGGTTTATCTAAAGTCGCGCGCATTGTCGATATGTTTGCTCGGCGTTTGCAAATCCAAGAAAATATGACGAAGCAAATTGCTGATACTATTATGCAAGTCACTGACGCTAAGGGTGTGGGTGTAGTGATTGAAGCCCAGCATATGTGCATGATGATGCGAGGAGTTCAAAAGCAAAATGCGAGTATGAAAACCTCAGTACTGTTAGGAAAACTGCGCGAAGATGCACGCACTCGGGCAGAGTTTTTGACGTTAATTAAGTCTTAGTTAAGTTTTGGGTTTGACCTGCAGTGCGTCAAGCACTGCATGGCGGCCAATATCTATCATTTCCTTAGCTCGATGGAGTTCAAAAAAGCTGCAAGCGTTGCGGTCTATCTTCACCTCAATGTCTGGTTCATAGCCTGCCATTTTATACTTTGCCATGGTCGACTGCATGGTCTCAAAACACTGCGTAAGCATTTCCAACTTATTCCACTGCAAATGACTGCGCTGGCTTTTAGACGTCTTTATACTAGGTATTTTCCAGTCATCGCTATAACCTGCAACATTTAAGTTTGAGCCCTGCACAGGGCGCAAGTTATCAAGGTTGATGTTTAAATTAACCGCCACAATTAAATCAGCCTGATCAGCCACTGTCGGCATAATAGGCACTGGGTTGAGTAACCCACCATCCACCAAAAACCGATCGTCCTCTGTGACTGGCACAATTATTCCAGGCACGGCCACGCTAGCTCGGAGAGCATCCATCATCTTACCCGACTGAAACCATACTTCTTGTTGTTTAACCAAATCTGTAGCCACTGCTGTGTAGGGTATAGGAAGTTCTTCAATGAGTTGATCACCCATTAAATCTTCGAGTATGGCGAAGGCTTTTTCCCCACGAATGGCGCCCATGGACAATAGCGACATATCAACTAAACGAAACACATCAAAACGGGATAAGCCTGAAACCCACTCAGTAAATACAGGTAACTTACCCGCCGCATACATACCACCCACTACAGCACCCATAGAGCAACCTGACACACTAATAATATCAAAGCCTTGCTCTTCCAATACTTGAATCACCCCAATATGGGCATTACCACGGGCACCACCACTACCCAATACTAATGCGACGGTAGGCATACTCATTGTCCTATTTATTTGTTCATTCTTGTAACATTTCTAAGTGAAAATACACCTTCTTGTTGCCTCGTTGCGTACTATACAGTGCATAGTAATTTAGCCCCGTTTTACCATTTTGCTTTAAAGCAGCATAAGATTGTTGGCTGTCCAAACCATACAATCGGGATTGTTTGAAGACTTGATTTGCCCATTGATTGCTCGACCCGCAGGTTCTACCATGGCATTGATACATGATTTGGGCATCTGCCATTTGAAGCTCTTGTAACGCTTTTTCATGCACAACTTTGGCACTTAGGCCAGGTAAAACTTCCCAGGTATAGCTGCTAATAGAACCTGATAATTGCATGTTGTACTCAGCAGCAATGACACCATTGACTTTGCGCATGGCACTAATAGGTAGGGTATAAAAAGGTGCATCTCGTTGCACCTGCTCAATCAAACGACTATTTTTAGTCACTTCTAATGTCGTCTCTGCTTGAACGGATAAAGACACACCGAGCCAACCGATAACAATGCAAATGTGTCTTATAAAACGAGAAAAAATAACCATGGTTTTTACCTTATGAGTGGAATAAATGTATCAATTTTAGGCACCCTGCTGCTGCCACCCCACCTTCCAATAGTGCCATTGAAGCGGGCATCATGGGAACTCCTGCATGCTCATTAGCCTGGCAAAAATGGCCAATCAAAGCGCTGATTAATGGCTGATGAGTGATCAGAATTATGCCCTCATCAGTTTGCTTGAGTAAAAAATTTTGCACTTCATTAATGTCACCATGAGGGGTGATGCAATCAAGGCGTTGTATGCTTAAACTGTGTTTTTTTTGATGATAGTGCTCTAACAACAATGAGGCTGTTTGTTGCGTTCTAACATAAGGGCTCACCCAAAGACTAGTGAACTCATGCCAAGGCAGTGCCGTGTTATTACTTTGCCGAATGACCGCTGCCATGCCCTCTTCCGTCAGTCTGCGCTGCGCATCAGTGGCAGCCCTCTCACTTGCTTCTGCATGACGCATCAGCAGCAATTTCATTAATCTTCAGCCTTTGGGGTATCCTGTGCCTCCGGCCAATCGTTAAATGGGAATGGTTTGTCTTCAGTTTGGTAAGACAAAAAGCGGTAGCTGTGCAGTATAAAACGCCCCAAGCTATTACTAAACTCGAGTATGGTTAGATGACTAGATTCATTAAACAATCGATATAAAAATTGAGCAATGACCAACAGCACCAATATCGAGGCGGCAATTTCTACCAACAGTAAGCTCAAAAGCATAAATACTAAACGTAGCCAAAACACTTCTGATGTAAGGTTATTTTTTAATGCTTGCATAGTTTTACTCCGTTAACTCTTAGTTTGTAACATAGGGTCAGTTGCTCCCTATTTCAAGTAATTAACTGCGTTTTAGCACAAATTCAACATCTGAGTTTTGATCCCGAGCCATGAGTGATTGGGCAACAGTTGATGCATCAGCGCCTTGGTAAACCAATGCATAAAGTCCATCAACTAGGGGCATATTCACCTTTAATTCATCAGCCTTTGCTTTCACTAAGGCAAGGGTATTTACCCCCTCAGCGACTTCTCCCAACTCTGCTATAGCCTCATCAAGTCCCTTGCCTTGGCCTAAAGCGTAACCCACTCGATAATTTCTGCTCAAAGGTGACATGCAGGTTACGATCAAATCCCCAACTCCAGCTAGGCCTAAAAATGTCATTGGGTTTGCACCCATATGCACCGCTAAGCGACTCATTTCTGCCAAGCTTCGAGTTAACAGCATGCTACGGGTATTTTCACCCATGCCCATGGCAGCACTGAGACCCGCAGCAATCGCATAAATATTTTTAAGTGCACCACCTAATTCTGTTCCGTAAGGGTCATTACTCGCATACACTCTAAAAAAATCACATTGTAATATGGCCTGAACTTGCTGTCGCAGACCTTCATTGTCGCTGGCAATAACAGTACCTGTTAACTGCTTAGCGGCCACCTCCTTGGCTAAATTGGGACCACTGACAACACCAATAGGATTCTTTGGAAAGTAAACTTCGAGTAGTTGACTCATTAAGAGAAAATGATCTGGCTCTATGCCTTTGGCTGTAGTTACAAGAAACTGCTGATCATTAATGAAGTCTTTAACTTGCTCCAAAACCCCTCTAAAGGCTTTACTGGGCACTGAAAATATAACGGTGTCTGCATGGTTTACACACCTCTTAAAGTCAGTGACTATTTCAAGGTCGTCATGTAGATAAAGGCCAGGCACGTAGCGAGAGTTGACTCGAGTTTGACGCATTTCTTCAGCAAGATCTTGGTCACGTAACCAAAGGCTCACTGGGAAACCGTTATGGGCAACGATGTTGGCTAATACTGTGCCAAAACTACCACCGCCAATCACTGTTACCCGGTGTTGAAAGTTCATGGAGATTCCTATTACACTAATAGCTCGCTAGGTGTCGGCTCACAATCTAAACGTTTTCCCAACATTTCTTCTAAATCGGGTATTATGAAAGCATCGTCTTCAGAAGCAAAGCTGATAGAGATTCCAGTGGCTCCGGCCCGGCCTGTGCGGCCAATACGATGCACATAATCTTCTAACTCTTCAGGAAGATCATAGTTAAACACATGACTTACACCATCCACGTGGATACCTCGGCCTGCGACATCTGTGGCGACTAAAATAGGTGTGTCACCGCTGCGGAATCGTTCTAGCGTCTTAACTCTTTTAACTTGTGCAACCTCACCAGACAAAAGGGCACTTTTTATCCCGTCTTTTTGTAATTTTTCTGCTAAATCACGCGTAATGTGGCGTCTATTAGCAAACACGATAGCGCGCTCTACGCCCATAGTTTTTAGGCAATTAAGTAAGACCTTGTACTTATCAGCTCGGGCCACCGAAAAGAAACGTTGTTCGACACTCGCAGAAGCCAGTTCATCCGACTCAATTTCAACATGCACTGGTTCAAACGTCCATTGCTCTGCTAGGCGCAATATTTGTTCACTAAAGGTAGCACTAAACAACAAAGTTTGACGATCTTCTTTTTTGGGGGTTTGGCGGATAATGGCGCGCACATCAGGGATAAAGCCCATACTTAGCATGCGATCTGCTTCATCCAACACGACCACCTCCACCTCACGCAGATTGACATGGCCGCGTCGGCAGAAATCCAATAACCGCCCTGGTGTTGCAACCATAATATCTGTGTGCTGTTTTTTTAGTTGTTTCTGCTGAACTTCAAAGTCCATGCCACCCACAAGTTGTTGTACGTTGACATCACAAAAACGAGCAAGATCTTCAGCGTCAGCCGCGATTTGCATCACTAACTCACGCGTTGGCGCAACAATAAGAGCCCGTGGAGTTCCTAGACGGCGGGGACCACTAATAGGGAAGTCTAAAAAGTCAGTGATAATACTCAATAAAAACGCAGCCGTTTTGCCTGAACCAGTTTGGGCTTTACCAGTAATGTCATTGCCACTTAGGGATTCAGGTAAGGTTAATGCTTGGATTGGACTGCAATATTCATAACCCAGAGCGGCAACACCCTGCATGACTTGATCAGGTAGGTCTAGATCGTGAAAACGTGTTTTTCCTTCCTCTTGTGAGACGACAAAATCGTCCAACGACCAGTTATGGTCAGAAGCATTTGAATCATTTGATTTCAAGGTGATTTTCCATTGAGAGACGCGTTCGTCCCAGTAAGATAAACTTCAGCGAAGCAGTATAGAGAGTTTGACGCCATTACACAAAATACCATAGCTTAGGATATTGCCCAATCAACCAAATTGACGCTGGTAAGGCGGCAGCGCCTGCAATAGTTGTTGTCCATAACGTTTACTAATTATACGCTTATCTAAAATAGTGATTCGGCCCTTGTCGTCTTCTTTGCGTAACAATCGACCTGTCGCCTGAACTAGCCTAATACTGGCTTCAGGCACCGATAGTTCAGTAAAACTATTGCCGCCAGACTTCTCAATCCACTCCGCTAAAGCAGATGGAACTGGACGATCGGGCACTGTAAAAGGCAATCGTGTAATGACCACGTGAGTTAAATAATCCCCTGGCAAGTCGATCCCCTCTGCAAAACTTGCCAAACCAAATAGCACGCTACCCTCTTTCTCATCAACTCGTTGTTTGTGCTGGTCTAACAAACGTTGCTTGGAAGACTCCCCTTGCTGCAAAATAAGATCTTGCCAAACATCGCCCATGCCTTCAAACACAAGCTGCATCACCCGTCTTGAAGTGAATAAGACTAAACTCGCTTCAGTCTTATTTAACTGCGCTTTCAGGCCTTTGATGAGTTGCTCTACAAACACAGTTTCAGGGCCAGGTTCAATGGCTTCCTTGGGCACGCAGATCTGTGACTTAGAAAAGTCAAAGGGGCTTTGCACGGCCAGTTGGGTACTTAGTGGGTTCATCCCTGCGTGAGTAATTAAACGGTCAAACCGACCCAGTGCAGTCAGTGTGGCCGAAGTTAGTAAGGCCCCAAAACAGCGCTGCCACAAATTTTCTTGTAACAATTCAGCCGCCATTATTGGGCTTGCTGAAATTTCTAGATCCACCCGTTCTGGTGTTTGCCAATATTGTAACCATCGAGCCATGGGGACTTCTCCCGCTCGATCTACTTTGGCATAAGCCTGCCATAGTCCAAGTTGCTGTTCAGCGTTTTGTTGTAATACGCCAAATGCAGCCAAGTAACTTTCAGCTTGATCCTTAGGTAAACCATTTTGGTCACCTTTGACCACGTCGTCCATTAAGCTGTGCAAGGCACCCAAATCTCGGGCCAGACGGGCACTACCTAGACCCAAGTCATGGCTCATTTGCACTAATTCTGCAGGTACTATACCTTGGGCAAAACGGAAGTTTTCTTGCTGTTGATAACCATCCTCTGGTCTAAATGCTGACTGGTCTAAAAACTGTTCTAAGCTGATCAACTGTTGTTCAAGCACTTGGATATGATCCTGCACCTGTTGACTAACCTGCGCGCCTTTGCCCCCACCTTGCCACTCCTTCAGAAACTTCTTTACCCCCGCACGCGTTTGGCCATACCAGCGGCTCAACTGCCTTATCCCTTGCTGATGGGTGAACTGCTTTAGGGTTTTATCCGCCAAATGATGACCTTCATCAAATATATAAATAGTGTCTTCTGGGGCTGGTAATATAGCTCCTCCCCCTAAAGCGAGGTCCGCTAGAACTAAATCATGGTTAGTCACAATACAATCTGCCTGTTCTAAACCATCTCTGGCCTTAAAAAATGGGCATTGACTGAAATGGCTACAGCGTCGGTTTGTACAGCCTTTGTGATCTGTAGTAATAGGCCGCCAGTGATCTTCGGCTAGCGGATCTTTCCAAGCATCACGATCTCCATCCCATTGATTACTTCCAAGTTGCACGACCATATCTTTGTACAATGCTTGTTGATGGCCATCAAGTTTAAGCGCTAACTCGTCTTCGAATAATGCTTGAGTAGGGTCAATTGAGGCGTTTTGAGACAGAGCTTGATCCAGTCTAGAGACACATAAGTATCGACGTCTACCTTTAGCAAGACGAAAATCAAAGTCATATCCACCATGCTTTTTAAGAGCAGGTAGATCTTTTTGCACGATCTGCTCTTGCAAAGCGATGGTGGCGGTGGAGATAACTAATTTTTTATCCAAGGCTTTAGCAATAGGCAAACAGGCCACCATGTAGGCTAAGGTTTTACCTGTGCCAGTACCGGCTTCCACTAAACACACAGGGTTATCATCAATCCGATGGCCGTCTTCGCTCCTACTGATTGCCAAAAAGTGATTAGCAACGGTTGCTATCATCTGCTTCTGACCCCAGCGGGGCGTGAGCTCGAGCTGTTTAACCAGTTGGCGGTATAGTTGTTGGACATCTTGTTTTACTAAAGCAGAATCAGACACGCAAAGAACTCATGGTTAGCATCAAATAATCGGTCATTAGGGTACACCATTACAGGGACAAAAGCTGAGACTAACGTCACTCAAAAAAATAAAACTTGCCAGCGGCTAAATTACTGGTATTATATACAGTAACTGTATAAACAACCAGCAAATCAACCTTAGGTCAGGAGCAAGTAACATGATTAAGTTGACCCCCCGCCAAGATCAAGTACTCGACTGCATACGCAGCTACATTACTGACACAGGTTACCCACCAACACGCGCCGAAATTGCCAAAGAATTAGGCTTTAAGTCACCTAATGCAGCTGAAGAACACATTAAGGCACTCGCACGTAAGGGTGCCATAGAAATTATCCCTGGAGCCTCTCGTGGTATCCGCGTCCCTGATATGCACGAAGTTGATTTAGGATTACCCATCATCGGCATGGTGGCAGCTGGTAGCCCCTTGTTAGCTCAAGAACACATTAGCGACTACTGTGCTATCCCAGAAAACCTATTCTATCCTAAGGCTGACTATTTATTAAAAGTCAGCGGTATGTCAATGAAAGATATAGGTATTTATGATGGCGACTTACTTGCCGTTCATAAAACTGATCAAGCAAGAAATGGCCAAGTCGTGGTCGCTCGGTTAAACGATGAAGTAACAGTGAAACGGTTCCAGCGCAACGGCAACCAAGTGCAACTGATCGCAGAAAACCAAGATTTTTCACCCATTGAAGTCGATCTCACACAACAGCACTTAAGCATTGAAGGGCTTAGTGTGGGAGTTATACGCCGCGGCAACTAAACCGGGGCTGGAGCAATTATTATGTGGCAACAACATCAACAAATTCAACAAATGCAGCAACGACCTAATACCAATATTGAAGGTATTTTGGCCGAACAGCAATTAGACCTATGGAAAAAAGAAGTCCCAGAAACAGCACAAGACCTCAGTCAGATCACTGAAATAATTATGCGGGGTGAAGCTTGGAGCAACGTTCAAATGTTACTTCCACTACTTGCACAACTGAGCCATGACCAGCGTTGGTTGGCTTGGGTTGCACCTCCACAGTTGTTGCCCAAAGCCCAACTTCAGGCGGCAGGGTTTGACTTAAATAAGATCATTTTATTAAAGCCAGATGCCCAGCATGACACCATGAGCCTAGCCCACCAAGCTTTAAAGAGTGGAACTTGTCATGCTGTTATTAGTTGGTTTGGTTGTCTAGCAGATGACCAACTCAATGCATTAGCCTGTGCCGCAGAGCGAGGCAAAAGCCGAGCATTTGTCATTAGACATCAGTAGAGAGTCCTAAACGACTATCTGTGATTCAAAAAACTCTTGTAATAATTGATGAGTAATTAGAGGGTCAGCACTGCCTGCAAGTTCTCGAATAGAATGCATTGCAAAAGTAGACACCCCTAAGTCTAGAGTCCGCACACCAAGTTGGGCTGCCGTGATGGGGCCTATCGTGCTGCCACAAGCCATATCGCTGCGTACAACAAAGGTTTGTATAGGCAGATCTTTCTGCGCAGCTAGCTCTTTCACCATGGCGCTGGTTACCGCATTGGTTGCATATCGTTGATTTGCATTAACTTTGATCACCGGTCCCTGGTTGAGTCTTGGTCCATGATGTTCATCGTGTTTGTTGGCAAAGTTAGGGTGGACCCCATGGGCGTTATCAGCTGAAATAAAGGTGGAAGCGTTTAATACTTGGTGTAACAATTCAGTTTCTGGATAAATTCGTTGCAGCACAGACATTAAAAAGCTGCCCTGAGCGCCTTCTGCTGACTGACTTCCAACTTCTTCGTGGTCATTGCAGACCAGCAACAGCCCTTGATCTGTTTGTGCGGCAACTAAAGCGGTCAGACCCATATAACAACTTAACAAGTTATCTAAGCGGGCGGCTGCCAAAAACTCTTGTTTTACACCTACTAAAGCGGGTGCCTGAAAATCATAAAAGCTTAATTCATAATCAATGACTTTATCAACTTCATGGCCATTGGCCTTGAGCTCATCGACCAGCAATGAGCGTAAACTAAACTCATCACCCAGTGTTTGTCCTAATAAAACAGGCAAGTCAGTTTGAGGGTTTACACTATGAGCCTTATTCGCTTCTCGATCTAAGTGTATAGCTAAGCTTGGAATACAGGCCAATGGCCGTTTAAAATCTAATAAATAGCTCACCAGCTGACCTTGGTTATCACGCCCCACTACCCGGCCTGCAAGGGACAGATCTCTGTCAAACCAAGGGTGTAATAGAGCGCCACCATAAACCTCTACACCCAATTGTTGATAGCCTTTTTGGTGAATCTCTGCATTAGGTTTAACCTTTAAACACGGACTGTCCGTATGAGCTCCAACCATATGCATTCTTTGTAAGGCATTTTTTTTGGGCAATTGAAACGCCACGATGGTTGAGTCGTTACGAGTGATGAAATAACGCCCACCCGCCTGCACATGCCATTTATCAGCCACCTCAAGTTTACCATAGCCCGCCGCGGTTAATTGTTGCGCCATTGCAGCGACAGCATGAAAGGGAGTTGGAGAGTCACTAATAAAACTCATCAATCCATTTAAGTAATCTTTTTGAGGCATAATTTTTTTATTCCATGTCTGTAAAGTGCTAATTCTGCCACATTCTGGGCACCAAACGTAACGATTCTGTAAAGCATTGACTTAAATAGCCTACATTAGCCTAAGGCGTTTGAAAAACTTATTAAAATTAAGCTAATATGGCGACTGAACTGAAATGTTAACTAAAACCCCTTCAAGTTTAATTTAACGGCTGATTAATTTAATAGCCGCACCACTACTTCTGAAGCTTGCTATGATGCCTAATACAGTCTCCACCTTATTGCCTTCTCTTTTAATGTTTGCCCGACGCAGCCAATTATGGACTGGCCTTGTAATTGCTACTAGTGCTGCGGTCTTGATGCTCGCACCGAAGCAAGCCACTGCAGCAGATGTGCCTGTGCAGATTGAGTTCACTAAACAGCAGGGTCAATTGACTCAAGAAATTATTCAACTCTTAGATCGCCAGCACTACCAGCATCGAGACTTAAACGATGAGTTTGCCAATGATGTGTTTAATCGTTATTTAAAGTTACTCGATCCCCAGCACATTTACCTGAGCCAAGCAGATCTTGAACCTTTTAATTATTTGAGTAGCGAGCTTGATGACCTGCTGGCCCAAGGGGATTTATCACCCATGGCGGCGCTCTATAATTTGTTGCAGCAAAGGCGGCTAGCTTTTATTGACTACAATTTAGGTGTGTTTTCTCAAGGGGAGCCGATGTTTGATTTTGAAAGATTAGAAGACATCAGCACTTCACCCTATGATAATCCTCGAGTCACCAACTTAGAGTCTCTCAAAGACACTTGGCGCAAGCAGTTAAAGAATGAATTTATTAACGGCCAACTGAGCAACGAATCTGTCGAACAAATTAAAGACCGCTTACAAAAGCGATATACAAATATCCGCAAACGGGTTTTACAAGTCGAGTTGCGAGACGCTTATCTTGCTGTAAGTAATAGTATTACCACTGTGACCGGACCTCATACGACCTATCTTTCGCCCCGTAATGTGGAAGACTTTAATATTGACATGAGCTTGTCACTGGAAGGTATCGGTGCTGTATTGCAACGTGACAACGATTACACCAAGGTCGTAAGCCTAGTTGTTGGCGGACCTGCTGACAAAGCTGGAGACTTGAAAGCGGCTGATTATATTGTCGGTGTAGCCCAAGATGGCGATCCAATACAGGAGATTTTGGGATGGCGCTTAGACGATGTCGTCGATCAGATTAGAGGGCCAAAAGGCACACTAGTCAATTTACAAATCATTCCTGGTGGTGATCTGCAGCAAACTAAAAAGACCATTCAAATTAAACGGAACAAAGTCAATTTAGATGATCAGGCAGCGAAAAAAACAGTGGTGGAGATACTAACTCCTGAAGGCCTAGTCAATATTGGAGTTATCACCCTGCCCACTTTTTATATGGACTTTGCAGCGGCCCAATCTGGGGATCCAAACTACCGAAGCACCACCCGTGATGTTTACAACCTCATACAAGAACTGAAAAGTGAATCAATCAGTGGCATCGTTATTGACCTTCGGAACAATGGCGGCGGCTCCTTAAGAGAGGCTAATCAACTAACGGGGCTATTCATCGAAACTGGCACGACCGTTCAAGTGCGTTATGCTGACGGTATGATCCAAAAGCAAATGGATCGTAATCCGTTATTGGCTTACAACGGCCCCCTAGTCGTGCTCGTTAATCGCTATAGTGCCTCAGCCTCAGAGATTTTTGCAGCGGCCATGCAAGATTACAAACGGGCATTAATTGTTGGGAGTCAGACCTACGGTAAGGGAACAGTGCAAACTTTCGGCGATCTCAGTAGTGGCCAGATCAAATTTACCCAAGCTAAATTCTACCGGGTATCTGGGGCTAGCACTCAACACAAAGGTGTCATTCCTGACGTTAACTTGCCCAGCCTGACCGATCCAAAAAAAGTCGGTGAAAGCACCCAAGACCATGCCCTTAAATGGGACAGTGTGAAAGCTGTAGACCACAAAACCTACTTTTCTTTTGAACATATTATTCCGCAACTACAGAAACGCCAAGAAAAGCGTAACCAAAGCAGTGCAGACTGGCAATATACGCTGTCCTTGGCCGAACGGGAGCGTAAAAGGCCAAAACAGATTAGTCTTCATTTGGGTCACCGTCAGCAGTCTTGGCAAGAACAGCAAGATTGGTACTTGAATACCATTAACACCTTACGCTCTAGCCATGATTTAGCTCCAGTCACCGACGTCAAAGACCATGACTTTGATTATGATGACGCCCAAAAAGATCCCTATATCTTAGCGGGTGCAGCGGTGATTGCTGATTGGATTGATATGGCGCACTAGGGTTTAAATGAGTTCCATAACCGGCTCGTTAAGAGCCGACAATTGCTCCCTTAATTCCAATATATGCTCACCCCAATAACGCTCTGTATTAAACCAAGGAAAGCTGTGGGGAAATGCTGGATCTTCCCAGCGGCGAGAAAGCCAGGCGGCGTAATACAACATACGTAAGGTTCGTAAGGGCTCTACAAGCGCCAACTCTTGGGGCTTAAAGTCATAAAACTCATTGTAACCTTCAATTATTTCAGACAATTGAATTCGTTGACGATCAGGCTCACCAGAAAGCAGCATCCATATATCCTGCACTGCTGGCGCCATACGCGAGTCATCAAAGTCGACAATGTGAGGGGCGTCATCACGCCACAATAAATTACCCCCATGACAATCACCATGAACTCGGATGTAATCCACACTATCATTTTGTGTAAAAGCAGCATCAATATGAACCAATAAATCAGCCGTTAAACTATCATATGCTGCTTTTAAAGATTCAGGTATAAAATGTTGACTCACAAAGGCAACACTATCGTGGCCAAAGGTTTGAGGGTTAATGGATGGCCTGTGTTGATAGGATTCTACGGCGCCTAAGGCATGTATACGCCCTAATAATCTGCCCATGGTATAAAGGTTTTCAAGATTATCAAGCTCGGGACCATGTCCACCTTTGCGTTCGAAGAGTGCAAATTGAAAGTTTTCATAGCTCAACAAACTACCACCTTGCTTATTAACCATCGGCGGAACTACAGGCAACTCATATTCTGCTAAGGCAATACTAAAACGATGTTCCTCCATAATTTGATCGACTGACCAACGCTGAGGTCGATAGAATTTTGCAATAAGAGGGACGTCCTGATCTTCAAGTCCAATTTGATAGACACGATTCTCATAACTATTAAGGGCTGAAATTCGACCGTCACACACATAGCCTTGGCTTTCAACTGCATCCATGATGTAACTTGGGGTCAGTACCGAAAATGGGGGTATTTCATTGTTCATAGTAAGCGGTCATTAATAACTCAGGTGGCAAGTATATCCTATGCTCCATAGATCATCTTGCTACTATCTAAACTATTGACCCACCAAATCTAGACTATTGAACCATCAAGGTCTGACCAACCCCAAGACCAGCAGTCAATTAAAGTCTGGAATCCCTCAATGGTAACCCGCATTTGTCAGTCCATAGTCCAATCTAATAATCAAGGGCGTCTGCATGTTCATGTGATCAGTCATCATGGGGATTGTCGAAATCGTGGAAAAGCTTTGTATAATTTATCTTTAGCTCCGTATAATACTGGCCTTGTTAAGCTTGTTCGTCAGGGAAGTGCAAATGACCACTACCAATGCCCTTCAGTTCCCCATTAGTGAAGCGCCTGCGATGGGCCAACCTTTGAAGGTCGCCGAGGGCGTTTATTGGCTGCGCATGCCCTTACCTTTTGCCCTTAATCATATTAATTTATGGTTATTGGAAGATCATCGAGGCTGGACTATTGTAGACACGGGTATTAACACCTCTGCCTGTAAGGAACTGTGGCAGCAGGTATTTGATCACCATCTCAACAACAAACCTGTACATCAACTTATTGTGACTCATTTACACCCTGATCATGTTGGATTGGCGGGCTGGATCTGCGAACGGTGGGGTTTGCAACTACAAATGTCTCGAACAGATTACATTACTTGTAAGGTCTTGATGTCTGATACCGGTCAACCCGCACCTAAAGCAGCTGTAGATTTCTACCAACGCGCGGGTGCAACCGATGAACAACTTGCTTATTATAAAACTAAGTTTGGTGGCTACGGTAAAAGCATTTACCCCATGCCAGATAGCTATGTGCGATTGCAAGAGGGTTCATCAGTTAACATGGCAGGCCATAGATGGGAGATTATTGTAGGCCGTGGTCACGCGCCAGAACATGTGTGCCTGTTATGCCCAGAACTTAATGTTTTTATCTCTGGTGATCAACTTTTGCCCACTATTTCTTCGAATGTAAGTGTGTGGCCAGTGGAACCAAATGCAGATCCATTAAAAGATTGGCTTGATTCGTGTGCTATGTTGCAACACCGCATCCCCGCTGATGTGCTAGTATTGCCCTCACACGGACAAGTATTTTTTGGCGCCCATAATCGTCTGCAACGACTCATTGAGGGCCATGAAAAATCACTCATGAAACTCCTAGAAACGTGTCAGCAGCCGCAACGAAATGTGGATTTATTTAGCCAACTATTTCGCCGCCCAATTAATAACGACTTACTAACACTTGCTGTAGGCGAAACTCAAGCCCATTTAAATTATTTAATTAGTAAAAATAAACTCCAACGCATCCCTGACCATCAAGATGTTGTCTGGTATCAAACTCTTTAAAAGAAGATTATTTTATGCACATCATTACCATCAATTTTGAACCTGTAGAGCTATTTAAGATTTTAAAATTTGAATCTATCGTGGGTAGCGGTGGCGAAGCTAAAAAAAGAATTGCTGAAGGCTTAGTCAGCGTTAACGGCGAAGTAGAAACTCGAAAAAGTAGAAAAATGATGAGTGGTGATACGATCGAGTTTGAAAAACGTCATTATGAACTAAAGCTACCCTAACCCATGAGTGTGGGCCACTTCTTTGTTCCTGCCCACATAAGTGCAGGATTTATAGCACCTTTAGTCGGCTATACTAGTTCTGCTGCCATCATTTTTCAAGCAGCCAACAGCACTGGTGCTAACGATGCCATGATTACCAGTTGGTTTTGGGCCTTAGGGTTGGGCATGGGATTATCTACCATAGGCCTGTCGCTATTTTTTAAACAGCCCATACTGACCGCATGGTCCACGCCAGGCGCTGCTATTTTAGTTACTAGTTTAGCCGGGGTTCCTATGGCTGAAGCCATCGGTGCTTTCTTATTATGCTCCGTATTACTCACCTTAGTCGGGCTCTCAGGCTGGTTTGATCGGCTCATGGCCTTTATGCCTCAGTCGATCGCCGCTGCCATGTTAGCAGGGGTTTTGTTGCCCTTTGCTATGCATATGATCATGTCATTAGAATCTCAATTGGTCTTAGTTTTCACCATGATCATGACGTTTTTTATCAGTCGAGTGTTCTGGCCCAAGCTTGCCATCATGGTGACCTTTTTAATGGGCATCATGATAGCTGGGGTACAAAATTTAATTGTTTGGCAATCATTGAGCCTGCAAATTTCAAGCCCAATCTGGACTGCACCAGAGTGGTCTTTATCCGCTGCAATTGGAGTAGCTATTCCCCTTTTCATCGTTACCATGGCTTCCCAGAACCTGCCTGGCATAGTTGTCTTGCGCAGTCATGGCTATGACGCCCCTGCAGCCCCACTGATTACGTGGACGGGTATCACAGGGCTTTTTATGGCCCCCTTTGGAGGTTTTGCATTTAATTTGTCAGCTATTATGGCCGCCATTTGTATGGGTAAAGACGTGGATGCAGATCCACAACAAAGGTATCGTTCTGCTGTCTGGGCTGGCTTATTTATTGTAGCCACCGGTATTTTTGCTGATAGCTTGACAGGCTTATTTAATAGTTTGCCCCAGGCCTTAGTCGTCAGCATTGCCGGTTTGGCGCTTTTAGGTACTATTAGTAGCAGTCTGAGCGCGGCCTTAGTGCAAGAATCCGAGCGTATCCCTGCCATGATTACCTTAATTACCACCGCATCTGGTGTGGCTTTGTGGGGCATAGGAAGTGCTTTTTGGGGTTTAGTCTTAGGTGTTTTGGCGCTATTAATTCAACATTACAGCACAAGTTCATCGCCTTCAGTTGATCCCTAGTAGTTTAGTATCAAATATGCAAATTAGGTTTTAATGTGGCACTGAAAGCTTTTCACGTAAGGCCTTATTAAACCCCATATTAATTATCAAAGGTGAGTAAAACGAGCTTTCAATGATTTCAAAACACAGCCCAAGTAAACATGGACTTTAGCGCTATATTCCCGCTACTATCAGCCTAAGTTTCACTTAAGTCTTTTTTCGTTATGAAAACTGTATACTCCCCAAAACACAATTTACGTAACCCTAAAACAGAACTGGCTGGGGGCCAATTGGTCACCCCTTTTGAGAGCCCCCAAAGAGCAGATTACATCTTATCAGCTATTAAGTCTGAACAATTAGGCCCTGTAATAGCCCCTGCTCAATGGCCACGTTCCCTGGTAGAAAGCATTCACGATATAGGCTATCTCAGGTTTTTGGATACAGCTTGGCAGCAATGGACTGAGGCCGGTAATGAAGGTGAGGCTATCCCTAATATTTGGCAGTCTCGTTCAATGCCTAGCCAACGCATTCCTAATCATATTGATGGCCAATTGGGTTATTATAGTTTAGCTGGCGAAACCAGCATTAGTGAAGGCACTACTGAAGCGGCTTGGGCGTCTGCCTTTGTCGCTTTATCTGCTGCAGAGCTGATCCACCGAGGTGAAAATAGTGCTTTCGCCCTTTGTCGCCCGCCTGGGCATCACGCCTCAAAAAATCAATTTGGCGGTTATTGCTTCCTTAATAATGCAGCCATTGCTGCCCAAAAAATGCTCCATGATGGAGCCCAGAAAATAGCTATTCTTGATGTGGATTTTCATCATGGCAACGGCACCCAAGATATTTTCTACCAGCGCAACGACGTCTTTTATTGCTCTATTCATGGCGATCCCATGGAAGCGTTTCCATATTTTTTAGGGTTCTCTGATGAAATAGGCACTGGTTTAGGCGTAGACTACAACTTAAACCTACCTCTACAAAGAGGGGCGACCTTTCACATATGGCACCAAGCACTTAACCACGCTTTACGTAAAATACGTCAGTTTACCCCCGATGTACTGGTTATTTCTTTAGGTGTTGATACCTTCGAAAATGATCCCATCAGTTTTTTTAAACTCAAAAGTAAAGACTTCACGCAGATGGGAAAAACCATTGCCAGTATGAATTTACCCACCTTATTTATAATGGAGGGGGGCTATGCCGTAGAGGAGATTGGCACTAATACGGTGAATGTCCTCAAGGGTTTTAAAAACGAGGCTGCATAGTTCCTTTACAGTCTATGATTTAATCGGCAAATCAGGCAAGATGTGGTTTTGCGATTTTTCAACAAGAGATCAGACCTATGCTTTGCGTTAATTCCTACTTCAATGATCAGGTTAAGTCCATCGCCTTTCAAGGCAAAATCCTCGCTACAACTGTTGGTGTTATGGACATTGGTGAATTTACCTTTGACACCAGTCAGTATGAAATTATGACCATCATTGATGGAGAGCTTGAAGTCAAACTACCAGGTACCCAAAGCTGGCACACGTTTACTAATGGTGATCAGTTTGAAGTAGAAGCGAATAGTAGTTTTGACGTCAAAGTTATACTACAGACTGCTTACCACTGTACTTATCAATAAACTATTGCAACCGTCATTTTATTTGAGCCTACAGCATCGTCTTAAAAGAGTCTGAATTAATGTCTATCATTACTAGCCGCTGTCCCCATTGCCAAAAAAATAACCGAGTACCTTCAGAAAGAGTGGTAGAAGACCCTAAGTGTGGTGCGTGTAAAAATGCTTTATTTAGTGGCAAACCAATAGCAGGCACTGGATCAAATTTTAAGGCTCTTATTGAAGGCGATATGCCTGTTGTTGTCGACTTTTGGGCACCTTGGTGTGGACCTTGTGTTGGTTTTGCACCTGTCTTTGAGCAAGTTGCTCAAACTAAGGCAAGTGAAATGCGCTTTGTAAAGGTCGATACTGAGGCCGAACAAATGCTGGGGTCTCAATACAATATACGCAGCATTCCTACCTTAATGGTATTTAAAAATGGTAAAGTTGTCGACCAACTTAGTGGTGCTTTACCACAGCAGCAATTCGAGCAATGGTTAACTAATGCTGTGACTAAATCAGGTTAACGTTTGAACCCATTGGAGCAAAATGGATCATGAAAAAACTCAAGAATGAAAAAGAACTGCTCAAAAAAGCCATTACCTTAGGCACAGTCTACGCCAACAAACGCGGTGTTGCCCAATTTGAGGCGACGGATTCTGCAGCTAATAAAATAGAGTACATATATCGACTTTTGGTCCACGATAAATTGATTCAGCCGCTCCCAGAAAATCAGGTATCTCAGCCTAGTATGCAGCATAAACTGGCACTGTGGGTTGACCGTCAAATTAACTTATAAGCCCGCAATCAAACACCAAAGGAGTTGTTATTATGGCCCAGGATAAACCACCCTACGTCGTCGTAGAGGACCATCATCACTGGTTAGAGCTCACCCTCAACCAGCCTGGTAGTTTCAACGCTTTATCTGAAGAAATGATGCAAGCATTACAAGTAGCTATTAATCAAGCTAATCTGAATAGTGAACTGGCTTGTATTATTATTAAGGCCACTGGCAAAGCGTTTTGTGCCGGTCATGACCTTAAACAAATGCAATCTAATGCTAAGCAAGAGTATTACCAGAAACTATTCCAACAGTGCAGCCATCTCATGCAATCTATCGTGCAGTGTTCTGTTCCAGTAATAGCCCAGGTGCAAGGCATAGCCACTGCCGCAGGCTGCCAATTAGTGGCCAGTTGTGACCTTGCTATTGCATCTCATGAGGCCCGGTTTGCAGTATCTGGCATTAATTTAGGACTTTTTTGCGCCACACCAGCCGTTGCTCTTAGTCGTAATATTCACCCTAAGCATGCCATGGAAATGTTATTAACGGGAGAGTTCATTAGCCCTGATAAAGCACAAAATCTGGGCTTAATAAATCGTGTTGTGCCGGCTGAAGAACTTACTTCAGCGACACGTGAATTAGCTAACACTATTAGTCAAAAAGCCAGAGCGGCAGTGCGAACCGGTAAAGCGATGTTTTACCCTCAACTCGACATGGAACTCGGAAAAGCCTACGCGTATGCTAGCGACCATATGGTCAATAATTTAAAAAATGCAGACACGCAAAGTGGTTTAAATGCTTTTATAAACAAAAAATCTAGGAACTGATGGTGCAAGACCTCATTCAAATCATCGATTTTGTGAAGCAAATCGACGAGCTAAAAGCGGTACTGAGAAAAACTCGCCCCTTGGGAATGGAGCGCTATGAAAATTCTGCTGAGCACTCATGGCAAGTCACCCTTGCTGCACTCATGCTAAAAGATTATGCGGCGCAGCCAGTTGATATTAATCGAGTACTACGCATGCTACTCATTCATGATTTATGTGAGATTGATACTGGTGATGTGATTGTATACGCCGCCGTAGGCAGCGCCCATGAGGAAGCAGAGGCTGCCGCCACACAGCGTATTCTAGGTATGCTACCCAATGCCATGGGAGATGAGTACATTGCCCTGTGGCATGAATTTGAGGCGTCTAAAAGTGCAGATGCTCGCTTTGCTAAGGCATTAGACAGAGCTTTACCTTTAATTCACAATTTAAATGACCAGGGACACAGCTGGCAAAGTCACGGCATTACCAAGGATCAGGTCAAAGCAGTCAATGGCAGCCGCATTAAGCAAGGCTGCCCACAATTATGGGAATTACTTGAACCATTAGTGGATGAAGCTGAATTAAAGGGTTGGTTGTGTTAGACCTCACAGGCACGTAGCTGTTAGACTACGCGCCCTAATTTCACTTGCAGCCTATACCCCTTGATTACTACCGCAAATATCACCATGCAGTTTGGCGCGAAGCCACTATTCGAAAACATTTCAGCAAAATTTGGTCATGGCAATCGTTATGGCCTCATTGGCGCTAATGGGTGTGGTAAGTCCACATTCATGAAAATACTCAGTGGTGAACTCACACCATCAGCTGGCAATGTTTCATTCTCTCCCACTGACACCGTGGGTACCTTGAGCCAAAATCAGTTTGCCTTTGAAGAGTTCACGGTCATTGATGCGGTGATCATGGGTGACACCCGGCTCTGGCAAGTGAAGCAAGCCCGAGAAGCCATATATAGTCAATCAGAAATGAGTGAAGACGACGGTATGAAGGTGGCGGAATTAGAAGTTGAGTTTGCTGAGATGGACGGTTATAGTGCCGAAAGTCGAGCGGCAGAAATATTGACTCAAGCGGGTATCGATGAGTCTTTCCACTGGGGACTTATGTCACAAGTGGCGCCAGGCTGGAAATTACGCGTACTACTAGCCCAAGCATTGTTTGCAGACCCAGATATTTTGTTATTAGACGAACCCACTAACAACCTTGATATCACTACGATTAACTGGCTCACTGAAGTACTAAATGACCGTCGCAGCACGATGATCATCATCTCTCATGATCGCTACTTTCTAAATTCAGTGTGCACGCATATGGCTGATATCGACTATGGTGAATTACGCATCTATGCTGGTAATTACGAGGCTTACACCTCTGCCTCTAATCTAGTACAAGAACAACTGCATTCAGAAAATGCGAAAAAAAGCGCTGAGCGTGAGGAATTACAACAATTTGTGGCTCGATTTTCGGCTAACGCATCCAAAGCTAAACAGGCCTCATCAAGAGCTAAACGATTAGAAAAAATACAGTTAGATGAAGTCATCGCATCAAGTCGTATGTCTCCCTATATTGACTTTAGCGCCCATAAGAAACTCCATCGTCAAGCACTCGTGTTAGAAAAACTCAGTCATGGTTTTGAAGGTGAAAGTTTATTTAATAATGGCGAACTAATTCTGGAAGCAGGTTCAAAACTGGCTGTTATTGGCGAAAATGGTGCAGGTAAAACTACTTTCTTGCGTTGTTTATTGAACCAACTCAAAGCTAATCAAGGGGTAATAAAATGGTCAGAGAACGCTGTTTTAGGTTACTGCCCACAAGACAGCAACGACGATTTTAACTGCGATTTAACCCTGTTCGATTGGATGTCAAAATGGCGTACAGCAAAACATGACGATCTTACTGTAAGAAGTATGTTGGGACGTTTACTATTTACCGCAGATGACTACCTCAAAAAAGTCGCCGTATGCTCAGGTGGAGAAAAGAATCGCTTATTATTTGGTAAGCTGATGATGCAAGACACCAACGTATTAATTATGGATGAACCGACAAATCACTTAGACATGGAAGCTATTGAATCTCTCAATAAAGCCCTAAAAACTTATAATGGAACCTTGATATTTGTCAGTCATGACCGTGAGTTTGTATCGTCATTAGCCACAAGGGTAGTAGAAATAAAAGCGCGTAGCTTAATTGACTTTCATGGAACTTATTCGGAATACCTTGCGAATCAAGCCCTAGGTCATTACTAAGATCATGTATTTAACTGCGACAGAAACCCACGCTTAAACAGCTACCACCTAAGGTGTAAGTTAATAAGCCATCGTCGTTGATACTGGGAGTCAGAGTAAAAGTATAACTTCCAGCAACTGGAGTTCCGGTACCTGTGATCATACCCGTGTTCAAAGTTAAGGTGATAGCTTGAATATTAGCACTGTTGCTGAGTTCAGGCACAGCCAACTCGGCAAAGGTATCACAAGCACTGATATTATCTCCCACTTGCAATAAACAAGCGGACTGAGCAACACGTATGGCATGACTATGTTGCACGACTTCCATAAATCGTGTTTTTTGAAGGTAAGTTTTATAGGTAGGCACTGCGAACGCGGCTAAAATTCCAATTAAAGCGACTACTAGCAGTAATTCAAGTAATGAAAACGCCTTACTGATTCGAAAATACTGCGTCTCTCTTTTAAGGTGGCTTTCCATGGCATACCTCAAATCACACTCCAGTGATTAGCTATTTAGACAAACTCCATTAACTATCGTTTAACTATAGTTTCGATTTGAGTTTTTGCAGGAAATGATTGAAACTAGATTTAACATCCAGCCTTTAAATTAATCTTGTTGATCGACAGGCTCCAACAACGCGCTAGAGAAATCATTTTCTAATTCATCGCCAGCGATAGCATATTCTCCACTGGCCCATGCGCCTAGATCAATTTTTTGACAGCGCTCGCTACAAAAAGGTCTGTGGGTATTATCAGGGTTCCAAGTGAGATTTTTTTGGCACTGTGGACAAGGATATTGGCTCATGATGGGTGTTCCGTGATTTTGCAAAGGTGATCATGTAATTGAAGCACTTGGGCTTTGAGATGGGTTAAATCTTGTCGATTATCTATCACCCAATGTGCCTTATCTAAGCGTTTTTGGCGTGTCATTTGGCTATGAATAATAGCATCAATCTGCTCCCGTGTAGCGCCGTCTCTCTGACAGGCTCGCTCACGTTGAAGTGTTTCACTAGCGTCTACAACGACCACAAAATCTGTGGTTTTATGTTGTGATGTCTCTAACAATAAAGGGGATTCTAGCACTACGTATACACTCGAAGCGAGCGCCAGTTGCTGTGTAATTGCTGCACCAATGAGTGGGTGCAATAATGCTTCTAACCATTGCTTTTGTGCCTTATCAGCAAATATACATTGGCGTAACTTAGCTCGGTTTAAGGTACCATCTTCTAGTAAAATCTGCATACCGAAGTGTTGGGCAATACGCTCTAGCGCAGGACTCCCTATTACCACAACATCTCTAGCCACTTGATCAGCATCAACCACCACAATACCAAGGGCTTTGAGCTGAGCGCTGACAGCACTTTTACCACTAGCTATGCCACCTGTAAGGCCGATAATCATATTCACAACTCGCTCTAAACCAACAATGTTTATTATATCAGTAGTCTTGTAGGGTCACATCATTTGTCCTATCTGAAACAATGGTAAGTATAAAGCGACTAGAATTGAACCGACAAAAATCGCCACTAGCAAAAGTAATATGGGTTCCAATAACTGCTCTAACCACTGACTTTGATTAATGACTTGAGCTTCATAATAGGTTTGTAATTGAGTAAAACTCAAGGCCAAATCTCCAGCTGCTTCGCCAACCCGAATAAGCTGCAGAGCTGGTGCTTGCCATCCCATTTTAACTAACATTTGACTCAAAGTTTGGCCTTGGTTTAACCCTAAAATGGCTTTTTTCAGATCTCGATTAACATGCTCCCATGGGCTGCTATTAGCCGCTAAAGTAAGGCAATCTAATAATGGTACGCGCGCATTAAAGGTCATGGAAAGGACTAAGAATAATTGTGCTTGGCTGTGTAAATACATTAACTGGCCAAGGCCTGGAATACCCCACAATAGGCGCTCTAAATACACTCTTGTCTTGGGCATAGACCAGAGCCATGCCCAAGTCATATAAGTGAATAGTAAAACCCCTACCATAGCCCAGCCACTTGACTTGGCCACATGGGAAAAGCTCATCAACCAACGGGTCATAACAGGCAATTCATAAACCCCTGAGGTGTATAAGCTTGCGACTTGGGGGACAACCCAATAGATAATTAATAGACTCACTATGCAACCACTCAACAGGGTGACTGCAGGCATAAACAAACTTCGTTTGAAGCGACGTTTTAGGTTTTCTTGGTGGCTATACTGTTCATATATTTGTTCCAATAGATGTGCCAGTTCCCCACTCACTTCGCCAGCTGCAACAAGTTGCACCAAGTGGGTTGGAAAGAGACCACTTTGAGATAAGGCTTGGGAAAACTTTACTCCTGTGAGTAGGGCATTTTTGAGCTCAATTAGTTCATAACGGAGTCTAGGTGGTGCTTCCTCAATGCGAACCAAAGTGACACAGGTCAATAAAGGTAACCCCGCACTCAAGAGTTGTGACCATTGTTGCAATAATTTTTGTAAATGCTTGTTTTTGATGTGCTTAGGCCAAGATCGGTGCCAAGGCCAAAGAGGCTCACCTAGGTCTAATTCAATGCCCTCTAAGGCCAACTTAGATCGAAGTAACTGACGGCTAGGGCACTGACAGATGCCACTGCACTGAATGTACTTTGCATCCACCCCAAACCATACCCACCAATGCCACATTACCAAGTCACTCGATTCACTTCTGCAACGCTGGTATGCCCTGCAAGGACGCGCCATAAACCCTGGCGGCGAACTCCAAAATTTTGATCTAGGCTATGCACTTGTCGCTGGGCCACTGAATCTCGTTTAGATGCATCCATGACCATTAAATCAAACACCCCTACTCGTCCCCTATAGCCTCCATGACAAGAGTCACAGCTTGCAGGCACACATGGATTCACCGCTCCAAAGCTAAATTCGTAGGTTGCCACTGCATCTAACCACTCGGCACTTGTCATTGCAGCTAACTGTGACTGAGTCATAGGTTGCTTGCACTGATCACAGAGCTGGCGCACTAATCGCTGATTAATAATCAAACTCAAACAATAACTAAAAGCCAACATATCTACCCCCAAACCGTGGCATCGGTGCATAGCCTCACTAATACTATGAGTGTGCATGGAAGTAAGCAATAGATGCCCAGTTTGTGCAGCCTTTAGCGCAACATCTGCGCTATCAAAATCCCGTAACTCTCCCAGCATGATCACATCAGGATCCTGTCTAAGCAAAGCCCTGAGAATCTGATTAAAAGATAGGTTAATGTGAGTATTTACGGCAACTTGATGGACTCCCTCTAACCCAATTTCTATAGGATCTTCAGCACTAACAATATTAATATGAGGTGCTTCAATATATTTCAGGCAACTATATAAGAACATCGTTTTACCGCTGCCTGTTGGGCCTGTGGCCAAGATAAGTCCTTGTGGTTTACTCAGCTGACGAATGACAATTTGTAACTGTTTAATCGATAAACCTTGCTCATTAAGGTCTATATTTTGTTGTTTCCAATGCAATCGCAGGACTAACTTTTCACCCCATTGTCCTGCCAAACTACTGCACCTTATATCGACCTGCTTGTCGTTTAGTTGCCATTGAAAACTGCCATCTTGTGGTCGACGGGACTCACTAATATCCATATCTGAAAGCAGCTTTAAGCGCACGACTAGGGCCATGGCCACAGACCCTAAAAGTTGATCAAAAGGTGGGTCTAATAGCCGCATAAGGCCATCGACACGCATACGAATACGCATACTCTGTGACAGAGGTTCCAGATGTAAATCAGAAGCCCCAGCAGTGGCTGCAACATCCAGCAATTGATCTGTTAAGGCAATGATATTATCAAGAGGTGGGGAGGTGGGTGAGAACGTATCAGACATAGACGCATCCATGCGTTATTTATACCTGACTTAAGCTTAGGTTATTTTTAAAAAAACAGTGCCTTTATTAAGCTTTATTTCATTTCGCCACTCAATTGACGGGCTAAATCAACTGCATAGTTGTCAGTCATGCCACCAATAAAGTCCATAGTGCAACATAATGCTTGATAAGCTGTAGCCCCTTTTTCAGGCCGATGGGCACCCATCAGGGCCAGGTGCTTTTCAGCTTTAAAAGATAACCTTGCGTCTCCCATTTGTTGGTCCAAGGCAAGCACTGCAGGCACAAACCCATCAAGTAATTTTTCTAGGACTGAATAAGCGGCCAACTCGGTGCGATGCCGTTCAGGCGCCAAAAATATGCGATTTTTGGCCAGCCCCTTAGCATCACCAATAATTTGTTGGGTCACAAGATCACAATGTGAGATCAAATCTCCCTCCAACTGACCTTCCAATAGCGCGGGAATATGCTTCATAAACGCATGCGCTGCCGACTGCACAAGATGGTCAATAACCTTACCCCGCAACAAGGCTAAACGACGGGTTGAGTAATACACATCGACCATGGCGGTGCGTTCGGGAACTGCCAATTTGCCGGTAATGGGCGCTAACAACTCCAACACATCCTGTTCATCTATAATACCCAGTTCTACCCCATCTTCTAAATCAATTATGGCGTAACAGATATCATCAGCAGCCTCCATTAAATAAACCAATGGGTGGCGACACCACTCAAAGTCCGACTGCTGCAACAAACCTAAACGGCCTGCTATGTCAGCCAATATATGTTTCTCAGATTGCAAGGCGCCAAACTTAGATTTGCGTTCACACTGCTTTGAATTTGATAACCAGGGGTATTTAAGAAAGCTTCCCAGGGTCGCATAAGTGAGGCGCATACCTCCATTAAACTGGTGATATTCTAGCTGTGTAAGGGTTCGTAAGCCCTGCGCATTACCTTCAAAATTAAGTAAATCTGCCTGCTCAGCAGCGCTTAAATGGGCCATGCCACCTTGCTGCGCATAATTAGCGAACCAGTGACGAATTGAACTCTCACCAAAATGACCAAATGGTGGATTACCTATGTCATGAGCTAAGCAAGCCGATTGCACAATGGCTCCCAGGTCATGAGGCTCAATCCACTCTGGCCATTGGGCCTGATGCTTTAGGCTTTGCCCTACTTGGATACCTAAACTTCGACCCACACTAGAGACCTCTAGACTGTGGGTTAAGCGGTTATGAACATGATCATTATGAGACAATGAATGGACTTGAGTTTTATGTCCCATCCGTCGAAAGGCACTAGAGAAGATCAGCCTATCGTAGTCTTTGTGAAATGGTGTGCGGCCTTGGTGGTGTTGTTCGGTATAGGGCTTGCCAAAACGCTGATCAGCTAACAAACCTTGCCATGTCATGGCCATTGTTGATGTCCTTATACAAAAGTACTACACATTACTGTGACTGCGATGGATATAGCGCCAAAACTTTATAGGCACTATATCCACCATAGAGTGAACAGTTACTCTAGCACGATTATAGAACGAATGCGTGCGAGGGTAACCTCACTTATGCCTTTGACATCAAGCAATTGCTCGAGCATGGTAAATCCTCCAAGCTCCTCACGTAATGAAATAATAGCAGCAGCCCTGACCTCACCAACGCCATCAATGGCCTCGGCAATGTCAACCGCAGAGGCTGTATTGAGGTTAATGGGTAATGCGTCTTCAGCTAAAGAAAGGGGTGTAAAGGACCCCAAGGTGATTGTACTGGCGAATAGCAGCAGGGCTATTTTACGAGTTAGTTTCATAATCTACTCCTTGATTAAATCAAATGAGCCTCTAAATCCTTGAGACTCACTAAGCCTAGCACAGAACTTCATAAGCGCTAGGTTGGATAATTTAACCTTGTTTCAATTAATGGCTAAGCCAGCTCTTCTTCAATCATTGCTAGGGCTTGCATAGGGTCATCAGCTCCCGTAATCGGCCTGCCAATGACTAGAAAATCACTACCTGCAACCATTGCCTGAGCCGGAGTCATAACACGCTTTTGGTCACCTACTTTAGCAAAAGACGGCCTTATACCTGGGGTGATCAATTTAAACTCAGGGCCTAATTGGCTCTTCAATAGTGAGGCTTCTTGGGCTGAACAAACCACACCATCAAAGCCCGAGTCCTGACTCAGATGGGCTAATGATAATACCCGTTCAGCTGGGGATTGATCTATGCCTATGGCCTTTAAGCCCTCAGCATCCATACTAGTTAGTACTGTTACAGCGATCAAAAGGGGTTGATGACCACCTTTGGCTGCTAGCGCTGATCGCGTGGTCTGCATCATCTGCGCACCCCCACTAGCGTGCACATTAACCATCCAAACTCCCATTCGCGCAGCCGCCAAAACAGCTTTAGCTACCGTATTTGGGATATCATGAAACTTTAGATCGAGGAATATTTCAAAACCAAAGTGCTGCAATTGATCCACTATTTGAGGGCCAGCTGAGGTAAACAATTCTTTACCTACTTTAAGACGGCAGCGTTTGGGGTCTAACTGGCGTGCCATCAGCAGCGCTTGATCGGCAGATTGATAATCTAAGGCAACCACAATAGGGCCGTTTTTCTGCACCTTACTCTCCTTCTAATCCATAGATGGGTTTGGTACTGCCCCATTGGTGGCAACTAGGACATTGCCAATGCATAGAGTTGCCAGCAAAACCACATTGCCTGCAACGATAATGTGGCTTACTTCTTTGAAGAGCCACAGTCAGGCCCTTAAGAACTTGTAAACTATCTTTAGCGTTCTCAGAGGCCCACTGCATATGTAGATCTATGAGGTAATTAAAACCCTTTAAAGATGGCCTTTGACGCAAATTTTCGGTCAAGTAGGATGCAGCATCAGAGTCATTTTGTTGACCAATTTCATGAGCTTGAGCTAACAAAAGGCTAGAACTTGGATATTCGGTCATCGCTTGGTTCAACCAAGCGCGCCATCCATCTATATCCCCAAGTTGAGTAAAACATAAACGCAACGGTTGAATGATTTCAGGCACCAACTGCTCGTCTTGCTGCGCCATAATTAGCAAGTGCCTTTTGGCATCTCTAAAATTTTCTTGCTGGATGCTTAATTGAGCTCGTAAAAAACTCACTCTTGGATTATCAGCATTATGGCGTTTAGCACGCTTTAAATAGTCTAGCCCTGCTTGTTGTTGATCAGACTGCAGGGCTTCTTCTGCCAACTCACAGCAAAAGTGAGACAGTCGCTGAGCTAAATCAACACTAGCTGATACGTGAGCAGCAGATCCAGCTTCTAGGGCTTTATGCCAATCCTGCTCACGCTGATAAACGTCAACTAGTAATTCCGTTGCATTAGCAGTTTGCTGATTAGGCTGTTGCACAATATCAAGTAGCAATTCTTCAGCTCGATCTAATAACCCAGCTTTAATAAAGTCGTGAGCCAATTCTAGCTCTGCCAGCATTACTTGCTCCTGATCTAGGCCTTTGCCGGACAGGAGGTTTTGATGTATTTGAATGGCTTTATCAACTTCACCACGGCGCCGAAATAAACTGCCTAACGCTAAGTGAGTATCCACAGTTTGTGAATTGACTTCTAGGGCATGAATAAACAGCTCTAAAGCTTCATCTGTTTGTTGGTTTAACAAATAGTTAAGGCCACGGTAATAGTCAGCTTGAAGGCCTAATTGAGAATTACGCTTTTGACGATATTCTCTTTGGCCCAGCCACCATCCAATACCTACAGCTGCAATTAAGACTAAGAGTAAGGAGAGGTCCATACTTATCAAGGTATCTTCTGATTAGATTGAGTTGCATTCAACTTAGATAGTTGACGTTGCAATTGTCCATTGTGACGTTTCAATTTAAAGGTAATAAAACTGTAGATAAACGCACACAAAAGCATCCCTGTAGCCAAACTGAGTAAGAGCCAAATGGCCATACTCAGTGGAGGAAGTTGAAAGAAAATAAGATCTAAGGACACCGCCTGGCTATTACGTGAGCTAAATAACACACCCACAACCAAGGCCACCAGAGAGATCGCAAAGAAGACTGCAGCTTTTAATAATTTCACGTGCTTTTACCTAAACAGGATGGCTGAAGTGAAACCAAACCTTAATCAACAATAGGTTATTATAGACTATCGTTAACCTGATCGCGTAATTCTTTACCGGGTTTGAAGTGAGGCACATACTTTGCAGCCAAATCGACAGAGTCTCCCGTTTTCGGATTACGCCCAACTCTGGGTGCCCGATAGTGTAAACAAAAACTACCAAAGCCCCTTATCTCAATTCGATCGCCGGCGGCCAATGCGTCAGCCATATGGTCAATTATAGCCTTAACCGATTGCTCAACATTCTTTACTGGAATATTTTCAAAGCGATCAATCAAGTTTTCAATCAGTTCAGACTTACGCATAGCCATTCCTTCTTATTATTTTTTAAGTTGTTCCTTGATAAGGTCACCGATCGTGGTCGGGCCTTCAGTTTCAACTGGCTTGGTTTTTAATTCCTGCATCTGTACTCGCTGCTGCGCAGCTTCTTGGGCTCTTATCGCTAGACTTATAGAACGCCCTTTACGGTCTAAGCTGGCGACAAAGCTGGTAATGGATTGACCTTCTTTAAAGTCTGCTAAATCCTGATCTTGGGCTAACTCACCACGCTTTAAGAAGCCTTGCACGCCGTCAGCTAAATCGACTAATAATCCACCAGAAGTGACCTCTCCGATGATTCCTGTGACCTCAGAACCCTTAGCGTTAGCCGCTGCATAGTCGGAGAAGGGATCGCCTGTCATTTGTTTTATGCCTAAGGCCACACGTTGACGTTCTGTATCAATAGACAAAATAACAGCTTCAATTTCTTGCCCTTTTTGGAAGCTTTCTAACAAACTTTCATCACTCTTATTCCAATCGACATCTGAGACATGAACCAGACCATCAATACCATCTTCTAAGCCTATAAATAGACCAAAGTCAGTTTTAGAATTTAGCTTGCCAGAGACCTTATCACCCTCTGAGTATTGCTTAGAGAAAGCAACCCAAGGGCTTTCACTACATTGTTTCATGCCCAAAGATAGGCGGCGTTTTTCACCGTTAATGTCCAAAATCATGACTTCGATTTCTTCACCCACCGAAACCATTTTAGACGGGTGCAAGTTACGCTTCATCCAGCTCATTTCAGAGGCATGGACAAGGCCTTCAATGCCATCAGAGACTCTAGCAAAGCAGCCATAATCAGTCACGGTTGTTACGGTTGCAGGTAAACGACTGCCCACAGGGTAAACGTCTGTAAAGCTGGTCCAAGGGTCCTGTTGCAGTTGCTTCAGACCCAAGGAAACACGTTGCTTTTCAGCATCGAATTTCAATACTTTAACTTCGATATCCGCACCAGCAGTGAGCATTTCACTCGGGTGTTTAATGCGACGCCATGCAATATCAGTAATGTGCAGCAAACCATCTAAACCACCAAGATCGATGAAAGCGCCATAGTCAGTCAAGTTCTTCACAAAACCTTTCACCACGGCACCCTCTTCTAGGGTCGATAAGACCTGTGCCCGCTGCGCTTTGTTAGCTTCATCCATCAAGGCACGACGAGAGACCACAACGTTATTGCGTAACATATCAAGCTTGATGATTTTGAATTCTAAATCCACACCTTCTAGGTGTGAGACATCTTGTAAGGGACGAGTATCAATCAAGGAGCCAGGTAGGAAGGCGCGGATTCCACCCAACTCGACATTAAATCCACCTTTAACCCGAGCACTGATAACACCAGTGACCGTTTCATCAGCTGTTTGGATTTTTTCTAGTTGATGCCAACGTTCCATTTCCCGAGCACGTTCGCGAGATACTTGGGTCGATCCTAAGCCATCTTCAATTTCTTGCAGAGCCACTAAGACATCATCACCAACAGCGACTTCTATTTCACCAGATGCATCAAGAAACTCACTGCGTGAAACCACACCTTCCGACTTCAAGCCGACGTTAATAGTGACGACTTCACTATCAATAGCAATGACTACACCTGTAATCAAAGAACCCTTTTTCATCTCTACCTGTTGAAGACTTTCTTCAAACAGATCTGCGAAACTTTCGCCCATGGAAATACTCGATGAGGTTGACGATACGCTCGGAACTGACTAATAGTGCCGGCTTCTCGAAGTGCCTCTAGTTAGTTAAAGTTATGCAATGGAATTATAAGATCCCTTTGCTATGAATAAAAGTAAGTATCTTTTGCTCCACATCCAAAATGCTCATGTGGGTACAATCAATGACTAACGCATCTTCAGCAGGTTTCAAAGGTGCTATGGCTCGATTTTCATCAAGCTCGTCTCGTTGCTGAATATTCATCAGTATATCCGACAGGCTAGCACTCAAGCCCTTGCTTTTCAACTGTTTATAACGTCTATCAGCACGTTCTTGTGCACTTGCTGTTAAGAAAACCTTTACCGGGGCATCTGGAAAGATCACTGTGCCCATATCTCGGCCGTCTGCCACTAGACCCGGTAGTTCAGCAAAAGCCCGTTGTCGCTCTTGTAATGCCTTACGAACTAGCGTCAGACTAGCCACCTTGGAAGCATTCATACCGCAGGCTTCCGTGCGAATTGACGCACTGACGTCCTCTCCTTCTAACACCACCTGAACACCATCACCTTGGGCCTTGAATTGCACATCTAAACAGGCTGCTATATCGGCGACGGCTAACTCATTTTCAGCACTTACACCATGATGCTCAGCAGCCAAAGCAACCAAGCGGTATAAGGCTCCACTATCAAGTAAGTGATAACCTAAGCGATCGGCAAGTAATTTACATAATGTGCCTTTACCAGAACCACTGGGCCCGTCAATAGTAATAATTGGTGCATTGTTCATGACTCAAACTCCTCGTCAAGGGTGATACCTACGGTACGTGCCAGTTCGACAAAGTTAGGAAAAGATGTGGCCACATGAGCACAATCTAAAATCTTTAAATTTGCTTCAGCCCTTAAGCCTGCAATAGTAAACGCCATAGCGATGCGATGATCATGATGGGTTGTTATTTGCGCAGCAGCAAACTGAGTATTAGCTCCCATGCCTTGAATAATGGCTCCATCAGTGGTGCCTTTAATACTCACCCCCATCGCACTGAGTCCATCCACCATCGCCTGAATGCGGTCGCTCTCCTTGACCCTGAGCTCTTCAGCCCCAGTAATAGTGGTAGTGCCACTAGCACAAGCTGCTGCTATCATCAGTGCTGGAAACTCATCGATGGCCAAGGGCACCTGATCTTCTGGCACATGAATACCTTTAAGTGGTGCATATTTAATCGCCAAATCGGCGACCGGCTCTCCCCCGACTTCTCGCTCATTTTGAACGCTCAGGTTGGCTCCCATCAAGCGCAGGATATTAACCACACCGATCCGTGTTGGATTCATGCCCACATGTTCAATGACCAGATCTGAGCCTGGACAAATAGCGGCCGCTACTAAAAAGAAGGTGGCTGAAGAAATGTCTGATGGCACGTCTATTTCAGTTGCAGTCAGTTGTCCTTGACCTTCGATAGAGCAAGTGTCATGGGTTCGGTCAACCTGGTAACCAAAGCCCTTGAGCATGCGCTCTGTGTGGTCGCGTGTGGGGGCAGGTTCAGTCACACTCGTCTGACCTTGGGCATACAATCCAGCCAACATCACGCAAGACTTTACTTGCGCACTAGCCATCGGCAAATCGTAATGAATACCTTTTAACAACTGTCCACCAGTAATTTTTATTGGCGGACAGCCACCCTCTGCTGTAACAACGATAGCTCCCATAGAACGCAGAGGTTTAGCCACTCTTTCCATTGGTCGCTGATTGAGGGACACATCACCACTCAGTTCCACGTCAAATGCTTGACCTGCCAAAAGACCTGCCATTAAACGAATGGTAGTGCCAGAATTACCGACATAAAGAGGGCCAGGTGGTGCTTTTAGCCCATTAAGACCCACACCATGCACGACCACTTTGCCTTCGGCTGGACCCTCGATAACAACGCCCATATCACGAAACGCTTGTAACGTGGCCATGGCGTCTTCGCCTTCTAAAAAACCACTAATATGGGTCGTACCTTGCGCCAAAGCACCTAGCATAATAGAACGGTGGGAGACTGACTTATCCCCGGGCACACGAATGCGACCTCGGACTTGACCACCTGCGTGGACGTTAAAATGTTTTGTATTTGTCATAGTTCCAGTATAGGCAGAGTTTGCCAATATTTTTTCAAAATGATGCCGAGCACTGCGTGCTCGAGTTAAAATACCCATCATGGTCTGGCTGTCACCTGTGGCCACAGCTTCCCTTAAATTGGCTAACCCAGCAGTAAACTGATCTAGGGTTGCAAGACAGGCATTACGATTGGCTATAAATACATCATGCCACATGGTTGGATCACTACCTGCAATTCTCGTAAAATCCCGAAAACCACCCGCTGCATAACGAAAAATATCTTTATTGTCAGTATTTGACGCTAACGTGTCCACTAAGGAAAAGGCTAAAAGGTGTGGTAAGTGACTCGTTGCAGCCAATACTTCATCATGCCTTTCAACGTCCATCAAGAGAATTTCACTGCCCACCCCAGACCACATATCACCTAACACTTCGATAGCCTCAGGGTGGCTTGTGGCTAACGGGGTCACAATAAATTTATGATCAACGAATAAATCAATATTAACCGCATTGATACCACTGCGTTCCGAACCAGCAATAGGATGCCCAGGCACAAAGCCGGGTGGAGGTGTGCCAAATACTTCATAAGCTGCCGCAATAATACTGCCTTTAACACTCCCCACATCTGTTAGCAGGGTTTGGGTATTTAAGTGCGGTGCGACTTGAGCCAATACCTTTTCCATGGCCTTAACAGGCACCGCCAATACCACCACATCCATTTGACTCAATGTAGTTGCTAAGTCGTTAACCTGATGGTCAATTACGCCTTGATCGTGTGCCTGCTGCATGCTGGCTTGATCTAAATCGTAGCCCCAAAGTTGATGCTTTTGGGTGCGTCGCAGCGCTGCCGCCAAAGAGCCACCTATTAGACCCAAACCCAGCACGAGTACCTTGCCATGGCAAAACGACAAAGTCACTGACGTCATTAGAGTACCGCCTGCGGGTACGAACCGAGTAGCCGCACTTCTACAGAGTCTTGATCAAGATCTTTTAACACTTGTTGCACTTTGGTATCGCTATGATGCCCTTCAAAATCAATGTAGAACACATAACCCCAAGCTCCCTGCCCTGATGGTCTCGACTCAATACTTGTCATGCTGACATCATGGCGGTGGAATGGCTCTAGGATATGATACAGGGCGCCGGGTTTGTTGCGGGCGAGCACCAGTAAAGACGTTTTATCCTGTCCAGAAGCTGGCACAGCGGCGTGGCCAATAATTAAGAAACGTGTCGTATTATCTGGCTGATCCTCAATATTTGCGTGCTTAACCTCTAATTCATATAGCTCAGCAGCCATAAGACCTGCAATAGCTGCCACTTTGCCAGCACTCGCCCCTTCCTCTTTTGCCACCCGACGGGCCGCCTCTGCATTACTGCTCACTGCAAAACGTTCTGCCTGTGGCATATGGTTATCAAGCCACGAGCGACATTGAGCTAACGATTGAGAATGGGAATAAATGCGCTCTACTTGAGATACATCCGTATTCTGTTTAACCAACAAGTTTTGGTGAATGCGCATTTCTACTTCGCCACAGATGACAAGGGAGGAATGGCGGAAGCTATCTAGAGTATGATTAATCATACCTTCAGAGGAGTTTTCAATGGGCACCACACCATAATGAGCGCTCTTAGCCTCTACTTCGCGGAACACCTCATCAATAGAGGTCAAAGGTGCGCTAATCACCGAATGCCCAAAGTGCTTTAATGCTGCTGCTTGAGTGAACGTGCCTTGAGGGCCCAAAAAGGCGATCCGCATGGGTTGCTCATGGGCCAAGCAGGCCGACATTAATTCTCGAAATAGCCGGGCCATCTCTTCATCGTCAAGAGGACCTTGATTGCGCTCCATCACCCGGCGCAGCACTTGCGCTTCACGCTCTGGTCGGTAGAAAACAGCGTCCTGGTGGCCTTGATGTACTTGTTTAACTTGGGCTACACGTTGCGCACACGCTGCCCTCTGGTTAATAAGGCTTTGTATTTGTTGATCAATCTGATCAATATCTTGACGCAACTGGCCTAGTTCTTGTTCTTGAGTAAGTTCTGGCTTGGTCATAATTATTTTAAGCCCAGTGTTGTTTTTCAAAATCTTTCATAAAGGCGACCAATGCATGGACTCCAGCAATTGGCACTGCATTATAAATGCTAGCCCTCATGCCTCCCACACTGCGATGACCTTTAAGGTTAAGCAACCCATTGGCTTGGGCCTGCTGCAAAAACTCAGCATTCAGAGCATCATCTGCTAAGGTGAAGGTTACATTCATTTTAGATCGGTTGGCAGTCGCAATTTGATTTGCATAAAACTGACTTTCATCTATCGCTTGATAAAGGCAGTTTGCCTTAGCCGTATTGATCTCAGCCATAGCTTCAAGACCACCTTGCTGCTGCAGCCAATCAAATACCAATCCCGCTAGATACCAACCATAGGTCGGTGGGGTGTTGAGCATTGATTCATTGGCAGCCTGCAAAGCATAGTTAAAGGGATTAGGTGTGGTTGCTTGAGCCTTACCCAATAAATCTTCTCTAACAATGACTAAGGTAATGCCTGCTGGCCCAATATTTTTTTGGGCTCCTGCATAGATTAAACCAAACTGAGTCACATCGATGGGTTCTGAAAGGATGGTTGAGGACATATCTGCTATGAGGGGCACAGATCCTGTATCTGGCACATAATCAAACGCCAAACCACCAATCGTCTCATTCGGACAGTAGTGCACATACGCTGCATCTTCATTGAGTTTGAGTTGGGCTTGACTAGGCACACATTGGTAGCCTACCTCAGCACTCGACGCCGCCTCTGTTGCCACCCCATATGGCGCCATCGCTGCAATCGCTTTAGCCGACCAGATGCCCGTATCAATATAATCTGCGTGCGTTTTATGACCCAACAAATTCATAGGTAACAAAGCAAATTGGGCAGTTGCACCACCTTGCAAAAACAACACTTTATAGTTGTCAGGAATACCCATCAATTGGCGTAACTTAGACTCTGCTGCCTGCGCCATGGCTATATAGTCAGGATGCCGATGACTAATTTCCATCACCGACAAGCCACGACCTTGCCAATCTAACATTTCCACTTGCGCTCGCTCCAACACATCTGTGGGAAGCGCCGCAGGACCAGCACAAAAATTATAATGACGTAAGGCCATAAGGCTAATCCTGTTCCGGTAAATCCGTCGTCGAAGAAACCTCATTTGAATCTGCCACAGTAGGATCTGCCACAGACTCTTGCGTGATTAGATCTATCCCCTCTTCAGCGTCCTCTTCCATGGTTTCAGCCACTCGCGCAACCTGCACCAGGTTTTCACCTTCTTGGACTTTAATTAAGGTGACACCTTGAGTGTTGCGACCCAACACTGACACTTCACTAGCCCGCGTGCGAACGAGGGTGCCCTGGTCACTGATAAGGATGACTTCATCACCATCAAACACCTGAACTGCTCCAATTAAAGCCCCGTTACGGGCTGACATTTGAATAGCAATAACACCCTTGCCACCCCGACCACGCACGGGATAATCTTCATTGCGGCTTTGTTTACCAAAGCCATTTTCACTCGCCGTAAGTATGCGTCCCTCTGCTTGAGGCATGATAAGACTAATAACAATTGCACCTTCAGCCAAGCGAATACCTCGCACTCCCCGCGCAGTTCGGCCCATAGGACGCACATCATCTTCGCTAAAGCGAACAGCCAGACCATTACTAGCGAACAGCATAATTTCTTGATCACCATCCGTCACTGTGGCACCAATAAGGGTATCACCTTCATCAAGGCCCAGGGCAATTAAGCCGCTAGTGCGGGGGCGGGCAAACGCAGTAAGAGGGGTTTTCTTAACTGTACCGCTGGCCGTAGCCATAAAGATATAATGACCTTCTTGATAGCCACCCTCTGGCAAAGGCAGAATAGTCGTTAATCGCTCACCCTCTTCCAAAGGCAAAATATTGACAATAGGACGTCCCCGAGCAGTGCGACTGGCTTGCGGAATTTCAAATACTCGCAACCAATACACTTTACCACGGTTACTAAAGCATAAAATCGTATCGTGAGAAGATGTCACCAATAGATGCTCTACAAAGTCGTCCTCTTTAACACCCGTAGCGGCTTTACCACGGCCACCCCTGCGCTGGGCTTGGTAATCACTGACGGGTTGAGTCTTAGCGTAGCCGCCATGAGATATAGTGACTACCATATCTTCTTCAGGGATTAAATCAGCCACCGTAAGATCCTGACGTGAAGCGATAATCTCTGAACGACGCTCGTCACCATAGGCTTCTAACACTTGCGCCAATTCTTCTCGTATCACTTCCATCAAACGTTCAGCAGAACCCAGTATTTCCAATAATTCTGCAATACGCTCGAGCAACAACTGGTATTCAGCAACAAGCTTATCTTGTTCAAGGCCTGTTAGACGATGCAGGCGCAGCTCTAGTATCGCGTGCGCTTGCACATCAGAGAGCTGATATTGGTCGCCATGCAAGCCAAACTCAGGGCCTAAGGTAGTCGGTTTACAGGCATCTGGCCCAGCTCGTTCGAGCATAGATACCACCTGACCTGCTGGCCAGTTCTGGGCAACCAGTTTTTCGCGCGCTTCTGCAGCGTTAGTAGAGGTTTTAATAAGCTCAATAACTGGATCTATATTAGCCAAAGCCACCATTAACCCTTCGAGCACATGGCCACGCTCGCGCGCCTTGCGCAATTCAAACAGAGTGCGGCGGGTGACGACTTCGCGGCGATGACGCACAAAGGCTTCGAGCATTTGCTTAAGATTTAAAGTGCGCGGTTGGCCATCAACCAAAGCCACTACGTTAATACCAAACACATTTTCCATCTGCGTTTGCGTATACAGATTATTGATAATCACGTCAGGCACTTCACCCCGTCGTAACTCAATGACCATGCGCATGCCGTCTTTATCAGACTCGTCACGAAGTTCAGTAATACCTTCAACTTTCTTTTCTTTGACAAGTTCTGCAATTTTTTCAATCAAACGCGCTTTATTAACCTGATAAGGCAGTTCCGTGACAATAATAGACAACTTATTGTTTTTTGCATTCTCTTCTACATGGTAGCGGGCGCGCACATAAATGCGTCCCCGACCTGTACGGTAAGCTTGCACAATGCCCGCTCGACCATTAATAATGCCTGCTGTTGGAAAATCTGGCCCAGGAATGTGCTGCATTAGCTCATCCACTTCAATATCAGGATTTTCAATTAGGGCTAAACAACCACTAATTACCTCGTTGATATTATGCGGCGGGATATTAGTTGCCATACCTACAGCAATGCCCGAAGAACCATTCACCAACAAATTGGGCAATCGCGTAGGCAAAACATCAGGAATCATCTCAGTGCCATCGTAGTTGGGCACAAAATCAACCGTATCTTTGTCTAAATCCGCCAATAAATCATGCGCGATCTTCTGCATACGGATTTCCGTATAACGCATTGCAGCGGCAGAATCACCATCGACAGAACCAAAGTTTCCTTGGCCATCGACCAGCGTGTAACGCATAGAAAATGGCTGCGCCATACGAACAATAGTGTCATATACCGCAGTATCACCATGGGGGTGATACTTACCTATAACGTCACCCACAACACGGGCAGACTTTTTATAGGTCTTATTCCAATCGTTGCTCAACTCATTCATAGCGAACAGCACACGCCTATGCACAGGCTTTAAGCCATCGCGCACATCGGGCAGCGCACGACCCACAATTACACTCATGGCATAATCTAGGTAGGATTGCTTGAGTTCATCTTCAATGTTAATAGGCGATATTTCTTTAGCCATTTCAGCCATAATTAAGCCAATTTCCTTATGCGCGTAACGCTTCGAGCTTACCTTCCGGCGCCCTTATGAACAACGCCAAAATAAGGCGTTAGATGATCTGATATTTTAACACAATTAGAGGCTAATTTGCCACCTACAAAGAGATCATTAACTGACTCTGCTGATGCTAATTTTCAGATGCAGTGAATCGATTTCCGCGCTATACTGAAGGTCATTTTTTCTTAGCCAGAAACACGACTGTGAACCAAAACGTAGACCCTGCAGAAATAGCCAAATTTGAAGCACTCGCCGCCCGCTGGTGGGATTTAGACAGTGAATTCAAGCCCTTACACGCGATCAACCCCCTGCGCATTGGATGGATTGACGAGCGGGCACAACTTCATGGTAAAAAAGTAGCCGATATTGGCTGTGGTGGAGGTATTGTTGCCGAAGCAATGGCACAAAGAGGCGCCACCGTTACCGGCATAGATATGGGAGAGGCACCTTTAAAGGTGGCACAACTGCATAGCTTAGAAAGTGGTGTGGAGGTGAATTACAGACAAATAACTGCTGAGCAACTGGCTGAAGAAGAAGCAGGCTTATACGACGTCGTGACATGTTTGGAGATGCTTGAACACGTGCCCGACCCGAGCGCCATTGTTGCAGCTTGTGCAAAGTTACTCAAGCCCGGTGGTCAGGTTTTCTTTTCTACCATCAACCGTAATCCAAAATCCTATTTATTTGCCATAATAGGTGCAGAATACCTGCTCAAGATGTTACCCAAGGGTACCCACGAATATAAAAAATTCATTAAACCCTCTGAACTACACCAATATATGCGTTTGGCAGATTTATCTGCTCAAGCAATGACGGGTATGACCTACAACCCCATCACAAAAAAATACGCTCTGACTGACAGTGATGTGGACGTCAATTACCTTGTCTATGCCACCAAACCTAGGCTTGACCCAACATGAGTCAATAAAAAGCCCTCAAGGTGCATCTTATAATCTTGTTTAAGGACGATAAATTTTATGCTTAACTACATTGCCGCAGACACACTGCTCAAAGACCGAGTTATTTTAATCACTGGCGCGGGTGACGGTATCGGGCGCGCAGCTGCCATGGATTGTGCTCGACTAGGGGCAACGGTTATCTTACTAGGTCGCACGCTTGAAAAACTTGAGTCTGTGTCTGATGAAATAGATGGCGCAGGTTACGGACAACCCGCGATCTACCCCTTAGACTTGCGCACGGCGACAGACGAAGATTATCAGGAACTTGCAGATGTTCTCAAAGAGGAATTTGGCTGTTTAGATGGCCTGTTGCATAATGCGTCAATACTGGGTCAACTTACCCCCATGTCTAATTATGAATCGCGCACTTGGCGCTTAGTCATGCACGTAAACGTCACGGCCCCATTCATGATGACCCAAGCCCTTTTGCCTTTACTAGAGGTCTCCAAGGATGCATCTGTCATCTTTACTAGCTCGGGTGTTGGCACTCAGGGCAAGGCTTATTGGGGTGCCTATTGCGTATCTAAATTTGCCACCGAAGGCATGGCCCAAGTATTAGCGCAAGAAACTGAAAACACAAGTAAAATACGAGTCAATATCATCAACCCAGGTGCCACTCGCACCAGCATGCGAGCCCAAGCTTTCCCTGGAGAAGATCCCGCCCTCAACCTTACTCCAAAAGAAATTATGCCCAGTTACCAATACCTGCTTGGGCCCGATAGTGTGGGTGTTACTGGGCAGCGTTTTAACGCCCAAGAAATGCATAAACCACCCAAGGAAGAAACTGGCGTATAAGAAGCAAAAGAAAATGTTGCCCAGTAAAAGTAAAAGCCTATGGGCACAACAACACACCTTAGGGTTAGCCTGAGTTAGAGGCGATCACATGTAGCACTTTTTTGTTTAAAACATTGGCTATAAGCTTGGGCCTGTTGCACGCGTTTTTCTGTGCTGGGGTGAGAACTAAGGTAGTCAATAATTTTGCCTAGTGGTGGTTTTTCTGTAGATGCTGGCAAACGCGCTGTGCGATTGTTTTTTCGCTCATGTTGTTTGGAATTCATGAAGTGCTGCATGCGTTGCATAATTTTGGCAAATGCTTGGGGATCAATACCAGCTTGCAACATTTTTTCAAAGGCGTATGCGTCTGCCTCATATTCGTGATTTCTTGAATAATGACTGGTGACCATGATCGAGCCTAAGCCAACTCCCATATCGACTGCACTGCTGCTGTCTCCGCTGATCATAACCATGGTGGCACCGATTAAGGTAGTTTCAATTAATTTTTGCAGAGAATGCCGGTGCACCACATGACCCATTTCATGCAGTAATACAGAGTCTATTTGTGCTTGATTTTGGCTTAAATTGATAAACTGATCGGTTACAATAATGTCCCCAGAGGGAAGTGCAAGGGCATTGGGAATACTTTTACCGGCATAATCCCAAGCACGAAAGTGTAAGGTATATTTGAGGTGCTGATTTTTTTCATCAAGGGGCACTAGTCGCTCCCGAAAGTGATCACGAATACGCTTTTGTTTGGCTGCACTTAATTGACTTGGTTTAAAAGTAAACTCATCCAAAAAACTAAGGGTTTCATTGGCGATCAGAGCATTAGTTTTATGAGGCAATGCGTGAGCTATGAATTCACTTGCCAAAGGAACACCCCATCTAAATCCAGCAATAGCCGAGCCAATCGTAATCACCAGAGCCAACAATATCCATGCAACCCGAGATTCTAAAAAATGAATCAATCCAGGCCCATTTCTATTTGCCTGTAAAAGGTCATCAATCGCGTCATTGTCCCTAGACGCAAACACCGAACCATCACTTAAAGTCAATTTACGCTCTACATTGCCAATGCGATCACTGATTGTAAGTTGATTCAAATCACCTTGCAGTAACTCACCACCTTCAACACTGATGACATAGCTTTGGGCCCGTACTTGGAGGGTGGCATCGTACTTTTGCGCCCTGCCTTGGCTAAACCACACACCTTGAATCATCAATCTAGCAGACCTTTTCTAAATTAACTTTCACTTGCACCTTAAACTCAGACACCAATGCCAATATCAACATCAAATGCGTCCCCAATTTGTTCACCTAAGGCAGATTGTTTATCTTGTTGTTGGGTAATGAATCCATCGATACCATGTTCAACATCCACTAAGGTGTTTTTTAGTATCAACTTTGCTCGTCTCACTTTTGCCCAAGGTGTGCCTAATCCAAGGGTCACCAACACCAGTAAAAAATTAGACATCATTAACCAAGCAAGTGAGATTGTGGTGAGGGATGAACTAAAATTAACATTTTCATTGAGTACTGTATTAGTAAATACATACTGGCGCACTTGAGATTGAAAATACGCCACAAGAATAAACGTGGACATCAAAAATGTAATATAAACTAGACCTAAAGCCCCTTCTATATTATGCCTTAGAAGCAACTCTAAAATGTCACCTGCATCCTGGCTAAATATGTTTAATAGGCTAGAAACCCCCCCCGCTAGAACCATCAAAAAGACTGTGAAAACAGCTATACTCATCAAAATCAATACAGATAAACCTAAAGTTTTTAGAAGTATTTTCACAAATTTTTGAGTTTCTAGTAGGGTACTAAATTGGCCTTGACCAAATCGATAACCGTTCACCATATAGCAAGTGTTTTTATTTTTTAAGAACGCAAAAATGTAGAGAATTAAGACGATTAAAACTAAGGCAAATGTTAGTATTAATAGCCCTTCGTCCATGCCAATCGAAGTTGGCAAAGTGATTAACCAGAGCAATACCAAACTTGGTCCACCATAAATGCATAAAAGTAATAACCCAGGTAGCAACATAAAATTGATGTAAGCGCCTTTTAAGTCACCTACAAAACTAAAGCGCACATTACTAAAACTGCTCATGCGCATAGAAAAAGCAAGGCTGCGCCAAACAACCCAAGGAATAATTACAGATAAACTCAAAAATGCACCCAAAGCGCCAATGGGGGATATGTTTTGAACAATGGAAACCACAATTAAAAAGACCATGGCAATGATGTAACCCATCAATAATTGCTTGCCTGTAGCATGGTATTCAAAATTACGACCTTCTAAAGTTGTGTTTGCATAAAAATAACGTTGATTGCGCACCTTTGCCCATGGATAGTAGACCCCAAGAGTAATGATGATCAGTAGTAAATTAACGATCCAAATTTTAAAGTACTCAAACCCACTGCCCCCAAAGTGTAATGGTTTCATTCAGTTGCCTTTATTGTTTCTATTATATCCACCGAATACGACTCCACTAACTCCAACTTTTGCTGGCGCGTTAATTTTTTCATCACAGATTCACGTCTACTTGCAGCAGACCGGTCTGGCTGAGCTTCAACAAACACCATGGCATGCGCTGGGTCCGTGCGGAAAAATCGTGCCCCTAGCTTACCGCCATCGCAATGTTCTTTGAAACGTCTTTTGGTATCGGTGGTGATGCCAGTATACAGTCGCCCACCCTGGGTTTGCACCATGTACACCCACCAGCTTTTTGGGACCACTTGTCACACCTCTCTGGGCAAAACTTGATATAATAAAGCCTATCTTAACCTAGGCCTGTGAGCAGACCAAATGCAACCCATGGATACTTTAAGCGACCTTCTGCAGCACTTGCAGGGCCACTACCGCATTTACGATATGGGCTGTCGCCTGAGTAAACTTTCTACAGCAGATTTTAAGGCTTTTGAAGAAGGGCAAAAACCCTACTCATCACCATGGCTTCGGCATGCCTGGGTAGGTATTCTATTATGGTCAACACAAACTTCTGAGCTTGGGGCTTCAAGTCCTACGATTTGGTTTCTTAAATTACCCTTGGACGAGCGCGGCCTTTTAATTCAAGCTGCACGAGATGAATTCCTTAATCAATTGTTAGAAACTATGGGTACCAAAATGTTAGACCAGCAGGTGGCTGCTGATTGGGCTGAGCAGCTCAAACATAGTAACCTTGCTTTTACTCCAGACCCAGCCCGCATGGCTGCCTTTCATGCCCAAGCTAGCCTTACCCTAGAGCAAAACGCTTCTCAGTTTTATCCTGCCGTGTGTCATTATATGAGTGGTACTCAACCCCATCAAAGCTGGCAAGAATTAGGTTTACAGGGGTTTGCTGATTTTGCTTTGCGCTTGGAGCAACAACCCGACTGGCATCAACAAATAAGTCAAATGCCAACGACAGTGCTTAACACTATCGCTGCTCAGTTGGAAAATCAAAGGCTTAACCACACGCTTGCCAAGGCATTTATCTTGCGTGGCAAAACCAGTATTGATGAAGGTGAAAAAGCGGCCTGCCTGCGCGCCATTAGCCAGTCAACTGACGCAGCATCGCGCCAACAATGGCTGCAGCAAATAATGGCTAAAGAAACCACTGTGGGAGTTGAACTACTGGCGACTATCGCCAGTAAATGCAGCGAAGATTTATTGACCAGCGACCTCATGGGTTTGTTCGTGCACCAATGTGCGGCAGATCAGGCAATATTCAATGCCTTAGTACAGGAGCTAATGTTCCGTCCTAAGGCACGTATACGGGTGTTAGAGGCATTTCGCGCTCATGAGCGAAGCCCTGCCCTCATCCAAGCCATTGGCGCACTTATGGGACAAACACAGGGCTAACCAGGCAAGTTAACCAGGCCCTGCGCCTGCGCGTGAGGCTTCAGTTTCTGGTACTAGCGAGGCCTGCATCATATGTTTTAAACGACTAATTAAAGTGGCTTCAAGGTAGACACCTTGGTCTAGACAACGCTCTCGCCACCCAAGTAAGTCGGCACCATCGGTAATTAATACTCCTTCAATGTCGGCTTGGCCCATACACAATAACAGCTCATCCATTTCTACGATGGTCTGCAACGGCTGATACAAACCTAATAGTTGACCATCCGCTGCAATAAGCACGCATCGCTGTGCACCACTATGGTGGGTAAAATAGAGTGCATAACATTGTTGTGCTGATGCCTGATTCAAAGGTTGAGCTAACCAGTTCATTAAACAAGGCACTGCAAAAGCCGCTGCAACAAGGTGCTTTATGTGCAAACGAGGTACCGCCTTAGCAAGGGCCAAACCTAATGCCAATTCCACCTGCACAAGGGCAGATTGTCCTTGTGCATCAAACATTAATTCTTGATCATTAGAGGCCAACAGCAAAGGTGCTCTAATGGCGCTGTTGAGAGCATCTAAGCCTTTAACTAACAAATGGCTATTGGCTAATCCTAGCTGAAAAGCAACCGCTGCTTTAATACCAGCCGACAACTGATCGCCTGGAGAAAAACCTAAACCTTCTGCACTGCGCTTGACCAAAAACTTAAGCTCATTGGCTGATATTTGCATCAACTCAGGCATTAGGTTGGTGCTTACCGCCTATAATGGGCGCCACAGGAAAGTACCAATCATCATTAAATTCATGTTTTAAATCACCCACAACGGGCGCCCCTTGGAACATAGTGTTACGAACCCAGAGGGCCGACTTTGGATCAAATTTACTGACCCCAAAAAAGGCTAATTTGCATCGTAATAAGTGCATAGGCAATACATCTTTATGCAAAAGATTGGCTCTAATTTCTCCATACTGAGTCTGTGCCATAGTCGCAATTCGATTGACAATACCAAGATGAATTGGTTTTTGTAATAAAAACTCAGCCACACTGACATCATGAGATTGTTGCATCATGGTAAGCAAATCATTGTGGCAAGCCTGCACAGCCTTGGCGATGCCTAAAAACATTTGCACCTCAGCACCATCATCGATGTCAGTTTTACCTAGCCTTGGCTCCATTTTCTCTTGTGAATAATACCAAAAGGTTTGATTTTCATCAGCCTCAGTAAAGTCATAATCAAATACCCAGTCGTAACTTTCCTGGATACTGTCAGCCAAGTTCTGGGCAGATTGGGTTGGATCATAAGTCAGGCTTTCATTGATGGCCAACTGATCCTCTTTTGGATTCACTATGTCTGGGTATAGTTCCAGTAACAAGCTCACTAATAACTCTTGGGTTTCTAAGCTGTAATGCTGCTGGGCCCATTCATGTAATTGACGCCAATCATTGACCTTTTGATCTTCACTGGATAGCCAATCACTCAATTCTTGGGCATCAATTAGCAACTGCACATTATTCTTACTCTGCCATGCATCGAAGGTGCTCACCTCTCTAACGTGCTGCATGGCTTGCTCAAGCACCAGTTTAAGTCTTGTAAGCTGTGCCTGTTCGACTGGCTCTGCTAAGACTTCAGCGTAAGCCTGTTCCCGTTGACCTATCCACTGACTCATTAATAAAGGGTGGTTTATCAAATAAGGTGCCATGCCAAGGCCCGTAGAATTTCCGATGCCAAGATAACGCTGCAAATCCATATCAAGGTCAACAGCATTAGGGTAATCAGGCTGATGTACCATATGGTGTAATTGGTCCAAACTAAATTGACGCAATAAATAACACACTAACATTTCAGCAGAAAAAGGCCGTGCTAAGTCTGGATGGTGACGCGCTATTTTATCCCAATCACAAGCACCAAACTTACCCGAGCCATAAACGGCAGTGGTGCGGTATAAGTAACCCACCTCAGCTAACTTTTTAGGGTCAGGTTGCACTCCACTGCGCAGTTGTTCTAACAAAGAATCAAAGATCCGCGCACTCCGGTTACCACGGGATAAGCATAAGCTTCTGGAGTCTATGCGCCCTGCTTCTTGTAACGGTACATTTTTTGACAAACGCTCAAGCCATGCATCATCCATCTCACCTTCCACCAAGGTCATGGTCAGATCCCATTTTTCTGCAATCACACGATCGTTACGTTCTTCGGGTGCTAGGTATTGAGAAAATACGACCAAACTCAACTGACTGTGAGGCATTTTAATATCAAATACTGCATGGCCATAACCCAGATCATCTAATTCAAACTGACTATAACTAATGGCCCATTGATCTTGCACCATATGTCTAACTAGAGTGCGCATAAAACTTAAACGACTAGAAAAACCAGCACCTAAACGCTCTAAGTCCATGGCTTGTGATGCGGGACGCAAGATAATTTGACTCATATTCATACCTCAAAACAAATGGTGTTGTGGCTGCTGAAACAGGGGAATATCCAGGCTTCATTTTAGCAACTATAATAACTCTCTATTTTGGCCCAAACCCTGCGGCACAGAAATCAAGCCAGTTACGGCCCATAATTTTTTCTATTTCTAATTCATTGAAACCTTTATCACGCAAGCCCACAACTATATTAGGGAAGTCGACACTGGTTTCAAACCAAGATAGTGCATCAGGCCAAGCCGCATTGCTAGCAGAACCTTCTCCATAATCCATTTGCTTAGTCCAACGGCCATTGCGCATCCACTCTAAAACAGCAATGGGCTGATCCAAACATAAGTCGCTACCCATACCAACTCGGTCAATACCCATAAGATCAACCGTCTGGGCAACCATCGTGCAAAACTCATCCAAGGTACATTTAGGGCCATTTTTAAGATGAAAGGGGTACATGCTGAAGCCCAATAAACCTTCACTTTCAGACAGAGCAGATAAGACCTTGTTTGATTTATTGCGCTTAGCTGGTTCAAAAAAAGTGGGATTAGCGTGGCTAATAACAATAGGACGCTGAGATAGTTCAATGGCTTGCAGAGTGCTTTCTTCAGCACTATGGGACATGTCAATTACCATTCCTACCCGATTCATTTCTTCAATAACTACCTTTCCAAAACGAGAGATGCCAGCATCTGTGGACTCATAACATCCGGCTCCCAAGAGGCTTTGATTGTTATAAGTCAATTGCATAATGCGCACACCTAACTGGTGAAAAATCGCCACTAAGTCAATGTCATCCTCAATAGGCGAACAGTTCTGAAAACCAAAGATAATGCCCACTTTATTTAGACTATGGGCAAGTTCAATATCTGTCGCCGTATGTACAGGCATAATTAAATCACTGTGGATTTCAAACAAGCGATTCCATTGGCCAATATTCTGCAATGTCTCTCGGCTTAATTCATGATAGGCAATGGTCACATGGACCGCACTCAAACCACCCTCGCGCATCTGTTCAAATACTCGGCGGCTCCAATGACTGTATTGCAAGCCATCAATCATCATCATTTTGCTCATCGTCTAGTCCCCAAAACTGTACCTTAGTCCCATGTCAACTTTCAAAGTTGTTTAAATGTCATCCATCTAATTAAGCCTTCATGTACGTTGTTTTAACTTCAGTGTAGAACTCTTCTGCATACTTACCTTGCTCACGTGAACCAAAGCTAGAATTTTTCCGGCCACCAAATGGCACATGATAATCAGTGCCAGCGGTAGGCAAATTAACCATCACACAGCCCGTTTTAGCATGACGTTTAAAGTGTGTCGCATACTTTAGCGAAGTTGTACAAATGCCACCGGTCAGACCATACTGCGTATCGTTTAAAGTAGCCAAAGCTTCATCATAGTCTGCCACTTTAATAACACAGGCCAGAGGTGCAAAAGCCTCATCTCGGTTAATACGCATTGCATTAGTAGTATTAGTAAATAATGCTGGTGTCATAAAGTAACCCTTACTATCATCAAATTCACCACCACAAGCCAGATGAGCGCCTTCGTCTTGGGCTAACTTAAAATATTCTTTATTTTGTGCATGTTGTTTAGCATCTACTGCTGGGCCAATAGTGACCCCTTCTTCCAACGCCCCACCAACCTTGAGCTTGGCCATACGTTCTTGCACTTTAACAACAAACGCATCATGCACCCCTGCAGTCACAATTAAACGAGAAGACGCTGTGCACTTCTGACCTGAACCACCAAAGGCACCATTAACCGCACAATCTGCAGCATTATCTAAGTCTGCATCATCCAAAACTACCAAGGCATTTTTACTACCCATTTCGAGTTGGAATTTGGTGAGATTGCCAGCCGCGGCTACAGCGACTCGTTTACCCACAGCCAAAGAGCCTGTGAATGAAATAGCATCAATGCCGACTGAATTAATGAGTTTTTCACCCACGCTAGCACCCGCGCCCATGACTAGATTAAATAGTCCTGCAGGAATATCTTGCTTCGCTATTATTTCAGTCAGTAGAACTGCACTGGCAGGGGTGAGGTTTGCTGGTTTCCAGATGACTGCGTTACCAAAAGCTAAGGCTGGTGCAATTTTCCAAGAAGCAGTGGCAGTGGGGAAATTCCAAGGGCTGATGACCGTCACAACTCCCATGGGCTCACGTCGAACTTCAATTTCCACACCAGGACGCACCGAGTCTGCAGTATCACCCATCTGTCTTAAAACTTCTGCCGCATAATACTGAAAGAACTGACCCGCCCGATAAACTTCACCCCGGCCTTCTGCACGTGGCTTGCCTTCTTCACGGGAAAGAACTTCACCAAGCTCGTCACAACGAGCAATCATTTCGTCACCAATCGCCTGCAGCACACGCTGCTTAGCTTCTAAGCCAGTAGCCTGCCAAACTAACTGTGCCTGACGAGCAGCGTTTATAGCCTGATCAACTTGAGCCGCTGACGCTTGAGCAAATTCACCCACTAGTTCACTGTGATTTGAAGGGTTAATATTATTAACTGTTGACTCACCTTCTAACCACTCGCCAGCGATGTAGTTCATTTGGACTTGGCTCATTTTGACTCCCGTGTTGCCATACTTGGCATAGTATTGTTTTCAATGACCCTAGTTTAAGCTTTCAGGCCCGATAATTATAATTAATAGAATGCTTTATTTGATAAGTTTTACTATAGTAGATTTTAACTTCATACTCCACCACATCAATGGCGAGGATTTTCATGCTACCTGATATAAAAATAGCACAAATTAATACGTTTCTTACGGTAGCCCACTGTAAAAATTTTCGCAAGGCTGCAACTGTGCTTTACAGATCTCAGCCTGCGGTTAGTTTAGCCATTAAACAATTAGAGCAATTATTAGGTGCATGTCTGTTTGATCCTGAGCGTCATGGGGAACTTAGCGCCTTTGGTGCCGCTTTTTTACCTGAGGCTAAGGCACTTTATCAGCTTTATGAAACCACCTTACATAATGGTATGAGCATGGCCCAAGGGCAGTCTGGCAGCATAAGGCTAGGCGTTTTACCCTCGATCGCTAAAACAGTTTTAGCTCATATTATTCGGGCTTTTTTAGTCCAGCATCCACAAGTGCATTTGCAAGTACAGGATGACAACGGTGACAATTTGAGAGACAAGGTACTCGACCGAAGGATTGATTTAGCCATTAGTAGTATTTGGCAAACTGAACCAGACCTACATCATACCCACTTGTGTGCTGACCGAGTGGGGATTGTGGCCAGAAAAAGCCACCCTTGGATGCAAAAAGGCAGTCGAATTAACTGGGACCAACTCAGCCAAGAGAAGCTAATTCGTAATGGCACAACCCCATTGGTTGATAAGACTCCAGCGCAGGGGTTTTTATTCGCAGCCATGCAAGTCACTAACATGACCTCTCTGGTTGCCATGCTGGAAGGGGGAGCAGGCATCACAACTTTGCCCTGGTTAGCTTTTCCTAGAAGTAGCCATGAACTGGCTTTTAGGTTAATTGAAGAACCCCCAGTTCAACGTCAGATTGCACTCATGAAATCCCGCCATCATCAACAGATGCCAGCCACAGCAGCCCTTGAGAGCATTATTATTGAAACCTTTAAGCGCAGGACCAAAGACCTTGAAAACCCAACTCAACTAATCACTTGAACGAGGCGGTCATCTCGTTAGTGTTCACTTAGACATTCGCTGTAGGCAAATAACCCCGGCGCACCACCTGTATGAAGAAACAGAATACGCTCTGAGGTATCAAAATAGCCATGACGAACTAAATCAAGCAAGCCCGCAAAGGCTTTGCCAGAATAAACAGGATCTAACAACAATCCCTCTAAGCTTGCCGCAAGGCGCACAGCCTCGATCATAGCTGGCGTTGGGTCACCATAACCTGAACCATAATATTGGTCGAAACAAATAACATGATCTGCATTTAACTTAGGTTGCTGCAGTGACTCTTGGACTTGGTGCAGCAAGGTCAGCACTTTTTCACATTGCTCACTACTAGCCCGGCTGACGGTTATTCCTAATACGGGTATATCAATTCCAGCCAACGCCAAACCTGCCAATAAACCCGCTTGAGTTCCAGCGCTGCCCGTGGCTAAAACAATGGCATCAAAGCTGAGTTGTTGTCGTTGTATTTGTTGGGTCAATTCTAAACCACATTCAACATAGCCCATTGAACCGATCACATTACTGCCACCTACAGGCATCACATAAGGCACTTGACCCAAAGCATCCAGAGTTTGAGCACGCAAAGCCATGGCTGCATCCAAATCTTGCCCTGCTGGCAAACGATGCAGTCGTGCTCCAAGCAATTGATCCAGTAGCAGATTACCAGAGTGGTTATAATCCTTCTCTGATACTCCCACTACATGTTCCAGAAATAACTCACAACCCAGACCCACTCGAGCAGCAGCGGCAGCCGTTTGACGAGCATGGTTAGATTGCAAGCCTCCAGCAGTGAGCAGTGTAGTCGCTCCTTTTAGCTGGGCGTCCCCTAACAAGTATTCTAATTTACGAGTTTTATTACCACCAAAGGCAAGCCCTGAGCAATCATCTCGCTTGACCCACAACTCGGGTCCTGTATACATCTCATTAATGCGCAGCAAAGGCTCAAGAGGGGTGGGCCAATGGCCCAATTGAATTTTCGGATGGGATAAATTTTGCATACTTAGTCCCTTAAGTTGATCCAGTTGATCCAGTTGATCCAGTTGATCCAGTTAATCTACTCGCTGTAGGATAATTTACGAATTTGCTTCTCTAATTGATCCAATTTTTGATTAGTATCTCTTCGAAAAGCATCAACAGAACCAATGGACGCCTCGACCACAAAAACACGATCATCCAGTTGATTGGTGTTTTGTTCCATATCGTCAAGCAACTTGGCCTTATTCTCAAGTTCAACTAGGCTCTTGGCGAGTACATCAATGTCTTCTCCTACAGACGAGCCCCCAACTAGTTGAGAAACGGTTTGCACTGAGGTTTTTAGATCAGCAATATCTTGGGCATGTTGATCAAAAATTTGAGCTTGACCAAGGACTGTTTTATTCTGGTCTGCCAAGGTGTTTTCTTGCACTGCCACCTGACTCAATACCTTTGCTATCTTTTCTTGTAACGATTTTACTTGAGATAGCTGATCCTCTAGAACTTGCGCTGCGAGTTGACTAGCTTGACTGATTTTTTCCACTTGAGCTTGTTGCTTGGTAATAGATGATTGTTGCAATTGTGCACGCTCAGTTTGTGTTTTAAGGCTTTCTTGATGCTGTTTCACTGTGGTGGTATTGTTATCTATGGCTTTTTGATTTTCTTCTATGGCTGGACGATTAGTACGGTAGGTAACACCCCACAGCTTATCTATTTCTGTATCTATAAATTTATTACGCTCTTTCGCTCTATTATCAATCAGTCTTACCTGCGTTTGAATCACAGTCCCTGACTTATTTGAGTTAACATCCGTCGCCACGACTAAAGCTTCTAATTCACCAATACGTTTTCGAGCGTGCTCGAGTTCACCTCTTGATACGGTTAGCAAAAGGTCCACATCAGTTAATTTATTATAGGACCAATATCCACCGCCTGAGAGACCCACCACCATGGTCAACATTAAAAACCACAAAAGCCCATTACTGTTGGCTGCAACTTGGGGTGAACCTGTTTGCATTGGCCGAGGTGCTGCTATTGGCCTGCTGCTATCTCTACTGCCGCGCCTCAATGTACCTTCATCAACGTCAGCATAGGCATTGGCCCCTTTATTGTCTGAAAATGATTGTTTCCCAGCCCCTTTAATTTCATCCGAATCAGGTCTTAAGCTAGGTAAATCACCCATATCTTCATTTCTTGCCATCTGCAGGACATCCAGTTTATTAGCATCAAGTTGATAATACTAAACATAACATGATCTGAGTCATTTGTTGATACTGAGAGCACTGTAATTCACCAACAAAGCCATATTTTTTAAGACACCTATTTTCATTTAGAGCATTAGTAATTGACAAAAGTTGTTTTTTAAGAGTATAATTGAATTAGAAAATTCTAATATAAGAGATTAGCTATGCTAGAAACATTTCCTTCACAAGCGCTTTTTGGGGGCATTTTGATAGGTTTTAGTGCTGTACTATTGTTGGCATTTAATGGCCGCACTGCAGGCATAAGCGGTATCTTATACAACTTATTATATAACCCACTAAGTGGCACTGAACGCAATTGGCGCTTGTGTTTTATGGCTGGCCTCGTTGGGGGAGCCTATTTCATGCTGCCTGTTGAGTTTGAATTGCGACAGGGGTATTCGCCAGTTTTGCTTATCGCTTCAGGCTTGGCCGTCGGCATAGGTACGCGTATCGGTAATGGTTGCACCAGTGGTCACGGGGTCTGTGGCATCGGCATGTTGTCTGTCCGTTCAATTGCTGCGACAGTCGCTTTTATGATTAGTGGCATCTTGACCGTCACTATTTTGCGCAACTTTATTGGATAGCCAAGGATTTCAAATGCAACGTTTAATTATCGCTCTAACGTCAGGTCTCATTTTTGGTGCGGGTCTAGTCATCTCAGAAATGGCCAATCCAGTAAAGGTACAAAATTTCCTTGACCCGTTTGGTCATTGGGACCCCAGTTTAGCCTTCGTTATGGGTGGCGCTGTGATGGTCACTTTAGGCACATCACGCTTTATCATGAAACGTAAAACACCCATATTTGCTGATCAATTTTACATAAGCCTTAAAACTAGCATCGACAGACGCTTAATCATAGGCGCAAGTTTATTTGGTATTGGCTGGGGGCTGAGTGGATATTGTCCTGGACCTGGCATTATTAACGCCGTTATAAACCCAATTGAAGCTTTAGTTTTTTTACCTGCTTTGGTCATTGGTGGTTGGATAGGTCAGCGTTATTCAGCGAGAGGCAATTCCATACAGCATTGAGTGGAGCACCTTTTTAAGGTTTATTCAGTGAGTATAGTGTCTAGTCGTTTAATGCTACCCATCAGACCTTTAATATTGTCTTCTAAATGCACAAATGCCTCTTGTGCCATAGGATAAATACTACTTTTACGAGGCAACTGACCCTCTGTTTCTATCAAATAAGTCAGCCTTGGAATAAAAATCCACTGCAACCATTCGGCAAAACCCATCAAGTCACAACAAAAAGGCTCGCTACTCATTAAGGCATCCTCAGAAGGAGCCAGATCACTCCATAGCCCAGCAGTTTGCAATTCTAATTGCAAAATGCCAATTTCTCGAAGCAAGTCTTGATGCAAGCTGGTCATGCGCAAAAGTTCCTTAGTAAAATGAACCCGTCCTCTACCTTAACACTGATTAAAGCGTCAGAGTAGTTGGCGCATGCCCACCAGCATTTGGCGCAGCACTATGCGTCATACAGACCATCAAAGTTTCTGCACAGCATCTCCCACCTTAACTAGTGTGGGTGGTTATTGAGCTCTGTCACTTCGTCTATAGGTGCTCCTATGTCCTACCCTTATCAACTACCCTTATCAACTACCCTGACTAGCTACTCTTGTCAGCTATTTGGAAAAATGGCAGTATCCTACACTAATGGCAATGGAGTTTGACCGTGAAAGATTGTTTAAAGTCACTTTATGATGCACAAGGTTTTTTAACGGCGGTGCCCATTATTAATCCAAAGGAGGCCTTGGCCCATCGCTCCATTTTGGAAGCTGTTGAAGCTGAGCGTGGTCCAATGCACTACCAATTCAAAATTCACACGGCCATGAACTCACCCTTTCAACTGGCAACCTTACCTCAGCTACTTGATGTTATTGAACAGTTGATAGGGCCAAATATATTGCTTTACAACACCACCTATATCATCAAAGAAGCCCATACTGAAAGCCACGTCAGTTGGCATCAAGACCTGACTTATTGGGGCTTAGATTCTGACGCTCAGGTCAGTGTTTGGTTGGCGTTATCTGAAGCTAGCGAGGCCAGTGGTTGCATGCATATGATACCCAACAGCCACATCAATGGGCAACAAAAGCATCACACCACAGAAGATGCTAATAATGTGTTGCTAAGTGGCCAAACGGTCCAGGGCGTAAACGCCAACGAAAGTGTAGTGGTTAGCCTCACTGCGGGCCAAGCCTCTTTTCATCACGGGTGGACCCTGCATTGCTCCAAACCCAATGTCAGTGATGACCGTCGTATTGGACTCAATATTCAATACATTAATCCCGTGGTAAAACAATTAAAACAGCAACAAGATTCTGCTATATTAGTGCGTGGCGTGGATGACTATGGTCACTTTCAAACAGACCAGCCGGCCCTCAGCAATTTTGATAAAAAAGCATGGCTAAGGCAGCAATCTCTGCATACAAAACTTAAGCGTATTCAAGGTGATAATCAATAAAAGATCTGGAGTATAGGCCATGGCCACCGTCAGCTTTACCGAAATGAAACATGGCACCCAAGAGGATTACGCCATATTGCAAGAGTTCGAGCATAAGTTCAATGCCAAAACGGCACATCGATTATTTGAGCAACTCGAGCGACAGGGTCACGAAAGCATAGAAGGATATGCCATAAGCCGCTTGGAGCATGGTTTGCAATCTGCAACCAGAGCTTGGCGCGAGGGGGCTAATGATGATTGGGTTGTGGCTGCCTTATTACATGATATCGGCGATGGTTTGGCCCCACAGAATCACGACCGCATGGCAGCAGAAATAATACGACCTTTCGTCAGTGATGAAGTCACTTGGGTTGTAGAGCATCATGGTGCTTTTCAAATGATCTACTACGCCCATCACTTAGCGGGCTGGAACCCCAATGAACGTGATCGTTACCATGGTCATGCTTATTATCAAACTGCGGTTGATTTTTGCGAACGCTGGGATCAAAACTGCTTTGATCCACATTATGACAGCCGACCCTTAGCCTTTTTTAAACCATTTTTAGAGCGCGTATTCAGTCGCAAAGCCTATGCGCCAGCCGTCATCAAAGAGGGTACCACATCAGGATTGCCTGTCATCCAAAGGAGGACCCCAACCTGAACACCTAACATACGGGTTAGAAACGCTGCGCTGAGAAGGCAGCAATGTCCATACTTGGTGTTTTCCCGTCAATCATTTCACTAATCAATTTGCCCGTAATACCTGATAATGTCACCCCTATATGGCCATGACCGAAAGCGTAATAAACCCCCGTGTCTTTAGTAGATTGACTAATAACAGGCATAGAGTCGGGCATAGATGGCCTAAAACCAGTCCACTCACTGTCATGACTTTTAAGCTGTGGCAAAAGAGTTTTCATGGTCTTAGCGATGAGCTGTAAACGCTTTGGATTGGCTGCATTGTTAAGGCCTGCTAATTCCACTGTGCCCGCTGCCCGCAAGCCTTCGTTCATCGGCGTCATATAAAAACCCACATCAGCCCAACCCACAGGCCGATTGAGTAATTGTTCTGCGCCCTTGTACATCAGGTGATAGCCCTGCTCCGTATCTAAAGGCAATGTATCCCCCACTTGCTGCGCCAAGCCCTTTGACCAGGCACCTGCCGCCACTACCACTTTTTGGCCTTGAATACTGGTGTCTTGTAACTGCACTTTAAGCGTATCGATACTAATGCGCTTAATACCCACGGCTTTGTTGGTGACAATTTGTCCCCCATTAGCCACCACTGATGCCCCCATGCGTTTTAACAAATCTAAGGGGTTGAGCAGGTGTTGGGCATTTTCAAACCACAAACCACGCTCATAGATTGGATTCAAGTGGGGTTCTAAATCGCTAATCTCAGACTTAGTTAACTCGGTCACAGCGATCCCATTACAACGCCTTAAAGCAATGTCTGGCTGGGCTTTAACCAAACCAGCCTCACTACCATACAAATATAAAGTTCCATTTTTTTTAACCAAATCAGAACCTTGCGCCGCTTCAATCAGGGGTACTAACGCACTGTGTGCTTGACTTAGCAACATGCCTAATTGAGACCCAATATACGCTACTTTATGAGGACGACTAGCCCAAGCAAACCTTAATAACCATGGCAAAAGCCAAGGCAGATAAGTCCCATTAATCGACAGAGGGCTATTAGCATTGAACAATAGTTGTGGTAACTGTTTCATGGTACTCGGCGTGCCCACAGGAATATTAGCGTAGGTTGCTATGGTGCAGGCATTACCAAAATAAGCCCCTTGAGCAAAAGGTTCTGGATCCACTACCGTGACTTTATGGCCACTTTTTTGTAACCACATTGCGGTGGCTATACCTACAAAGCCAGCACCAATAATCACCACGTCTTGTGGTTTTGAAGGAAGCTCATTCATGTAGTTATCACTCTCATTGACCCTGCTGTTCTGCCAACACCATAGCGGCGCCGCGCTCAGCAATCATCATGGTGGGCGCGGAGGTGTTCCCACTGGTCAAGCGAGGCATAATAGACGCATCCATAACCCGCAAATTATCTATGCCCGTCACTTTTAGGGTGGCTGGATGCACTACGGCCATGGCATCAGTTCCCATTTTACAGGTACCCACAGGGTGGTAGACAGTCGAGGCAGTGCGGCGCAGATACTCAAGAATTTGAGCATCTGTTTGAACCTCCTTTCCAGGTGCCATCTCTTCACCTCGCAAATGGTCAAACTCAGATGACGCCAGTATTTGACGAGCCTTTTTCACTCCCTCTACCAACGTTTGTTGGTCATGTGAGTGGGCAAAAAAATTATAATCAATCTCAACATTGCGCCTACTCCCATCATTAGCCAATTTAACACTACCCTTACTAAGGGGACGCAATACACAGGTAAATACCGAATAGCCGTGGCCCCATTCAAACTTTTTACCTCGGTGACTGCGATACAGTGGTGTAAAATGAAACTGAACATCAGCGTCTGTTTTATCAGCCTCAGCTAATTTGGTTTTGGCAAAACCACCCGCCTCAACATAATTAGTGGTCCACCAGCCCTTGCGACCCAAAAAATATTTTAAGGGTGCTGGTAGCACATGAGGCAATAAGGTTTTAAGCGACACCCCTATAGACTCAGCTTTAGCTGACCTAACGGTGACCATACTGTCGATGTGGTCCTGAAGGTTCTCTCCCACTCCAGGCACATGATGTTTACAGTCAATACCTAATTGATCCAGTTCGTCACGATTACCGATGCCTGAAGCCAGTAAAATACGCGGTGACAAAATTGTACCTGCACAAAGAATGACTTCTTTTTTGCACTGCAACAGCTGCTTCACACCCGCCTTTTCAATCGTCAGACCCAATACTTTTTGGTCTACAATGTCTAATTCCAATACTTGGGTATGAGTCATTATTGTGAGATTACTGCGGTTTTCAACGGGCTGCAAAAAGGCCGTATAACTACTCACCCTTTGACCGCGGTTTTGTTTAACATTATAAATGCCTAAGCCCAATTGCGATGGGCCATTAAAATCTGTATTTTCTGGTAACCCCGCAACTTGACCCGCCGCGACAAACACTTTGCCCACAGAATTTGCGTCCTGCTGTTCAGACACGCTTAACTCGCCCTCAAATCCATGATATTCAGCACTTTGACCAATCTGATTGGCCTCCATATTTTTAAAGACAGGTAATACCTCATCATAAGACCAGCCTTCACAACCTAAGGCAGCCCAGCCATCATAGTCATTACGGTTACCACGCATGTAAACCATGCTATTAATCGCACTAGACCCACCCAGTGCTTTACCCCGGTTAACATCCATAACTCTGTTGCACAAATGCTTTTGTGGCACAGTGACAAAGCTATAGTCATATTTCTTATTGCCATATAAGCCAAAAATACCTGCAGGAATACTCACCCAAGGACTTTTGCCATTGCCGCCTGCTTCAATCAAACAGACGCTCACGTCTGGGTCGGCACTTAATCGATTAGCCACCACACAACCCGCTGAACCACCACCGACAATAATGTAATCAAATGTGTCCATAAATCACTCTATAGCTTAATTTTAATATGGTAGGACTTAGGCTGCGTCACGGCTTCAAATCCTAAACTCGATAGGGTGCAGCCTCGTCCAGTATTTTTGACCCCAGTCCAAGCCAACGCAGGATCTAGATAATCACAGCGATTGATAAAAAACGTGCCTGTTTCTATTTGGTCACCCAAAGCCATACCGGTGTCGATATCTTGAGTGAAAATAGCGGCAGTAAGACCTAGATCACTATCATTCATCAAGCCGATGGCTTCTTCATCATTAGCCACTTTCATAATACCAACCACAGGTCCAAAACTCTCTTCAGTCATCACCCGCATACGGTGATCAACCTGAGTCAGTACCTGAGGCGCCATATAGGGGCTCCCAGGCTGGTCCATAAGAAATGCTTTGGGATTAATATGCGCTACTGCGCCTTGATCAAGGGCTTCAACAATTTGCTGGCGCACAAAGTCAGCAGCCGATGCCCGCACCATGGGACCCAAAGTTGTATTTTGATCATCGGAACGGCCCAAATTAAAAGCTTTGGTTAAGGCAACAAACCCAGATACATAAGCGTCATAAACTGACTCGTGTACGTAAATACGTTCTAAACCACAGCATGATTGTCCAGAATTAAAAAAGGCTCCATCAACGGTGGATTCAATGGCATAGTCCAAATCTGCATCTGCACGGATATAGGCCGGATCTTTACCACCCAATTCTAGGCCCAGACCTATAAACTGGCCAGCAGCTGCCACTTCAATCTTTCGACCCGCTGCCACCGAACCCGTAAAGGCCACGTGATTGACCTGACCAGATGCCACCAGCGCTTCCGTCGATTGGTGGTCCATGTGCAAGTATTGTAATACACCCTCCGGCAGACCTGCCTGAGCAAAAGCTTGACAGATTCGCTCGGCACACAGGGGCGTTTGGCTAGAGTGTTTTAAAATGACACTGTTGCCTGCCAACAAAGCCGGCACTATGACGTTAATAGGAGTATGTAAGGGGTAGTTCCACGGTGCTATGACTAAGACCACGCCCACTGGTTCTCGGCGAATATAGCGTATAAACCCGGCTTTTTCCTCTTGCTGTAAGGGAGCTAAGGCCATATCAGCATGATCAATCATGTACTCTGCTCGTTCAGCAAAGCTATTCACCTCTCCTGCTGCATACCTAATCGGGCGTCCCATTTGCCAGCATAGCTCTTGAGCAACAGTCTCTTTGTTTGATACAAAAGCTTTCACAGCAGCACGGCACAGGGCTTTACGCTCAGCAAGGGAGCTATGGCGCCATTGTTTTTGTGCCCGACGAGCTAGGTCTAAGGCAAGGTCGACCTGTTTAGGCTGAGCATAATTTCGTTCAAGATAAACACCACCGTCAATGGGTGATATAACCTGCTGTTTGTTGGACATTTATATTCTCTCTAACGCCAAGACGATGTGTTTAGCAAGATAAGCTGCCATCTCTTGCTGTTGTAAAGGTGATGCTATTAGGTCATTACGAATTTCTAACATCACATTAGTTAATCCATGGGGTAAGGCATGGTGTGTTAATGTATGGGTAACACCATCGGTAGGAGCATACGGCTGATTCCGCTGAATATTAAAGCGACTATCCGTGAGCGTCTGTTGTAAAAATGCATCAGCAAAACGGCTATCTTCATCATGCAACACCCCTATTTCTACCTGCCGCTGCTCGCCTAAAAACACAGGTGTGAAGGAGTGCACCGTGATCATGAGGGGCATACCCATTAACACCACGCGCTCAGACAAAGCGGCTTCGAAAGGACGGTAATAGTTGGTCACGCGCTGCTGTTTTGATGTCTCTGAGAGATCAACGTTACCAGGGATGATCTGGTTTTCTGATGTCAAAGGCATGGCTGTGGCCGAATCAGGCGGCCGGTTACAATCATAAATCAAGCGTGAAACAGTGGCTGAGATCAAGGGTGCATCAAGTATTTTAGCCATCGCTTCAGCCGTCTCAATGGCACCGGGATCCCAAGCAATATGACTTTGCAATTGTGTCGGAGTCAAACCCAAGTCTTTAAAACGAGCTGGAATAAAATTAGTAGCGTGTTCACACACTAGCAAAATTGGGGCTTGGCCCTCACTATTAAATACCTTTACCAAATCAAACTCCAAAGCTGCATTATTATGACGTCCAACTTAGCCAAAAAGCCGCTTTGTCACAATACCTAAATCAATACTGAAACTAAATCGATAGGCTAAACAGTCACTGCGTTTTATAGAAGCGCAGTAGCGATTGTTTCAACACGAAAGCAAAACTGTAGGTCGCCAACATCATTGGCCTGCAGCAAAACTTTTAATCTATTTCCATTATCCTATTCTAAAATCTCAACCGTATCCCCAACAGCAATAGGACCCGCTAAACACACTGTAAGGTTAATACCAAACCCAACACCTCCCGTCTCTAAACGCCGGTATTGTGCCAACGTGCGCAACGGCTCCTGTTGCTTATGCTGCACAAGGGACACAGGATCAATGGTGGTCAATACGCAGCGTTCGCAGGGGTAGGATACCTCTAATTCACACGCTCCTATACGAATTTTTTTCCAGTTATCCTCTATATCAGGCGTGTGATTATTGACAACGAGATTAGTACGAAAACGATCCATGCCTATCCTCTTGTCTGCGGTCCCATCTGTAGTCTCATCTGTGGCAGCATCTAGGCGTTTATTTAAGGCTTCCAGAGAAGCTGTGGTGGTTAATAATAAGGGCTGCGCATCAGCAAAGGATGCCGTTTCAATGGGCGCATCCGAACGTAAATTTGCACTATAAACTAGCTGGCAAGAAATCCCCAAATAGTCACTAAGGGCTTCATCTAATGCCGAATTTTGGGGCCAAGCAGGCAATAAACTTTCACCCCAGTGCTTTACCATAACCGGTGCACTAGGCTTAGGGACTAAAGGCAGCAGAAAGTCTTGTTGCGGCAAGACAACCCTTAAACTAGAACCTTCAATGTGACTAATGAGGTGTAATAAACGAGGGTATTTACGAGAAGTTAACATGTTGTTTTCAGCATCAATCAACATCCAATGCCGATCAAAACCAATACCGGAAGAGAACAAATAACCCGCCTCAATTGATATGGGATGGGTGGATTTGATGGGGTAAGTATTGATTTTCGATAAGTACATTATGCCTCTCCTTGGTGACACAATATTATGCAGCATTGAAGCATAAGTCTAGAAATGAATTGATGTTAAAACGTCCTAATAAATCGCCTATCAGTAATGAGTTAGTGCCAGAGTTCAACAAAAAAAATAAGGGCTCTGGCTAAATTCTTAGCTGCATTGGCTAAATTCTTAGCTGCAATTGTGCATTCGAATTGTATGTCCAGCCTCTCGTAGCGCAGTTGAAAGATTTTAAACATTACTTAACCTCGCTAATCTGATATTTAGATTTTGCTAGCCAAGCGGGATTAATCACAGCGCCCCAGCCTGGAGCGTCCGTCACTGTCGCATTTCCATCTTTAATATCAAAAAGAGAATTAGAGAACAGATCATATTGCCATGGATAATAGTCGTGTCCTTCAATTGAAAACTCAAGGTACTTACCCGCATTAGGGATCGCACGCAGTAAGTGCATGGTAAATAACGTTACCAAGGTTAAATTGGCACAATGAGGTGTAACAAGGATACCCGCCTCTTCAGCCATTTTTGCAACACGCATCGTGCGTGTTATGCCGCCAAGGTAGCACACATCTGGCTGGATGATATCAACAACACGCTGGTCTATCATTTGATGCCAATTCGCCATTTCACAATCCTGCTCACCACCGGTTACATCAATGGAAAGTGCATTCTTAACTTGGCGCGTTTGATCAAACTCCCAATAGGGGCAAGGCTCCTCGTAGTGAGAAATTCCATAATCCTCAAGTATATGCCCGACTTCTATAGCTCGGTCAGGAGAATAACAGGAGTTAGCGTCAACTAATAAAGAAACGTCACTGCCTAAGGCACGGGCTATAGTAGGGATAATTTCCTCGGTACGACCAGGCCATTCATCTTGATTGCGGCCACACTCAGCTCCAATTCTAAATTTAAATGCATCAAAACCCTGCTCCTCTCTCAAACGAATAAACCTTGCCGCCTCGTTTTGGGGGGTAATATCACGTTTCATGGACGAAGCATAAGCCCGAATAACGCCAGGGGTGCCACCTAAAAGCTCACAAACACTTTTACCCTCACGTTTACCTCGCAAATCCCATAAAGCTGTATCTAAGCCACCTATCGCACGCTTTAGATATGAACCTGGAAACTTGTGTTCCTTTTCAGGAATAATATCAACCAGATAATCAATATCTAAAGAATCTTGGTTTAAGGCATAAGGTGCTACTTGTCGGTGCAGGACCTGTGCTGTTATATCAGCAAAATAAGGCGCAACTTGCCCCCAACCTTGTAAACCGTCTTCTGCAGTTACACACACAAAACAAACGTATTCGTCCGTAAACGTTTCAATTTTTTTAATCAACATAAAACCTCTGATACGTCTATCTAGGCTTTGGTTCCGTCAAACCTGAGGAAATAAAATCAAACATTACCACCATGGCTGAAGCCTTTAAAAGGCAATCGGAACAAGCTAAATTGGTCTGGAGAATTTATTATAATGGTTGTATATTTATAACCAATATTTATTTAATCTTTTTCCCTATGTTTTATCAACCACTAGTTATTGCAACAGAATGGCTAACAAAGTTATACCATGAATATTTATGATTTCATAATTGTTGGCGCAGGTTCTGCGGGATGCGTATTGGCCAACAGATTATCTGAAAATGGTCAATATAAAGTACTCATCCTGGAAGCTGGCGGCTCTGACCTTTCCCCATGGGTACAAATCCCTATTGGTTATGGCAAAGCTTTTTATGACAAAAATTTGAACTGGATGTATCAAACAGAACCTGTTGAGGGCTTAAACGGCAGGTCTAGTTATTGGCCAAGAGGTAAAGTTCTCGGTGGGTCAAGTTCAATCAATGCCATGGTTTACATCCGAGGACAGCAGCAAGACTTTAATGAATGGGAAGCCCTTGGTAACGTTGGCTGGGGTTGGGATAGTGTATTCGAGTATTTTAAGAAGTCGGAAACAAATTCTAATGGAGTCAATAATTGGCGTGGTGGTGATGGCCCACTGCACGTGTGTGATGTATCAAAAGACCTTCATCCTTTATGCCAAAATTTTATAACAGCAGGTGAAGAGTGTGGTTTGGCTTTTAACTCTGATTTTAATGGCGAGAAACAAGATGGTGTCGGTTATTATCAAAATACCTTGAAAAATGGGATTCGCATGTCAAGCGCACGCGCATACCTCTGGCCTGCTAGAAAAAGGTCAAATGTCACAGTTATTAAACACGCCCTTGCCACTCGTATTTTGTTTAAAAATAAAACCGCTATCGGGATTGAGTACAGGCAAAGGGGTAAAACAACAAGAGTATTGGCCAGCAAAGAAGTAATTTTATCATCGGGTTCGATCAATACTCCCCAGCTACTCAATTTGTCTGGTGTTGGTGACGCGGTGGCTTTAAAAAATAAAAACATTGAAGTCATTTCTGACGCCCCCGCAGTGGGCCAAAACATGCAAGATCATCTGTGTATTGATTTCCTTTATCGATCAAAGGTGCCTACACTCAATCAACAGCTAAATCCATTTTGGGGTAAAGCTTGGTATGGTTTAAAATATATTCTATCACGCAGAGGCCCATTATCCCTTGGTGTTAATCAAGCTGGGGGGTTTGTCACCACCAATGACTCTTTAACTAAACCCAATATGCAACTTTTTTTCTCCCCTGTCAGTTATACCAAAGCTCTTCCTGGTGAGCGCCCTTTGATGAATCCAGACCCTTTCCCCGGTTTTCTATTAAGTGCCCAGCCTACCCGTCCGCGCAGCAGGGGCTATATTGAACTAAAAAATTCAGACCCAAATACACCACCTAGTATTCATCCTAATTATTTTAATGATGAGTTTGATATTCAAGAAATGTTGGAAGGGGCTAAATTTATTCGGAAATTATGTGCGGCCCCATCTCTAGCAACAATTATTCAAACAGAGATTGAACCAGGATTTGAAGCCCAAAGTGATGCCGCTCTCATTGAGGATATTAAAAACAGAAGCGTTACAGTTTACCACCCTGTCGGAACATGTCGTATGGGACTCCATGAGAAAGAAAACGTTGTTAATCCTAGACTAAAAGTCCATGGCTTGCATAATTTGCGCATTGTTGACGCGTCTATCTTCCCAACATTAGTTTCTGGCAACACCAATGCTGCAGTCATCATGGCAGCAGAAAAAGGTTCCGACATGATCCTGCAAGATCACCAATAAGATATCCATGCATATTATAAAGCGCTAATAAAAGGCTCACAGATACATCCAAACCCATCGCGGCCAAAATGTTTACTGACGGTAGAACATTGCAGCCAAGTAAAAACAAAAACAGCCCCTCGGCATGATCCGTTAGGGGCTGTTTTTGTCACTTAATATGGTAGGACTAGGCGAATTCGAATCGCCGACCTCATCGATGTCAACGATGCGCTCTAACCAACTGAGCTATAGTCCTAGAAACTCTAAGTCGCGAATAATACGGAGTTTGAGTCTTGATTTCAAGCAGTTTATCCATATTTTGCCCGATTTAACGACTCATCAATTGGCTCTTGAGCTGGTGCAGTTGATCACGATAACGACCCGCTTGTTCAAACTTCAGATCCTTTGAGGCTTCATACATAGCATCTTCTGTTTTGCTAATCAGTTTAGACAACTGCTTACTATTTAAAGACGCGCTATCGGTGGTGTAATCAAGCTGATTTTCCGCCACTTGTTTGCCATTTTTCCCACCTTTGTTTTTCCCAGCACCGGGAGTGTAAGCCCCTTCCATAATATCTTGCACTGACTTAATGACGCCTTTGGGTACAATGTTATTAACCCTGTTGTGCTCAATTTGTTTATTCCTACGGCGCTCAGTTTCGTCCATGGCCCTTTGCATCGATCCCGTAATACGCTCAGCATATAGTATGGCCCTGCCATTCAAGTTTCTTGCAGCACGACCAATGGTTTGAATGAGAGAACGTTCTGAACGCAAGAAGCCTTCCTTGTCCGCATCTAAGATAGCCACTAGGGAAACTTCTGGCATGTCTAAACCTTCTCTGAGAAGGTTTATGCCCACCAAGACATCAAATTCACCTAAACGCAAATCACGGATAATTTCCACCCGTTCTACGGTATCAATATCGGAGTGTAAATAGCGCACTCGGATGCCATGTTCGTGCAGGTAATCTGTCAGATCTTCTGCCATACGTTTGGTTAATACAATAGCCAACACTCGCTCATTTTTAGCCGCCGTAATACTAATTTCAGACATCAAGTCATCTACTTGACTGGTCGCTGGGCGGATTTCAATTTGTGGATCAACTAGCCCAGTCGGTCTCACCACCTGCTCAACGACTCTGTCTGTATGATCTTGTTCATACACACTGGGGGTCGCTGAAACAAAAATCTTTTGTGGTGATATACCCTCCCATTCCTCAAATTTCATGGGCCGATTGTCAAGGGCGGTAGGCAATCTGAAGCCATATTGCACTAAGGTTTCTTTTCGAGACCGGTCACCTTTATACATGGCTCCCAGTTGCGGCACACTAACATGGGATTCATCCATAATGAGCAACGCATCAGAAGGTAGGTAATCGAATAAAGTCGGTGGGGGTTCGCCTGGTTTTCGACCAGACAAATAATGAGAGTAATTCTCTATGCCTGAACAAAAACCTAGTTCTCGGATCATTTCAATATCGTAGCGAGTGCGCTGCTCTAAGCGCTGTTCTTCGACAAGTTTGTTGTGGTCACGGAAGTATTGCAAACGATCTTTGAGTTCCAGCTCAATTTCATCAATGGCCGCCAACAAGGTTTCTCTTGGCGTTACATAATGCGTTTTAGGATATACAGTTAACCTTGGAACCTTGCGCAATATTTGCCCTGTGAGGGGATCAAAGTAGCTGAGACGTTCAATCTCATCGTCAAATAGCTCAATGCGCACCGCTTCTTCGTCTGACTCAGCAGGAAAAATATCAATTACATCCCCTCGCACTCGATAAGTGGCACGATGGAAGTCCACGTCGTTGCGCGTGTATTGCAGCTCAGCAAGACGCCTCACAAGGTCTCGCTGGTCCCACTTGTCACCACGATTTAGGTGTAAAACCATTTTATGGTACAACTCTGGGTCCCCCAAACCATAAATAGCAGACACCGTGGCTACAATAATAGTATCAGAGCGCTCTAACAGGGCCTTGGTGGCCGACAGCCGCATTTGTTCGATGTGTTCATTAATCGATGAATCTTTATCAATAAAGGTATCAGAGGCAGGTACATAGGCTTCAGGTTGGTAATAATCGTAATAAGATACAAAATATTCTACGGAGTTATTAGGAAAAAATTCCTTAAATTCACCATACAACTGAGCCGCCAAGGTTTTATTATGGGCCATCACTATAGTGGGCCGCTGGATTTGATTGATCACTTGGGCAATGGTGTAGGTTTTGCCTGAGCCTGTTACACCAAGTAAGGTTTGCGCAGCTAAGCCTGCCCCTATGCCCTCTACTAGCTCTTTAATGGCTGTAGGCTGGTCGCCTGCAGGTTCAAACTTTGACTTTAATTCAAATTGAGGATTCATTATTTACTTCATTTTGGATTCATTATCTAGGGCCCAGCGTGATACCCTAATGCAGCAACCCAACATTATAACGGAGTTATGCCCGTGACGTGGCCTCTTTCGCAACGAATCCAATCTTTTAAGCCATCTGCTACTGTGCGTATTAGTAATTTAGCCTCACAAATGAAAGCCGATGGTGCAGACGTTATCAATTTAGCCGTTGGTGAACCCGACTTCGATACCCCCAACCGTGTGATTGACGCTGCGATTGTGGCCATGAAAACAGGACAAACTCGCTATACCCATGTCGCAGGCACCTTGGCCTTGCGCCAAGCGATCTGTGATAAATATCAGCGTGACAACCAGTTGAGTTACCACATGAACCAAGTACTAGTCAGCAATGGTGCTAAACAGAGTATCTACAACCTAACAGTGGCCATCCTAGAAGCAGGCGATGAAGTTATTATCCCAGCACCATACTGGGTATCCTATGATGCTATGGTGGCTATGGCGAGCGCTCAGTCTATTGTTCTACCTTGCCCAGCATCACAGGCGTTTAAACTCTCTGGGGCACAATTATCAGCTGCCATTACGGATAAAACCAAACTGTTAATGTTTAACAGCCCGTGCAATCCAAGTGGACAAACCTACAGTCGTAGCGAGTTAATCGATATTGGGGCAGTACTGCGGTTGCACCCACAGGTGATTATTTTAAGTGATGATATATACGAACACATCTACTGGGGTTCGGAGCCTTTAGTCAATTTACTAAACGTGTGTCCTGATCTGGCTGAGCGTTGTGTGTTAGTCAACGGGGTATCTAAAGCCTATGCGATGACCGGTTGGCGGATTGGATATGCCGTGGGTCCAGAAGCCATAATTGCTGCCATGACCAATGCTCAGACTGAATCCAGTTCTTGCGCCAGCAGCATCAGCCAAGCGGCAGCTTTAGCTGCCTTAGATGGCCCACAAGACCTGTTGCAACCTATGGTGCAAGCCTATCAACAACGACATGATTACGTTATCGATCAGCTTAATCAAATATCTGGGTTAGACGCCTTGCCGAGCCAAGGTACTTTTTACACCTTTGTCGATTGTAGTGTGGCGATGTTCCACCTTAACTATGCTCACGACTTGCAACTAGTCGAGGATATATTGGCTCACACTGGAGTGGCGTTAGTGCCGGGCAGCGCTTTTGGCCTGCCACAACACTTTCGTCTTTCTTATGCCACAGATCTGTCTATTTTACAGCAAGCCTGCAAGCGCTTAAGGCTGTTTTTTAACCGTTAGTGGTTTGTTGCATCTGCCACAATCGAGCGTACTGGCCATCTTGGGTGAGTAACTCTTGATGACTGCCCTGCTCTACAATTTCTCCACCGTCAACCACCAAAATTCGGTCTGCATCAACCACAGTAGATAATCTGTGGGCAATAACTAGAGTAGTTTTATTGGCCGATATGTCTGCCATGGCTTTAAGAATACTGCGTTCAGATTCTGAATCTAGGGCCGAAGTCGCTTCATCAAATAATAAGATCGCTGGATTCTTTAACAGCACTCTGGCAATGGCGATGCGTTGCTTTTCACCACCAGAAACCTTTAAGCCGCGCTCACCTACAATGGTGGCTACACCGTCTGGAATGGATTCGACAAAACTCCTTAATGAAGCCATATCAATGGCTTTCCAAATCGCTTCGTCGCTGGCCTCAGGACAGCCATAGGCAACATTATTCCAAATGGTATCATTAAAAAGAACCGTATCTTGAGGCACCACACCAATGGCCTGCCTTAAACTGAGTTGTTGCACGTCTCGCACATCTTGACCATCAACCCGAATAGCACCCGCGCTAATATCGTAGAAGCGAAATAATAAGCGTCCAATCGTTGATTTGCCAGAACCACTGGGCCCTACAATGGCTACTTTTTCACCAGGGGCGACGCTAAAACTCAGTTGTTTCAGAATTTGCCGTTGGCTCTGATAGCTAAAATCAACCGCTTCAAATTCAATAGCTGCCTGTTTAACCTTCAACACGGTGGCTTGCGCTTTATCCTGCACTGTGGATTGGCGCCTGAGTAGACCAAACATATTCTCTATGTCAGACAAAGCTCTGCGGATCTCACGATAAATAAAACCTAAGGCGTTCAAGGGCACAAACAACTGTAAAAGATATAAGTTGACCATGACCAAGTCACCAATAGTCATGGTTTCTTCAGCCACACCCTTCGCAGCTAAGTACATCAGGGCCGTCACCCCTAAACCAATAATTAATGCTTGCCCAGAGTTTAGCAACGCTAAAGATAATCGATTATCGACCCGCGCCTGTTCCCAAGCTCGTAAATTAGTGTTGTATTGTTTGGCTTCAAAAGCCTCATTATTAAAATATTTCACAGTTTCAAAATTGAGCAAGCTATCTACAGCACGGGTACTAGACTTACTGTCTAAACGATTAGCCTCTTTTACAAATCGAGTGCGCCATTCTGTGGTCTTAATACTAAACGCCACATAAGCCACTACACACACCAAAGTCACGGCTGAAAACCACACATCAAAGGCAAATAACAAGATCAGCATTACAACAATGAGTTCAATAATGGTGGGTAAGATGTTAAACACCATAAAGCGCATCATAAAGTTGATGCCGTTGGTGCCACGGTCTATGTCACGAGATATACCACCTGTTTGGCGACCTAGGTGAAAATCGAGCTCCAACTGATGCAAGTGCGCAAACACTTCTAAGCCCACTTTACTCATGGCACTTTCTGTGACTCGGCTAAACACCGCATCACGCAGTTCACCTAAAAATACGGCACCAAAGCGCATGCCTCCGTACAGCAGGACAAAACCCAAGGGGATAACAAGTAGTTGCTCTGGACTACCACCATCTAAGGCATCAACAATATGTTTGAAGACCCAAGGAATGACCAAGGCCACTCCTTTGGCACTTACCAACAAGGCCATAGCGATAATCACCCGTGCCTTATGAATCATAAGGTAGGGCCACAAGGACTTTAAAAGAGCCATTAACTCAAGCTCTTTTAATTCCTTAACTTGGTCCTGGCCATAGCCTTTTTGGACGTTACTTTTCAAGAGTCTAAATGAAGAATAGCTTCAATCTCTACTTGCACAGCTTTCGGAAGCGCTGCAACACCTACGGCAGCTCGCGCAGGATATGGTTGATCGATATACGTCGCCATAATCTCATTAATCGTAGGAAAATTAGACAAGTCGGTCATGGATATATTCAACTTAACCGCATCGGCCAAGGAACCACCGCTGGCTTCTGCAACCGCCTTTAAATTTTCAAACACCTGCTTGGCTTGAGTCGCAAAGTCCTGACCACACACTTCCATAGTGTCTGGATCTAACGGAATTTGACCAGAAATGTAAACGATATTGCCGACCTTCACAGCCTGCGAGTAGGTGCCAATTGCTGCGGGGGCTTTGTTGGTTGATATAATGGTCTTTGCCATGGGAGATACACCTTTAATTGAATCGAATAACGCGTTGCATCATAGCAGGCCATGGCTATTAATGACCACACTAGAATAGTCTAAAAATTAACAAAATGAAGGCCTTATAAATTAGGCCCAAAGGGCCCTAAGATCAGCAATCGAATCTAATACCAAATCAGCATCAGTGATTAATTCAGATCGAGTGCTTGTGCCTGTGAGTACGCCAACATTAAAGCCTGCACCCGCACTTTGACCCATGTGTAAATCATGAGTGTTGTCACCCACCACCATAACTTCTTCAGGTTTTAAACCGGTGTGTTGGCAAAAGCCTAACACCATGCCTGGCCCCGGTTTACTGCCAAAGCCGGAGTCATAGCCCACGGCATAGTCAAACAGGTGCAAACACCCAAAGTCACTTAACGTGGCTTTGATTCCTGCCTCACTATCCATAGTCGCTACCCCAAGGACTAAACCTAAATGAGCCAGCTTATTGAGGCTTGGAGTAAGCTCTTTCACAGCGACGCTGTCCCCATAAGTAGAGTCTGCAAACATCTTATTCAATAAAGCCTCAACCCGATCAACGGATTGATTCACCAGGGGTGCCCAAATCAGGCTAATATCTCGATTATCTCCCGCTGCTAATACAGATCCACCCAACACTCGGTTTTGATGACTATCAAAACCTACTATTTTCAGCATAGTTAAAGCCACATTTGTGTCGCCATTGGCTAACTCAGATACTGCAGCTCGCAACTTTGGCATCCATGTGCCATGAAAATCGAGCAGGGTTCCATCTTTATCAAAAACAATACCTTTGATCTTGCTCGCATCAAATGGGCGCTTAGCCCGGATCACAAAGGTTTAATCCCAGCTTGAACTGGCGCTACTTCGGCTGTTTCAGAGACTTCCGCTGTTTCAGAGACTTCCGTTATTTCAGATACTTCAGAGACTTCCGGTAGTTCCACAACTTGCGCTACTTGTGCCGCCACTTCTACTGCCTGATCCACATCACTTTGAGCAACATCAGTTGTGTCAACCACCAAAACATCAGGTGCTGGAGCATCATTGAGTTGATCAGGCATAGATTGAGCAGACTTTGGCTCATTATACCCTCTCCACCGACTGGTTCTAAGTTCACCTTCGCGATTAAGTACAGGATACGCGATGGCCGTGAAATGAGAATGCAGGCGCTTAACGTCTCGCATTAAATCAGTGAACAAAGAATGGGCTACAGGGTTAGCTTTTTCAGCTTGCATGGTTCTGTGCTGCTGACCATCTAGGCTCTTTTGATGGTTGATGTTAAACTCATGTTTAGCCTGAATGAGGCCGCGAGCGCTGCTCACATCTTCACTCATCATCACTTGGAACGACATGGGCATGACTTTAAAAATAGCCTTCATGCTCGAATCTAAGGCTTCATTTTCATAATCAGTAAAATCAATGTGTAAATTGTTTTTCTTCTTTAATAAAAGGGTCATGCTGCGCTCTAAGATATCACCTGCATGCTCTATATTAGTGATGAATAGGAGCAAATCTTGGCAGCGATAGCGCTCATCTTCAGTTAAGTCCTGACCACCTAGCTCTAATAAATAAGCATTAATTTGTTGATGGAAATCATCAATAATGTCATCACTTTGATGGATTTTTTTCTCCAGCGCATCATAGCGCTCGGTCATGCCTAGATGCACCTCACGCAGCATATCTTCGAGCAACTCACCCATGGTGAGGGTGTCTCGTACAACGTTAGCCAACGCCGCTGACGGTGCCGTTTCTTGCACATCTTTAAGGTATTTAGGACTTGGTAAAGGGGCTAAGGTTTCACGCGGCAGACGCGTATCGATCCAACCTGCCAACTTACTCACAATTAACATGCCAAAAGCAGCAACAGTCACGTTGAACAAACAGTGCATTAATACAACCTGCCAGGCTGGGTCCATACTCACGTAGTTGAGCCCCATATGGACTTCCGTTACCCATGGTGCAAAAGCCATAGCACCGATCGTGCGTAATATTAAGTTGCCTAGGGGTGCCACCCGTTTGGCATTGCTCGACTTGCGTGACAAGTACACAGGAATACCCGCACTGCCAATATTAACCCCAAGGATGAGCATCATGCCAGACTCGACACCAATGACGCCAGCCCCCACAAGGCCCGCCAATAAAAGTACCATCACAAGACTAGAGTGGAGTAAAAAGGTGAGTACGGCAGCAAATAAAATAGCTAACCAAGGCTCTGCAATGAGACTTTGCAGCATGTCGCTAAAGAGTGCAGAGCCCTCCAGCGGGACCGCTTGTTGACGCAATAACCCAAGTGCCAGTAGCATCAGACCTAAACCCATAAGCCCTTCGCCAATGCCACGCTGCCGCTTGTCTTTGGCGCGCAGCTCCATAAAGATCCCAACGGCTAGCAACAAAGGGCTAAAAGCACTAAGGTCAAAAGTAAGCACCAGCGCGACAAGAGTGGTACCTACATCAGCACCTAACAATAAGGCTAGACCTGCTTCACCTTGCACACCTAAAGATGCTGCAAGTAATGCAGATGCCGTACTACTTTGCAAAATGAGAGTAAGAAATACACCTAAACCTAAAGCAGACCAGACACCGGCAAAACGATCACGAATCAAATAAGTAAGGCGCCCACCAAAAGCTCGTTTCATTCCCTGTTGCACCCGCTTTAAGCCCCAAATAAGCAAGGCTACCCCACCCGCTAAGCCAATGAGCAGTTGGGTAATACTAGTGTCTGATACAGGGTCGATATGCGCCTCTTAATAACTAAAGTCTTGTGCTCACTAGGGTTGCATTTTGCGTGGCGAGAATGCCACACTGCAAGCCCTTGCATAAGAGTACCACAAGAATTCGATAATACTAATAATATAGGTTTCAAAGTTATGAAAAATAGAGTTATTTTGTTAATTTTAGACGGACTTGGTTATTCCTATGCGCGCCAGCTTATGGGCAACTTAGAAGGTTGGGTAGAAGCGGAAGAAGCAAGAGTGTGGCAAGGCCAAGCGGTGTTGCCATCGGTGTCTGGCCCATGTTACGCCAGCATCCATACAGGGCTCACACCTCAAGACCATGGTGTGACCTCTAACTACCATAAAGGCAAGTTAGAAGATGCCGATATTTTTAGTGCTGTCAGAGCCGCAGGTGGCACTACAGCAGCGATCGCCCATTCATTTTTTTCAGATTATTTCCAAGCCAGCCCTTTTGATCCCATGCGCGATATGGAAGTGGATGACATTCATCGACCTATTCAACACGCCCGTTTTTATACCATGGCTGGAGCCAATAAAGCCCAGCCTGCAACGCCCTCAGACATTGACCTTTTTTGGCAAATGAGCTTACTTATTGAACGGCACCAGCCAGATTATTTTTTATTCCATTCCTGTACGTTGGACAGCTTAGGCCATAATTATGGATTTGATTCCATTCAAATCGACAAAAATTGTTACACCATCGATGCAGCGCTGGGCGATTTTATCCCTCGGTGGCAAGCACAAGGTTATGATGTCATCATCACCGCAGATCACGGCCAAAGTGCTCGTGGTCACCATGGCGGCACTGAAGCCATTATGCGCGATATTCCTATTTACTACTTTGCTAACCCTAACCATGCTATTCAGGGCCCGCCACCAGACTATGTAATTAGTCAAACGGCTATTGCGCCCAGTATTTTGCAGCGCATGGGCATTGCGATTCCTGAGTCGATGCAAACGACCCCAGTATGGATATAATAAAAATAAAGGTCCCGTCATGGCACATCATCATTACGACTACATTGTTATCGGCGCAGGTTCTGCAGGCTGCGTATTAGCCAACCGTTTAAGTGCTGACCTCAATTGTGAGGTGCTGCTGCTCGAAGCCGGACCACGTGACCGTAATCCACTGATTCATATGCCTGCAGGCATTGCATTTTTACTCGATCACAAAACCCTTAACTGGCGTTACCAATCAGCTCCACAAACAGCTATGCACCAGCGCCAAATCCCAATTCCCAGAGGTAAAACCTTAGGTGGTACTAGCGCTATTAATGCCATGGTGCATATACGAGGCCAACAACAGGATTATGATGAATGGTGTCGCTTAGGCAATGAGGGTTGGGGATATGACGACGTGCTACCCTTTTTTCGTCAATCTGAAACCAATTTAGGAACTCATCTTGACCTCGGTTATCATGGCACTAAGGGACCATTAACGATCAGTGACCGTGCTTACACCCATCCCTTGAGTGACCAATTTGTAGAGTCTGCAGTGGCTATGGGTATCACTCACAACTCTGACTTTAATGGCCACCAGCAAGCAGGAGCTGGACGCTACCAAGTGACACAAAAAGAGTCCAAACGCTGTAGCACAGCAACGGCTTATCTACACCCTATTGCAGACCGCCCCAATCTAACTGTTATTACTGGAGCGCACGTTAGGCGCATCATTATTGAGGCAGGAAGAGCCCTAGGCGTTAGCTATCAGGTTGGCCACAAAGTCAGTACAGCGCTTGCTAGCAAAGAAATAATTCTCAGTGCTGGCGCCATTGGGTCACCCCACTTATTGATGCTTTCTGGCATTGGCCCTGAACCAGAACTGGTGAAACACAATATTAAAATGCAGGTTAATCTGCCTGGTGTCGGTAAAAACCTACAAGACCACCTCAACGTGTCAGTGCTGGCCTGCACTAAAGAGGCTAATAGCCTATTGGGCGCCAATAAAGGCATTGGTGCACTCACCACCGGCCTACGTTATTTTTGGAATAAATCAGGCCCAGGTGCCACTAATGCAGCTGAAAGTGGTGCCTTTGTGAGCTCAAAATACAGTCCAACGCGGCCCGATATACAGCTCCACTTTATACCTTTAATGATATTTCCCACGCCTGTGCCCGAGTTAAAAGCCCATGGCGTGACGATTCATGCTTGCAACTTGCGCCCTACCGACACGGGGGAAATCACCCTAGCTAGCGCCCAACCCAATCATGCACCGGTCATTGATCAGCGTTTTTTACAGACCCAAGGCAATATTGAGCGCATGCGAGAAAGCATTTATTTATGCAGAAACATTTTGTCCAGTGGCCCCTTTGCAGACCTCATTAGCCATGAACACTCACCTGGCACTGATGTATTTTCAGATCAACAAATTAGTGATTTTATCAAAGCCACAGCAGAGACGGAGTACCATCCTGCGGGTACTTGTGCCATGGGACAAGGTGAATTAGCTGTGGTGGATGCTGCTTTACGCGTTTATGGTATTGAGGGTTTGCGAGTTGCTGACGCATCCATTATGCCAACACTAATTAGCGGCAACACCAACGCAGCCTGCGTTATGATTGGAGAGAAGGCATCAGCAATGATTATTGCTGATGCCAAACCCTAAGCCTTAATAGACCAATTATTGGCCCCTGAGGCTTTAGTCTTTTTCGCTAAAACGTTCTGTGGTGACCGTCGCTTGAGCTTTATCGCTGTATCTTGCCCCTTGCACCGTGTGTTGATTAATTAGGTCGTTGAGTTCGATAACAATATGGGCATCCAACTCTAAATCGTTGGCGGCAATATTTTGCTTCAAGTGCGCCAGATTCTGAGTACCAGGAATGGCTATAATATGATCACCTTGAGTTAAAACCCAAGCTAAAGCAAGCTGAGCGGGCGTGCAACCTTGGCGTTCTGCTAGGCTTATGTAAGCAGGCAACAGTGCCAGATTTGCTGGGTAATGTTGCGCATTAAAGCGCGGCATAGTGTGACGTAAGTCATGCTCTACTAGTTGTGAGGTGTCGTGTAGTTTATTGGTCAAAAAACCACGTGCTAGTGGACTAAAAGCGACGAAGGCTGCGCCAATTTTCTGACTCGCCTCTAGGACTTCAATTTCAACATTACGAGTCCATAAGGAGTATTCTGACTGAATAGCACTGATGGGGTGCTCAGCGTGGGCCTTATGCAAATCTGCGGCGCTTATTTCTGATACCCCCACAGCCCCAATTTTGCCCTCTTGGCATAAATCAGCCAACGCACCAATACTATCCTCTAGAGGCACATTCATGTCACGCCGGTGCAAATAATAAAGGTCGATGTGATCCGTTTGTAAACGCTTTAAACTGGCCTCACAAGTGGCTTTAATATATTCAGGTCTGCCATTAATACTGGGCTGACTATCAGGCTGTTGACCAAAACCACACTTGCTCGCCAGGAAGAATTCACTGCGTCTTTGGCTAATGAATTGTCCGATCATAGACTCGTTATGACCATGGCCATAAACAGCCGCAGTGTCCAGCATGGTATAGCCTAAGTCGAGCGCTTGGTGGAGGAATTTTTCACTATGCTTACTGCTACTCTTTTCACCATAACCATGGGACAAACTCATACAACCTAAACTCACTGCTGATACGAGTCGATTGGCTAGCAAACGCGTGCTTTGTGGCATGAAATTAATTCCTATCTATGGGCATCTTTAAAACAACCTGTGTTATAGCAGCTAGTTACATGGTTTAACACTCATTTATAACGCCAAAGATTAATTTCCTAAGCCGCTATCACTGCGCAATACCCATGATGTTTGTCTGCACAATCACCCGATCATCTCCCAATGTCTGCAACACAAAAATTAACTCACGCCAGTCTTTACAATGGCCCGTACGAAACTTCAATAAGTCAGTGGCATTAGGATCTAAGAGCAAAAAATCAGCTTCTTTACCGATGGCAAAGTTACCTATTTTATCATCCAGATCAAGGGCGGTTGCACCTCCTAAAGTGGCAAGATAGAAGCTTTGTTCTGGGCTCAAATTATGGCCTTGCAACTGTTGCATTTTATAACTATCAGCTAAGGTTTGAAGCATGTTAAAACTGGTACCTCCACCGACATCTGTGCCCATACCAATTTTAATGCCATGGTTTTGCAAACGCGCCATGGGAAATAGTCCAGAGCCAATAAATAAATTTGAAGTTGGGCAGTGAGCAATCGAAGAATCTGAGGTAGCTAAGCGTTCACATTCTCTGTTACACAAGTGAATACCATGCGCAAACACACTACGCTTGCCCAACAAACCGGCTTGATCATAGACATCTAAGTAATCTTTTGCCTCTGGAAAAAGGGTCTTCACCCACTTAATTTCATCTATATTTTCGGCTAGGTGGGTATGCAGGTATACCCCCTTATGTTCAGCCAACAAGCGCCCTGCAGCAGCTAATTGTTCTGCAGTTGATGTGGGGGCAAAACGAGGAGTGACGGCATATTGCAAACGATCTACCCCATGCCATCGCTCAATAAGCTGTTTGCTTTGTAGGTAACTTGTAGATGCCGTATCTAGTACCTCAGATGGCGCGTTGCGGTCCATCATAACCTTCCCAGCAATGAGCCGCATATGGTGCTTTTGTGCCTCCTTAAACAAAGCATCCACAGAGGCTGGATGAACAGAGCAAAACACTAAGGCCGTAGTGGTACCATTGGTCAATAATTGATCAATAAATACCTCAGCCACCGCAGCGGCTTTTAGTGGGTCTTTAAAGTGAGCCTCAACGGGAAAGGTGTAGGTGTTTAACCAATCTAATAACTGGGTGCCATAAGCTGCAATCATTTCAGTTTGTGGATAATGAATATGACAATCTACAAATCCTGGCACCATTAAATATTCACTACAATCTTCGACCTGAGACAATTGTGCAGGCATTAATTCATGCACAAGAGACTCATAATCACCCATTTTATAGACCTTGCCATGTTGCAGCCACAGTAGCGCATCAGGCCGATAGTCAACTGCTGCTGCGTCCTTATCAGGTTCTGCCAAACAGTGTAATAGAGGGCCACGCATTAAACGGTCAGACATATTCTAAGCTCTCGTTATTTAGCCGTACTGGGTTTGCCTTAGCAAGGCATTTTTGGTGTGTCAAATCAAAGTTTTGATACAAATCCATCACTTGAGCAGCAATGGCGATGGCGACTTCCATGGGTTGCTTACCACTGATTCCAGCTTTTCCCATAGGGCAATTTAAGTGACTGATGGAATTTACAGAGTAATCCTTAGCAGCCAACCTTTGGCGGAACTTGCGGCCTTTAGTGACTGAACCAATGACACCCAGATAATGAGCATCACCTCGTTTGAGTATGGCTTCAGTGAGCGCCAAATCAACCCCATGATGATGCGTCATAATTAAGTAACAGCTGTTCGCTATGCAGTCTGTGACGTAATCTTGAGGATGTTCCTCCTGCATGCCCACTACCCCTTGTGGTAGTTCTTTAGGCAACATATCGTAACGACTATCCACCCATGTGACTTGCACGGGTAATTGCGCTAACAAAGGCACTAACGCTCGTCCAACATGACCAGCGCCAAAGACGACTACGGGCATTTTGGTGGCTTTGAAAACTTCAAACATCAGACTCACCTTACCACCACAGCACTGGCCCAAACTGGCACCAAGCGGGTAATCAATTATTTCTGTTTGATGCTCTTGTGTCATCATCAGACGGGCTTTGGCAATCGCTTTGTACTCGAGATGTCCACCGCCGATGGAGTCAAACTGTTGATCTTCAGTGACTAAAAGCTTACTGCCCACACCCCGGGGTGATGAGCCCTGCAAAGCAACAATACTTACCAGTACATAGGATTGATTGTGCTGTTCACACTGCCACTGAGCCTCAAGCCATGCCTTCATTACGCGCGCCCCACAATTGAAGCTTTGACCGCTTCTAATGCCCACAATACACGCTCTGGAGTCGCTGGCGTATTAAGTTGAGGATTTGTTTGCTCGTCACCCGCCGCCCAAATGGCATCCCGTAAAGCGGACCACACAGAAATACCATGCATTAAAGGCGGTTCGCCTACCGCCTTGGAGTGGTATATGGTGGCCTCATGGTTTTTACTATTTTTTAGTAAAGCCACATTAAACTGTTTAGGAGTATCACCGACAGCAGGTATTTTGTAACTCGCACCCCCATTCGTTTGCAGTCGACCATCTTGGCCCCACACTAATTCCTCAGTTGTCAGCCATCCCATGCCCTGAATAAAGCCCCCCTCTATTTGACCCACATCAATCGCTGGATTAATACTTTCACCCACATCATGCAAAATATCAACTCTAGCCACCGTGTAAGTGCCAGTGAAGGTGTCCACTTCTACCTCACTCACAGAAGCTCCACAGGAAAAATAAAAGAACGGATTGCCCTTGGCTTTTTGGCGGTCATAGTGGATTTTTGGGGTACGATAATAACCTGTGGCAGACATGGAAATGCGAGCCATGTAAGCCTCCTGTGTAAGTTCTGCAAAGGCAAGACTATGGCTTGGCCATGATACTAGGCCATCATTAAAGATAATCGCCTCAGCATCGGCTTGGTAAGTAGCCACTAAGTGATCTATTAAGCGCTGCTTAATCGTAAGGACCGCATTACGGGCGGCTTGACCATTCAAGTCAGTGCCACTTGATGCGGCTGTAGGTGATGTATTAGGCACCTTATCTGTGCGTGTTGAAGTCACCTCAATAGACTCCAGTGGCAGACCCAACTCAGCAGCAACAACCTGAGCAATTTTAGTATACAAACCCTGCCCCATTTCTGTGCCACCATGACTCACTTGGACTGTGCCGTCGGTATAAATATGCACCAGTGCTCCTGCTTGATTGAGGAACATTGCGGTAAAAGAAATACCAAATTTTACCGGTGTTAGAGCCAAGCCTTTAAGGTACCGCCCCCCATGTTTTAAAGCATTTTTATTGAAGCTGCGAATGGCTTGTCGCCGAGCCCAATACTCACTGGATTCCACCAGCTCATCAATAATGCGCTCTAGATCTACGCCCTTTACGATCTGATGGTAGGGCGTGAGGTTGCGTTCGTGTTGGCCGTATAAGTTAGTTTGTCTTATTAATAAAGGGTCTTTACCCAGAGTGCGGGCCACATCATCCATCATCTGTTCAGCTAACATCATACCTTGGGGGCCACCAAAGCCTCTAAAAGCAGTGTTTGAAACTGTATTTTGAAACCACCGATGGCCCGTAATTGTCGCTGCCGGAAGATAGTACGCATTATCTGTATGGAACATGGCACGATCAACTATAGCATCTGACAGATCTGCACTAGAACCACACAATCCGTTCAGTTCAGCACTCACCGCTGTAATTCGTCCGGCGTCATCAAAACCCACCTGAGCTTGGTTTATAAAGGGATGGCGCTTACCCGTCAGGGCCATGTCATCACTGCGTGCCAAGCGCAGTTTTACAGCCTTTTGGTTGCGCACAGCTAACAGTGCAGCCAGACATGCCCATTGTGCAGCTTGAGTTTCTTTGCCACCAAAACCACCGCCCATGCGTCTTGTGTCTACCACCACTTTGTGCATGGCTAAGGCCAATACTTCAGCCACCAGCTTTTGCACTTCACTGGGATGTTGACTAGAACTATGTACCAAAACGCCGCCGTTCTCTTGGGGTATAGCGAGGCAAACCTGGCCCTCAAGGTAATAGTGTTCTTGCCCACCAACTTGCTGATCAATAGTGAGACGATGCATCGATTTCTGCAGGGCCACCGCACTATCACCTTTAACTAAGTTGTGACTTGGACGCACTTTTTTATTATTGATTTGAGCTTGTTCTAAGCTTAACAGTGGTGGTGTTGAGTCAATGACTGCGTGCCCTAACAAAGCGGCTTTGCGGGCTGCATCACGACTAATAGCCGCCACCGCAAATAGAGGCTGTCCAAAGTAATTAATTTGTCCTTCTACCAGCAAAGGGTCACCACCAAATACAGGGCCAATGTCTATATGACCCGGTACATCTTTGGCAGTAATGACATCGACCACGCCTAATGCACTGGCGACGCTGCTCAAGTTTTGACTTTTTAGCAAGCCACAGGCCACATTCGCCATACCCACGTAGGCATGAAGGCAGCCTACTGGCGTAGGAATGTCATCAATGTACAGCGCCGCACCCGTGAGGTGTAATTTTGCACTTTCGTGGGGCGATGGTTTACCTATGGTCGTAGTGGTGGTGTTTAAATTTTGAGCAGCATGACCATTCGTAGGTCCAACAGACGCGGAGTTTTGCGGCGTTAATTTAGGTAATTTTCTCATGCTATGGCCGCCCGTAAAAATCCTGTAACAATATTGGAGGTCACCTGCTGACGATAAGCGGCACTAGCTCTCATGTCATCAATGGGTTGATAATCCTGTGCCAACCACACAGGTACTTGAGCAATAAGCTGGGGTGTGAGGGTTTGCCCTAATAATTGACTTTGCGACATATTGGCCATTTTAGGAGTCGCCGCCATACCACCGCAGGCAATATCAATCTGAACGATGGTATCGTGATCCAAGGTCAAACTCATGGCCACGCACGTGGCAGAGATATCATCTTCCGTGCGTTTACTCACTTTCTCTATCCATACTTGCTGGCCATTTGATGGCAGGGGTAAGATTACACTATGAATAAATTCGCCCGCTGCTAAGGCGGTTTGCTTGTAACCCAAATTAAACCCTTTTAAAGCTATGGTGCGCTGCTTTGAACCTTGCTGTAAAACTAGTTCAGCACCCATCACCAGTAGCAATGGGGGAATATCAGCAATCGGCGAACTGTTGGCGATATTACCCACCAAGGTAGCACGATTGCGCACTTGTCGTGAAGCAAAACTAGCTAACAGGTCACTCATCTGGGGTAACTTAGTTTGACAGAAAAACTCCACCTCACTCAGACTTACACCAGCGCCAATATGAAGTTTTTTATCCCGCTCGTCTATCCCTTGTAGTTCCTCTACGCCAGTAATGTCAATGAGGCACTTAAAAGACTGAAGACCCTGAGTAATGTCTAAGGCTAAGTCCGTCGAACCAGCCACTAACTTGGCGTTAGGTGAGGCCTCATAGGCCAAAGCCAAGGCAGCCAAGTTAAGTGGGGTCGTATAAGCTGGGTTAGGGATCTGTTGACCTGCAAGGGCCATATTTTTTAACTGCACATGGCATCGGTCTAAGCCACCTAACTGGTTAAACAAAGGATCGGTGGCTCTATCCATAGGCGCTAAATGATCAGCCGCCAAAAGGATAGGATGATAACCGGTGCACCGGCATAAGTTTCCAGACAGGGCCAGTTCTACCCCATGGCGATGGTTAGTAAAATCTTCAGGCGTAGCCAACGAGTTGGCTGGGGTATTGAGCCACCAGACGATAAGGGACATGACAAACCCAGGGCTACAAAAGCCACACTGGCTCGAGTGAAAATCTACCATCGCTTGCTGCACAGGATGGAGTTCAGGGCCTTGTAATGCGTCTAAAGTAATAATATGGCATGCATGGAGGCTGCCTAATAAAGCAATACAGGCGTTCACACTGCGATAAGCAATCTGACCTTGAATAAGTTGGCCCACGATCACGGTGCAAGCCCCACAATCTCCCACGGCACAACCTTCTTTAGTTGCTGTTAAGTATTGTGTTTCTCTTAGCCAATTTAATAAGGTGGTGTCTGCTGCTGGATCCACTATCTCAATGTTAGTTTGATTTAATAACAGGCGCATATTGGTTACTCTTGTCAATTAGAGTGACATCTTCTCAATACCTGTCTTTTTAGTCAACTTTTCATTTATGTTACAGTGGCCATTATGATATTGTTAATGCACTCCCGTTTTCGTACTTAATGGCACAACACATGACTAAGAGCATAATTAGAGGCCCATACAAACCTGGACGCATCAGAGAACAAAGCCGCGACTTAATTTTGCAAGCCGCCCAAGCAGAGTTTGCCTGTCATGGTTTTCGTGGTGCCACCATGCAACATATTGCTGAATCTGCTCAGGTTCCCAAAGCCAATATTCATTATTACTTTACGAGTAAACTTGGCCTCTATGGAGCGGTGCTTGAAAACACCCTTAACCTCTGGGATAACGTATTTAATGAGCTATCTAGCCATGACGAACCCGCTTATGTATTAAGTCGTTATATTGATGCAAAAATCGACTTTTCTCGGACCCACCCCACAGCATCACGTTTGTTTGCAAAGGAGATGATTAGTGGAGCACCTCATTTGAGTGCTTACTTGCAGCAAGATTACCGCCAGTGGTTTAAACAGCGCATGAGTGTCTTTGAAAGCTGGGTAGCGCAGGGAAAAATGGATAACATCGACCCTGCCCATGTCATATTTATGATTTGGGCTAGCACCCAATACTACGCTGATTTTGAGCCACAGATTATTATTGCCAACGATACTGAGCAGTTAACAGAGCAAGCCTTTTTAGACGCAGCTAGCTCTATTAAACACATCATACTCAAAGGCTGTGGTATCCATTAAATAGCCTGTGGCTCAGGCTAAATCAGTTACCTTAACTGCCTTCGCCCTCTTCCAAGAACTGCTGATCAATGTCCACTTGTGGCTTCTCATGTAGCACTCGTTCAAACGATTGCAAACGCTTGTAAACAGAAAGTAACTCAACAATCGTTGGCCAGGAATTAATTAAATACTGAAACGAATTACTCACCTGCCCAAAAGCAGTCAATATTTGCTGTAAAATACCAAAAGTTATGGTTCCAGCTACGATGGTTGGAATGAGGATAATATAGGCAAACAGGTTATCTGCCTGCAAGAAAAAACTCCGTGCCACATTGAAGTACATATAGTGGAAATACAAACGGAAGTAGTTCTTACGAACGTTACCAAACAATTGCGTTAAGGTTAGCGGCTGAGCTCGGTCTTCATGATCTTCTCCGTAAACCAACTCTTTCCGATAAGCAGCTTCCACCCTCTGATTACGAAACTCTAAACCAGGCAGTTTTATGCCTACAAATGCCATCAGCATGGTACCGAATATAGACCAAAAAATTGCAGCATAAAATAAAGGAGAGGCAATTGAACCGATAATAGGTAACTCTGTCACATATTGAGACAGGGACCAAAGTACAGGTAAAAATGCCACTAAGGTCATAAAGGCATCAACCAACGACACCCCTAAACCTTCCATTATGCTCGCAAACCGCATGGTGTCCTCTTGTACCCGTTGCGCTGCGCCCTCTACCTGCCTGAGTTGAGTCCATCTAGAGGCATAAAACTCGTTCATGGCCATGCGCCAGCGAAAAATGTAGTGGCTTACAAAGAAACGCGTCATAACAAATACGATGACTGCTAAAAATGCTATTTCACCAAAGATAATGATCAAATCGTATAGCTCTTTGGCTGTAATACTACCTGGCTCTGCAAGTGCCTCCTGAATGTTATCAAAAAACGGCCGGCGCCAGGTGTTGATTGCTACTGACACCTGCACCGAAAAGTAAGTACTAAACAAGATCAAGGCAGAGCCGTAAATAGACCATAACTGCCACTCATGAGGTGAAAGCCGCATCCAAACTAGACCAAACATCATTAATGTCGTGAAAAAGTAGAGGTAAAACCAAATGAAATCAGGACTAATAAAATGACCCAAACCTAATACAGGTTCCGCATCTTCAGCTGGAAGTTCAAAACCTAAAGCGGTTCCTAATAGATCTCCCCAGCCATACCAAACTGCAATACATAAACTAGCCCAACCTATTAGTGAGATAAAAAACCATCGAGGATTAGGAAAAAAACATTGAAACATAAAAGCCGCCCGTAAAACGTTTTAAAGTGAATACAAGTAATTAGCTAAGATTAGACAATTGTGCCGACAATAGCTAGCCATACAAGGGCTTGACAAAAGATTAGCTCGATGGGAATATATCAATTAATCTTATGGTATACCATCAGACAAAATAAGTTGGTGATCCATTTGTTTGATAATTGAGTCTGTTGATAATAAGGAGTTGTGTCGATGAAATTTTCTTTATTTGTTCACATGGAGCGCTCTGATCCTAAAAAACCCCATAAAGAGTTGTTTGACGAATTAGTAGAACTTACTCTCATGGTTGAAAAGGCCGGTTTTGAGACCGTATGGATTGGTGAACATCACATGATGGAATTCACGATCTGCCCTAACCCACTCAATTTTATGGCCTACCTTGCGCCCATTACCAAGACCATTCGTTTGGGATTAGGCACAATTGTTGCTCCTTTTTGGAATCCTGTGCGCCTGGCTAGTGAAGCTGCTTTAGTCGATATGATGAGCGATGGCCGTCTCGATTTTGGTATTGCTCGAGGTGCCTACCAGTCTGAATTTGATCGGATGACAGACCAAATGACTGCCAAAGAAGGCGGCGGGCCTCTACGTGAGATGATCCCTGCCTTACAAAAACTTTGGACTGGCGACTACGCACATGACGGTGAGCACTATTCTTTTCCAACCTCAACAGCGGTTCCTCGTGCGACCCAAAAGCCGTTTCCGCCGATGTGGGTGGCTGCCCGCGAACAAGAGTCTCATGACTATGCGGTTGAAAATGATTGTAACGTCATGGTTACGCCGCTTATTGCGGGCGATGCCAGCATCGAAATGGCCTGCCAACGCTTTAAACAGGCCTGCACAAATCACCCAGACAAACCCACACCACAATTACTCGCTTTACGTCACACATGGGTGCATGAAGAAACTGAAGATTGGCAAAGAGGTGCTCAAGCCCTGCGCGATTGGTATGCCTATTTTTACGCATGGTTTAAAAATGAACAAACCCCGAAAGAAGGTTTTATTCAGCCTTTAACTGACGCACAAATGGACGAACTACCAGGCTTTGGTTTAGACGAACTACACGATAACCTGCTCATTGGCACTCCCGCACAAGTGACAAAACGCATTAAGCACTATGAATCATTGGGTGTGACTCAATTTAGTTTTTGGAGCGATAACGGTTTACCCCATGCAGAAAAGAAAAAATCCCTCCAGTTATTTATAGACAAAGTCATGCCCAACTTCAACTAACCGCTGCAGCAGGCTTTAATTAGGAATTACATTATGCATTTTGAAGTACGAAAAGTTGTCACCACCATAGAAGAACTTCGCATTGAAGGTGGTAAACCAGCAGCCGTGCCTATTACTATGGTGGGAGTGGCCTATGTCATTAAAAACCCTTGGGCAGGCCAAGGGTTTGTTGAAAATCTGCGCCCTGAGATTACCGCAGGTTGTTCTGAATTAGGTGAGCAAATGGTCGCTAAGGTGCTCACTCACTTTCCAAGTGGAGACGCCATTGAGGCCTATGGTAAAGCCGCTGTCATCGGCTTAGATGGTGAAATTGAGCACGCTTCTGGTATTATCCATACCCTTCGTTTCGGTAACCATTACCGAGACGCGGTTAATGCAAAAAGTTTTTTAAGTTTCACCAATAAACGAGGCCCTGCTGGAACATCTATTCAAATACCCATGATGCACAAGGATGATGCTGGTTTTCGATCCCACTATATTACGTTAGAAATGCACATTGAAGATGCCCCTGCCGCTGATGAAATCATTGTTGTGCTGGGTGGTTCAGACGGAGGCCGCGCACACCCTCGCATCGGTAACCGTTATTTGGATATGGAAGAAATTGCAGCCGAAGAAGCTTCAAATAAAGTCCAAAATTAATGACTTTATTTTGCCCTAACGGAACCCACTACCAAGTTTTTAGTCCCCTAAGAACTGACCAAAAACACCCATCTGAAAACCCGTATGACACCTTAGTCTTTATTCATGGTGTCGGTTTAGATTTAACTATATGGCGAAACCAAGTAGCAAACTTGCAAGCTAAATACCAAATTATCACCTATGACCTATTAGGTCATGGACTAAGTCCCAAGGCACCATCTGATTTGGAGCTAAGGGGCTTAACCCATCAGCTTAACGCCTTACTAGAGTACTTGAAACTTAAAAAGGTACATTTAATAGGGTTTTCGTTAGGGGGCTTGGTGGCTCGCATTTTTGCCATCCAATTTCATCACAAACTGCAAAGTTTAACGCTTATGAATTCAGTATTTAATCGCAGTGATGCGTTGCGCGCAATCATTTTAAAGCGCGTCACTGAGGTCGAAAAGCATGGTCCTAGCGCCAATTTAGAACAGGCTCTAACCCGCTGGTTTAGCAACCTATATACTCAAACACATAGTGACTACATAGACCAATTAAGGGCCCAAGTTTTAGCTAATAATAAAACAAGTTATAGCCGCTGTTATCGTTTGTTTGGTGAAGGTGACAATGCCATGCATGAGCAGTTAAGCCTTATTACTTGCCCTACATTGGTCACTACTGGGGAGTTAGACCCAGGTTCTACCCCTGCTATGAGTTATGCATTAGCGGAAAAAATAAGTTCAGCAACAGCTATTATTTTACCTGATGCTAGACACATGATGCCAGTTGAACACGCCTGCGAAGTTAGCGCATTATTGCATAAATTTGTGGCGGCTAACTCACGTTAGTTGTTTAAATACGTCAGTGACACAAGTAATTGCCGTCAATACGGTTATCATAAAAAGGAGCTCTCATGGCCCTCAGCGAATATAAGATGTTTATCAACGGCCTATGGGTTGATGCCCAAAATGGTGCCCGTTTTGACAGCCTAAACCCTGCCAATGGTGAACCTTGGGCGAGTTTCCCCCACGCTCAAGAAGCTGATGTAAATGCCGCAGTTGATGCCGCTCAAAAGGCTTTTGAAAATCCTGCATGGCGTAATTTACATGCCACAGCACGGGGTAAATTGTTACGCAAACTGGGTGATTTAATTGCCACCAAGCAAACACAATTGGCCCAACTGGAGACCAACGACAACGGTAAACTCATTCGTGAAACCAAGGGTCAAATCGGTTACATGCCCGAATTCTTTTATTACTATGCAGGCCAAGCTGATAAACTTGAAGGCCAAACTTTACCCCTAGATAAAACTGATATGTTTGCCTATACCACCCATGAGCCATTGGGAGTGGTGGCGGCTATTATTCCTTGGAATTCGCCCATGTACTTAACGGCAGTTAAGCTTGCTCCAGCACTAGCTGCAGGCAATACTGTGGTCCTCAAACCATCAGAGCATGCCTCAGCAACGATTCTGGAACTGATGCATTTAGTCCAAGAAGCGGGTTTTCCAGACGGTGTAGTGAATGTAGTGACTGGTTTAGGAGTGGACACAGGTTCTGCCCTAACTAAGCATCCTTTGGTGCGTCGTATCGCCTTTACAGGTGGGGGTGAAGGGGCTAAATCTGTAATTAAAAACAGTGCTGAGAACCTCGCTCAAGTGAGCCTAGAACTCGGGGGCAAATCTCCTAATATTATATTTGAAGACGCCGATATTGGAAGTGCTGTCAACGGTGTAATTGCGGGTATTTTTGCTGCCAGTGGCCAAAGCTGTGTTGCCGGTAGCCGTTTGCTGGTGCAGGACACTGTCTATGACGAATTCTTAACCGCGCTCAAAACTCGCGCAGCAAGTATTATTATTGGTGACCCTTTAGATCCCACTTCTGAAATGGGCCCTATGGCCACACAAACACAACTGACTTTGGTCGAACGCATGGTGGCAACAGCAATAGCCCAGGGTGCTGAACTCATTCATGGTGGCAAACGAGCCGCTGTAGCTGGAGATGGCTGGTACTTTGAACCTACAATTTTAGCGGTTGATGATAATCAATGTAGTATTATGCAAGAGGAAGTCTTTGGCCCCGTGGCCAGCATTATGCGTTTTAAAGACGAAGCAGAAGCCCTAGCCTTAGCAAACGATACTGAATTTGGTTTAGCCGCCGGCATTTGGACTCGGGATAATGCGCGTGTGCATCGCATGAGTAAAGCGGTGCAAGCTGGCATTATTTGGGTTAATACTTACCGGGCGGTTTCACCTATGGGGGCGATTGGTGGCTATAAAGCCAGTGGCTATGGCCGTGAAAGTGGTATCGATGGCGTCAAAGACTACACTCAGCTAAAAACAGTATGGATTAATACCTCTAGTGAACCCATGGCTGATCCCTTTGTGATGCGCTAAACCACCACTCTTAGCAGTTTACTAATCAAAGCAATGGCTGACATCGTCAGTTTAAATTCGGCCGTTGAAAGGACAAAATCATGCAGGGTTTTGATATAGAATACAAAACCTAAAACCCAACAACTGTTACTCTAACCCTCATAGGAACTCAATCATGCAACTAGCCAATTCCTCACTCTTTCGCCAGCAAGCTTATATTAATGGCATCTGGTTAGCGGCTGATACCAATGCCACTATCGAAGTGACTAACCCTGCCAATGGAGAAGTCATCGGCTCCATTCCTGATATGACGGGTGTGGAAACTGCTTGGGCCATTGAAGCGGCACGCGTCGCTATGATTAGTTGGCGCAAACAAACGGCCAAACAACGTGCGGTCATTCTGCGCCGCTGGTTTGACCTGATTATGGCCAATCAAGATGACCTCGGTAGAATCATGACCTTAGAGCAAGGTAAACCCTTAAACGAAGCCAAAGGTGAAATAGCATACGCTGCCAGTTTTATTGAATGGTTTGCCGAAGAAGGTAAACGCACCTATGGCGATATTATTCCTACCCATAAAGCGGATGCTCGCATTGTTGTTACTAAGGAACCAATTGGTGTGGTGGCAGCCATCACACCTTGGAACTTTCCATCAGCCATGATTACCCGCAAGTGCGGACCTGCTCTTGCTGCTGGTTGTGGCTTTGTAGTTCGCCCAGCAGAACAGACCCCTTTTTCTGCCTTAGCCCTAGCCGTATTAGCAGAAGAAGCAGGCATTCCTGCGGGCGTATTTAATGTCATTACCGGGCAAGCTCGTCCCATTGGTGCCGAACTCACCAGCAACCCCACGGTGCGCAAACTGACATTTACTGGATCCACTCCAGTGGGTAAGCTTTTGATGCAACAGTGCGCACCCACCCTAAAGAAAGTATCTTTAGAACTCGGTGGTAATGCACCGTTTATCGTTTTCGACGATGCTGATATTGATGCAGCTGTGGCTGGAGCCATGGCTGGCAAATACCGCAACGCCGGCCAAACCTGCGTGTGTGTTAACCGCTTTATGGTGCAAGAAGGTGTGTACGATGCCTTTATTGCCAAGTTCGCCGAGCAAGTCGCCCTGCTCCGAGTGGGTAACGGTATGGATGACGGAGTCACTCAAGGTCCTATGATCAATCAGGCGGCTATTGATAAAGTTAAAGGCCATATTGCAGATGCACTTAGTAAGGGTGGAGAACTGATATGTGGTGGTGAAAGTCACCCCTTAGGTGGTACCTTTTTTACACCTACTATTATCGGTAATGCTTCTACTGACATGAAAATAGCAACAGAAGAAACGTTTGGGCCTTTAGCGCCTATTTTTAAATTTAAAGAAGAAGAGCAAGCCATTGCTATGGCTAACGACACCGAGTTTGGCTTAGCCGCTTACTTTTACACTCGTGACATAGGCCGAGTATGGCGTGTTGGTGAGGCCCTAGAGTATGGCATTGTCGGTATTAACGAAGGCATTATTTCTACCGAAGTGGCACCATTTGGTGGCGTAAAGCAATCCGGTATTGGCCGAGAAGGTTCACACTATGGCATTGAAGACTTTTTAGAAATCAAATACATGTTGATGGGTGGTTTGTAACCACACCCAGTCAATAAATGAGGACACTTTAATGTCAGAACAAAAACCAAGATCAGACAAGTTTGAAGCGGGTCTAAAAACCCGCAAAGCTGTTTTAGGTGATGCTTACGTAGATGCTTCCATTGCCGCAGCAGACGATTTCACGTGGCCCCTACAGGAACTTGTGACCGAGTATTGTTGGGACAGTGTTTGGAACCGTGATGGGCTGCCCCGAAAAACCCGAAGTTTGATTAATTTAGGTATGCTAACAGCACTCAATCGACCCCATGAACTCAAGCTTCACATCAGAGGGGCGCTTAATAATGGCTGCACCCAAAATGAAATACGTGAGGTGCTTTTGCAAAGTGCTATTTATTGTGGTGTGCCGGCCTCTATTGACGCGTTTCGTTGCGCTCGAGAAGTATTGGCAGACATCGCCTCAGAGTCAGACAAATGATTGCTGAGCTTGCAGATCTTAAGGTCACTCGTAATATCATTACCTTGCGCCAAATCGTATTAGATAAGCTGCGGGATGCCATCATCAGTAGTCAGCTTAAGCCTGGTCAACGCTTGGTGGAAAGAGAACTATGTCAGGCATTAGATGTGAGTCGGACCTCTGTGCGAGAGGCTTTACGTCACTTAGAATCAGAAGGCTTGGTGCAATACGTGGGTCAACGTGGCCCCAGTGTTAGCGTATTAAGTCAGCAAGATATTAAAAATATTTATGAATTACGTGCTGCTCTGGAAGGTTTGGCAGGCGAGCTATTTTGTGAACGTGCTAGTGACCATCAAATTAATTTACTGCAAGCCACCACAGACGCATTAAAAGAAGCCTTTGACCTTGCCGGCATGGATAAAATTTTGGCATGCACCAAAGACTTTTATAAGCTATTACTTGAAGGCAGTTGTAATAGCGAACTTGATGCTAGCCTTAATCGTCTTTTAGCCCGCATTATGGTCTTGCGAGCGGGAACCATCGCCCAACCCGGAAGGTGGAAAGATAGTCTCAAAGAAATGCAGACCATTATGCACGCGATTACCAAGCGTGATGGTGAAGCGGCTAGAAAAGCCTGTGTAGCTCACGTTCACGCTGCCAGCACCATTGCCCTAAAGCAAATAAAAAACACAAGCTGATTTATCTTAGCCCATATACCCTGTGCAGCTGTCAGTAATTATTGATCAAACGTAGTCACTCAAGAGCATAAAGGAACTCCAATAGTTTAGTTTTTCAAAGAAGAATTGCCTAATCATTTGATCATCTTAAAGTGAGTTAGCTAACCCATGGATATTTGATGGTCTGCAAGTTAAACAAACTGAACAATACTGGTATGGGGGTCTCGACTTTGTTTAGTTTGGTTTAACTGGTCTAAATATTCAGCCCAGTGTTGAGCTTGATTGACACTTAAGTCGTGTAGGTAAGTCCAAGTGTATAAGCCAGAATCATGCCCATCATCAAATTCCAGTTTAACTGCATAGTAGCCCACGCCCTCGATACCCACTAGCTTCACTTTGCTCTTGCCAACCTGCAGTATGGCTTGGTCTGGGCTATGACCCCGCACCTCTGCGCTTGGTGATGAAACTCGAAGGTATTCTGCGCTTAAGGTGTAGCTCACTTCACCTGTATCTTCTGGAAAGCTAAGTTCTAAAGTGTTGCTGCTTTTATGAAGTTTAATCTTAGTCGGGTTCACGGAATATATCTCAGTTAACGTTTACGGCGAATTAAGTCGCGAATTATAAAGCGGTTTGGGTCTAAACCCCAAGCCACACATTGTGCCACAGGAAGACTCTGATTGGCCATTTGGCTAGCCAAAATCTCAGCACTCAAAGGGGCACTAATCAAACCCTTGGAGCCATGGCCAGCATTAATATACAGACCCGCTAAAAAAGGCATATTGTCGGCAAACTTATAATTGGCATCTTGGCGCAACTTTGCAAAACGATCTAGTATTTTAGACTCATCAGCTAATTGACCAACCATGGGCAAATAATCTGGAGTCACTGCTCTAAAACCAACTCTACCACCCATCACAGAGTCGAGTCCAAGTTCTTTATGATGCGGCAAGACTTCCGTCAAACGAGCCAAGTTATCCAGATCATCTTGCCCCGATAAGTGGTCATCATCAGTGTGTAAATTATAACTGGCACCCACAGCAAACACACCTTGCTGAGCCGGCGTCACATAACCCTCGCCACATACCACCAGAGCAGGACTGGCTTCAGCTGCTACATAACTGACTTGGCCACGGATCGATTTAAGTGGAAGGGGTTGGTCTGGTAATAGCTGATTAGCCCCATTAGCATTGGCAATAACAATGGCATCAAATGTATGATCGCCTGCATGCTTGCCACTGAGTCGGAGTTGCCAGCCATGATGTGCAGTTTGTGGTTTTATTTGCACCATAAAGCCCACCTTTGTATTGAGCCATAAACGGGCGTTACTTTGGCTGTACAAAGCCTCACACCAGTGTGTAGGTGACACCCACCCACTACTGGGAAAATACAAACCACCCGCACTGAGAGGCTGTTTAGCCAGTTTTTCTGCTTGTGCCTGATTTAACCATTGTAGCCAAGAAGATGGATACTCACGTGCCATCACCCCTCGCATCTGCGCCTCTTGTTTTGCGCTAGTCGCTAACTGTAACAAGCCACAGGCTTGCCAATGCTCGGCATTTAAGCTGCGTTTTAACAACGCCATAGTGTGCTGTAAACCCTGTTGATGAAACTGACCAGCAATAGTGGCATTATCTGGTAACTTGGCATAAAGCATACCTTGTCGATTACCTGAAGCCGCACTAGCAAGGGCAGGACCCTGTTCTATAAGTGTGACATCAAACCCCCGACGAGATAGGCTATACGCCGAAGCGACACCGCTGATACCAGCACCAATAATAGCCACTTTGCCTGCAGCAGTAGCACCCATAGATGACCTCTGCCATGGAGGTGTATATGCCTTATGCGGTTTTGACTCTGGGCCACCAAGAAACACATCAAACTGACTTTTAATTTGTTCAAGGGCCAAGGTAGACTCAGCTTGTACTATGGTTAATCTAACCTGACCAAAATCAAGTTGATGAAAACCCTTAATTGCTGGAGGGTATTGAACTTGGAGTTGCAGGCTTAACGTTTCTAATTGGGGCCAGTTTTGATGTAACTGCTGAAGGTCAGTGAGGCATAGAGGCTGTTCACACAAAGCCACATAGTTGAGACCCTGAAGTTGTTGATTGTCTTCCTTGGCTTGCAGCCAAAGCGTCCAAGTAAGTAGAAAGTCTAAGCCAGCACCAAAATTATGATCGAACACTTGCACCACAGAATGCACTGGGTTGCCGTCATTATTTTTTGGCGCTGAAGTTGAGGCTGAGGCTGAAATTGAGCCTGAAATTGAGCCTGAAATTGAGCTTAGAGGTGCAGTTGTTCGAGTACTGTTATTAGCGAATAAATCACTGTCAACCAAGACCCGCTTAAGTTGCTGCTGTCGTTGCTCTACTTGCAAGGGTGTTTTTTGAAGTTGATCTTTAAGTCCAGCCGCAACTTTGGCGGTTACAGCCAGACTCTGAGGGTCAGCAAATGCTTTTTCAACCGAACTACTTTTCATACCCCGTGATTATTTGACTAGGTGGTAAGCTTTGTAAACTGAAACGGGTTCGATGGGCCAATCTCGAAACATGCCCTTAGTGGTCGTAGGAACTTTTGCAATCAGATCAACAATGTCCATGCCTTTAATGACCTTACCAAATACTGCATAACCCGCACTTGAGGTGCTTTTATCTAAAAATGGGTTATCTTGATGATTAATAAAAAATTGAGCCGTAGCACTATCAGGATCACTTGTCCGAGCCATGGCAATGGTCCCTCGCAAATTAGATAAGCCATTGTCAGCTTCATTAACAATGGCACTGACAGTGCCTGGTTTGAGCATACCGTTAGGACTAAAGCCCCCTCCTTGAACCATAAATCCAGGGATCACCCGGTGAAATATAGTGTCATTGTAATAGTCAGAATTTGCGTAGTATAAAAAATTTTCTACGCTTATCGGTGCTGCTTGGGCATCAAGTTCGATAATAATACTGCCATGAATGGTGGTTAATTCAACCTGAGGATTTTCTGCCCATGCAGTAAAACTAACAGTGAATGCCAATAGAGCGGTTAATAGTTGTTTCATGAGTTCACCTTGTAGGCTGAAAATGCGTTATTAAATGGTTTAACTGTCACTTGGGCGTATACACCTGCCGCAACATAAGGGTCTTCAGCGACCCATGTTTGTGCTGCAGCAAGGTCAGAGAACTCTGCCACTATCAAACTGCCTGTAAAACCTTCTTCAGACTCATGAGGGTGAGGACCAGCCAGCGTTAGACGACTCTGAGAATCTAATTGCTTGAGCCTCTCTACGTGCGCTGGACGGGCATCTATGCGCGCAGCAAGACTATTTTCTACATCTTGAGCAAAAATGGCAAACAACATATTTAATCCTCTACTTCATTGTCTTTAGGCATAAAACGAGACATATAAATACCTTGAGCTAAAATAAATACAAAGGTCAGACCCAACATACCAAAAAGTTTGAAATCTACCCAAGTGGCTTCACTGTAATTAAAAGCCACATATAAGTTTAGGCTACCCATGACGGCAAAAAACACAAACCAAGCAAAATTAAGCTGCCGCCAAATGCGGCTGGGTAACTGTATCCCCTTCTCCATCAAACGCTGCACGACTGGCTTTTTGCCAATAAATTGGCTGCCTAAAAATGCCAATCCAAATAACCAATTAACAATGGTCGGTTTCCACTTAATAAACTGCCCATCTTGCAAAGCTACCGTAAGACCACCTAAAACCACGACCATTATCAGGGTCACCAGCTGCATTTTTTCTATCTTCTTGGTGGTTAACCAGGTGTAGCCCATTTGTAACATGGTTGCAGGGATTAATATCGCCGTAGCAAGAATCAAATCATTAGTCATTTTATAAACCACAAAAAAGATAACGATCGGTAAAAAATCGACAAGTAATTTCATGTATAGCAGTTCCTTTTGCGCTCAGGCTATATAACAGTTAAAACCAAAGGCATACAATATTAGGCTAATTAAGCCCAATTATTGTACCATGCAGTAATATGGACTTCTCACTTTCTATGCCTTATGACTATACATAAATTTAGCTGTATTGATGCCCACACCTGCGGCAATCCTGTTCGCTTAGTCGCCAAAGGTGGCCCCCAACTCCAGGGTGACAGCATGAGTGCCAAGCGGCAAGATTTCTTAGCCAACCATGACTGGGTGCGTACAGCATTAATGTTTGAACCCCGCGGCCATGCAATGATGTCGGGATCGATACTTTACCCGCCTAATGATCCGCAGCACGATGGCGCTATTTTATTCATTGAAACCAGCGGCTGTCTGCCCATGTGTGGACATGGCACCATAGGCACAGTGACCACAGCATTGCAGGAAGGCTTGTGGACGCCGAAAATTGTGGGGCAACTCACCTTAGAGGTGCCAGCAGGAGTCATTCGCATTGAGTACCAGCAAAATAAAAATGGCCGCATTGATGCCGTTCGTATCTTTAATGTGGCGAGCTATTTGGCTCATCAAGGTCTGGTCATAGACTGCCCAGAATTGGGCCAACTCGTCATTGATGTAGCCTATGGGGGCAATTATTACGCCATTATTGAACCCCAAGCCAACTTTGCAGGACTGGAACAGTTTTCTGCCGCTCAGGTGTTGCGCTACAGCCCCTTAGTGAGAGAGGCCATCAATAAAGTCGCCACTTGCGTGCACCCAGAAGATGCAAGTGTGAATGGCATTAGTCATGTCATGTGGACTGGAAAACCTAGCCAACAAGATTCCAGTGCCGCCAACGCAGTGTTCTATGGCAGCGGTGCTATCGATCGATCCCCATGTGGCACTGGCACCAGCGCACGCATGGCACAACTGCATGCCAAAGGTTTACTCAAAGAAGGTGAAGAATTTATTCACGAAAGCATTATTGGTAGCCAATTTGTGGGGCGAGTTGAATCGACCATTCAAATTGGCCCCCACCATGGCATTATGCCCAGCGTTCAGGGTTGGGCTCAAGTGACAGGGTACAACACGATTATTGTTGATCCACGGGACCCATACGCCCACGGATTTGAAGTTAATTAGGCAAACCTCCTATGGATTTAACCACCTTAAAAAAGCAATATCCGGTGAGTATAGAGATTAAGGTTAAATGGGGCGAAATGGATGCCTTTCAACATCTTAATAACACCGTTTACATCCGCTACATTGAAGATAGCCGCATTGATTTATTTGAAAAACTAGGTTTGAGCAGTCATTTAAATAGTCAAAATATAGTGCCAATATTGGCCTCTGTGCAATGCGATTATCTGGCCCCTGTGACTTATCCAGACACATTAATCGTGTTTAGCACCGCCATACAGACTGGCCCTAAAAAGGTCGAGCTAGAACACCAACTATGGAGTACGAAACAAAACCGTTTGGTCGCTAAGGGCAAAGGAGTGGGCGTGTATTATGACTACAAAGCACTGAAAAGCTGTGCCATTCCAAGCGACATCGCCACTAAATTAGCGACCTTAAAGGATACCTAGTGGCATGGCTTTATCACTGCATAATCACAACATTGTTAGGGTTAATAACCACGGCCATATTATCAACTGCACAGTCATTAAAATGTGCAAAGATTACGCCTTAATAAAGCTGGAGGGTAAAACCTTTAAAGTGCCCTACGGCATAATGGATGAGGTGGTTGGGCATGAACTACTAATGCCTGAGTAGGCCCTCTATGGACGCTAACATGGCAAAATTTAGACCTGCGCTATCATGCCACGGTAGCATTTTTACCAAGCTTAGTAAGCCCTCGTTGCTCCCTTAAGTAGGTGTAGAATCCAGTCACTATAATAATTCCACATCCAATGAGTGTTAAAACATCAGGCTGTTCCTTAAAAATAAACACGCCAATCATAAGGGAAAATAATAACCGTGAATACCGAAAGGGCGCCACAATTGAAGCCGCACCCAAACGCATCGCCAACACAATGGCATAGTAACCCGAAACACTAAACACAATGGTAAAACCAAAATAAATCCATTGCTCCAAAGTAATGGGGGTCATTACTTGCGGGCTCACCAGCAACAAAACTAGGCCGGCCACCACCACCGATGAAAAAGCTTGAAAAGAAATAATTGAAGATCCTACGCTAACAGGAATAACTCGGGTTACCAAGTCTCTAACAGCGATCCCAAAAACAGCAACTAACACCAACAACACAGACGGGTTGAAGGCCTCAAAGCCTGGCTTTATAATTAGCAACACCCCCACAAAACCAATAAAAATAGCCGCCCATCCACGCCAGCCAACACGTTCGCCTAGACACAAGGCCGCTCCCATAGTCACGGTTAATGGCAAAATTTGAAACACCGCAGCCACGGTGGACAGGGGCACTAAAGACAACGACGTCACAAAGGCCACACCAGCAAAAGCTTCAGCCAACATTCTAGTGAAAGTCAGACGTGTCCATAGCCCAGAGGCCCATATAGTGCGGCCATTTTTAAGCGCTAGTATGGCGAAAAAAATCGCGCTGGCTAGGCCAATAACAATTAAGATTTGAGCAATAGAGTGAGTGCTTGAAAGGTGTTTAATAAACGCATCTTCTATACTAAACGCAGCCATTGATACCAGCGTAAACACAATGGCTTTACGGTTATTTGCGCGGCTATTCAAAGTGGGTGACTCCAATAATTAATAAACTTCTAAACTCAACCATTGGCCTTGTGACTTTGCCCTTAAGCAACTGAGCCAGCTATTAAGGATGACCAAAGCAATCAGTTTAGGCCACCCCATGGCCTTTGAAAGGCGCACCAAATTTGAAACCTGTGCAGCACTAGTAGATTCATTTAACACTGAGGCGCATAAGTTTAGCCGCTTAAACTAGGCTGATGTGAGGGTCGTTTATTGCTTTAACCGGTAACCCGTTTTAAATATCCAAGCAATTAATGCTAAGCAGATGCCCATAAATAACATGATCATAGCTAAGCTTACCCCTACTCTCACATCGGAAATCTCATAAAAACTCCAACGAAAACCACTGATTAGATACACCACAGGGTTGAACATGGTGACTTTTTGCCACGCACTTGGCAACATATCTATGGAGTAAAATGCGCCACCTAGAAAAACCATAGGCGTAATGACAAGAAGAGGAATTAATTGTAGTTTTTCAAAGCCATCAGCCCATATGCCTATAAGAAAACCAAACAGGCTAAAGGTAATGGTCGTGAGAACTAAAAATCCTAACATCCAGAATGGATGGGCAATTTCAATGGGTACAAAAAATCCTGCTGTGGCTAGGGTAATTAAACCAATCAACAAAGATTTAGTCGCAGCTGCGCCAACGTAGCCTGCAGTCGCCTCCCAAAATGACATAGGAGAAGACAATACTTCATAAATAGTGCCCGAAAAACGCGGAAAATAGATACCAAAAGACGCATTTGAAAGACTTTGGGTCATGACAGACAACATGATCAGACCAGGCACAATAAAGGCGCCGTAGCTAATGCCATCAACAGATTCTATGCGTGAACCGATCGCCCCACCAAACACCACAAAATAAAGCACTGTTGATAATACGGGTGACACAATGCTTTGGGTAATTGTGCGTTTTGTACGGGACATTTCAAAGGTATAGATAGCCCACATGCCTCTTAAATTCATACTGCGTCCTCCACTAGATCAACGAATATTTCTTCTAGACTACTTTGTTGCGTATGAATGTCTTTTACGCCTAAGCCAGCAATAGAAACTGATTGTAATAAGCCAGCAATATCCACCTCTGGTGCGTCCTTATCATAATGATAAATAATACTAAGGTGATCTTCAGACAGTAAAAACCCTTGTTCTGACAGCACTGCAGGAATGCTATCAAGGCTTTCCATCAGTTCAACTTTGAGTTGTTTTTGACCCATGCGCGCCATGAGGGATTGTTTGTCTTCTACTAATAATAATTTACCACCACTGATGACCCCAATGCGGTCAGCAATGGCTTCTGCTTCTTCAATGTAATGAGTGGTCAAAACAATGGTCACGCCTTGGTTACGCAGTTTATCCACCATGCGCCACATGTCTTGACGCAAGCCCACATCTACGCCTGCTGTAGGCTCATCTAAGAACAACACCTGAGGTTCATGCACCAGGGCCTTAGCAATTAATAAGCGGCGTTTCATGCCCCCAGATAAGGTCATAATACGGGCATCTTTTTTATCCCATAAAGACAAATCTTTCAGCACTCTTTCTACAATTTGTGGATTTTTTGGTAAACCGAATAAACCCCGTGAAAAAGTGAGGTTATTCCAGGGTGTTTCGAACGCATCAGTTGTTAGTTCTTGAGGCACTAAGCCAATGAGGCTGCGTGTTTGCCGATAATTCTTAATAATGTCAAAACCACCTACCGTCACATTGCCCGAAGTGGGGTTAACAATGCCACAAATGGTTGATATGAGGGTCGTCTTACCCGCTCCATTAGGGCCCAGTAGCGCCAGAATTTCGCCTTTTTTAACATTTAGTGTGATGTTATCCAGGGCCACAAAGCCATTGGCATACTGCTTGCCTAGATTATTGATTTCTATCATTTTTTTTCAATATCCTGAAAGGATGCGATTGAGTAAATCTCGATGCCCTATAGTAACTTATTTTAGCCCATAAAAAACCGGCTATAAGCCGGTTTTTAAATAAGCTTAGATAGCTTGAGGGGTACTTACATCATACCGCCCATACCACCCATGCCACCCATGCCACCCATGTCTGGCATACCACCACCTGCGCCTGCATCATCTGCAGGGGCATCAGCAATCATACACTCAGTGGTTAGCATCATGCCCGCAACAGAAGCTGCAGCTTGGAGTGCGGTACGAGTTACTTTGGCAGGGTCAAGGATACCCATTTCAATCATATCGCCATAGTCACCAGTGCTCGCATTGTAGCCATAGTTACCAGAACCAGACTTAACCTTGTCAACTACAACTGAGGCTTCATCACCTGAGTTAGTCGCAATTTGACGCATGGGTGATTCCATTGCCTTGAGAGCAACTTTAATACCAACTGTTTGGTCTGGGTTAGCACCTTCTAAGTCTTGAATACCCTGTAGGGCACGAATTAGGGCAACACCGCCTCCTGGCACAACCCCTTCTTCAACAGCCGCACGGGTTGAGTGTAAAGCATCTTCAACGCGGGCTTTCTTCTCTTTCATTTCTACTTCAGTTGCAGCACCAACCTTAATCACAGCAACGCCACCAGCAAGCTTAGCCACTCGCTCTTGGAGCTTCTCACGATCGTAGTCTGAAGAAGTATCAGCAATTTGCGCACGAATCGCTGAAACACGACCTTCGATTGAAGCTGCTTCGCCTATACCGTCAATAATGATGGTGTTTTCTTTAGACATAGTCACGCGCTTAGCTTGACCTAACTGTTCTAAGGTTGCAGTTTCTAGAGACAAACCAATTTCTTCAGAAATCACAGTACCGCCAGTCAGGATAGCAATGTCTTCCAACATAGCCTTGCGACGATCACCGAAACCAGGGGCTTTAACTGCACAAACTTTCACAATGCCGCGCATGTTGTTGACTACCAAAGTTGCTAGGGCTTCGCCTTCAACGTCTTCAGCAACGATTAACAATGGACGACCGGCCTTCGCTACCGCTTCTAAAATTGGCAGTAAGTCACGGATGTTAGAAATCTTCTTGTCGACCAATAATAGGAAGGGAGTTTCTAATTCAGCCGTCATGTTGTCTTGATTATTAACAAAGTAAGGCGACAAATAACCACGGTCAAACTGCATGCCTTCAACCACGTCTAGCTCATCCTGCAAAGAAGTGCCTTCTTCGACAGTAATGACGCCTTCCTTGCCCACTTTTTCCATCGCTTCAGCGATAATCATGCCCACAGTACCGTCAGAGTTTGCAGAAATAGTGCCTACTTGAGCGATCGCATTCGTATCTGCGCAAGGTGTCGCCATGGCTTCAAGTTGCGCTACTACAGCGGCAGACGCTTTGTCGATGCCACGCTTAAGGTCCATCGGGTTCATGCCTGCAGCAACTGCTTTAAGGCCTTCGTTTAGAATAGCTTGAGCCAAAACAGTCGCTGTTGTGGTGCCGTCTCCCGCCACATCGTTGGCTTGGGAAGCAACTTCCTTCACCATTTGTGCGCCCATGTTCTCAAACTTATCGGCTAATTCAATTTCTTTTGCTACTGACACACCATCTTTGGTGATGGTCGGTGAGCCAAAGGCCTTATCTAAAACTACGTTACGACCTTTTGGTCCTAAAGTTACACGTACGGCATCGGCTAGAATATTTACGCCATTAACCATGCGGCTGCGAGCCGAATCACCAAATCTTACTTCTTTAGCTGCCATGTCAAAAATTCCTTCATCAAAAATAGGGTTAAATTAAGCTTCAAGTACGCCGTAAATTTCACTTTCACTAACGATGAGGACTTCATCACCGTTGATCTTAGCAGTGCTGTTACCAGCATAAGGGCCAAACAATACAGTATCGCCAACCTTAACGCTCATTGCTTGTTGTTCGCCATTGGTAGTAATACGACCTGGGCCTACTGCCAAAACTTCGCCTTGGTTTGGCTTTTCGGCCGCACTACCTGGTAGCACGATGCCACCAGCACTTGTTGCTTCTTCTTCCTGACGACGAATTACAACGCGATCGTGTAAAGGACGGATGCTCATTATGCTTGCACTCCTAAAGTGTATTTGTCTCCAGCAACGCTGGAATTGTTGTTTATAGTGATCCATTAGATATGGGGTGAAGTGTGGTTTTCAATAGCAAAACTAAAATAAAGTTTAGATAAATAGACTTTATTCAAGCTTATCTTCTGATAGGGGTTTTTTAGGCACTTCAAACTCACCATCTATGATACTTTGGTCGCTGTTAATGTCAGTATTAAAGCCACCTTTTGAGAAACCCCCAGCACCAAAACCACCTCCAGCCGCATTAGCACTGGCAAAAGATTTAAAGCGTCCCATCAAACGGCTAGCAAAAAATTGTCGCGTAAAGGGCACTAATAGCAAAAATCCAATGGTGTCGGTCACGAACCCAGGCGTTAACAATAAAGCACCACCCACCGCGAGCAAAATACCTTCTAGCATTTCTTGAGCCGGAATTTGTCCAGATTGCATACGCCAAGTAGCTCGACTTAAAGTCGATAGCCCTTGGTAGCGAAGCAGGTTGATGCCTATAAAAGCGGTGAGTAATACCAAAACAATGGTCCACAAAGCTCCAATTTGTTGGCCCACTTGAATCAGCACCACCATTTCAAGAATAGGAATAGCAATAAATAGGGCGAAAAGAAAACGCATAATCATGTAGTCTTAGTTAAATAAACTGTGTCAATTATATGCGGCCAAACTATAAAAATGAAAGACCCAAAACTACACCAGCAACAGCATGAGGTGCAACCTGTAATAAAGCGCCAGCAGCTTTACCAAACGATTGCGGCTATACCCTATGGCAAGGTCGCCAGCTATGGTCAACTCGCTAACCTAGCTGGACAAACAGGAGCTGCTCGGTGGGTCGGTTGGTGTTTACGGCATTTGCCTCAAGATTCAAGCTTACCTTGGCACCGGGTCATCACATCCAGCGGTAAACTCGCCTTTCCACCGACCACAGAAAACTTTTTGCGCCAGTGTGAAAAACTGGAACAAGAAGGCATACGGTTAAAAAACCACAAAGTACCGATGAAAGTCTATCAATGGCAACCCTAACGGGCAGCGCAACACATTAAAGGTTTTAAAACTTACTGAATAAGAATCAGGGAAAAATTTACGTGTATAAAATACCTCTAAAACTGAACCCAACCAATCTCGTACCCTTAGCTTGGTTACTGCTATTAGGCAGTGTTTGGGGTAGTACCATTATCATTACTAAACACATTGTTTCCACTGGCCATGAACCTTTGGGTTTAATTTTTTGGCAACTGGCATTTGGGGCTTTATTGCTAAGCATTATGGCTCGCTTTCAAGGCACCTCTTTGCCCATGAGTTGGGTCCATTTGCGCTTTTATACCATTGTGGCGTTGGCAGGTACTGTGATCCCAAATACGTTCACTTATATGGTCGCCGCCCATATCCCCGCTGGTTTATTAGCCATAGGCATTGCCACTGTGCCTATGTTTTCACTATTAATTGCTTTAGTCATTAAAAGTGAACGTTTTGATAGCCTGCGTATGTTGGGTATTTTGCTGGGTGCCTTGGCGATCCTATTAATTCTTGGTCCAGAAGCCGATTTTAGCAGCCAAGGCATCGGCCTATTTATGTTGGTGGCTCTTATTGCCCCCTTCTTTTATGCGATTGAAGGTAATTACCTTGCCCTTAAAACACCACCTAATATGCACCCACTCAATATCTTGTATGGCGCGTCTGTTATTGGTCTGGTCATTTGCACGCCCCTAACTTTAGCAACGGGTTCGTGGGTAGATCTGAGTCAGGCATGGACCTCTGTTGAATGGGGTATTTTAGCGAATAGTGTATTGCATGTGATTGCCTACGCCGGCTACATTTGGATCGTGGGTCTGAGTGGCGCCGTGTTCGCCAGTCAGGTGGCCTATGTCGTTACATTATCTGGGGTCTTGTTAGGCATTATCATATTGGGAGAAAGTCACAGTTCCCTCATATGGCTTGCCCTTGGGTGCATGTTATCAGGCTTAGTGCTGGTGCAACCTAGAAAGACTGTAAGCAAAATTAATGCACCCCATTAATATTTGAATGCTTGGCTATATATCAAGTAAAATTTATCAAGTAAAATACAGCTTGTTTTTAAAATAACAGACGTTGCGCGCTAATGATGCCCACGTCGTCTAAGCTCCGGATTTACGTTTTGGCTCGCTAAGGAACCTATCATGACCCCTGGTCAGTCTCACATTGTTGTCTGTGCCCTGTATAAATTTGTCACCCTAGAAAGGTTCCAAGATCTGCGGCAACCGCTGCTTAAAGTCATGGAGTACAACAATATTCGTGGCACTTTGTTACTCGCATCTGAAGGCATCAATGGCACCGTAGCCGCCCATCGCAAAGGCATTGATGTATTATTGGCTTGGTTTGAGAAGGATGCACGCCTTAGTAATATGGTCATTAAAGAGTCTTTTGAAGCCAGTAATCCGTTCTATCGCACGAAAGTAAAACTGAAAAAAG
>Ga0209815_1000010_pt1 | contig 145426 bp, 183 predicted proteins | sample CoawatmetaG00DNA_FD_187507 | JGI IMG/M metagenome (GOLD analysis project Ga0209815, IMG submission 187507) | Marine microbial communities from the West Antarctic Peninsula - Coastal water metaG002-DNA (SPAdes) (version 2) | ecosystem: Environmental > Aquatic > Marine > Coastal ...
GGTTCTATTCCGCTAGTCCAAACGGCAAGTTATGGTGTAGATGACACACTATTTGCTACCAAAACATATGTTGATTCTGGTTACACTGATACTTCAGGTATGAATTCAGCGATTGCTGTTGAAACTGCTGCTAGAACTGCTGCTATCGCCGCAATTCCTGCAACTGACTTAACTCCATACTCAACTACTGCACAGATGGACTCATCTATTGCTGTTGAGACTGCTGCTAGAACTGCTGCTATCTCTGCTGAGACTTCATCTAGAGAAACTGCTATCTCTGCTGAGACTTCATCTAGAGAAACTGCTATCTCTGCTGAGACTTCATCTAGAGAAACTGCTATCTCTGCTGCTATCTCTGCTGAGACTTCATCTAGAGAAACTGCTATCTCTGCTGAGACTTCATCTAGAGAAACTGCTATCTCTGATGCTATCTCTGCTAGTGCAACTGCTGCACAGGGTACCAAAGCAGATACTGCGGTTCAACCGAGTGATCTAACAAACGTTGCAGGTTCTACTGTAAGTACAGGTCTATCGAATGATAAAACTACAGCGGTAGTCTGGTCTGGTAATGATATCCCTTGGTCAGATAATGTTAGTCGAATCGAGTCTGGTTTTGATTATGACCTTGGACATCGTAGAAATCAGATTTCTGTAGGTACTAACTACTGGGCTGCAATTAATACTACTACTTGGACTACAGGCACTTCAGTATTGAAGGTGTATAACAACTCTGACGATTCAGAAGCATTTAGTACTGTTCTACCTACCGAGCACTTTGGTCAGGTTTCTCCAACAATCGCTGATGCAGTTTTTGTATCTGGTGACTATGTTGTAGTGTTACAGTATGCTAACTCTAGTTACGATATGATTTATGCTATTGGTTATCATATCCCGTCTGGTATTCAGCAGTACAAGCACGTGTATGCTAATATCGATGCTAATGCTTGTAGTGTGTTCGAAGACCAAATTATATACGTTCAGAAAGATTCTAACTGGTACACTACAGGTGTAATGAGAGCTAGAGCTTCGGACGACTATATTTTAGGTAGTGTAAACTTCGAAGGAACTACATCACCAGATAGTAAATCAGGGTGTGTACGATTCAACGGTTCTTACTATATTAGTGCGGAATATCATGGAAACGCTAATGTTGGAGTACAATCTGGCCAGGTTACTGTATATGATTCTACTGGTTATATGGTTCATGAGTTAATTAATCCTAACTTTGCTGGTGATGCTGATTACGATAGATTCGGTTTCGACACCAATTTCTATGGAACTACTCAGGTAGTTGGTCTAACATATAAAGATACAGACGGTACCGGATCTAACCATCCTGGCCACTTGAGTCTCTTTGACCTTACTACTGGTCTGATGCAAAAAACTTTCGATATCCCTAAAGGTGATCGAGACTTTGAAGCATCAAGCTTCAACGGCCCACTAGTAGTTGATGGTGAGTGGATCTTTGCTGGTGGTTGGCAGTCTAATGCGCCTACAACCGACTATAAGGGCGGTTTGATTCATTGTTACAACCCTATATCGAATAGTTCATTCAATCTGGTAGGTTATACAAGTTCGGAAGAAGCTAAGACTGCACACAGTGCTCTCGGAATATCTGATGCAGACTTCGGTACTATTGATTTCGCTCGTTCATTCGACGTTAGAGATGGAAAACTTGTATTAAAGACGGCATCAGATGCCGGTGTGATCGCTAATGGTGGTGTCAACGGAGATAACGTTTCTGTACTATACACGTTTACTGCTCTGGTTGCACCTCGAAACCTATTATCTATCGATGAAAATCATATTGCGACAAGAGCATATGCTTTAGAAGTAAGTCGAAATGCAAAAGAAGATGCACAGACTTATGCTGATCAAGCTGTTGTTACTGCTGTTGCTAATGTGGTTGATGCTGCTCCTGCTTCGTTGGATACTTTAAACGAACTTGCTACTGCTCTAGGTGACGATGAAAACTTTGCGGTTACTGTAACAACTAACCTTGCTGGTAAAGCAACTATTGCCTCTGTCAGTACTTCTAGACAAGAAGCGATTGATGCTGCTGCTCTTGACGCAACTGCTAAAGCAGATGCTGCTCAAGCTGCTGCAATACTACAAGCATCTTCTGATGCAACTGGTAAAGCAGAAGCTGCACGAATCGCTGCCGCAGCTGATGCAACTAGTAAAGCAAATGCTGCTCAGTCTATTGCAATCTCTACTGCAAGTGATGATGCAACTAGTAAAGCAGAAGCTGCACGTATCGCCGCAGAAATTGCTGCTGCTTCTGATGCAACTAGTAAAGCAAATGCTGCTGAATCTGCTGCTGCACTAGATGCTGCTACTAAAGCAGCTGCTGCTCAAGCTGCTGCAATCGCTGCCGCAGAATCTGATGCTACCGCAAAAGCAGAAGCTGCTAGGATTGCTGCTGAATCTGCTGCTGCACTAGATGCTGCTACTAAAGCAGAAGCTGCTAGGATTGCTGCTGAATCTGCTGCTGCACTAGATGCTGCTACTAAAGCAGATGCTGCTCAAGCTGCTGCTCAAGCTGCTGCTGCACTAGATGCTGCTACTAAAGCAGATGCTGCTCAAGCTGCTGCTGCACTAGATGCTGCTACTAAAGCAGATGCTGCTCGTATCAACATCTATGATGTAACTGGTGTTCTTATCAACAACTAATCTTAGATTTTATCCAAGATATAAGGGGGGACTTCGGTTCCCCCTTTTTTATATTTAATTTTAATATAAATAAACGTATAAATAGTACTTAACCAATATTGGACTATAGTAATGTATTCAACAAGTAAAGAAGAATTGATTGATTATTGCCTACGTGCCTTGGGGCATCCGGTAGTTGAAGTCAATATAGACGAAGAGCAACTAGACGATCGTATTGACGAGGCGCTACAGTGGTTCCGTGAAAATCATCCGGACGGTTCTAAGAGATATTATCTGAAACATCAATTGACTCAAACTGATATTGATAATCAGTATGTCGATTTTGGTGATGACTTGGATCTCACGGCAGTAGTTCGTATGGTTCCGGTGAGTCTTGGAGGAGTAGGTTCTGGTTGGTTTAGTGACGCATGGCAAGTAATGGCTCATACTGTTACTGACTTCTCTAATAGTTCTATTCTAGGAGACCTTGCTCATTACGAACAAATCCAACAACACTTGTCTCTATTAGATATGAAACTCGGTGGGCAACCACAGATTACTTTCGATAGACAATATAATCGCATAAATCTATATGTTTCGAAAACACATTTACAAGTAGACGATTTTGTACTATTTGAGGTTTATGGTATTCGGAATCCCGACAACTCGATTAACGAATATAACTCTCTATGGAACCACAAGTTTCTAAAAGAATATTCGACTGCACTGATTAAACGTCAGTGGGGTACTAACCTAATTAAATTTGACGGTATGACACTGCCTGGCGGTGTTACGGTCAATGCACGTTTGATCTATGAAGATGCTCTTGCAGACATCGACAGACTCATGGAAAAATTTCGTAACGAAGAAGATGAAGGGCCTATGTTCTTCATAGGGTAAGTGATGGCAACTAATCCATATATAAGTCAAAAATACAGACCAGAACAGAATCTTTACGAAGATATTCTTATTGAAGCGATCCAGTTCTACGGACAGGACGTTTATTATCTCCCACGAGAAATCGTAGAAAGAGAAGATATCTTCCTTGATAGTATTCAGTCACAGTTCTCTGACGCCTATAAAGTAGAAGTGTATATTGAAAACACTGAAGCATTTGATGGTGAGGGAGACCTATTCACTAAGTTTGGTATTGAACTCCGAGATCAATCGACCTTTGTCATTGCTCGTCGCAGATGGCGACAGCTTGTAGGTGATCGTCTTGCGGATAACCAGTTCCGTCCCAGAGAAGGTGATGTCATCTATCTCCCATTATCCGAATCTCTATTCGAGGTAAAGAAGGTCGAGACAGAAACTCCATTCTACCAGTTATCTCAACTACCACTATTCCGTATGCAATGTGAGTTGTTCGAGTACTCTGATGAAGACTTCGATACAGGTATTGCGGGAATTGATCAGGTTGAAGCAGAATCTGCATTCCAGTACGAACTTGTTATGGAAACTTCTGGAAGTGAGTTCTTCTACACGCCAGGCGAAACAGTAACTCAGACGTTTGACGACTACGTTATTGAAGGTGAAGTTACCACATTCAACTCAGAGACTCGTCTACTGAAAATTGCACACACTGGGGCTGACGATGGTAACTATCATCTGTGGGCAACAGACCGACCAGTCGTGGGAAGTAACGCATCTCTCACTCCAGCATCCTCGGACGAGGGTGTGAATGAAATTCAACCACTTTCTCAGAATGTAATATTCGACGACTTTGCTAATGATTTCGTAGACTTTACTGAGTCCAACCCATTTGGAGATATGCCGTAATGATGGGAAGTCACTTCTATCACAAACGTGTCCGTACTTGCGTTGCCGTATTCGGTTCTATGTTTAATAACTTACACGTTTTGAGAACAGACTCGGCAGGTAAGGTATTATCACAGGTCAAGGTGCCGTTATCATACGCACCAAAGAGATCTTTCATAGAACGTCTAGCAGAGATGAGTAATGGAGAAGACGCAGAACGTAGAGTTGCCATTAAACTTCCGCGTATGTCGTTTGAAATTACTTCTATTGCATATGATGCAGCACGTCAATTACCTAAAGTAAATGGGTTCGGTGGTATTGTTTCGGAAGACAACACCTCAAGACGTAAAGTATATGTGGGTGTTCCTTATAATGTATCATTCTCTTTGTCAGTATATGCTAAGACTCAGGATGATGCATTGCAAGTCGTAGAGCAAATCATACCTTACTTTGCTCCACAGTACACTCTTACAGTAAAACCTTTTGCAGACCAACCAGAGATCAAAGAAGATGTCCCTGTAGTTCTCACGGGTTTAGACTTTCAAGATGATTTCGAAGGCCCATTGGAACAGAGACGTACTATTATATACACTCTCAACTTCGAGATGAAAGTTAACTTCTATGGCCCAGAGTCAATTTCTCCGGTAATTAGGGAGGTTAATACAAACCTAAATCTAGTAGTCCCCGAAGATGATGAAGAGTATCTAATAGAAACTATAAATACTACTCCTGATCCTATTGATGTGAGTCCAGACGGTGACTATGGGTTCAATACCGAGATAATTTTCCCAGAATAATTTGGTGATATATAATGAGAGATTCAAGTAAGCCGCCTGCTATCTTCGATGATAGTCAGAAGAAGAATGTCGTACACGAACAAGATTATGAATATTCCCGTGAGACCTATTATGACCTAATTGAGAAGGGTCGTGAATCTCTAGAACTAATGATCGAAGTTGCTCGTGAGAGTGAACACCCCCGTGCATTCGAAGTTCTGTCTGGTATGATTAAGGGTATCTCAGATGTCAATGACAAGTTGATGGATCTTAATAAGAAACATAAAGAACTTAGTCGTGACGATAGTCCAACAGAATCCGCTTCTGGTGGTACCACCAATAATCTATTCGTAGGTTCTACTACAGACCTTCAACGTATGTTGTTAGGTGCAGCTGATGAGAAGGTAATCGAACAAGACTCGGACGAATGAAAAAGCAACCGAAGATTAAGATGAAGGGTAGTGCTGAATGGGACGCTCTGTCTAGAAAGGCAAGAGGGTTATATTGTTACCTCGACAAATCTAAGATTGTGAAGAAGATTAAACGTGGTTATAACAAGCGATTCCGACAGGAAGGCAAAAAGGACTGTGACATCATCGATTAAGATGATAGAGACTATAGTATGACATCTTTTACTAAGAATTCCTATCTAGGAAATCCCCAAGTTAAGCGTGACGGTGTTGCGGAAGAGTGGGATAAGAAGAAACTCCGCGAATACCGTAAGTGTATGAACGACCCAGCTTATTTCTGTAGGAAGTATGTTAAAGTCGTGCACCTTGATAGGGGTCTGGTACCTTTTAAGTTATACGATTATCAAGAGAAGATGTTTGAACACTTCAATGATAATCGATTCTCCATCGTTCTTGCTTGTAGACAGTCCGGTAAATCTATATCTTCAGTAGGATACCTTCTATGGTATTCTTTATTCCATCCGGAAAAGACTATTGCTATCCTTGCTAACAAAGGTGCGACTGCACGTGAGATGTTATCTCGTGTAACACTCATGTTAGAGAACCTCCCATTCTTCCTACAGCCAGGATGTAAAGCACTTAACAAAGGGTCTATAGAGTTCTCTAATAACTCCCGCATCATCGCTGCAGCTACGTCTGGGTCTTCTATTCGTGGTATGTCGGTCAACCTATTGTTCCTAGATGAGTTCGCATTTGTAGAGAATGCGGCAGAGTTCTACACCTCTACTTACCCTGTAATCTCATCTGGTAAAGACACGAAAGTTATCATAACAAGTACTGCTAACGGTATCGGTAATACTTACCAAAAGATATGGGAAGGTGCAGTACAGAAGGTTAATGAGTATAAACCGTTCCGTGTTGACTGGTGGGATGTGCCTGGCCGAGATGACAAGTGGAAAGCACAAACTGTTGCAAACACTTCTCAGTTACAGTTTGACCAAGAGTTTGGTAACACATTCTTTGGTACTGGTAATACTCTTATTGAGGGTCAAGTACTTCTAGACTTACGTGCTAGAGAACCTTCTAGGAGATTAGAGGGTGGTGACTTATTGGTCTATGAGGATGTGATTGAAGAGCATCAGTATATCATGACAGTAGATGTTTGTCAAGGGCGTGGACAGGATTATTCTACATTTACAGTCTTTGATGTCTCGGTACAACCGTTCAGACAGGTGTGTGTATATCGTAACAACATGATATCCCCGATACTATACCCTAACATAATATATAAATACGCTACAGCATACAACGAAGCGTATGTTGTTATCGAGAATAATGATCAGGGTATGGTCGTGTGCGTAGGACTATACCAAGATTTAGAATATGAGAACATCCACCTAGAGTCTGCTATCCGAGCTGATGCCATCGGTATTCGCATGGACAGAAAGGTAAAGCGGATGGGATGTTCGTCGATTAAAGACATTATCGAAAACCATAAGTTAGATCTGGTTGATGAAAATACCATCATGGAGGTGTCTACATTCGTCTCTAAGGGTACTTCTTACGAAGCTTCAGTAGGTAACCACGATGACTTAATGATGAATCTGGTGATGTTTGGATACTTTGTCGGGACACAATCCTTCGGGGATATGACTAACGTCGATATCAAACAGATGTTATTTGATCAACGCATGAAAGAGATTGAAGATGATTTACCACCGTTTGGTATTATAGACGATGGTACAGAGTATGCTTCTACTACCGACTTATCAGACCCTTATAGTATGGACTGGACGAACTATGAACCCGATGGTTGGTAAATTTACGATAAGTATAAATAGATACATTGAAAGAACACTCCGTATTATGATTAACTTATTATACCTTAACTAAGAAGGACACTACCATGACTCTTTTATCTTCAGAGTCGCCATCCGTAACAGTACGAGAAATTGACTTAACAGGTATCGTACCTGCCGTCACTTCTACTACTGGTGCAATTGTAGGCGACTTTAATTGGGGCCCAGTAAACACACCTATTCTAATCGGTAACGAATCTGAACTGGCGTCTACTTTCGGTTCTCCACTATCAGGAAATGCATATGCTGGCGATTTTCTATCCGCTTCATACTTCCTGAAATACTCTTCAAGCGCATTTATAATTCGTGCAGCTCGACCAACCATTCCAGCAGTTCCAGCAGTTCTAGATTCGGACTTAATCGAAGTAACTCCAGAAGTCCCAGAATATCCAGGCCATACAAAATCAACAGCCGGTGTTTTCACAGGGAAATATGAAGGTGCTCTCGGTAATACAATTACTGTAGCCGTAGCAGACGCAACATCTTTTCCTACTTGGGACTTTGAAGGTTACTTCACATCAGCTCCAGTAGGTGATGAACTTCATGTTGTTGTCACACTTGGATATGTTTCAGGATCTGAATTAGGAAACATTGTCGAAACATACGAATTTGTTTCTACTGACGTTAATGCTAAACTTCCAAACGGTTCTAACAATTTCGCCAATGACGTTATTACTAAAGAATCTTCTTGGGTCGATGCTTCTGGCGTTCCAGCAGCAGGATTGTTCACGTTGGCAGGTGGTTCTGATGGAACTCCACTCCAAACTAGAGCGGATTACGTAAGTGCATATGACGGTTTCTTAAACAAAGAAGCTATCCAGTTAGATTTCCTAATTCCACCAGCGGGTGGTCAAGACGTAGCGGCAACCGTACATCAGAAACTTGTTACAGTTGCTACATCTCGTAAGGACTGTGTTGCAGTTATTTCCCCAACTTCAGGTGATGTCGATCATATGATATCATATGTTGGTACTCTTGCTCAAGATTCATCTTACTTGGTTATTGACGGAAACTGGTTTAAGGTTTACAACAAGTACCAAGATAAGTACGAGTTCATTCCAGCGGCATCTTCAACAGCAGGCGTTATGGCAGCTGCGGACGCAGTCTCTGCTCCTTGGTTCTCACCAGCTGGTTCACGTCGTGGACAGTATCTAGGTGTTACCGAACTGTTGGTCAATCCTAGCAAAACAGAGCGTGATAAACTATACAAGAACGGAATTAATCCAGTTGTTAGTATCCCTGGCCAAGGTGTGATGTTATATGGTGACAAGACTCACCAATCACGTCCATCTGCATTTGATCGTATCAATGTTCGTCGACTATTCTTAGTCATCGAAAGAGCGATCAGTAAAGCTGGTGAAAACGTAATGTTCGAATTCAACGATGAGTTTACTCGTGCAGAATTCGTAAACATCGTAGAACCATTCCTACGGGAAATTCAGGGTCGTCGCGGTATTACTGACTTCCGTGTTGTTTGTGATGCTACAAACAATACAGCAGAAGTCGTTGATCGCAACGAATTCATCGCAACTTGCTTCATTAAACCAGCACGTTCAATCAACTACGTAACTTTAAACTTCGTAGCGGTAAGAACTGGTGTTGAGTTTGAAGAAGTCGTCGGTACAGTATAAGGAGTATAACAATGTCATTAAGAGTAGACGATTTTAAAGCAAAATTAAAAGGTGGTGGTGCACGTCCTAATTTATTCCGTGTAACCGTAAACTTCCCTGCGTACGCGGGTGGTGATGCAGAACTAACTTCATTTATGTGTAAAGGCGCACAGTTACCAGCATCAACAATTGCTGCTATCGACGTTCCTTTCCGTGGCCGTCAGTTAAAGATTGCCGGAGACCGCACATTTGAAGATTGGTCAGTTACTGTAATCAACGACACTGGTTTCGAAGTTCGTAACGCAATGGAACAGTGGATGAACGGTATCAACGGTCACACTGCAAACACTGGATTCACTAACCCTGTTGCATATCAAGCAGATCTTATTGTAGATCAACTTGATAAGAATGGCGACTCACTGAAGACATATAACTTCCGTGGTGCATTCCCTAACAACATTAGTGCCATCGACCTATCATACGATACAACTGACACGGTAGAAGAGTTTGAAGTGGCGTTCTCAATTCAATATTGGGAGTCAAATACCACTAGTTAAAGGTATTATAAGTACTTGAGTGGGGGTGGTTTCCACCCCCCCTTTTTTATTATTAAGAGGATATTATGGCAGACAACAATTTGTTTAAAGCATTTGGATTTGAATTAAAGAGATCTAAAACAGCAAACAAGGAAGAAGACAAAGCAACTTCTATTGTCCCTAAAGTGGATGAGGATGGTGCTGGGTATGTCACTGCCTCTGGTTCTTACTTCGGTCAGTATGTTGACATGGAAGGAACTGGTGCGAAGGATAACCAAGAACTAATCAAAAAATATCGCGGTATGGCTGAACACCCAGAGTGTGACGCGGCAATCGAAGATATCATCAACGAGTCAATCGTTTCTTCTGAACTAGAAAGTTCGGTATCAATCAACTTAGATAAAGTTGAAGCCTCAGACAAAATTAAAAAAACCATAACCGAAGAGTTTGATGGCGTTGTTGCTATGTTGAACTTCGAAGAGTATGGCCACGATATTTTCCGTTCATGGTATGTTGACGGAAGACTCTATCACCACCTAGTAGTAAACGAATCTAACATGAAAGCGGGTATCCAAGAAGTTCGTCCCGTTGATGCAACTAAGATTCGTAAGGTGAAGGAAGTTCAATACAAAAAAGACACTAAGACAGGTGCGAAGGTTGTTGATACAACTAACGACTTTTACATCTATCAAGAACGCGCTGGAGCAAACAACGGTGTTAAACTAACACCTGATTCTGTCTCCTATGTCACTTCAGGTCTTCTAGATAGTAGTAAGAAACGCGTACTATCGTATCTACAGAAGGCAATGAAACCTGTAAATCAATTACGTATGATGGAAGACTCTCTCGTAATCTATCGTATGGCTCGTGCACCAGAACGTCGAATCTTCTATATTGACGTGGGTAACTTACCCAAAGGTAAAGCAGAGCAACATCTTAAAGACATCATGTCTCGTTACCGCAATAAGATTGTCTATGACGCAAACAGTGGTGAGATTAAAGATGGTCGCAAACACATGTCGATGCTCGAAGACTTCTGGTTACCTCGTCGAGAAGGTGGTCGTGGCACAGAGATAAGTACATTACCTGGCGGTGAGAACTTAGGACAGATTGATGATATCATCTATTTTCAAAAGAAGTTATATCGGTCACTTAATGTTCCGTTGAACCGTCTAGAGCAAGAGTCACAGTTCTCTATAGGTCGTTCAACAGAAATCAATAGAGACGAAATAAAGTTCCAAAAGTTCATTGACCGTCTACGAGCAAAGTTCTCTCACCTGTTCTTGGGTATTCTCAAGAAGCAACTTATACTTAAAGGTATATGTACAGAGCAGGATTGGGAATCTTGGAAGAGTCAGCTCCAAGTAGATTATAGTAGAGACAACCACTTCTCTGAGATGAAAGATGCAGAACTTCTGCGAGAACGTCTACAGACTATGGATCAAGTCTCTAGTTATGTCGGTGAATACTTCTCACGTGAGTGGGTAATGAAAAACGTAATGATGTTTAATGATGCCGACATCGAAGAGATGTCAAAACAAGTTGAAGCCGAGAATGTTCAAGGCGGAGACGATGAAGAGGAAATTGAATAATGAGTGATTTAGATTTAGCAGTAGAAACCCCAACAATGGATTTTGTTAGTGCGTTACAGAGCGGAAACTTCAATGATGCAGAAGAGCTCTTCAAAGACATTCTAGGTGACAAAGTACAACAGTCTCTAGACGCAGAGAAGGTTTCTGTTGCAGACCAGATGTTCAATGGTGTTGAACCTGTGGAACTAGAAACAGAGATGGACGACGAAGAAGTAGACGCTATACTAGATACTGTCTCAGAAGACGAATAAGAATCGGTATAAATACTTTTTTGTATAAATACTCCTAAAAGGGGACTTATTGTGAAAAAATTCAGAGATTTGCGGGAAGCGAAAGATAAAGTAGTCTTTAATAAAAAGATGTCCGGATATCCTGTTGTTATCACAAAAACCGATAAAGGTTTTCATCTAACTATAGATGGAGATTCGGTTGACGCATTTAAGTCACAGAAAGAAGCGGAAGTAACCGCGAAACAAGTCCTCAAAGACTTAGGAAAATAAAATGAAACTGATTAGCGAATACGTAGAGAACGATGTACAATGCATTGTAGAAGCCAAAGATAATGGTGAGAAGAGTTACGTTATTGAAGGTGTATTTGCACAAGCAGATCAAAAGAATAGAAACGGACGTATTTACCCAAGAGCCATTATGGAGTCTGCGGTAAATAAATATGTTGAAGACCAAGTTAGCAAGAAACGCGCCGTGGGTGAATTGAATCATCCTGAAGGCCCTACAGTTAACTTGGATAAAGTTTCTCACCTCATCACTGACCTTAGATTAGAAGGCAATGATGTGGTAGGAAGGGCACAAATATTAGATACTCCTATGGGTAAGATCGTAAAAGGTCTCTTAGAAGGTGGTGTTCAATTAGGCGTGTCAACTCGTGGTATGGGAAGTCTTGAGACAAGAAATGGCGTAAACTACGTCAAAGAAGACTTTATTCTTAGTACAATTGATATTGTGCAAGATCCAAGTGCACCTGAAGCTTTCGTTAATGGGATTATGGAAGGTGTAGACTGGGTATGGAATAATGGAATTTTACAACCTCAAGTCATTGAAGAGATAGAGACTGAAATCAAACAAGCAACTGAAGCACATCGTCCAGAAGTGCAGATTCGTGAGTTTAAGAATTTCCTCTCGTTAATCAAATCTAAACTATAAGGAGTCACTATGACTGATTTAAATAAGACAGACAGTGAAATCCGCGATACAGATGTTGAAACTAACGAAATCGTGGAGGGAACTCTCGAAGAAGCAAAAGCCCCTGCAGCTACAGGCGTAACGACAGACGGACAAGAAGTATCAGAGCCAGAGTCAATCGCATCAGTAGACAAAGCGGCAAAATCTACTTCTAAGGCGACACTACCTAAAACTAAAGCTGGTATGATCAATGCGATGTATCAGAAAATGAACAAGATGAAGAAAGAAGATCTAACTTCTTCTTATTCAAAAATGTTCGAAGGTATTGACCTAGAAGACTATGTTGCAGAACAAACTGATTCTCAGTCTGAACTTGCGGCAATCGTTGAAGGCGAAGCAACTCTATCTGAAGAGTTCAAAGAAAAGACATCACTAATTTTTGAAGCAGCTGTTAAGTCAAAGTTGTCCGAAGAAGTTACTCGTCTTGAAGAGCAGTATTCAGAAGAACTTGCTGAAGAAGTATCTTCAATTAAAACCGACTTGGTAGGTAAGGTAGATTCTTACCTAAACTATGTAGTTGAATCTTGGATGGAAGAGAACAAGTTAGCGATCCACTCCGGTCTACGTACCGAAATCGCTGAAGGGTTCATGGACAAGATGAAGGATCTATTCGTAGAGTCTTACATCGACGTTCCAGAGTCTAAGGTAGACCTAGTTGACGAATTAGCATTGCAAGTAGAAGAGTTAGAAGAAAAACTAAACTCAACTACTGGTGACGCAATTTCACTTGCTGAAGAACTAGAAACTTACAAGCGTGATTCAATCATCGCTGAAGCTTCTCGTGGATTAGCAGACACACAAGCCGAAAAGTTAAAAGGACTTCTCGAAACAGTTGAATTTGAAAGTGAAGAGACATTCACTGCAAAAGTAACTACTGTTAAAGAGTCATACTTTTCAAAAGAAATCCCTGAGCAACTCGAAGAATCAGCCGTCACAGACGATGCTGAAGAAGAAATCGAAGTATCTTCTATGATGGAAGGTTACATCTCTGCTCTAAGAAAAACCTCTAAGAAATAAGGAATCTAAAAAATGAATAATTCATACGACACATTGATTGAAAAATGGTCTCCAGTACTAAACGAAGAATCAGCTGGTAAGATCACAGATCATCACCGTAAAGCAGTTACTGCTGCTATCCTAGAAAACCAAGAACGCGCAATGATCGAAGAACGCGCTGCTTCACAGGGTTTCCTAGCAGAATCTCCAACTAACGCAACTGGTTCTGCCGTTGCTAACTGGGATCCAGTTTTGATCTCTCTAGTACGCCGTGCAATGCCTAACCTAATGGCATATGACGTATGTGGCGTTCAGCCAATGTCAGGCCCAACTGGTCTTATCTTTGCAATGAAAGCAAAGTATACTTCACAGACTGGTGATGAAGCACTATTCAACGAAGCAAACTCTGCATTCTCTGGTACTGGTACACAAACTGCTGAATCATCAGGTATGTCTGGATTCGACGAGGCCACTGGTCTTGGTCGTGAGCTAGATGCTGCTGGTCGTCCAATCGCTACTTCAGCTGCTGAAGCACTCGGTGAAGCTGGTGGTACTGACTTCGCAGAAATGGGTTTCTCAATCGAGAAGCAATCTGTTGTTGCTAAGTCACGTGCACTTAAAGCAGAATACTCTCTAGAACTTGCACAAGATCTTAAAGCAATCCACGGCCTTGACGCAGAAACAGAATTGGCAAACATCTTGTCAACTGAGATCCTAGCAGAAATCAACCGCGAAGTAATTCGTACAGTTAACACTCAGGCAGTTCTAGGTGCTCAACAAGCATCAATCGCGAACGCTGGTGTTTTCGATCTAACTTCAGACGCAGACGGACGTTGGTCAGCAGAGAAGTTCAAGGGTCTAGTAATTCAATTGGATCGTGAAGCGAACGAAATTGCTAAGACAACTCGTCGTGGTAAGGGTAACATCGTAATCTGTTCATCAGACGTTGCTACTGCACTTGCTGCTTCTGGTCAGTTGGACTATCAAGTAGGCGCTGGTCTACAGGTAGACGATACTGGTAATACTTTTGCTGGTACTCTAAACGGTCGTATGAAAGTCTATATCGATCCATACGCCTCAATCGACTACTGTACTGTTGGTTATAAGGGTTCTAACGCTTATGACGCAGGTGTGTTCTACTGCCCATATGTTCCATTACAAATGGTTAAGGCAGTATCTGAAGATACTTTCCAGCCTAAGATTGGTTTCAAGACGCGTTACGGAATGGCTGCAAACCCATTCGTTACTAGCGCTAATGCTAATCAGGATATCTCATCGAGCAAGGGCGTTAACACTTACTACCGCATCTTCCGTGTCGATAACCTAATGGTTACTGTATAAGATACATAAAAAATAGAACTAGGTATACCTAGTCGTTTTAAGGGACTCTTCGGAGTCCCTTTTTTTATGCATATAAATAACTACATGGAAGATGTTCTGTGTATCAAGTGATACGCACTCTAACCGTGAGACATGGAACCCACAACCGGAAGTACTTAATAAGGAGAGACCTATGCGCATTCTAATGATTGCAGCGATGGTACTTCTGTCTGCCTGTTCTACAGTCGATGCAACAATTGACGGAACGGGAGGTATCATCAAAGGTGTCGGTTCTGATGTCTTTGGTGTGACCGCAGGTGTCCTTGACGTAACATCTAACCTCATTAAAGATGTTGCTGTAAAAACTGGCACTGACGCGACAGCACCCGAAGAAACAAAGTAAGTAAGGAGTTCGATGGCCATGGATGGCACTTATTACCCGTATAAATACAGTGAACCAGAGGATATATCATGGCAATAACTGAAAACAAGAATTTTTTACAACCTACCGGATTCCGCGTCATTGTAGAACGCGAGCACTATGGTAACTTAGAATTCTTCGCACAGACAGTTCAACATCCCGGCACAACAGTTTCTGCCGCAGAGGTTTCTAATCCTAGACTCCAATCTGGACTACCAGTAGCTGGCGACTCTATAAACTACGGGGAACTGTCACTCAGTCTAATTCTAGACGAAGACTTAACTGCATACAAAGAAGTTCAGAAATGGTTGGAAGACGGGGTCTTCACCGAAGAATCTCCGTACCATGATATAACTGTCATAGTCCTAACAAGCCATAATAACTTTTGTGCGAAGATCCAGTATAAGAACTGCATACCTACACAGTTGGGTGCAATTGAATTTGCATCAACAACAGGTGATGTTACGTATATTAACTTTGATGCTACCTTTAGATTTAGTGAATTCATCATATCATGAGTCTAAGCAAGTTTACCATCAAGAATAAAAATGTTCTGAATATTCTTGAGGACTTTCGATATACTTACCGAGAGTTGTATCAACCAGAGATTACCAACAACTGCCTATTCACTGAAATGAAAGGTATGGGGGATCACTATACGGGTGAAGATGAGATGCACCGTATTATTGATATGGGTGAAGATCACGATGGATCCGCTTCGAATTCATTTTGCTATGCTATAAAACCTTCTCATTATAATGGTACTCACCCAGAAGAATATGCTAAGACTTGGCATAATTTAAACAATGGGTTGACCGAGGAGTTGGGTGTTCATAATAGTGCACTATCAACCCTATACCCATCTGGTGGATTTATCGGTTGGCATAATAATGCAAATGCCTCTGCATACAACCTAATATTTACTTGGTCAGAGCATGGTGATGGTTGGTTTAAGTACGTAGACCCAAAGACTCAAGAGGTGGTGACCATTCAAGACGATAAAGGATGGAACCTCAAGGCCGGTCATTTTGGTGAATATGGGTCTGGAGATGTTGTGTATCACTCCGCAAAGACTAATTGCTACCGGATGACCCTCAGTTATGTTCTAGGGCATGACGAAGATTATTGGAAAGATTGTATTGATTTTATAACAAATCCGTGATATAATGAACATATAAGTACTACTTGAATTGAAGGATATTTTATGATTGATTTGGACTCCGTTCTTAAAGAATGGCAGGAAGACTGTCCCATCTCCCAACATCAGTTGGATGAGGTGTCTAGACAAACCCCATCATTACACGCAAAATACTTGCAGTATCTGGCACTCGCCAAGTTGCAACTCAAACGTTCTGAAAACATCCAGAAGACGTTACTCAAACAAAAGTTCTTATACTACAACGGAAAGATGTCTCAAGAAGAGGTCTTAGCGACTGGGTGGGATTTAGACCCATTCAATGGTCTGCGCATGTTGAAGGGTGAAATGGAATACTACTATGATGCTGATCCTGAGATTCAGAAATCTGAAGAGAAGGTAATCTATCACAAAACACTTATCGATACCCTGACTAATATAGTCGACACTCTGAAGTGGAGACACCAGACAATTAGAAACATGATATCGTGGCGTCAGTTCGAAGCCGGTGGTTAAGGAACATATAAGTATATCTATAAAGGTAAGACGGTGATATTGAAATGTATGATGAACAGGATCTAAAGAAAGCAGAACAACTGCATTTTCTAGGACATAAAATTGATATAGAAGTTATTGAGTTAGCAAAGATTATTTATGAGCGTAGACAACAAGATTCGAATCAGGATGGTCAACCACAGTTACTTCGCGGTTGAAGCACATCCAGCACAGGAACAGGAGTTAAGAGAATACTTTTCTTTCTTCGTGCCTGGCTATAAGTTTATGCCCGCTTTCAAGTCTCGACACTGGGACGGTAAGGTTAAACTTTATAACATGGTTTCGAAACAAATGAATGTGGGTCTGTATACTCACCTTCGTCGTTTCTGTGCAGATCGTTTTTATCAATTAGAGATACTTGAACATGAGGTGTACGGAATACCCTCGTTTAAGGAAGATATCGACCACCCCGCTCTAATTGACTTCTTGTCGGTTTTGGACGTTCCTTTCAAACCTAGAGACTATCAATACAAGGCTATCGCGCATGGAGTCGAGAACAGACGATGTCTTCTGTTGAGTCCTACGGGTAGTGGTAAGTCTTTCATTATATACAATCTTCTCCGGTATTGCTATGAAGTGACCGAAGGGAAGATATTGGTCATTGTCCCAACCACCTCTCTGGTTGAACAGATGTACAAAGACTTTTCCGACTACGGTTATGACGTGGATGAGTTCTGTCATAAGATCTACTCTGGTAAGGAGAAGGTTACTGATAAGAGGGTTATCATCTCTACATGGCAGTCAATCTATAAGTTTGGTAAAGAGTGGTTCGAACAGTTCAACACAGTCTTTGGAGATGAAGTACATCTTTTCAAAGCAAAGTCTCTCTCTGGTATGATGGACAAGTGTACAGAAGCACAGTATAGATTTGGTCTTACTGGTACGCTTGACGGTACTGAGACTAACAAGTTGGTACTAGAAGGTTTATTCGGGCCTACGTTTACGGTGACACGCACCGTGGAATTGCAGAAAGCTAAACAGCTTGCAGAATTAGACATATCAATTCTGCTGTTAAGGTATCATAGTGATATCTGTAATATGATGAGGGATAAAAACTATCAAGAGGAACTTGATTATATCGTCACATATGAACCACGTAATAAGTTTATAAGTAAGATAGCAATAGATCAAACGGGTAATACTTTAGTTATGTTTCAGTTTGTTGAGAAGCACGGTAAGGTGTTATATGAGATGATCAAGTCTATGGCAGCTGAGGGACGTAAGGTGTTTTATGTTTCTGGTGAGGTAGACGCTACTGATCGCGAACGTATACGAGGTATCGTAGAAAAAGAACATGACTCTATTATTGTTGCTTCTCTTGGGACTTTCAGCACTGGCATCAACATCCGCAACTTGCACAATATTGTATTTGCGACTCCATCCAAATCTCAAGTTAAAGTCCTCCAATCAGTTGGGCGTGGTCTGCGCCAGTCTGATGATGGTAGGACTACTAAGCTTATTGATATCGCTGATGATCTCCATGTCAACTCTCATAAGAATTTTACTCTGAGACATAGCGCCGAAAGGATTAAGATATATACTAAGGAAGGATTTAATTATAAAGTATATCCTATCGACCTAAAACCTATATTATCAAAGGATACTGATACAAATGAGTACTTCGATTAGACATTTTAAGTTAGTTACTGGTGAAGAAGTTATATGTGAAGTACTTGAAGAGACTGGAGATACTATTGTAGTTAACAATGCAATGAGTCTTATGCAGAATACTTTAAAGAATGGTGATAAGTTTTTTACTTTTAAAACTTACATGGTGTATCAAGATACTCCTATGAATGTCATAGTCATTTTTACTGATAAGATTATGTCTCTAGCAACACCTGCCAAAGAGATGTTAGATCAGTACTCTATGGCAATTAAGGAGATGGCTAAATATATCGAAGAGACTTACAAAGATAGTTCTGATGAAGAAATGTCTTTAGATGAATTTTTAGATGATATGGATAAAGAAACTAGACTGTTAGACTCTGATGTAACAGGAATGTTATCCAACTAATTTAGTATATACCCCTCTGGGACTACAAGCTAGATTATACACTATAAAACACCATCTGTCAAGATAAAAAGAAATTATATTTAAGCATTGACACATCGTGGTAAATGTAGTATAATAAGGGTTAAATTAATCGAGTGATATATCATGAAACCAAAAGAAAAACCGCATTACGTAAGCAATAGAGATTTCTCTAACGCCGTAGTAGAATACTGCACCACCGTTAAGGAAGCAGAAGCTGAAGGTAATTCACGTCCTGTAGTTACTAACTATATCGCTTCTTGTTTCTTAAAGATTGCAGAAGGTCTTTCCCATAAAGGCAATTTCGTTCGTTACACCTATCGTGAAGAGATGGTGATGGACGCAGTAGAGAATTGTCTTAAAGCAATTGAAAACTATGATATTGAAGCTGCAACTCGATCAGGTAAGCCAAATGCATTCGCATATTTCACCCAGATATCATGGTATGCCTTCCTCCGAAGAATTCAAAAAGAAAAGAAACAACAAGACATCAAAATGAAGTATATTGCTGAAGCAGACATCAGCGCATTCATGGATGGTGACGGTGAAGGTTTCTTTCAACAATCTCCCTTTGTAGATACTCTACGTCAACGTATTGATGTTGTTAAGAATGCAGATGACGACTTCAAACAGTATACGAAAGATGAGAAGAAAAGAAAGAGACGAGCAGTAAACGTTGACTCTGATTTAGCAGGATGGATTGAATAATAAAAGACTTGACACAACCCCCATATTGTAGTATAATAGCTGTCATACGAATTGAGTTGAGTCTTTTATGAAAATCGCCATACTAAATGATACCCACTGTGGGTGTCGAAACTCCTCTGATATCTTCATGGATTATCAAGAGAGGTTTTACACAGAAGAGTTTTTTCCTTATCTCCTAGAGAACGGTATTACCCAGATTCTACATTTGGGTGACTACTATGATAATCGAAAAACCATCAACCTCAAAGCGTTGAACCATAATCGTCGTATCTTCTTAGATAGGCTGCGAGAGTATAATATCCATATGGATATAATTCCCGGCAACCATGACGTATACTTCAAGAATACTATCGAACTAAACTCCTTGAAAGAGTTAATGGGTCACTACATCAATGAGGTAGACATCCTAATGGATCCTATCGTCCGTGATTATGGTGGTGTTAAGTTTGGTCTTGTACCTTGGATTTGCCCAGAGAACGAGAAAGAGATTCTAACTTTCTTAGAGAACTGTGGTGCCGATGTCATTGGTGGCCACTTCGAACTCGCAGGATTTGAGATGGATAAAGGTATTGTCTGTCACACTGGTATGGATCCAAAACCTCTAGAACGTTTTGAAACTGTGTTGTCCGGACACTTCCACACTAAATCTAGCAAGGGTAATATCACTTACCTTGGTGCGCAGATGGAATTCTTCTGGAACGATGCTCATGACCCCAAGTACTTCCACATCTACGATACAGAAACTCGTGAGATGACCCCAGTACAGAATATGGTCACACTATTTCATAAAATATATTATGATGAAGACACTATTAATTACTTCGAAGATCTATCTTATCTGAATGGTAAGTTTGTCAAGTTGATTGTTTCTAATCGATCTGATATGCAGAAGTTTGAGAGATATGTTGACAAGATTCAGTCGCAAAAGATCCACGAACTGAAGATTGCCGAAGACTTCAAAGAATTCCGAGGAGAAAATGTCTCGGATGCTGATATAACTATTGACGACACCGAAACTTTAGTGTATAATTATATCCAAGAAGTAGAAACAGACTTAGACAAAGAACGCATTAAGGCTGTGGTATCCGAACTAATGATTGAAGCACAGAGTGTCGAAATTGCATGATTAAATTTGAAACGTTACGTTGGAAGAATTTTCTATCCACAGGCAACTATTTTAATGAAATAAACTTTCTGGACAGTTCTACTAACTTAATTGTTGGTGAGAACGGTGCAGGAAAGTCGACGATGCTCGATGCATTGTCGTTTGCTCTGTTTGGTAAGGCTCATCGTAAGATTACTAAAAATCAGTTGGTCAATACGATCAACAATAAAGATTGTGTATCTGAGGTAACCTTCAGTGTAAACACCGTAAAATATCGTGTGGTGCGGGGTATTAAACCTGCTAAGTTTGAAATCTGGAAAGATGGTAGTATGATCAACCAGAGTTCACATGCGAGAGAGTATCAAGATATTCTTGAGAAGAACGTCTTTCAGATGTCTCACAAGAGTTTCCACCAGATTGTTGTTCTAGGCTCGTCGTCTTTTGTTCCGTTCATGCAACTCAACTCCACCTCTCGGCGTGACGTGATCGAAGACCTTCTTGACATTAACATTTTCTCAAAGATGAATATGTTACTCAAGGAGAAAACCTCCATCCTTAAAGGCGAGCTTGAGAACAACACCCATTCTATTGAAGTGGTTAAGACTAAGATCAATGCACAGAAGAAGTATATCCGTGATCTAACTGCTATCAATACTCAACAGCGTAAGGATAAAGAGAGTGATATCTCTGAACTCCAGTCTGAGATCGAAGAACTCAATGCGACAAACGGTACGTTATCTGAGACGGTCAGTACACTGTTACCTGTCATTACCGATAGTTTGTCTACTGTCCGTGCAAACAAACAGAAATTAGACCAGTACTATGCACAATTTAAGAATCAGGTAAAGACTGTAGTCAAGGAAGCAAAGTTCTTTGATGATAATGAACATTGTCCTACGTGTGACCAAGATATCGCAGAAGAGTTGCGTCAAGAGAAAAAGAACTCTGCGACTACTAAAGCGAAAGAACTCAAGACCACTATGGATGAGGCAGAAGTTCAACGCAAAGTATATGAAGATGAGATAGTATCTCTAGAGTCTCGGATGTCAGAATGTCTTGCTGACCAGAATACTCTGCATAATAATAACCAGACCATCATTCGACTTCAGAGGTCTGTTGATAAACTTCGTTCTGATCTAGATGGTATGGCTGCTAGTTCTGGTGATATGGGTCAAGCGAATACTGATTTGACTACTTTAGATACCGAACTTCACGAGAAGACCGACGAGAAGTATGTCCTCAATGAGAAGGCATCTTATAATCGTATCGCAGCCGAGTTACTCCGTGATACTGGTATCAAGACCAAGATTATTCGTCAGTATATTCCGGTCATTAATGAGTTGACCAACAAATACTTGCAGATTCTGGACTTCTTTGTGCACTTTGAACTGGATGATAGTTTTAATGAAACCATCCGGTCACGATACCGCGACACGTTCTCTTATGACTCGTTCTCTGAGGGTGAGAAACAACGTATCGATTTGTCCCTATTATTTACTTGGCGTCAGATCGCCAAGATGAAGAATTCGGTGTCAACTAACTTGTTGATACTTGATGAAACGTTCGACTCTTCGTTGGACGGTGAGGGTGTAGATAATCTTATGAAGATCATCGACACACTGAAAGAAGATACGAACGTATTCGTAATCTCTCACAAGACTGAATTGGAGGATGCTCACTTTGAACGTAAGCTAACCTTCGTTAAAGATAAAAACTTCAGTCGAATGAAAGAAAGTACTTGACATACGGGTCGTATTGTTATATAATGGTCACCTACTAATAAGGAATAACACAATGGAATTATCTAGTCGCACGGTCGAGATTCTGCGTAACTTCTCGACAATCAATCCAAACATTGTAGTCAATGGCGGTAACGTCCTAAAGACTATGTCGATAGCAAAGAATATAGTCTCTCGTGCAGAGATCGAAGAAACCTTCCCGAATACTTTCGGTATATATGATCTCTCAGAATTCCTATCTGTGCTATCATTGGTGGATCGTCCATCAATCACTTTCGGTGATAACTTCTGTACCGTATCAGACGGTAGTGGATTATCATCCGTGAAATACTTCTACTCTGATCCAGAGATGCTTTCTGCACCTAAGAAAGATATCGTTATGCCAGAGTGTGAAGTAAAGTTCTTGCTTACTAACGAAACCCTAAGTAAGATCAAACGCGCATCTTCTGCACTTGGTTACGATAATATCTCTATCAAACCAAACGGAAATGCTATTGAGATTAGCGTAATTGACTCAAATGACTCTACTTCTAACTCATACTCTGTATTGGCTGAAGGTAATTTCCCTGAAGGGACTGACTTCAACTTCATTATGGGCGTGTCTAACATGAAGTTGCTTGGTGAAGACTATGAAGTTTCGGTCTCTACTAAATTAATCTCACACTTTAAATCAATAAATTCAGAGACGCAATACTTTATTGCTCTTGAAAAATCATCTACTTATGGAGTCTAACATGACTGAAGAACAAAAGAACTTAAATGACCTAGCAAACCGCGTTGCACGATCCTGTGTAGCTGTTGTAGACACCATTGTAACTCGTGGTGGTTTTAAAGGTGAAGAGTTGACTACTATTGGTCAACTACGTGATCAAGCAATCCAAGTGGTTGCACTCTATGAAGGTGTCGCAAAGGCACATGCAGAAGAATCAGAAAAGACTGCTAAGAAGAAGTAACCCCCCTTTGGTCTCTTGAATCATAATGTCTTTGCCCAAGATATGATTTGAATTGAACTTATATATAGTATGCCTTATTTGATTCAAGAGACCACCCTAATTGTTAAAGTTAAACCCCAATATTGCTAAAGAGTCCGCAGTACATGTATTGACTGGGGCATTGATCAATTACCCTCTCAACATATTTTTTCTGTGGTTAATTATAGAAAGGTGGGGGATAACAGATCCGTTCTGGATTACTAACATAATCACTTTTTGGTTCTCAATTACTGCTTTCACTCGCATATATATAATAAGGTCATATGCAGAAAAACGTAAGTTAAAGAAAAATAGAAAGTAAACGCCCTCTTAGCTCATTTGGTAGAGCAGCACACTTGTAATGTGCAGGTGATCCGTTCGAATCGGATAGAGGGCTCCATTTCTTTTATTAAAAATATATACCTTTACTCTTTACATGAGAGGACAAGTGTAGTATAATGTCCTCATTGATTAATTATTATATTATGGAGTTCCAACATGAGCAATGAGTTTCTGTGGGTTGAGAAGTATCGTCCTAAAATGGTGTCCGAGACTATCCTTCCGGATGAGTTAAAGACCACCTTTCAAAACATCGTAGACGGCGGAGAAATCCTAAACATGATGTTTACTGGCAGTGCCGGTACTGGTAAGACAACAGTCGCTAAGGCGATCTGTCAAGAATTAGACCTAGATTACATCGTGATCAACGGGTCGGAAGAAGGTAACATCGACACTCTGCGCGGCAAGATCCGTCAGTTTGCATCATCGGTCTCTCTGTCTGGTGGTTACAAAGTGGTCATCCTAGATGAGGCTGACTATCTAAATCCCCAATCAACGCAACCTGCTCTCCGTGGGTTTATCGAAGAGTTCTCTAACAACTGTCGTTTCATTATGACTTGTAACTTCGAGAACAAGATCATCGAACCTCTTCACTCAAGATGTTCTAAGTACGCCTTTAACTTTGATAAGAAGACCATGCACTCCTTATGTGGTGGGTTCATGGATAGACTTCAAGGAATCCTTGATAAGGAAGGTGTTGCGTACGACAAGAAAGTTGTCGCAAATATCATCATGAAACATGCTCCGGATTGGAGAAGAGTCCTCAACGAATGTCAGAAGGGTTCTGTCTCTGGTACACTAAATGTTGTGGGTAACCTCAGTGTAGATATCTCTGATGCCTACACCCAGTTGTTCACTGCACTCCGAGAGAAGAACTTCAAGAAGATGAGATCGTGGGTAGTTAACAATATTGATGTTGAACCCGCCACAATCTTTCGTGGGATCTATGACAAGATGTATGATCATGTCGCCCCAAATAGTATCCCTCAGTTAGTTCTTATCCTTGCAGACTACCAGTATAAGAACGCATTTGTCGCAGATCATGAATTAAATCTGGTCGCATGTATGACCGAAGTGATGGCTAACGTAGAGATCAAACCTTAATGTCTGGCGCAAAGTCTAAGAGATTAAGTCCGTTTGACTTTCTAAAGACTATTAATGACACTAAGATCAACCTTATTGATATGGATGAGAGCAACGCTAAAGCCTATAATGGATTTATGGTTAACAGATCTCTCTCTTATTTTTCAGATACTGTAATTATTTCTAATGAAATGAACAGATTACATCACATTGATAGTAAGATGCAATACGATTTTCTTATAAATATTATAAGGAAAAGGAAGCGATTCTCTAAATGGAACAAACCTGATCTAAGAGTTGACATGGAATGTATCAAGGAATATTTTGGGTACAGTGAACAGAAGGCTAAGCAAGTCATCGGACTCTTAACGGAATCACAAATACAAACTATCAAACATAAGGTTGGCAAAGGTGGAAGAGAATAATCTTGTTCAATGGAACTCTGATATGATGCTAGAAATTAGTCTATCAGAACCAGATGATTTCCTGAAAGTCAGAGAAACATTAACACGTATAGGTGTAGCGTCTAGGAGAGACAATACTCTATATCAATCATGCCACATCTTGCATAAGCAAGGTAGGTACTTTATCGTACATTTCAAGGAACTATTCTTGTTGGACGGTAAGAAGTCAAATCTAGAAACGTCAGATATGGAAAGACGCAACACTATCGCCACTCTGCTTGCAGACTGGGGACTAGTTGGAATCGTTAACAAAGAAGTAGCTCGTGATTGCGCTCCAATGAGACAAATCAAAATTATTTCATTCCGTGACAAGTCCGAATGGACATTACAACCGAAGTATAATATTGGAAATAGTTGAAAAGTATGTCAGTGAATTATGGTATATTTGAAGGTAAAGAAGATAATATAAGAACGAAGACCCCATTTGTAGGTCGACTTCCATTTGATATGGGGTCGACCTACAACTGGAACCAATTCATGCATATGATGGATTCTCATCCCAAAGATCTGTATGATCGAAATTCGGATAAAATGCGTATCGGATTAAACTCTTTCCACAGTCGCGGTAGTGCACCGGACTTTGCCAGAGGGATTTATGAAGAGATGCAAGATGTATTTACCCTACACGCCAACAAGATCACTAACATTGCGTTCAGTGGTTTTGGACGTGACAGTGGATCTTACCCTTGGCATAAAGACGGAATGGATGTCTTCTTAGTTCAGGTCATCAGTACCGTAGGACTAAAGGTTGAGGGTATTGACAATAATGAAATGTTTGACTTTGAGCCAGGCATGTATGCTTACCTACCGCGTGGTACGCATCATCAAGTATTTCCACGCGAATCTAGAGTATCCTTCTCATTCGGTGTAGAAGGTGATCCAGACCCATCAATTTATTACTAAACCATATCGAATATAATAAAATAAAGTGTTAATAATTCACTTTACATTTTTATACTTTGTATAAATAGTACCGGATGTGCCGATGGTCGGGCATCCATTTTAAAACTTGCTAACTAATTTAGGAGTTAACAGCATGACAATAACAGCAAAACAACTGTTTCCACGTTCAGCATTTGTCGGTTTTGATACCATGATCGACGAATTAGACCGTATCTCAAGGCGCTCGGGTGACATATTCCCTCCGCACAATATATTGAAGACGGGTGAGGATCAATACCTAATCGAACTCGCGATCGCTGGTTTCAGCGAGGATGAATTAGAAATCGAAGTAAAGAACCGAACACTGACCATTCGAGGACAGCACAAAGATAACGGAAGAGAGTATATCCATAAAGGGATATCTACAAAACAGTTCGAGCGGCAATTTAGGCTGTCGGAGTATGTTGAAGTAATAGGAGCTGATTTCAGTCAAGGACTACTTGCCATTAATTTGGAAGTCATAATACCTGATAATCATCGGCCTCGTAAAGTTGAAATTAACGGGTCTCAAACATTGAGTCCTCAACTATTAAACGAGGAGATCGTAAATGAATCAAAAAAGAGTTCTACATCATCTAAAAAGTCATCATAGACACTTTAGATTCGAAGATGTAAGCTTGACTTTGGCGATAGTAGGAGTATGTTATACCATGTTCCTATGTTTATTGCCATTGATCTAGATAGATAAATAAGGGGGAGTCAAATCCCCCTTTTTTTGTGAGCGATATGAAAGCAATACAAATTGTAATGAAAGGAGACGAACGGTCGGAAGAGTACGCACATCTTTCTAGACGTTCTTTCCAACGTGCCATCGATGATGGTTACATCGACTCCATCGAAACCTTCGATGCGATTACCCCCCAATCAGAAGACTTCCAAGACCATGTAGATAAGTACACGTGGGATAAGAGTCTGATGACCCTAGACCTAAACTCCCCTAATACAAAAGACGATCACTCACCTTCCGAGAAGGCTGGGATGTGTTCTCATTGGGAACTTATGCGTCAACAAGGAGAGTCTGACGATAAGTTCTGGATTATGGAACACGACACTTGGTTGATAGAAGAACGTTATGAAGCGTTTAAACTTCTCTCTGAGTACTCTGAGAACACTCTCTATGCAAACATCGGACTATTCATGGGTATGTACTCTATGGATAGGGGTTTCGCCCACTGGAGTCACCACATGATGACTACCAGACAATTCCCTATCAACTGTGGCCCATACTGCGTTCTACAACGTCTTTTCAGAACATACACAACTGACCACCTTACTCGTCCAGAAATTAATTATTACGGAATCCGCAATACCGCCTTGCATCCTTGGTCTGGATGTGATACAATAGGCGTAGGTCGTGACATTGGAATTTACTTCAATGAGCAGGACAGACATAAGACTGGCATCCCAACACCAACGACTCAGTTGATTTCAAAACGTCTGAGTGTGACTCAAGACCATCATGGTTATAATGACAGTCACCAACAAGAGCCTTGGACTAGACATAAATTCTTTAAAGTTGTAGATTAGGGGTTGACACATAAGGCTATATACTGTATAATGTCTATTAAACAGTGAAAGGTGTATTATGAGTTATCAACCATATAATCTACAAGATGTCTACGATGCGGCATCACAGAAGAAATTTCAAGTCATCTCGACCTTTGCGGGTGGTGGTGGATCGTCCACAGGTTACCGTCTTGCTGGTGCAGATATTCTAGCAATTAACGAGTTTGTCGAAGAAGCACGGATAACCTATAAAGAAAACTATCCAGATACTCCTATTCTCCCTGACGATATCAAACAGCTGTCCGGTCAAGACTTTCTAGATCTCACTGGTCTCAAGAAAGGTGAACTTGATATCCTTGATGGCTCTCCTCCTTGCTCTGCCTTTTCTGTTTCGGGTAAACTCTCTCATGCATCTGATGGTAAACACTCGGATGGTTGGGGTCAAACCAAATCTTATTCTGACGGCAAGATCGTAGAAAATATCGAAGACTTGTTCTTTGAGTTCTTACGCGTAGCCAAAGAAATCTCCCCCAAGGTAATCATCGCAGAGAATGTTAAAGGTCTGACCATTGGTGAGGCAAAAGAATATTACAACCGCATCCTGAATGAATTCGAGAACATCGGATATGAAGTTGTCTCTGAAGTATTAGATTCCCGTTACTATGGGGTGTCCCAAACTCGCAATCGAGTAATCTTTATTGCAGTACGACAAGATGTTGCTGATGAAGTTGGTCTAAACTTCTTGACTATGAATCACTTGTTTCCAGAACCTTCTCGTACTGCTATCCCATTGAAAGATGCGTTGGTAGGACTAGAGTACGACGACGAAGAAGTCAAATATTTAACGGAGAAGTTTGAGAATACCGCATACTGGAAACAGACTGGATCCATGATGGAGAAGTTTCCTAAGAAGGTATTGTCCGGTACGGATTACCATCCCAAGGGTCACCACTTCAACCTCAAGCGAGTTTCTCTTGAAGTCCCTGCACCAACCCTCACTGCTATGGGTAACGGGGATACGACAGCTGGTGCGTTCCATTGGAGTGAATCAAGAAAGTTGACACTAGGGGAATTAAAGCGTATAATGTCACTTCCGGATGACTTTAAACTAACGGGTAAGTGGAACCAGAAAGCAGAACGCATTGGTCGTATGGTTCCTCCATTGATGATGAAGAAGATCGCAGAGTCGGTCTATGATAACGTATTGAAGGTATACAATGAAAGATAGAGAGCAGTATAAAGACTTTACATTTGGTCACCGCAAAGAAGGTTTCGATAATCATATCGATGCTTCTATTCGACACTATTCCACACTACATGATGACGTGGTAAATCTATCTCGTTACTTTGTAGAGAACGATACCAAGGTTGTTGATATCGGTTGTAGTACTGGTAAGACCGTCGAAGCCATGATCGAACAGAATCATGCGACTGCTCCTAATGCACATTACTGTGGTGTTGAGTATGCTCCTGTATTCCAAGAAGAGATGGATACCCGACAGAAGAGACTTAATGAAGAAGGTCATCACGTCTGTTTCCAAAACAAGAACATCATCCACCACTCATTCGCTAACTGTTCTCTGGTAACATCTATCTTTACGTTGCAGTTCATGCAGCCATTGTGGAGACAAAGAGTTCTAGAGAACATCTACGAGGGTCTGAACGAAGGTGGTGCATTTATCTTTGCCGAGAAGACTTATGCGGAGAACTCACGTATCCAAGATATGATGACCTCGACTTTCTATGAGTATAAGGCACAGCACTTTACCTATGAAGATATTATGGAGAAAGAGAAGACTCTCCGAACTATGTTGAAACCTATGACTTGGAATGACCTTGTCGGTCTACTGACTTCAGTTGGTTTCGATTCAACTAAGATTCAACCTTTCTGGATGAACCACCTATTTGTCGGAGCAATCGCAATAAAGTAAATTATTTAGCTATAAGCCCTTGACACTGGGTACCAATCTTGGTATAATGTCACCTGTAGTCATCAATGACAGTAGTCAGACTACAAAATAAACCTAATAGTCCCGTGGACTAAAAACCAATCCTAAAAGAAAAGGAAATTTACCATGAATATTCAATTTGATTTAGATGAAATAAAGAAAAACCAAAATCCCGAAGTTATCTTCGCAAACAAAGCTGGTATCGTACACAAAAAAAGAGTAGTTGTCAAACGTTCCAGTATTGATTGGAGTGGTAGTAAGTGGCAGATTCGTGAGGGAGTGTATGATGAAAAAAACGTAGCTGAGATATTTACTTCTCTTAAACACTATGGGTACTTGACTAGCGAAAAACCACAAGTGGTAATCCGAGCACCAGCGGGCCATCTTACGGAATTTATAGGTATCGCTGGATTCAACCGAGACGCAGCGCAACAAATGTTAGAGTGGGAGACTACTGTAGTTGATGTAGTAGAATTCCAAAATCCTATCGATCTACGAGTATTATCTCATAAAACAAATCATAAGATGACCCCTTCAGCACCCTGTACTACAGGTGATTTTATAAAGTCTGTCCAAGCAGCAATAGAGTTTAATGAAATAGGTGGAACCGAAAAGGAAGTCATAGAACTTGTTGAGTCAATTGTAGAACCACATCGAAAGAGCGTTATCAAAGCAGTTATTAAAACTGTTATTTCTAATATAGAATATGGTAATTCTCTACATCGTCCTTTTGATGGAGCCCTTGCTAATAAATTCGCCAAAGATGAATTTGGTATTCATACTGGTAAAGCTCACTGTGCGTTTATAAGACCTAATGGTGTGTCAAAAACTACTTTTTTTGACGGTATGAAAGCTAGTCTAGCTTTTAGTAGTGATATTACCATATATGGGTACATTGACCAACCTAAACCTGCTACTCTAAACAAAAAGCGTCAGGTATGGATGAACGAGTTCAATAGTCTCGGAAAGTTTTGGCAGGAGGTTGTTCAGGCTGGTTCTGGGATAAGACCTCCTGTAGAGAATTGTCCGTTCGTATTTGGTGGATTCTTACCACAGAATGAGACTCCTGATCCAACTAAAGGCGGATCACCTACAGAAACCGAATTAGTTTTCATTTAATGATTAGAGAGATTCTCTCTGACCACATAACAGGAAAGGTGCCGCACGATAAGGTTGCGGTACTTCTTTCTGGTGGTGTTGACAGTATCAGTGTGGCAATCGCTGCACAGGATGCTGGGAAGACTGTACACGCGTATAGTTTCCATCTCGAAGGACAACCATCTTATGATCATGCGAAGGCAAAAGAAGTCGCAGAAATCATGGGGTGGGAGTTCACCACTATTATTGTCCCTACTGATAACCTAGTTGAAGACTGGCACCGACTAGTCAAACATGGTTGTCGCAAGAAATCCCACTACGAAGCCGCAGTGTTTCCCTTTCTCTATTGTTATGAAAACATGTCGGAAGACTACTGTATTACTGGATGGGGTGCAGACGCCTACTTCGGTTGCAGTAAGAAAGCAATGATACGATACTCTTCTTTTAAAAAGAAGCGCAACTACGTCAAGTACTGTAAAGAGAACAACCAGACGAGAGTTAACTGGAATGAGTTCCGTAATTCCTATCTAGACGGAGACTGTGCAGGACTACAGCAACACACCAATCTCGCAGAGAAGCATGGTAAGGTGCATGTCACTCCATATCTAGACCCACGCGTACGCGAGTTCTTTATGAAGTTTTCGTGGGAAGACCTCAACAGACCAAAACAAAAGAATATAATCCGTGAAGAATTTAATATTGAAGATCTGTTTGGGAAAGTCAAGCCCCATATCAATCTTCAGTTGGGTAGTGGTATTGATACACTATTCGAGACTCTTCTGGATAATCCGGAGGTAAACTATAAAAGAAGACAGAGAGTAATGGATATGTGTCGCGACTGGCACTCCGAAAATACTACTATAGATCTTTCTGAATTTATGTCTTGACATACTCTCCCAATCTAGGTATAATAGCCTCATGAGACATACTCTCCCAATCTAGGTATAATATCACCATGACAAAATTTTACTCTTCTGCTATCCGTATGGGTAAGCACATTCTATATCGCGGTTACGAGAATGGCCTACAGGTCAAGAAACGTATCCCATTCAAACCTAAACTATATGTCACCACTAATAACGAATCTGAATGGAAGACTCTAGACGGTGTCCCTGTGCACGAGTGCGTACTAGACTCTATGTCTGATGCGACTGACTTTCTCAAGAAGTATGCCGACGTACACAACTTTAAAGTTTACGGTAACAATAACTATGTTTCGCAGTATATCGGTCAGAAATTTCCTAATAAGATCGAATTCGATCGTGACCTAATTCGAGTCGCCAATATCGACATCGAGGTTTATAGTAAGGAAGGTTTCCCAGAGCCAGGCAAGGCTGCATATCCTGTGACCTCAATTGCAATGCGCAAGAACGATGGTTCCTACTGGGTGTGGGCATGTGGTGAGTACAAAACTACTCGTGACGAAGTGGTCTATATCAAATGCGACCACGAGATGGATCTTCTCCGCAAGTTTATTGAGCACTGGTCTCACTATTCCCCTGATATCCTGACGGGTTGGAACAGTCGGTTCTTCGATATTCCCTATATCGTTAACCGTTGCGTTAACCTCTTTGGTGATGACACGTTGTTGAAACGACTATCTCCTTGGGGTGCGGTACGTGAACGTAATGTAACTATTCAAGGTCGCGCCAATCAGGAATACGTGATTGAAGGTGTCGAGCACCTAGATTACATTGAAATCTTTAAGAAGTTCACACTCAACACTCTGGGTCAACAAGAATCCTATCGTCTAGACCATATCGCCCACGTTGTCTTGGGTGAACGCAAGTTGTCCTATGAGGAGCACGGAAACCTCCACGCTCTTTATGAAAACGACTTCCAGAAGTTTATTGACTATAACATCAAAGACGTGGAGCTGGTGCACAAGATCGATGAGAAACTCGACTTGATTACTCTGGTACTCACTATGGCGTATCGTGGTGGTGTGAACTATGGCGACACTCTTGGTACTACTAATATCTGGGACAGCATCATTTACCGTATGCTGAACAAGATGAAGGTAGTTGTCCCTTCCAAATCCGAGAAGCCTAAGACTTCATATCCGGGCGGTTATGTTAAAGAACCTCAAGTTGGGTCACACGACTGGGTCACCTCTTTCGACTTGAACTCCCTGTATCCAAACATCATTGTGCAATACAACATGTCCCCTGAGACTGTTATGGACGGTTTCCATAATGGTGTTAGCGTCGATAAGTTCCTTGATGGGTCGTACAAGGTCTCTGAATCTAACGTCTCTATCGCGCCAACTGGGGTCGCTTTCTCGCACGACCGTGTGGGTGTTATCCCTACGGTGATTAAACAATATTACACTGAACGTCGAGTTATTAAGACCGAGATGCTGAAACTCCAGCAGGAATATCAGAATGCTCCGACTAATGCTTTGGCATATAGGATATCCTCCCTAGACAACCAACAGATGGCGATCAAGATTCTGATGAACTCCCTCTATGGTGCGCTGGGTAATCGATACTTCCGTTACTTCGATCAACGTGTTGCAGAGTCAATTACTCTTGCAGGGCAACTTGCAATCAAATGGGCAGAGAGGGCCGTTAATAATGAGATGCAGAAACTTCTTAAAACGGATGAAGACTACGTTGTGGCAATTGACACCGACTCTCTTTATATTCGTATGGCTGCCCTTGTTGATAAGTTTTCTCCTAAAGATCCTGTTAAGTTCCTAGACAAGATTTGCTCCGAGCACTTCGAGAAAGTTTTGGAAACATCTTATGCGGAGATGGCACTCGTCACTGGTGCGTATGAGAATCGTATGGAGATGGGTCGTGAGGTAATCGCAGACCGTGGTATCTGGATGGCGAAGAAACGATACATCCTGAACGTGCATAATAACGAGGGTGTCCAGTACGCAGAACCTAAACTCAAGATGATGGGTATCGAGGCAATCAAGTCCTCGACTCCTTCGGTTGTCCGTGACAAGATGAAAGAAATCTTCCGCGTCATTGTAGAAGGTACCGAGGAAACCACCCAGAGATTTATCCGTGAGTTCAAGACTCTGTTTAATACATTGCCTCCCGAAGATATTTCATGGCCCCGTGGTATCTCTAACCTCGATAAGTGGAAAGACCGAGAGACTATTTTTAAGAAGGGTACTCCCATACACGTTCGCGGTGCGTTATGTTATAACAATCTAATCAAGGAGAATAATCTTGGTAATAGATATGAACTGGTCAAGCCAGGCGAGAAGGTAAAGTTCGTCTATCTAAAAGTACCGAATCGTCTGGGTGAAAACGTTGTGGCATATCCTCAACATCTCCCCGAAGAACTGGGCCTGGGTAAGTATATCGATTACGACTTAATGTTCAGTAAGACTTTCATTGACCCTCTCGAACCAATTCTTGACGCAGTCGGTTGGTCTTCAGAACCTCGTGCCACACTGGAAGACTTCTTCGGTTGACAGACACCAAACTTTATGATATAATAGCCACATGAATTACGAATTAACTATATTTAAAAATCAGTTCGATAACAAGACCCATCGCCATATGGTTCTTGACGATTGGGATAAGTTCGTAAATGTCCTGAAAAACATGTATAAAGAGAAAGGAGAAAAAGGTGGAAATAATTCTAGTCCTCTTATTAGTCCTGCTGTTTTCGAAGTGGGTAAGACGCGTAGTAATAAATCTACTGGTTATTGGGGTGGGTGGTGCTGCGTTGATGTTGACGATCATACTTTTTCTAGAGATGTTCGAGTCCTTAACCAAGAGTTGCACGAACTCTTTAGGGAATACGACTACGTTGTGTACAACACTGCATCAAGTCGAGACGAGAATCTCAAATTTAGGATCGTATTTCGATTAGATGAACATATTGAAAACGAGCGAATCAAGGCATTTTGGTTTGCACTGAACACTAAACTGGGTGAACTAGGAGATCCACAGACCAAAGATCTCGCACGTATGTACTATGTCCCCGCTCAGTATCCTAATGCGACTTCGTTCTTTTTCACCAATCAAGGGACTTCTATTAACACGTCTGAGTTGATGGCGAAATATCCGTATCACGAAAAGACTGGTAATTCCTTCTTAGATAGACTACCCCCAGAGATGCAACAGGCAGTTGTCGCACATCGTAAGAACAGTCTAAATAATACCGACTTCTCGTGGTCATCGTACCGAGACTGTCCCTTCTGGCCAAGAAGGTTAGGTGCAGAGTATCAGCAGATCAGTGATGGTGGTTGGTACTCCCAGATGTATAAGATTATGCTTGCGATAGCAGGTAACGCGTATTCGAAAGGATACCCAATAACCGCTTCTCAAATCTCTGTTATGTGTCAAGAGTTTGATCGAGAGACTGGTAATTGGTATGAGAATCGTCCCCTGACCGTAGAGGCGGACAGGGCATTAGAATATATTTACAGGAATAGTTAAATGAAGAAAGTATTAGTAACGGGTGCTGCCGGATTCATCGGGTCTCAGCTCTCAAAGCGTCTAATGAATCGTGGACTCCATGTAAAAGGAATTGACAACTTTAACGAGCACCTGTATACTCCTAGATTAAAAGTAGACCGAATGAATCACTTTGTTCTGGATATCTGGGGATGTGATTTACGAGATGAAGTTAAACTGGAAGCACTATTAAGAGACTTCCAACCAGATACTATCGTCCACCTTGCCGCAATGGCAGGGGTTCGTGACTCTATGGGTAAAGAGAAGAGTTACCACGAGAACAACATTGACGCGACCCAAAACCTTATTGACATCTGCAAAGAACATTTACCGGAAACTCGTATAGTATATGCGTCGACCTCTTGTGTATATGCTGGTTCTCCTGTTCCGTGGACTGAAGGTCAGGAGTCAGGTAAGCAGTTAAACGCATATGGTTACACCAAGTGGGCGAACGAATGTCAGATGCAGTCCTCTGGTCTTAACAATATCGGTCTGCGATTCTTCACAGTCTATGGCCCATGGGGTCGACCTGACATGGCGTTGTTCGATTTCACCAAGAATATACTTGACGAGAAGGAAATAATCGTGTATAATTATGGTGATATGAAACGTGACTTTACTTACGTGGACGATATTCTTGACGGTATTGAGGTTGTCCTAGACAACACTGAAATCCCATCTAATGAGATCTTTAACATCGGTCGCGGTGAACAGGTCGCGTTGATGGACTTTATTGGAGAAATCGAGAAGAATACTGGGAAAGACGCGATCAAGAAACTTGCTCCTAAACATCCTGCGGATACTCTAGAGACTTGGGCAAACACTTCCAAGTTGCAAGCCCTAGGTTATAAACCAAAGGTGGATATTGCGGAAGGTGTTGAGCATTTTTATGAATGGTATAAAACTTATAATGGAATTAAATAATGTCTGATACAACACAGGAAGGTGGAATCTCTAGATTCCGAATAGGTATCGTAGGTCATGGTTTTGTCGGTCAGGCAGTGGAGTATGCATTTAATCACCCTCTGGTAGACTTCAATTACTATGACCCAAAATATGAAACTAGTCTAGACACTCTCGGTGATTTCTCTGCTGATCGACATCCTAGATGTTTCTTTATATGCGCTCCTACTCCCTCGAATGATGATGGGTCGGTCAATTCTAGTATAGTGGAATCTGCGGTCATGGAGTGTTTGACCCAGACCGATGCCTTAGTTGTTGTCAAATCAACGATTACACCGGAATCTATTGACAGCCTTTATGCAGGAATGAGCAGAGAACAAACTAATCGTTTCGTCTATAACCCTGAGTTTCTAACGGAGAAGAATGCTAAGTCAGATTTCGTGAATGCTAAGTTTCATGTCATCGGTGGTATGCCAAATCCCGCACAGGAACTTATTGATATCTATGAAATCTTTGGTGGGTGTCAGTCTGATGACTATCACCGTATGACTGCGTATGAAGCATCCTTTGTGAAATATACTATCAATTCATTCCTAGCAACCAAGGTAACCTTCTTTAATCAGTTGTATGATCTGGTTAATATGTACGGTTGCAACTATAATAATATCGTCCGAGCAGTAGGTAAGGACGATAGAATAGGTATGGGTCACACCCGTGTGCCGGGCTTTGATGGTAAACGAGGATTTGGTGGCGCATGTTTACCCAAAGATACACGGGCATTCTTAGACTTTTCAACACATGAGTTTGCTGACGGAACTATGACTAGTTTCGATTTATTGGAAAAAGTACTTGACATCAATGGTGCTTATCGTGTACAATATGACCTTGATGAAAGAGAAAGAATTAATAATATAACATTTGTAGATTTTGGAGGCAAGAATGAGCATAATGGACAAACTAAAGAAGAACTCGAAGATAAAGGAAACAGCGATACTATCGACGAGTAAATTCTTCACAGAGAAAGATATGGTACCTACTGACGTTCCTATGGTGAATGTCGCGTTGTCCGGTACCGTAGATGGTGGTGTCGCGCCAGGACTTACAGTTCTAGCAGGGCCATCTAAACACTTTAAGACATCGTTTGCATTATTAATGGCAAGCGCATATCTTAATGCTAAACCCGATGCAGTGATGCTGTTCTATGATTCCGAGTTTGGATCTCCTCAGTCATACTTCACCCAGTTCGGTATTGATACTAGTAGAGTGTTACATACACCTATTGCTAACGTCGAAGAACTGAAGTTTGACCTGATTAATCAGTTAGAGGCCCTAGATCGTAGTGATGATGTTATTATCGTTATCGATTCTATTGGTAACCTTGCGTCTAAGAAAGAACTTGACGATGCACTGAACGAGAAGGGTGTTGCCGATATGTCTCGTGCGAAAGCACTTAAAGGTCTATTCCGTATGTCGACTCCGTATCTGGCGATGAAGAATATCCCGATGCTTGCAATCAATCACACTTATAAAGAGATTGGTTTGTTTCCGAAAGATGTAGTTAGTGGTGGTACTGGTATCTATTACTCTGCCGACAATATCTGGATTATCGGTCGTCGACAGAATAAGACTGGTACTGAGATCATGGGTTATGATTTTGTGATCAAGGTCGAGAAGTCACGATTTGTCAAAGAGCAGTCTAAGATCCCTATTACCGTCTCTTGGGATGGTGGTGTTGAGAAAAACTCTGGTCTACTTGAAGTTGCATTGGCTGGTGGATATGTTATCAAACCAAGTAATGGTTGGTACTCACGTTGTCACGGTACCGAAGCAGAAGATAAGAAGTTCCGTACTAAGGATACTTTGTCCAATGAGTTCTGGGCTCCTATTTTCGAAACAAGTGACTTTGCTACATTCCTACAGAAGACTTATCAGATAGGATATAAAAGCGAGATCAACCCTGAAACCTTTGTCGAGGAGGCATTGTAATGAAAGAATTGAATTTGGATAAACCATCCGAGAATCTAGACTATAAACTAGTACCTGTTGTCTTAGAAGGAGTGGAGGGTTGGAATGTCGACCTTCTACGTGCTCCTTATGAAGATGTGACCATTCGTTTTAATAACGTACGTGTCAATGGTGATGAACAAAATATAACTTTTAACTTCGATGTTGTTGACACGGACGAGCCAAACGTGTATAATATAGACAATAACGACCTACAAGGGTTTGTGGGTGAAGTTTTAACTGATATTTTAGAATCAGCAATTGAGACTGGTTCAGTAGACATTAAGGATTCAAATGACGGAAATCAATCTGGAACAAACGATTCTACGGAATCTTCTGACTAACGATGCCTACATGAGGAAGGTCGCCCCCTTCCTCGCTCCTGAATACTTTGAAGGTGCTTACAAAAGTATCTTCAAAGAGTTCAATGCATACATTGCAAAGTATAACAATCTTCCGTCCAAAGAGGCTCTCAAGATCGAGATCGACTCTGAGGGTAGAATGTCTGACGAGCACTATCGTCATACTATGGACATCCTACCGGACATCTTCACATATGCCGAAGAAGACCTTACGTGGTTACTAGAACGCACTGAGAAGTGGTGTCAAGACCGTGCGGTATTCAATGCAGTGATGGAGTCTATTACGATCATTGACGGTAAGCACCAAGAACTGTCCAAGAACGCAATCCCCGAAGTACTGTCTAAGGCACTGTCGGTATCGTTTGATACTAACATTGGACACGACTATCTGGAGAATGTCGATTCTCGTTGGGACTTCTACACTATGGACGAGGAGAGAATGCCTTGGGACTTGGATTACTTCAACCGTATTACTAAAGGCGGTTTGCCCAATAAGACCCTGAACATTGCTCTTGCAGGAACTGGTGTTGGTAAGTCTTTGTTTATGTGTCACGCTGCGGCAGCTGCGATGAGTCAGAATAAGAATGTTCTGTATATCACTCTAGAGATGTCCGAAGAACGTATTGCAGAAAGAATCGATGCCAACTTACTGAACGTCCCTATTGACCAGTTAGAGCATCTCACCAAAGATATGTTTGCAAGTCGTGTTAAGAAGGTGGCAGATAAAACTACGGGTAAACTTATTATTAAGGAATACCCGACTGGTAGTGCGCACTCAAACCACTTCCGTGCTCTTCTAAACGAGTTGAAACTAAAGAAGAAGTTCACTCCAGATATCATCTTTGTCGACTACCTGAACATCTGTTCGTCGTCTAGGATGAAGGCTATGGGTGGTGCTATTAACTCATACACTTATATCAAGTCTATCGCAGAAGAGTTGCGCGGTCTTGCTGTTGAGTTTGATGTTCCGGTAGTATCTGCGACCCAGACTACACGTTCTGGTTATAGTAATGATGATGTTGGTCTAGAAGATACTTCGGAATCCTTTGGACTACCTGCTACTGCTGACCTTATGTTTGCTCTGATTAGTAATGATGAACTGAACGCGCAGGGTCAGATAATGGTCAAGCAGTTAAAGAATAGATATAATGATATCGGTCAGAACCAAAGATTCGTTGTAGGTATTGACCGAAGCAAGATGAGATTGTTCGACGTAGACCAAAATGATTCTCCCCTAAATAAAGAAGTAGATCATGGCCCAGTATTTGATAAATCTAACTCAGGCCAACGAATTTCTTCTGAGAAGATGAACTTTGACGGTTTTACTTTATAAGGAGTCCACTATGGATCCATACGCACATACAATCATCGCCTTGGCATTACTATTTATTTCCCATGTCGTAGGAAAGAAAATAGGAAGACAAGAAGGAATAACTTCGGCAGTCAACTATCTCATGGAAATGGGCGCCCTCAATGAAGCAGATCTGAAAAGAGCGAATGAAAAGTTTGCTGAAAATGAGGAAGACCTTTAGTAATGAGTGAAGTTAATATTAGGAATAAAGAATTCCTTAGTGTCCTGAATAGTTTCTCTGATGAGATGTTATCAAAACCTTCTTACAATGATGAGAAGTATTGGTCATATTTTAATCGTGAAGATATCTATAAAGGAAAAGAATATACTTCTAGAGAGTATCTAGACGAATGTCTTTCCAGATATCCTCAGTTAGTAGGTGCACCAGACAGATTTTTTGCACAAGCTATTTCTAAGATGGTTCGTATAGATCCTGATATGTGGGGAGACTTTATGCAGAAGGTCAAGTATGACTTCGCTGCGGAGATTGGAGCACACACATCTGCATTACTCTCCTATTACCCGCCTGGCGGTTATGTCGGATGGCATACTAACTACAATGCGAATGCTTATCAGGTCTTATTCACGTGGTCAGAGACCGGAGATGGGTACTTCCAGTACTATGATAAGAAGACAGACAAGATAGTCCGTATCCAAGATGTTGCGGGATGGCAATGCCGACACTATTACTTTGGTGCGGAACATGAAAAAGATTTGCACTGTTGGCACTCTGCTTACGCAGGATGTCAACGCATCACCCTAGCATACAAGTTCGTTAATGGTGGTAGTGTGAATAACCCTGAAGACGCGCAAGCGAGAGCAATGCGTGATATGTTAATTGATGAAATAGAGAGTGAAGAATGAAGAAAAGTGATGTAGTAACAGTAGTGACAGTGAGTGGTGAGTATGTTGGTCGCCTAGATACAGTTCATAGTGATGGGGCAATTACCCTTAAAGACCCACGTATGTTGATCCACGGTGAGCAAGGTATTGGTTTTGCACGTGGTGTTTGCATGACCAGTAAAGAGAACCCAGAGAGTGTTAAATTTCAACAATACGTATTATGTACTGAGACGAACGATGACTTCTCGGCAGCATGGTCAGAAGCAATTAGCGGATTAAAGTTGGTGGTGTCATAATGATAGTTCAAGATAAAGAAAAAGTCGCAGCTGCGGTACGAGAAATGTCCGATAGTATGTTGCGTATCGACGCAGAGAAAGAACTGATGAAAGACATCGTTGATGTTACTGCCGAGAAGTACGAGATTGACAAGAAGCAATTCCGTAAGATTGCTAACATCTTCCATAAGAGAAACCTCGAAGAAGCTCGTACTGAGACGAATGAGGTTTTTGAGTTGTACGAGGAACTTTTCAAGTAATGTTATTAACTGCCGGTTGTAGTTTTGTCTGGGGGGATGAGTTAGAAGGATTTGATAACTCTCCCCCCACCCATTGGGATCTCACGTTTACGGCAATAACTGCTCGTGCGTTAGGCGTTGATTACGTAAACCGTGGTATTTGCGGTGCTTGTAATGAAAAGATCTTCCGTGAGGTTACGGACTTTCTCCACACGACCACTGAACCTGTCACCCATCTGGTGGTAATGTGGTCTGCGTGGCAACGAAAGGAACACGTCGAGTACATGCCAGAGATTGCGGAATTTAAACTCGGTAGACAAAATGATGTTACTCAATTTTCTTCACTGCGCACTAATGCTATACACGGCCGTGAGATGAGAACTTCGATGGAACATTGGTACTTTACTTCATATGATTCTAAGACTGATATTATGCACACTATCAGTAATATGAAAGCACTAGAGATTATATGTGAAGCATCGGGAATCAAACTGATTCAAGGGGTGTTTCATAATAGGAACTGGTCTAACTTAATGTCTATATTAAATGGACGACCTCCTCTTGACGCTACCAGAGATGCTAATGAAGATGAGATCTTTGATATAAACGATACCCCTGAATATAAGAAGTGGATTACTGATTCTCTAGGGTCTCTCAAATCCACTAGTCGGGTAGGTCTCGGTAGGGGCAAAGATCTTTTCACAATAGGACTTGAATTACAGGACATACGAGAATTTGGACATCCCGGCGAAAGAAGTCAGGAAGTCTTCTCTGAGTTTCTTTTGGAAACATTTGAAAACTCTAGTGATTAATAAGTATAAATACACTTATAATAATTGACATTAATATTAGGAATAGTAAGATGGGTATTGAATTGAATACGACAGATATAGTTTCTTTGGCTGTAGGAGGTATTGCTATATTACTTGCGGTTTACTGTATTATAGGTGTATTGCGATGGCCGCCTGAGAAGAATGAATCGGCAGACACTACTACTCCAGACATTGAAGATACTTTCGAAGATCAACGAGTACAGTTTGATAAAATGACCGTGCCTCAGTTAAAGAAGCACGTCAAAGAAAATAAAAATAAATTAGTCGAACCAATGGGACGTATGCCTACTAGGAAGGCAGATCTTGTTGAGACCTCTCTACGTATATGGACTCATGAAAAATGAAACTACAATCTTTCAATTCCTTCTTGAACGAAGGTGTAAACGACCCAGCAATCTTTAAGGCAATCTTCCTTGCAGGCGGGCCAGGCTCAGGTAAGTCGTTCATCGTCGGTAAGACGGGTCTGACTTCTATGGGTTATAAGGTGGTTAACTCTGATGATTCGTTTGAGAACGCTATGAAGAAAGCATCGATGGAAATGAATCCCGATAACATCTTCTCGGTCAAAGGTCAAGAACTCCGTGGTAAGGCAAAGAGTCTCACTGGCACCAAACAAACGATGTACATCAAAGGTCGTCTAGGTTTGGTTATCGATGGTACTGGTAAAGACCCAAGTAAGATCGCAGCCCAAGCAAAGGAACTCAAGAAACTGGGTTACGATGTCGCAATGATTTTCGTTAACACCGATCTTGACACTGCAATCTCTCGTGATGCGCAACGTGCACGTACACTAGGTGCTAAAGGCGTTACTGAATATTGGAAAGCAGTACAGGCAAATATCGGTAAGTTCCAAACTATGTTCGGTAAGACGAACTTCCTAGTTGTGGATAACTCTGAAGGTAAGGATTACCAGAAAGAGACACTACGCGCATATCGTGATGCTACCAAGTTCACCCAGTCACCTGTAGACAACTCTAAGGCAAAGAAGTGGATTGCCGGAGAAAAGAAATAATTGACATCCGTGGTACATTGTAGTATAATAACTTCATTAATCAAATGAATTATAGGAACTGCAATGTACTACCATACCACCCCCCACCTCCCAAACTTTCTTTACAATTCCCTTGACTTCTAACTAAAATACGTGTATAATACCTCTTTAGATACCACTTTGGAGAACTACATGGTACGTTTAGCAGCAGCACTGTCTTTACTTTGTTTCTTTGGTTACATCAGTATCGTTGATGCAGAAACCCCAGACATAACAAAGAATAATGATCTCGAATGTCTCGCCCTGAATATATATCACGAGGCCCGAAGTGAGAGTCTCGCGGGTCAGTACGCAGTCGCAGATGTCACCCTCAATCGTGTACAAGATCGACGATACCCGTCCACCATATGTGGAGTAGTTAAACAGGCAGTATTAAGTCAATGGGGTTTAGACCGAGGTATGTCTATCCCAAGGAAAAATATGTGTCAGTTCAGTTGGTATTGTGACGGTCTCGCAGATGAACCAGTAGAAACGTATTCTTGGTTACGTGCACAGGACATAGCACGAGACATGATATTTGTCCGGAAGTACCGAGGAATAACCGAAGGGTCTACTCACTATCATGCAAATTATGTTAACCCTAAGTGGAGTTCTCATGAAAGTATGCGACTGATAGGTAGAATAGGCGATCACATTTTCTATAAAGAGGAATACTAATGCCTGTAGACTATGACTCAATACCGACCGGAAAGTTCCCTGAAGAAACTGACTTAGATCAAGTATATATATTATACGATCACATTGGCGGCATGATAGCCGTGTATGGTGACGGAGACCGAGCGATTGAACGTGCGGTCGATGAGATCACCAAAGACTATGACTACGACACCGTACATGTTGATATCTTTGATTGGGCTATCATGGTACGAAGTAATATTGGAGAGATCACAATATTAATTGAAAAAATATACTAAAGGGTATTGACACAACAAGTTTCTTTTGGTACAATAACCACTTAAATGTCCCGTTCGTCTAGAGGCCTAGGACACCGCCCTTTCACGGCGGTAACAGGGGTTCGACTCCCCTACGGGACGCCATTTTTAGTTAAAAGTCGTTTCTTGTATAAATAGTAGAAACACATTTATAATAGGAGGTCATTATGTCTAATGATATCACAGCACCAAACGTTAGTAATAATGGCGAAACTAACGTCCCTACTAATTTAGCACAGCAAAGCGGGTTACCCAATATGACAAGCACAAAAATATTCACCGTACAAACCGATATGATCGTCGAAGGTGACCTGTGGGCGACCAACATCTTCGGGGCCGGCGGGGCCCCTCTTTCTACATATGCGATAAAGGTAGGATATAACCCCAGCGATCCTTCGGATCTTTCTTCTGTTCTATTAGATGCTGGTACTGACGGGACTGATGGTCAACTTACTATCACAAACATTACAGCAGACGGTACTGTAGACTTTACTGGTGCAACTTTAGTTGGCATTTCTGCTGGCGGAATTGACTTGAATGACCTTTCCGTATCTGTTGATGCAGCCGGTACCGCAAACCTTGCATACAATGACCTCACTGGTGTCTTTACATATACTCCACCCGACCTATCATCTTACTTGACTGCAAGTAGTACAGATACTTTGACTAACAAGTCTGGTAGTAACTCTCAGTGGACTAATGACGAAGGTTTTACTACCAATACTGGTACGGTTACTGATTCAAGCACCGATACTTTCACCAATAAATCTGGTAGTAACTCTCAGTGGACTAATGACGAAGGTTTTACTACCAATACTGGTACGGTTACTCCTTCTAGTACTGATGTGTTTACTAACAAGTCTGGTAGTAACTCTCAGTGGACTAATGACGAAGGTTTTACAACTAACACCGGAACAACTACAGCAGACAACGTTCAAACGTTTACTAACAAGTCGGGAAGCAATAGTCAATGGACTAATGACGAAGGTTTTACAACTAACGTAGGTGACATCACCGAAGTGGTTGCAGGAACCTCCTTATCAGGTGGTGCTACAAGTGGTTCAGCAACACTGGACGTAGCAAACGATGGTATTACTGCGACTCAACTTAGTGTAACAGGAAACGGAAACGCTGGTCAGGTATTATCATCTGACGGAGACGGAACTTTCACTTGGATCGCTAGTGGCGCTGGTGGTGGCATATCCCTGACAGATCTGTCAGTAACAGTTGCGGCTGTTGGTACTGCAAACCTTGCATACAATGGCCTCACTGGTGTTTTCACATATACTCCACCTGATCTGACAACTTACTTAACAGAAAGTAGCACATCGACTCTGACTAACAAGTCGGGAAGCAATAGTCAATGGACTAACGATGAAGGCTTTACTACCAATACTGGTACGGTTACTCCTTCAAGCACAGACGTGTTTACTAATAAATCTGGAAGCAATAGTCAATGGACTAACGATGAAGGTTTTACAACTAACGTTGGTGACATCACAGAAGTAGTTGCCGGGACAGGTTTAACGGGTGGTGCTACAAGTGGTTCTGCTACTTTAGATATCGATTCTACCGTAGCGACACTAACGGGAGCACAGACTCTTACTAATAAAGCATTAACCTCTCCGGCTCTTACTACTCCAACTATTGAGGGTGGTACTAGTGATTGGCAGTTCTCTGTCTCTGGTGATGATCTCATCATTAGTTACGGTGGTGTCTCTAAGGCGAAGTTAACGACAACGGGTGACCTTGTTGTAGCAGGTAACCTAACAGCGTATGGTACTATCTAATGGCACTGCCTACGAGTGGTACTATAACACTGGACGAAATCCACATTGAAGCTGGAGGTACTACTAGTACTCTAGCAACAATAAACGATGTGGATATTCGTGCGTTAATCGGCAAGGCAGCTGGTGTCGAGATGTCCTTTGATGAGTGGTATGCAGTCGCGGCACAATCCTTCACGGTAACTGAGGCCTCAGACCTATTCCTGACTACGTCATACTACGGTTTAAGAAATGGAGGTACCGCTGGATCTGCGTCTCCCACCAATATAACTGTTGCTGGTAATTCTCATCTGATAAAAGATTCTTTCCGAAGATGTGCTAGTTCAGCTGGTATCGATGACGATACTACGTCAGCATTTTATTTCGGACTTTATTACACCGCTGCTGATGACCGACCTGCTGATAATTGGTTCACCTCACTTGACATTGATGCTACAGGGGGTACTATAAATATACCTCAATCGACTGCATCCATCTTCTTCACTGGTAGTGGGGCGACAGGATACAAAGAGTGGCGTTGGTTCTCTAGCGATTTCACAACACAAGAACTCATTGACCTTTCATCTCAATGGGATGGTTCCGGTACTTCTGACGTAACAATAAACGAGTAATAACAATGGCTATCACTCTTACATACGATACTCCTGTCACCGGACAAGATAGACTATCCGGTACGGTAACCTTTGATACAGGCACAGGTGAATTTTCCTGTCCTATTATCTACAATGCTGAGACGATGGATCTGCCAGCAACCGAAGCAAGGATGACACTACATATACAGGAATCAACAGATCCTGAAACAACCCCTTAATAGGAACTATATTATGCCAATGAAGTACCAAGAAGATATTGTAACTAAAGATCGTAAGACCCTTAGATTATCAACCCAAAGATTTTATATGCACACCCTTAGTACCCCATCTTTATGGGAAGAGTTTGGAAGATGCCGTACCCCCAAGATTAAGGCTAAGTTTCGTAATGAACTCGTGAAGCGTGGGTTTTCAGATCAAACAATATTATCTAGTCAGTCCTCTTGACATAGAGGTCTAACTGTAGTATAATACAGTCTTATTCCGAAGTAGCTCAGTGGTAGAGCAGTTGACTGTTAATCAATTGGTCGTTGGTTCGACCCCAACCTTCGGAGCCAGAATGCGGGTGTGGTGGAATTGGTAGACACGCTAGATTTAGGTTCTAGTGTCGCAAGACGTGGAGGTTCAAGTCCTCTCACCCGTACCAATACAGTAATATTATGAGTGATATATGAAAATAAAACGAAGAATGTACGCGCACACTCCCCCATTCAGCTATGTCCGCCATAGCAATGAAGAAATTTATCCTGACCCTATCAGCGAGACTCTAGAGTTCGAAAGATACTCGGATGGCGTTTCTATGAAAGATGTAGAAGACGGTCTGGATCATATCGATTACAAGTTCAATGAAGGCGAACTTATTCAAGAGTTTAAGGATTATATCGACTCTACATACAACGCACACTATTGTACTTCTGGGATTCAATCCAGTGAAGTCATTATTGATCGTGGGCATGGTATGGGTTTCTTTCTAGGTAATGTGGATAAGTATAATGCACGTTATGGAAACAAAGGTGATGTAGTAGATCACCGAAAAGACCTTATGAAGGTATTACATTATGCTTTATTAGCATTACACACACATGATTTGGAAAATACGTAAAGAACGTGTCTGGTAACTCAGACTAGTAGTATGTTGTTCCTTCTACGATGAGAATGAGGATTAGTTGCCTCAAATAGGAACACGACACCAAGTAGGTCGGTAACTGGTACCGTTAGTCAGAAGCGCTGGAGATCGTGCGCGTGAATGGTTATAAAGATAGGTTATCTTTAACTAAGGTCAAGGAAGGGGTTATGGCACCAGATAAATTATGGACTGGTAGTTCAGTTGGTTAGAATATCGGCCTGTCACGCCGAGGGTCGCGGGTTCGAGTCCCGTCCAGTCCGCCAATTAATGATTAAGGAAAATGATGAAAGTCTTACATAATAATGTTTTAGTTACACAAGATAAAGCAAAAGAATCCACAACAGCTAGCGGTCTGATTATCTCATCTGCAAAACCTACTGGACAAACTCCAGCCAAGGTAATTAGTATGAGTATCGAAGTTGCGTCAAAGAATACTATCGCAGCGGGTAACACCGTATACTTCGATTGGAGTAAGGCGATTGCAGTAGAACTGGACGGTATCCAGTGTGCAGTTATTGATTATAACGACATTAAGTTGATTGTAGACTAGTAGTTACTTTGTGTCTATATATGACATGGTATATTCGAAGGGTCTGATTCCCCTTTAAAAATAACTGAATCAGTGGTGCCCAGTAGAGCATAGTTGTATGGGGTGTCGCCAAGTGGTTAAGGCCTCGGGTTTTGATCCCGATATCGGAGGTTCGAATCCTCCCACCCCAGCCAATCTTTTTTTAAATAAAGGTTGACAAAGAGAAGTAATTAGTGTATCATACGTAGTTGAAATGGAGAGTTGGCAGAGTGGTCGAATGCACCTGACTTGAAATCAGACGAACCGCAAGGTTCCATAGGTTCGAATCCTATACTCTCCGCCATTTTATATAATACATTGATGAGATATACTATGAATACTAAAGTTTTACTATTGCTATCCTCTATATTCCTAACTGCATGTGGTGGTGACGAGTCGTCCACAACTCCTTTAGAGTCTGTTGCCAATACTCCGTCCACACCAACTGTTGCAGAACCTACGGATTTAGAGATTGCGTTAGAAGATCTCCAAGATATCATGAACGCAACGTCTCCGACTGGTTCCTATGAGGGTTATATCCTCCCAGAGAGCGATGACTTCCTCAACATCCCCCAAGACCCCAACAACCCAATTACTGCTGAAAAAGTAGCACTAGGTAAGCTGATATACCACGAAACTGGTATCACTTCTGATGGTCTGGGTAAGACCGATATGGATAACACGTGGTCTTGTGCGTCTTGTCACAATGGACAGAACGGGTTTAAGTCTGGTATTCGACAGGGTATTGGTGAAGGTGGTGTTGGATTCAACCATCGAACTTTTGCCGAAGGTATGGAAGAACTTGCTGATATCCAACCTGTAACATCCCCTACTGTTCTTAATACCGCATATCAAGAAGTGATGTTATGGAACGGTCAGTTCGGTAATGTTGTGGGTGGTATCGTTAATGTTGGTATTGATCCAGAGAGACACTTTACCGAAGGTACTCCTAAAGGCGAGAACTTACGTGGATTTGCAGGACTTGAAACTCAAGCACTCGCTGGTTTAGTGGTTCACCGAATGAATGCAGCAGAACCGGACTCTATACTATCTACTAATGAGAAGTATCAGATGATGTTTGAGGCGGCATACGGAACATCACGACCGAATGATATGTTAGAGGCAGCTGCTCTTGCGATTGCCGCATACGAACGTACTATACTTGCAAACCAAGCTCCTTTTCAAAAGATGTTACGCGGTGACGCAAATGCATTATCTTTAGAAGAAGTTGAAGGTGCGAAGGTATTCTTCGGTAAGGGTGGTTGTGCGGGTTGTCATAATGGCCCTGCGTTATCTTCACCAGTTGGTTCCTTGGCAAGTGAAGTCTTTATGACACTGGGATTCAATGACTTGGATATGTGGGAAGATACAGTTGGAGAAGTCAACCAAGCGACAAAAGAAGGTCGTGCTGGATTTACGGGTGATGAGATGGAGAAGTATGCTTTCAAAGTTCCACCACTATATAACCTCAAAGATACGAACGTGTTTGGTCATGGTGGTTCATTCACCTCTGTAGCAGATGTTGTTAGATACAAGATCATGGCAGTGGCAGAACACTCTGAAGTCGAAAGTACAAACCTAGACCATCGTTTCGTCCCTCTGGACTTGACTGATGAAGAAGTATCTAACTTGGTGACTTTCCTAGAAGACGGTCTACATGATCCGGATTTGATGCGGTATGTTCCTGAAGAACTTCCTAGCGGTAACTGCGTAACTAACAACGATGAACAGTCTAGAGAAGAATTAGGGTGTACCAATAATGGTCAGTAAGAACGATATCACCGGAGATGCGATTCGATCCAAAACTCTATCTCAACAAGGTAGGGACAATTGGGACAACATCTTCGGTAAGAAGGATAAGGTTGATACAATTATACCTGAAACGAAAAAAGAAATCGTTATAAATAAAGATAGTAAGAAAGTATAAATATAATTAAGAAGTTCACTGGGGGTATAGCTCAGATGGGAGAGCGTCGCCCTTGCACGGCGAAGGTCTGCGGTTCGATCCCGCATACCTCCACCATATTCCCCACCGTACGGGGCTCGGTACTAAAGAGATGAACCACGCGCCTTTCATCGCGCACTAACTTGATAACTGCGATCTCTCATAACGTGCATGTTAAAAATGCCAAGCAGTTGAGTTAAGGTTCTCCAACCATAATAGTACCATTAAGAGCCCCGTACTCGTGGGGATCTTTTTGCCTAAAATAATGTAAAATAATTGATATAAGCCCTTGACAATACATTCGTATTGGGGTATAATATAGTATATTAAATTGAATTGGATATATTATGTTTGTACATGCTCCTGTGACCTTGACCGAAATGACTGCTGTTACTACTGACACTGGTCGTCAATACATGACACCCGAAGGTGTGAATCTACCTTCTATCACTACTGTTCTTTCTATTCTCTCTCGCGACTCCATTGCTAAATGGCGTGCTCGTGTCGGTGAGAAGGAAGCAAACCGCATCTCCTATCGCGCATCTACGCGTGGTACGTCAGTTCACGAAATCTGTGAGAAGTACGTAAACAACGATCCTGACTGGAATAAGTACATGGCAATCAACCCTGATAATGGGGAAATGAAGATGACCAAACGTACTCCTGATTTAATCGATTCGTTCTTGAAGATGAAACCAATCCTTGACGAACGTTTGACTACTGTTTATGCTCAAGAAGCTCCACTGTACTCTACCCATCTGGGTGTTGCGGGTCGTGTGGATTGCGTTGGTATCTTCGATGGTAAGTTATCTATCATTGACTACAAGACTGCTATGAAACCTAAACGTCTTGACTGGATCAAGAACTACTTCATGCAAGAGTCTGCATATGCGATCATGTGGGAAGAGCGTACAGGAATGCCTATCACTCAGTTGGTGACTATCATCTCTGTCGACAATCACGAACCTCAAGTATTTGTAGAACACCGTGATAACTGGGTGCGGCCACTTCGTGATACTATTGCTCAATATAACGAAGAGAATTCCGCAAATTCATTTGACATATAAATAGTATTATAATATACTAACCGCATTGATTATGGGAAAAATAATGTTAAAATTTGCATCATATCTATCAGAAGCATCTCTAACCTTTGGTGAGATAACTCGTGAAGATAGAGAGTTTCGTCTGGAGTTGTTCTTGCGCAAATACAAGAGCAACGAACCATTTGATCTGACTGACGGTGGACAAGTTATACTGAAGTATAATGCAGAGATTGAACGAGCGATGAAGTCAAGAGATTCTAAGCGTGCTACGGCAATTGGTTTAGAAACTATGGATGGTGACAAGATTTCTTTTGGTAAGCTTCTCAAGACTGGTGAGTTTGGTGGTGGTCGTGGTACTGGGGGTGGTTCTCTTAACACTCGTGCCACCGAGTCCGCGCAATGTGTCTATCTACAGGCAATTTGGGATAACCCCCAAACTAACTTCTCTCCTGATGAACTACGTACTGCATATACTAAAACCCATACGGACGCAACACTAGACGAAGTTCTATTGGGTGATGATGCGTGGATATCCTCCTCTATCAATGCAGCGAAAGTATTGCATAAGGTGTTGAAGAAGAAGCAATACTCTTTCCACCGTGGTTCTAATTGGGTTAGTATCCTTGATAATAAGTTTAAGGAAGTTAACAGAGAAGAGAAACAGTTCTCTAATCTAAACAAATGGAATCCTTCTGACATATGGATGGTCGCAAAGGGTGCAGAGAACAAGTACGATATCGAAGGTGCTAAGACACTACAGTACTTGAACAATGAGTTGCTCAAGGCATATGCCGCACGTGACATCATTGGAGTATCTCTGAAGAAGGTAGGTAAGAAGGCTAAACTCACTCAAGTGAATTATAAGAAACCCTTTGCTTCCCCAAAATTCACCAAGGTGTCATACGGTAAGAGAGACTTCTTCAAGTCAAAAGATGGTTACCTAATGTACTCTGGTGGAGAAATCCAGTTTAGAACATACCCAACATTCCAGTGTGAAATCATTGGTAGAGATGCAAAGCACGGTAAGCTGAGTCATGGCCCCATTGACGCTGCTTTATATGCGACCACTCGTAATATGACGGACAACCGAAAGAAACTAGAAACTATGATTAAGAGTGACCGAGATGGGTTCCTCAAAAAGTTCTATGGATTCTATGACGGTGCTGTTGACAAACCTGTGGACTATGATACATTTACCAAGAACCTAGAAGATAAGACCACCGAATGGTTGGTGTCAAAGTATTATGTGACATCAATATTTGTGATGGTTAAGGGAAGGGAACAACAGTTCTTGGAATATCTGTATAGAGGGGCAAAATCACAATCCAAACTTTCATCAGTTCATTTGAAAGTACAATAGAATAGGAGTATAACATACAATGGCACAATTTAGTGTAGAGAGACAACAGAGTTTATTCAACGCAGACCTTCACGAGGTCAACTTATTGGCACGATCTGACGGGTATCCTATCAAAGAAGATAATTACCTGCACGTTGGTGAATATACTTCGAAGAACCGAATTAAGGTATCTGGATACGAGACAGTATTTTTCAACACATTTCAGTACGGTAAAGAGTCTGATGTTTGGGATGAAGCGACTTCTGGGGATGCTGACGCAACCCATAACCTTAACTCAAACATGGTTGCCCTACGTGTTGGCGGAACTGCTGGCGCATCGGTCTTTAGACAAACTCGAAATGTACAGAGATATATTCCTGGCCGACAGTCGCAGTTAACCTTTGCAATAAGAATGGAAGCTCCTGTTACTGGTATTCGTCGAAGATTTGGTTTGTTTGAAGAAAATAATGGTTTCTTCTTCGAGGATGCTGGCGTTGAGGTCGAGGGGATTCCTCAGTACAACGTAGTCATTCGTTCTAAAACAAGTGGTTCTGTTGTTGAAACGCGAGTACCTCGCGAGGCATGGAACGGAGATAAGTTAGATGGTACTGGCCAGAGTGGCATCATTGCTGATTCTACTAAACAACAATTAATATCATTTGATTATGAGTGGTATGGAGCAGGCCAAGTTAGAGTTCTATGGAACATTGGTGGGAGAAATATACTTATTCACACCTTCAATCATTCTAATATACTACCTGACGTTTGGTGCTCTACCCCATTCTTACCCATTAGAATGGAACTTGAATGTATCTCTACGATTGGTGGTGATCATTATATGTATCAAGGGTCAAACAGTTTGGTCAGTGAAGGTGATGGTGGATACGGACATAAGATCGGTATCGCAGAGAATGTTAGTTCTCCGATCACAGGCACTACAACTAGTTCTGCAAGCATATGGTATCCTATACTAAGTATTAGATTAAAACCTAATGATTTAAAGGGTGTCGTATTACCAACATTTTTTCAAGTAGCAACCGCTGATAACACTAACTTGTTCTATAGAGTTGTTCGCAATGCGGTGATACCCACTGAGGTTGTTGCTGGACAAGATGGGCCGCAACCTTGGTTAAATCAAAGAGACGCTGATGCTTTCACCCAGTATCAAACCTACATTTCTCCTGTGGCAATCGCTGATAATACCGATCAAGGGGTTTCTATTGACTCAGGATTCATTACTGGTTCGGGGGGTGATCGAATTTCTGTAGATCCCAATACTCAGTATCAACTCGGTAGAACAGGAATGGGTACTGTAAGTGATACATATACCATACTATGCGCAACAACAGGCTCAAATAAATCTGTTCTCGCGGCAATGACGTGGATTGAACAGAGATAAAATAAAGGTTGCATAACCACTAACAGTATGTTATAATAACATATTCCTTACTAGATGGATAACATAATGGAAAACTTCGCAGATTTCATAACGGAGCAAAAGAATACGCATATGACTCACATTGAGGACAAAGTCCTGTACGGTGGAGTTGATGGTACGCGTCAGGCTATTAATGCTCTGCGAAGTCTGCGAGATATGTTGTCCGGTAGTTCAAAGGGAAGCGTCTCAGTAAAGTGGGACGGTGCTCCTGCAATCTTTTGTGGCACCGACCCAAGTGACGGTAAGTTCTTTGTTGCTAAGAAAGGTATCTTCAATAAGAACCCAAAGGTCTATAAGACTAATGCAGACATCGACGATGATACGTCAGGTGACCTAAATGCAAAGTTAAAGGAAGCATTACTATATCTTCCTGAGTTGGGAATCAAGGGTGTAATTCAGGGAGACTTCCTGTTCGGTAAAGGAGATGTGTCCACTAAGAACATCGACGGACAGAAGTATACCGTGTTCCACCCAAACACTATTGCGTATGCAGTGCCGTACGACCAATCTAAAGAAGTGCGCGATGCTAAGATCGGTATCGTGTGGCACACTACCTATAAAGGTAAAGACTTTGAGTCAATGTCTGCTTCATATGGAGTGGATGTTTCTAAACTAAAGAAGTCTAGAAACGTATGGTCTCAGGACGCGATGTTGCGAGACGCGACTAAAGCAACAATGTCGGAAAAGGATACCAAAGAAGTCAATGGTCTGTTGACTCAGATAGGGTTGTTGTTCAAACAAACCTCTTCCACAACTCTACGTGCACTAGAGAGCAATCCCAAACTAGCGCAATCTATAGAGACATACAACAATTCCTTTGTTCGTGCGGGTGCATTACTTCCGGACTCAAAAAGGCATGTTAGCGGATTGATAAGTAATAGACAAGCTTACTACAAGAAAGAGATAGACAGTAAGAAGTCTGAACGTGGTAAAGAGACGTGGAAACAGAAATATGCCGATGAAATGGAGTTTTTCTCTCCTTCTAACCGTGCTAATCTAGTTAAAATGTTCGAATTGCAAAAATTAATAGTTTTGGTTAAATTAAAACTTATAAATAGTTTAGACAAATTAAAGTTGATTGACACTTTCGTGAAAACTTCTAAAGGTTATAAAGTGACTGGTGAAGAAGGTTATGTAGCAATTGACACACTTGGTGGTGACGCGGTGAAATTGGTTGACCGTATGGAATTTTCATACAACAACTTTTCGTCCGATATATTAAAGGGCTGGGACTCAGCTCGAAGATAATAATGGGATAAACCAACAGAAGGATTATATGACATGTTGTCATTTAAAGATCTAGTAACGGAAGTACTCGACGTACAACAACGTCGAAAACTTGCGATGCGAATGAAAAGAAACAAATCTAGAATAGCAATTGCGCGTAAACGTTCTGAAAAGAAGATTGCTAACATGGACACGTTAAAGAAACGTGCACGTCGACAAGCACGTAGCGCAGTAATATCCAAACTCACTAAAGGTAAAGACAAGGGAGAGATGTCGATAGCTCGTAAGAAAGATATCGAGAAGAGACTAGAACGCCCTGCTTTACAATCCCGTATCGACCGACAAGCTAAGAAACTTGTGAAGGTAGTTCGTAAGCAAGAAATCGAACGCAAAAGAAACAGGTCTAGAGGCGGTGATAACAAGTGATTAAGAATTTTAGTCAATATCTTATCGAAGAAGAACGCGAAGTCTACTTCACGTTTGGTCGTATGAATCCTCCTACGATTGGTCATGGTAAGGTAATGGATATGTTAGCGAAGAAGTCTGGGAAGTCAGACTATAAAGTATTTGTGTCTCAGTCACAGGACGCGAAGAAGAACCCGTTATCATACTCCGATAAAATCAAGCACACAAGAAAGATGTTTCCGAAACATGCACGGAATATCATGGTGGATAAGTCTGTTAAAACAGCTATCAACGCCATGGTCGCATTACACGATCAAGGTTACCAATCAGTAACTATGGTTGTGGGTGACGACAGAATTACAGAATTCGATGTACTATTAAAGAAATACAATGGTGCACAGGCCAGACATGGTTTTTATAACTTCAAGAGCATTAAAGTAGTATCTGCCGGTAAGAGAGATCCAGATTCTGCTGGTATTGAAGGTATGTCCGCATCCAAACAAAGAGAGAACGCGTCTAATAACGATTTCGTTTCTTTCTCCCAAGGTGTTCCTAAGACAATGTCAAATCCTGACACACGTAAGTTGTTTAATGACGTGCGTAAGGGTATGGGTCTGAAGGAAGCCAGTGAATTCCGTAATCACCTAGAACTAGAGATAGTATCTGAAACACGAGAGAAATTCGTGCAAGGAGAATTGTTCGAGGTAGGCGATATAGTAGTAATCAAAGAAAGTGAAGAGGTTGCTACTATATCCGTCCTAGGTGCAAACTATGTCATCGTTGAAACTAACGATGGTAAGAAGATGCGTAAATGGTTAGAGTCTGTAGAGTTAATCTCCGAAGACGTGACCCAGAAGCAACTTAATGATCTAGAGAAGTTCGGTGACCGTCTATTGAAGAAGTTCAATATCGACATCGAGTTTACTCGACACTTCGCAGACCGTATGAATGATACCCGTAATAGTCCTGCTATTAAGGTAACGGAACTTCAACGTCTGTTTAAGAAGATTGCAAAGAACAAGGGCAAAGGCATAAAACAGCATGGGGATGCTGAGGCAGTACTGAAAGATATGCAGTCAGACCTAAATCTACCTGTCGTTGTAAACTATAAGGACGGTGAGTTCGAAATGGTTAACAAGACTATTATGCGTAAGAAGGGATTCAAGACTAGCAGTCCAGTCATCCAGTATGAAGGACAAGACCCTGATATCAAAGACCGCGAAGGTACTCAACCAGCACGTTATCACAAAGGACTTGCGAAGTCCACCAAGGCAAAACGTGATGCGCACTTCAAAGCAAAGAAAGATGGCCCTGCGCCAGGCGATGCTAACGCAAAGACCAAACCTTCCAAGTATACTAAATCCTTTAAGGACATGTATGACGAAGATTGTTGGGACGGTTACAAGCAAGTCGGTGTGAAAAAGAAAGGTGGTAAGACCGTACCGGATTGTGTTGCAGAAGAGAATAGTCAAGGTATTAACGAAGGGTTCATGGACACAGTAAAGTCTAAGACCATCAATAAAAAACAATACCAACATGCGTTGATGACTTTGAAGAATCTTCTGACTCGTAAGAGTGATGAGAATAACCTGACTCATAGTACAGAGTATTATGCACAGAAGGTCGCCAAAACATATTCGGGTATGGACACTAAAGTACTGCACCGTATGTTAGGGAATTGGAAACCATGATTAATTTTAAGAAATACCTTGACGAGGGACGTTATTCAGTGTATGATACGCTTGAACTGGACGAAGGCCCAGACGGTATTGCAGGAAAAGCAAAGAAGTCCGGTATCTCTTCGGAGGTATTGCAGAAAGTTTATAACCGTGGAGTTGCAGCATGGAAGACGGGTCACAGGCCCGGCACAACACCCCAGCAGTGGGGTCATGCACGAGTGAATGCCTTTATCGTTAAAAAGAAAAAGGGTGGTCTCAACCACGACAAAGATCTAGCATAAGATCGCTAAATATTAATACTATTAACCGAGCACCTACTAAGGTGTTTCGCATCTAGAGGAAGTTAAGTGAAAAGTTTTAAAGATATACGACTATCAGAATCTGTTGACCTAGACGAAGCCAAAGATAAAGACAACGACTATCGTAGAGTGTCTAAGGCTATAACCCAGACCCCTAAACATAAACGAGACAAGAAAGCAACCGATGCAACCCCTGCCAAGACAGACGCGAAAGCAGTTGCTCGACGCAAAGCGATTGAGAAGCACCAAGCACGATCGAAAGCGAAGAAAGATGACTACTCATATGAGTCGGTTGAAGAAGACGCCTCTGGAATGACTGCTGCTCAGAAGAAGAAGTTCGATACCCTCTATAAAAAAATGGATGGTGGTAAAGAACACAGGGCAATCAGACAAAAGATTCATAACCCAATCAAAGCAGACGATGCATTTCATGGTCTAGTCAAGAAGATGGCGATGGAATCTATTGACGAGAGTGCCAAAGGTCTGGTAGGTGGATTCACCGTAGAGATACCAAAGCAAACTATCTCTGGTAAAACAATCGGTGGTGGTAAAGGCGGAATCTTTGTTAAGGCGAAGACTGCTCGTCAAGCAATCAGCATGGCGGCAAAACGTCTGGGTGTTGATTTCATGATGCTTAAAGTCGGTAAGGTAGTTAAAGAAGGTGTCGAATCATTTTCTGAGTCGGTAAACCTTGAAGAAGGAAAAATGAAAGAGTTTCATGACTATATCGATCAAGGTAAATCTGCACAGTGGATTGCTAAGAAGATGGGTCTGGACATGAAGACGGTAAAAGAATTGATGGCAGACATGAAAGAGTCTGTCGAACTTGACGAAGCATACCAACAATTCTTGGATAAGGCTCCTAACTGGGGTGAAGACAAGGCAATCTCTTATGGACGCAAGAAGGGTTACAAAGAGATTGGGGTATGTGGCCACGGTAATATAGATGGTATTGTATTGTTCGGTATGGATGCCGGTGACAAATCATATGTCGGTAAGGAAGCAAAGGTTAAGACTGGTCAAACAGTATTCCGTTATGCTACTAGACGTACTGTCGCAGGCGATATATTCCCTCTAGTTAAGATTGATGTTAAGAGAGGTATTCTATATAACCTGTCTCAGAAGTCTAGTGAAGGGGAGATTGAACACGCAGAGTTTGAGACTAAGGGAGTCAAGTTACGTTATCTTCGTCTTCTCGCTAGTGCTAACCTCCGAGACATTACTGGGTTCGATCCTGGCTTTGGTTCAATGAAAGAGTCTACTGCACTTAAAACTCTTAGCGATATCCGAGAAGCAAGATCTTAATGAGAAGTTTTCGTTCTTTTATAACAGACAGTGTTGATGCCGAGAAAGAATATGGTGCGTCATTTGTCGCGTCTGCCAAGTCAGTTGGTGTGCAACGTAAGTTGACCAAAGAACTTGGTGTTAAACTCAAAGAGGTAGAGAAGTCTTTGGGTCATGGTGGTGGCGGTAATGGACTTACGCCGGACAATGTGAAGTCGAACCCTAAGTGGAAAGCGGCAAAGAAAGCATTGGATGTCGCATTTAAGAAAGAACAACAAATGAACCAAGCGATGTCAAAGGCGTTTGGTAAGCAGATGAAAGACTTCCGCAACAAAGATCGTAGAGGGTATATGTCTTTGTTTATCGGAGAGTCTACAGAAGTTTGTTGTGAAGACTGCGTAGAAGAACTCATCGTTGAAGACGGTGTATTCATCAACGAAGATGGTAAGAAAGATAACGTGAAACTTAACAATCCTACCCGTGGTGGTAGTAAGAAGTTTTACGTATATGTAAAGAACGAGAAAGGCAACGTGGTTAAGGTTTCTTTCGGAGATCCCAATATGGAGATCAAAAGAGATGATCCTGCACGTCGAAAGAGTTTCAGGGCAAGGCACAACTGTGCAGACCCTGGCCCGAAGTGGAAGGCACGGTACTGGTCATGTTATCAATGGCGAGCCGGTGCTAAAGTAGATAATTGATAGATTATAAATACACAAGTAACTTTTAACTAATAAGTCAACTAATATTATATTACTAATTATATCACTATATTAATAATTATATCAAGTAGGACTTATATCATTCACACAATGGGCTGATCGAAAATGGCAGATAATAACATATTACAAGACCATGTACAACGTGAAGAGTCTCGACTCGCAAGAATCGAAGATAAGATTGACAAACTCTCGGATGCAATGATTGACCTTGCACGAGCAGAAGAAAAACTTATCAATATAGAGAAAGCAAACTCACAACATTTTGAACGAATGAACCGTTTCTCCATGCGAATGGATGATATGGAAGATTCACTTCAAGAACAAGGAAAGACCGTTAAAGTTATGCAGTATATCATTACTCTAACTACTACGATCTTTGCTGGTATAGTCGTCAAAGTTTTCTTTGACGCATAATATATTTAACGGAGACTATGATGTCACACAGTACTACTAAAATTATGGAGGCTTACTTGTCAATGAAGGTCTCCGAGCAAGAAGCACTTGCCGAAGCTAAAAAGTTGGATGCAGTAGACGATAAGGCGAACGATAAGAAGTTCACTGATCGTAAAGATAAAGATATAGATAACGACGGTGACGTAGATTCATCTGATGAGTTCTTACATAAGAAGCGTAAGGCAATCGACAACGAGATTGACGGTGGAGAGAAACCTGCTGACAATGCTAAACCTAAGAAGGGTGTTAATCCTTTCAAGAAGGAAGAAGTTGAGACTGACGAAGCACGTCAAATGAAAGATCCTAAGAAAGATTCTATGGTCACTAAGGGTGGTAAGACTATCGTAATCGACAAGTCTAAGGAAGCAGAATACCTCAAGAAGGGTTGGACTCTATCCGAAGAAAAAGACGAAGAAGAAGATGATGTCGAGACTGATAAGAAACCTTTCCCACCTAAGAAGAAGAAGCCTGCAGATGTGGATGGTGATGTTGAAGAACCAGAAGCTGACGGAGATTCCGATATTAAAAAGAATCCTAAGACTGCTGATAAGAAAGCAGAGATCTCTAAGATCGAAAGTGTAGATACTCGTTCTGCGTTTGAAAAGATGTGGACTGAGATTGCTGAAGCAATGGACGCTAAGAAGGCTGCAAAAAATGCTACTGCACCGGATAAGTATGACGATACTGCTTCACCAAACGATAAGAAATTTATCGACATGCATAAGAAGTCTGACAAGAAGATCGAAGATGGCGAAGAAGCTGGACACGATGTGACCTTTAAAGCTGGTGGTAAGACTATGAAACAAGCCCCTGCTCGAAGTGGTGCAGACAATCTAAAGAACGGTGATACAAAGTCACCAAAATAAATGATTAGGAATTGATGACATGTTTACTGATATTTTCCACTATGTTTTAAATCTATTTCGTCAGGATGATCCCACTAAAGTAGTTAGTGAAAAGACTCCTACGGCAGATACCAATCTTCGAATGATAGAAGATATGACCAAACGTGAACTAGATGAACTAGGTAACGCTAATGGTTTGCACCTAGATCGTCGTCGTAAGAAGACTATCATGATTGCAAAACTACAGGAAGCTGGAATCCATCACGGATAATCCAGATCAGATCAAACGAACCACAGTCAGTATCGACCTTTGACTGTGGATTTCTTGTGTCTGTAGATATGTATTATCACGTCTTATCTTAGAACTAAATACCATTTAATACTATTTAGTTTAAAGACCCCATACTATGAAGTTAAATAAGAATAACCTTGTTATCTATGCTGCAAAGCACTACTACAACCCCACCCATATCGATGGTGAAGAGTTCTTTGATGATCTCAAACGTTTTAAATACGTCAAGAGACTTGTCAATCGATATCAACTGAATGGTGACCTAGCGGAACGTCTCATTCTAAACCACCTCATTGTTATCTTCAATGTGTTTGGTCATGAGGCGGGAGTAGAGATGTTGGCATTAAAATTGCCGTTAGAACAGTGGCCAACAATCAAACCATTCCTTGTATTTCTTCAGGCGATAAAAAATGAGGACATTACAGGTATTGATATGGATAAATACGTAGTAACCAAATTGAGAGAATTACGATGGGCATCCTAAAGTCTGCGGTAGACGTAGTATATACAATTAGATTTCTGAAACTACTCGTCACTAAGTTCGAGGATACAGGTGCGTTTAAAGCTGGTATCATTGATAAAGACGGGAAGAAAAACCCAGACTTCACTACCGATCGTATGGATGATCGCGAAGCATACCGCGAACACTATACCGCATTCCATCGTCTAGTGTTTAACCTAAAGAAGATCATGGCAAAGGCCCCTGGCGGTACTTCGGTAGTCGCTCGATATGGTGCTGCACTTGCATTGATTAAGGAACACGGAGACCTCTCGGACTCTAATCTACAGAAGATTCATGAAGCGTCTGGTATAGATGTCATGGATATTCTAATGGAAAGTTCTCAGTGGTATGTACTGGAGAACGGGTGTGTTGGTCAGGGGGTGTACCGTATGCGTAATGACTCTATGACGACCTCTGCGGACGAACTAGTACGTAAGGGTGACCAGATCCGTATCGCGGAGGACAACCTATCACATGACGTTCTAGGCATCTCCATTTTTGAAGGAACCCACTTACGAACAGGTAGACGTGTACTGTTCTCTGCTAATGAGATAACGAAATGAAAACCTACGAAGAATTCATGAAACAGTTCGACGAAGAGATCACTAACAACACCACCGGAGTAGCTGGTGCAGGTGATAACCCAGAACAAATTGTCGTTGTACGCAAAAAACATGACCGTAAGAAGAAGCGCAAAGATGCTGCCGCTATACTCCGAAGAATATTCCCCGATAAATTCTAAAAAAAATAGATTTACCCCTTTACAGAGTACTCATAATACTATATAATCTATACCTACACTAAGGATTATATTATGAAACTACTGCACCACGCTGACTACATGATAGTCATTCTCGAAAAGATGAATGATGTTGAAGAAGTTCTTGAAGAACTAGTTCCACACCAATTTTGTGAGAGCAATATAATCTATGTTGCTATGCAAGGTTACTCCGTTTTTGACAGAGTGTCCAAAGAAAGATTCCTAGTACAAAATCCAGAGAGCCCGTTCAGTAATCATCTGATGTGGGAAGGACTCTTTGACTCCGCAGAACAGGAAGACTATATACAAAAGTGTTGCGAGAAGTTCTGGAACACTGGTAAGAAGATGGTTATCGAAGATTACGATTACCAAGAAGATGAACCTTTTTACGATTATAGCAAGTAAAGGGGTTGACAAGTAGAGTCCCCTAGAGTATAATATAGCAGATCTACTACATAGAAGACATCACTAATAAAGATGTCCTGATATAACTTACACGCAATATAATGGAATAATAATGACAGTTGAAGTGAAATATGAACGGGACGAATTACTCACAGATTATGCTGTGGGTATGCTAAAAGACTTCTATATGGTCGACGGAGAGACCTCTCCTCAAGATGCATATGCCAGAGCAGCGACTGCTTGGTCTATGTATAAAGGTCAGTTGGATGAAGTGTTGGCACGAAGACTGTATGAGTATGTTTCCAAGAAATGGTTCATGTTTTCCTCCCCCGTACTGTCAAATGCTCCGGTAGGTGATAAAAAATCTAAAGGATTGCCGATCTCATGTTTCCTTACATACGTACCTGATACGTTAGAAGGTTTAATCGAGCACTCTTCTGAGTTGCGTTGGTTGTCCGTGATGGGTGGTGGTGTCGGTGGCCACTGGGGTGACGTGCGTACGGTGTCTGACATTGCGCCTGGCCCGATTCCTTTCCTACACACAGTAGACGCAGACATGATTGCGTATCGTCAAGGGAAGACCCGTAAGGGGTCATATGCGGCATACCTAGATGTGCATCATCCAGACATTATAGAATTCCTAAATATACGTATCCCTACTGGGGACGTACAAAGGAAAGCATTGAACATTCACAATGCTATAAATATTACTGATGAGTTTATGACCGCAGTAATAGGTAACACAGATTTTAACTTGCGTGACCCCAAAGATGGTTCAGTAAAAGAAGCTATCGATGCACGTAAGTTATGGGAAAGAATCCTTGAGGTTCGATTCCGTACGGGTGAACCGTACTTAAACTTTATTGACGCTGCGAATCGCGATCTCCCCCAACCTCTAAAGGATAAGGGACTAAAGATTCACGGGTCAAACTTATGTAATGAAATTCACTTACCGACATCAGAAGATAGAACTGCGGTATGTTGTCTGTCTTCCCTCAACTTAGAGTACTATGAGGATTGGAAGGACACCAACATTGTACGAGATATCGTCCGTATGTTGGATAACGTTCTTGAGTACTTTATTGAGAACGCACCGGACAGCATCTCTAGAGCAAGATACTCTGCGGAACGTGAAAGATCAATTGGATTGGGTGCAATGGGATTCCATTCACTCTTACAGAAACACTCTGTTGCTTGGGAGTCTGATAAAGCTCGGGAAATTAATAAAGTAGTTTTCGAGAATATTAAGAAACAAGCAGTAGAAGAGTCTTGGCTCCTTGCGAAAGAGCGAGGTGAATACTCGGACGGTTTAGGTTCAGGGGTGCGTAATTCGCATCTACTTGCAATAGCACCTAACGCATCGTCGGGAGTCATTTTATCAACGTCACCATCGATCGAACCACTGAAGGCTTGTGCATACACGCACAGAACTCGTGCTGGTTCTTTCCTAGTGAAGAACGTCTATCTGACCAAACTCCTACGGGATAAGGGTCATGATAACGCGTCCACGTGGACTAGTATTATCACCAAGAAGGGGTCGGTGCAACACCTACCCTTCCTGAACGAAGGTGAGAAGGCAATATACAAGACCGCGGCGGAACTAGACCAGAATTGGGTGGTGACTCATGCAGCCGACAGACAACCATTTATCTGTCAGGGGCAGTCCGTTAATCTATTCTTCCCATCGGGTACACCTAAGAGTTATGTTAATAAGGTGCACTTCAACGCATGGAAGAAAGGATTGAAGGGATTGTACTATCTACGTACAGAAGCAAGTTCCCGTGCAGAGACCGTGTCAGACAAAGTAGAACGTGTTGCGTTACAAGAAGACAACCGTACTATAGTCTATGGAAAGGACAACTGTCCGTTCTGTAAAATGGCAGTAGAGGAACTTACGATACGCGGGATAGTATTCGATTACATTGATCTTGCGGAGATTAAGAAAACTGCCGCAGAGGTTACGGGTCGATCTGTAACGTCAGTTCCTCAGATCTACTATGAGGGAAGATATATCGGAGGTTACGAAGATCTCATGATACATCTCAAGGGTGGTGCCGACTATGAGTTGGTGCAAGGGAACGACGATGAGTGCAGGGCCTGTGAAGGGTAATCCAACAGATTAATTTTCGGGGGTCAATGCACCCCCTTACTATATTACAAGGACACATATGTCATTATTAAAAACTTCAGAAACATACAAACCTTTCCTATACCCATGGGCGGTAGATCTGACAAAGAAGCACGAAGAGATCCACTGGGTCGAAGATGAAGCGGAATTGTCCGAAGACGTACAGGATTGGAAGACCAAACTCTCTGATAAAGAAAAAGTGTTTATCACTCATGTGCTACGATTGTTTACTCAGTCTGACGTACAGGTAGGTGAGAATTACCATGAGCTTCTAATACCTAAGTTTAAGAATAATGAAGTTCGTAACATGTTAGCATCCTTTGCTAATCGTGAGGGAGTACACCAACGTGCGTACGCCCTGTTGAACGACACCCTAGGGTTACCCGACGAAGACTTCCACGCATTCCTAGAGTACAAAGAGATGGCGGATAAGATCTCCTTTATGAAAGAGGGTAACAGTTCTAGTCATATGGGTCTCGCACTATCTCTAGCACAATCTGTGTTCAACGAAGGTATGTCTGTATTTGCATCATTCGTTATGTTACTTAACTTCCAACGTTTTGGAAAGATGAAGGGTATGGCAACAATCGTCGAGTGGTCAATCCGCGACGAGACTCTTCATGTACAAGGTAACGCGAAACTATTCCGTGAGTTCTGCGAAGAGCATCCACGGGTCGTTAACGACGAACTGAAGTCTAAGATCTACCAGATGGCTGAGAATGCTGTTGCACTAGAAGACAAGTTCATTCAACTTGCATTTAAAGGGAATGAGGTACAGGGTCTAACTAAGAAAGAAGTCCGCGACTATATTCGTCATATTGCGGATCGTCGTCTACTTCAGTTAGGTATGAAACCTTCATTCAAACAAAAAACAAATCCTCTACCTTGGTTGGACTGGGTACTGAACGGAGCATCACACGACAACTTCTTTGAGAAACGTGTTACAGAATATTCCGCGAATGGTATGGAAGGTGAAGACTTCGGTTGGGATGAACTGGAACAAGAGGAATCGTAATGGAAATCGAGTATACTATTGACTGTCCCATATGTGATATTCAAACGATTGTTCGGGTACCATACGAAGATGACATCCCACGTCACTGTCCTATGTGTAGTTCGGACATTGAAGCTGAGTCATCCGAAGAAGAGTGAGTTATCCTACCTATAAGTAGGTGTATGAACTGGACATTTGAAAATACCCCCTTTGACCCTGAAGAGTCTTTCCTCGAAGACTTTCAGGGTTTCGTTTATCTGATTACTGAGCTCAACACGGGCAAGAAGTACATCGGAAAGAAATTCTTTTGGAAACCTAAAACACTGCCAGTGACGAAGACACGAAAGCGTAAAGTAAAGACGCGAGTAGTGTCGGACTGGAAGAAGTACTATGGATCTAGCCTAGAACTGAAGACGTTAGTAAAAGAGAATGGTGGGGACAACTACAAACGAGAAGTACTCAAACTGTGTCGCACCAAAGGAGAATGTTCCTATTATGAGGCGAAACTACAGTTTGAGTTTGATGTTCTACTCAGAGATGATTTCTACAACGCGTTCATTGGATGCAAGATCCACGCGAAGCATCTCCCTAAAGATTAGACATCCGCAGTAAAGACCTCGTCGAATCCAACTGGCGCAACTTCATAAGTCGAATTTCCGAGAATCATCATATCGCCCATTGACGTTGAACGTAGTCCGTACGTCTGGCCATCGATCTCTGGCAACGAAGTTAGCACAGTAACGTTTACCGAAGAATCCGGATTACCTTTACGACTCCACGAACCCTTCAGGTTTTGTGTGCGCAAGTATGCATAGGACAATGCCTCCTCACCAGTACGCTTGCCTACATTAACATCAGCAACCATCTTAGGGAATTTCTCGAACGCTTGGTGTATCACGGTAACCTTATTCATTATTGAAACCCTCCTAGGGCAGTAATTTCCTTAATAAGTGCAGAGTACTGTCTATTGTACTCCGCTTCACTGTAAATCTCTGATGCCTCAATCAGCATCGCAAGGTCGTTCATTAGGTTAGAAATATAATCAGTCATAACAATTCTCTCTCTCAACTCAATTTGTACAGCTATTATAGTCCTTTTGGGAACATATTGCAAGGCATATATCATCTTTCTTTAGAACCTTTTTGCATATAGGGGGTAGGTATATAACAAAATGGTCTATATGTTATGGAAATAAGTGTTGACATTTGTTTCATAAACAAGTATAATAGCTACATAAAGTCGAGTTGAGAGAGAGAATTGTTATGATTAAATATGTATTGAGAAACGTTGTTAATGACCAGTTAATTAACTGTAAGATGTTTGACACTGCTGTCGATGCCATGTGGTATCGTCATACTTATCTTGAACGTGATACTGCTTGGGTTGACCATGTGGAGATTGAGAAATAAAAGCCTTGCTTTTTGTGAAACCCTGTGGTATAATAGCTATACAAATTGAGTTGAGAGAAAAATTATGAAAATTGTTATCCAGACACAACTACGCGAGAACTATGGTGCCCATACGTGGGACGGTGAAGGTAGATGTCCTCAACACTGGAAGTGTAAGGGTGGTAACACCTACTTCGTCGACTGCACCTTAGAAGAGGCGCAAGACCCAGGCTACTGGTGTGAGTTAGCGTCTCTCATTAATGTACGTGACGAGTACTCTGATGAGTACATAATTAGTGACGCGTTAGTGGATGCGATTGATTTCGATCCATCTAACTACCTCGAACATTGGGAGAACCCAATCTATTTGGAGAGAACCAATGGGGTTAATTGGGACGCTCAACAGATTTCTGAGTACAGTGAATACTTCCCTGCTCATGGGATTCTGAAACAGAAAGTGACTTCTTGGATGATGTTCCCAAATGGGATTATAGAACACCACTCAGTTCTAGTCGAGACATGTGAGGGTGACTGGATGAACTGGAAAGACGCAAACGAATATTACTCTAAAATGAAAGGAAATGTATAATGAATAAGAATGGTATGGCATATTGCGATTACATCGCACACACAATTATTAGACCAGCAATGTTAGAAGACGGATACAATGAGTGTGGGGGTGTTATCAGAGAGGTAGGTCACGTGAAGATGGATCTGGAGCCTATAGATGGGTATATGTTATCCACCGACAAGACTTTGGACGTGATAGATATGAACGGTAAGAAGTATCGAATCACGGTTGAGGAAATTTAATTAACTTATTTTGAAAATAAGTGTTGACAAACGTTTCGATAAGATGTATAATAGCTACATAAACTGATAATGAGAGAGAGATTTGACTATGGCTACTAACTACTTCGGTCTAAGAAAAAACCCTGAGTTCACCAACTTCCGCAACTACGTTCTGTCGTTCTATGCGTACGACGGTCTTTACCCTGTAGAAGGTCTCAGCGTTGAAGTCGTTGAACGTGCTATTGTTAAGTATATAGAAATCTGTTCTAGTCCTGCTCAACCAGAGTCTTGGGGTAATGGAGACTCTCTTGACCGTGAGAGAGTCCGTGATCTGATTATCGACCCAACTTCTAGTAAACTTAAAGTCAAGGAGACTGTGTAATGAAAGCAATCACTTATATATCTGACCCAAGCCATTCGTACCTGAAGGTTGATGTACGCACTGTAGAGAACCTAGGGTTCATGAACAAGATCTCTGAGTATTCTTTCTTCAATGACAAGAGCATATGGTTAGAGTGCGACTGTGATGCGCAACTGTTCTTCGATGCGTTAGATGAACGCGGCCTCCCCGAACCAACTATCTACATGAAATCCATTAATAGTCAGGGACGGTTCCGATTGTACCCACGGTTCTCTGCGAAGGCGGCCGCATGAATATGGACGTAATGAATCTTGAATGGGTTGACAGTTTAGGGGAGAGACATATTGTGTGGAATGTCCAGAACCCCGAAAAGATGAAGCGAGACCTCATCGCCCTCAACGTTCCGGAAGATAAGATTGAAATCTACGAAAAGGACGTATCTTAAATTAATTCACTTATTTTCATAATAAGTCTTGACAAGTAATGAAAACAAGTGTATAATAGCTGTATAAATTAATCAAAAGAGAGAATATATTATGTCTATGAATGATGTGCTTCAAATCGAAACTTCCGCGACTGTTGGTAAATGCCCTTGGGGTATCGGTACCGAGGTCTCTAACGATCTAACTCCTATCCAGATGATGCAGAAAGCAGGCGTCGATTGGTCAGTTGAGAAGATCCCTACTTACGCTCGACACAACCTTGTTGAAGTACCTACAGGTATGGAAGCACTTGTGCGTTCTACTGACAGCAAGATCCTAACCCAAGTGGGTGGTAACTGGAACCCAGTTCAAAACGAAACCGCATTCGAATTCTTCAACGATTACTGCTCTGCCGGTGATATGGAAATGAGTTCTGCTGGATCTTTGAAAGATGGTAAGATGGTCTACGCAATGGCTAAGGTCAAAGAGTCATTCGACATCCTTGGTGGTGATCAGGTCGATTCATATCTTTTATTCTCTAACCCACATGAGTACGGTAAGTCAATCGATGTTCGGTTCACTCCGGTTCGTGTAACTTGTATGAACAGTCTGTCCCTTGCGCTGAGGACTGGTTCGGTTAACTCAACTAAGATCAACCACCGTAAGGCATTTGATGCGGAGCAGGTTAAGGTCACTATGGGTCTTGCCCACGAGAAGTTTGACCAATACAAAGAGATGGCAGAGTTGTTATCAAAACGACAGTTCACTGCTGATACTCTTATTCAGTACTACAACTCTCTCTTCCCCGCACAAGCTCCTGCGGAAGAAGTTAGACACTATAATGACCTCGCACCGAATGCCAAGAAGGCATACGAGTTGTTAGAGACTCAGCCAGGCGCTGAGTACGGTCGTGGAACATGGTGGCAGGCGTTTAACTCAGTTACGTATCTAACTGACCACCGATTAGGTCGTACCGCTGACAGTCGAATGACTTCTGCATGGTACGGTGCAAACCAAGTCAAGAAGAAGCGTGCAGCTGAACTTGCAGTAGAAATGGCGGTGGCATAATGTATACTAGTAATCGAGAATATACCAATCGTTACGGGGACAAGTATGAGTTTGTCCCTTCCGAAGATGAACCTAAAAAGTATTACCTTGAAGGTGAACTGCAACATATGCGATGTGGTGGGAAGGAAGGTGTTGAAGGAATAGACATGACTGACTTGGGTATGATAGACCCCAGTGGAGGCCCATACATAGATATTGGAACTATACTTGACGGTAAACCAATCACTCGACTTGGATTATATGCTGAAGTTGTAAGGGTGGAAACAGAATGAAAAAGACTAGATTTGACTTAGAAGATGAGATCATGGACTGCTGGGGAGTAGTCTCAGATTTGTCAACTGTAATGGAGTATTTGGATGACGACTTCTTTGAAGGAATGTCCTCTGCTCAACAAGACAAGCTTCAGAACCTGTTGTTAGGTATGACAGAGATGTACGATGTCAAGTTCGCTAAGATGTTTAATACCTTTGAAGGATGCATCGAGGAATTTGATGGCGAAGTGGCTCAGATACCTCTCGCTAAATCGTGGAAACTCTTTCCTGATGACGGTGATACCCCTCCGTGGAACTTAGAAGATGATGATTATGATTACGATCACGAGACTCGACTGAACGATGCAACTCCCAGTGAATGGGATAAGGCAACCGACCCGAAATAACGTCATTAACCTCTCCCTGAGTATAAATAGTTTTAAAAGGGAGAGACTTATGAAAACATCTCATTCGGTTATGTTGTGCTTCGCACTTTGGGTTGGTGGTACATCACTTTTAATTAATGAATATATACATGTAGGAAAAGAAAAAGATGAAGCACTTCAGATATTAGAGAATGAAGTGCTTCGCTTAAAAAACATTAATATAGTATATGATAGCATTATGCAAGAGTTTGTTTGGAGATGCGGAAACAAAGAAGAGATTCGCATCTCTGGACTATCTTTCATGTGTTATAAAATTGATAAGGTATAGCAATGATTACATTTCGTAAAGAAGTCTTTGAAGTTTTCGAGGAATATAAAGAAGCAAGTTCCAGAGAAACTCGATTAGATGTTTTGAAAAAATATTCAGATAACTGGGCATTCCTAGATATTCTCCGTGGATCTTTCGACGACTCACTAGAATTCAATGTACCGGCCGGTCGACCCCCGTTCACCCCGAACAAACCAGAATCCTCACCTTCTACCCTCTTGAAGCAACACAAGCAGTTTGTGAAGTTTATTAAGGGTACTAAATCCGGTGACAATACACCTACCTATCGTAGAGAGAATCAATTCGTCCAGCTTCTAGAATCTATTCATCCAGAAGATGCCGAGTACGTTCTGAAGATGGTGGCAAAGAAACCACCATGTCGTTACATAACCAAGAAAATAGTACAGGAGGCATTTCCAAATTTAATACGCGAGTAATCTTTTCGACTAACTAACTTCTGAGGAGAACCATATGTCGAGTGATGTACAACAGTTGAACCAAGTAATAGTAACAAAAACCCAGTATTGTAATTTACTGGATACCTATACTCAACAACTTTCTCGTTAGGAGGTGATCATCTCTTCAGGAGCGTACAGTGAGTCTCCTGTCGTAGTGATTGAAAATAATTTGGAATGGATATATAATGCCACAGTATGATTTTAGAAACAAGGAAACCGGAGAGGTCACGGAAGTGCTTCTCCGTATTTCTGAATACGACCAATACCTAAGTGACAACCCTGAGTGGGAACGTTACTTTGCCGCAGAATCCGCACCTAAGATAGTAGCGGGAGTCAAGTCCACTATGGCGATGGCGGGTAAAGGATGGGAAACACATCTTACCAATATCAAGAAAGGTTCTGGTAGGGATAATTCAATCAAGGTTTAAATGAAATGAAATTCTTTAAGTGGTTAAAGTCCGGCCCAACGGGTGGTAGAAACATCGTAGACTCCTCGGGCCCTGATCCCGATGATCTTACGGTAGAGAATGCGTATAAAACTAGGTGGGTATGGTATCACACTATACTCGCTCTCGAAATTTTAACGACCAACATCTTGTTGGCGTCTATCTTGGTGGTTCTTGCTATCAAGTTATAAGGTATATTATGTTAATTAATGAATTGATTGAAAAGACTATAGAATGGCACCACGCTCGTAACCTAATCGACGGTGCGAACGATAAAGACCAATACATGAAACTCATCCAAGAGTGCGGTGAGTTGTCCGACAACATCTGTAAGCAACAAGACATCCGAGACGACATTGGTGACATCATGGTCGTGTTGATTAATATTGCCGAGAGAAATGGAGTTACCCTTGAAGATTGTTTGGCCGTGGCGTACGACGACATTAAAGACCGTAAAGGAAAAATGGTCGATGGTGTCTTCATTAAAGAAGAGAAGTAATACGATGAACCGCGAAGCAGTATACAACCAACTCAAGATCGACGAAGGAGTGGTATATGAGATTTACCTCGACCACCTCAACTATCCAACGTTCGGAGTCGGTCACCTTATTAAGGAAAGTGACGGCGAGTTCGGAGCTAAGGTCGGAACAAAAATATCCCCCGAAAGAGTTAGCGAGGCATTCCAACAAGACCTCGACATCTCAATCAACGAATGTGTTGTACTATACGGAGAACGGTTCGATTGTTTCCCAGATGAGGTACAGCAAGTCTTGGTTAATATGATGTTTAACCTAGGTAGACCCCGACTGAGTAAGTTTAAGAACATGTATGCTGCGGTTCTCGAAGGAGACTGGAAGACTGCCGCTGTTGAAGGTCGCGATTCGAAATGGTATCGTCAAGTAGGACTCAGGTCTGAACGATTAATGAGAAGGTTAGAGAATGTCTAATAATGTAATATTCCAATACATGATTGTAAATGATGCAGTCGATGCTCGTGGTAATATTAGAGGTTGGCTTGGTACACGGTCTTCCTTGTACAGAGAAGTAGCAGATATCTCTCGTACATCATTTGAAAAGTACGCAAAGAAGATTGGTGCAGAACACATCTATTCAGATGAACGAGTCGCTACCAAAGGTCACGAGTGTTCTACCTCACTCTTGCACGAGTGCGCACGTGTCTGGTTAGACCCTATGTTCGACCAGTACGACAACCTACTATTCGTCGACACAGACATCGTGGTCAACACCGAAGAGAACATCTTTGACGTGATGGAGTCCGGTGCAGAGGTCTATGGTGTCCTAGAGTCGGACTTTGTTACTGCAAATGGTAGCGGGTACAATGCATGGGATGGTGACGAAGAGAACTATAGGAACTTCTGTCGTAAGTTCGAGATGCATGACTGTCCCATAGTCCCTGCAATGCCACCTAACAGACCTTCTAAGCTTACCATCATGAATACCGGAGTTGTACTCTGGACTAAGGAAGCGCGTCTACGCGCACGTGAACTGTTCATGTCGTGGGAAGACTGGTGTTACACTGGTGACTTCCACATGTCTATTATGAACGACCAACCCTATATCTCCGCACAGTTGATGAAGCACGAATTCGACGTAGAGACTATCGATACGACTTGGAACGATAGTCCACACTACGCAACGGTATCAGAGTTCTTCGAGAAAGCAAGGTTCTGTCACTACACAGGTGGTGAGTGGAAGACCGATATGGTACGTCACTGGGAAGAGAAACGGTTCAAAACGACCCCTTGGGAACGCAGTCTTATCCCATAGAGCCTAAATACTTCACTTATTTTGAAAATAAGACTTGACAAACCTCTCCCATCTTGATATAATATAGTCTGAAATGTGAGAGGTTTTTTTATGTCCGAGTTAAATACCACCAAGATAGAGTTGGCGACCAACTTAGTTAACCACTATATCTATGAACTAAAGAACCCCGATTGGGGACAATTGATGAGTTCCCTGCTAAATGAGGGGTTGACTTCTTCGGAAGTGTATGTTATAATGAACAAAGTAAAACAAGAGGGGGTTGTGTGAAAAATAAAGTAATTTTAGTAGACTGTGACGGTGTGTTGTTGGATTGGATGTATTCATTCCAAGCTTGGATGAAGCGTCACGGGTATGATGCGATTGATGTTGATAAGTACAAGATCCATGAGATCTTCGGTATCTACAAGACAGAAGGTAAGAAGTTGTGTCGTATGTTCAACGAGAGTGCAACGATCCGTAAGGTTCCGCCTCACAAAGATGCGATCAAGTACGTTAAGAAGTTGCACGAAGAAGAAGGTTACATATTCCATGCAGTGACCTCTTTGAGTAACGATGAGTATGCACAACACCTACGTACCAAGAACCTATGTGAGTTGTTCGGGCCTACGGTCTTCGAGAAGTATGTCTACCTAGACACGGGTGCTGACAAGGATGAAGCACTTGCAGTGTACAAAGACACCGGATGCATCTGGGTCGAAGATAAGGTGGAGAATGCACAGGCTGGTGCTGCGGTTGGTCTAGAGTCTTTAGTGATGAAACATGCGTACAACAGTGACTGTACCGAGTTTCCTCTGATGAACAACTGGAAAGAGATCTACGAGTACATTAAAGGTAAGTAATCCATTTAATTTCCTTTTGGGAGTCTTCGGACTCCCTTTTTTATGGGTGGTATAAATATAGATTTAATGAGGTGTCTGATGAGATACGTAGGGTACAGTGAGTTTTATCATGATGCGGGTCTAGCTATCATTAGCGAAGACGGTGTGGTAGAATTTGCGACACACGGAGAACGATACTCTAAGAAGAAGAATGACCCTAGACTCCCCCAAGGGCTTTGGAACATGGTGAATGGAGATGACCACATCTCTTTCTATGAAGATCATGTAACCAAGTTCGATATACGTGGAGGGTTCGACGGTACCGGATATCCTAAAGACGCTGAGTACGATACATTCCATATGCATCACGAATCTCATTGCGCAACCGCATTCTATACCCGTCCGTGGGACTCGAAGGACGATACTGTCCTCGTCTCGATTGATGGGGTAGGTGAACTACAGACTGCGGTCATCATGGACTCTAACTTCAACCTAATCAAAGAGTGGCACTACCCTAAGTCGGTAGGACTAGTCTATACCCTTACTACTAAGTTCCTTGGTCTACGTCCACTTGAAGATGAGTACGTGGTAATGGGACTGTCTGCCTATCAGGATACCAACGAAGAGTCTCGTGCTATCACAGACTGGTTGATTAAATGGTACAATGAACTAGAAGACATCGCACCGGAGGTAGCACTAGGTGCTACAGTTGGGGGTGTAGACTCTCAACGTGAGAAAGATCGTCTACTATGGAGAGCAGAGTTCGAGAAGAAGATCCTCGCAGTAGAAGATAAGGTAGCGGCACGTGCTACCCAAGACTTTGCTGACTATGCGATCATGCAGATCATGGGTACGGCAGCGCAGTACGGTAAGAAACTATGTTACTCCGGTGGTTGTGCACAGAACGTGGTGATCAACTCTAGGTTGTTCGAACTGTTCGATGAGGTACATATCGCATGTTCACCTACAGACGCTGGGTCGGGTCTGGGTACAGCTGCACGTTCATGGGCAAAGGCAACGGGTAAGGATAAGTTGATCTGGTCTCCGTACTGTGGGTACGATATCGATAGTCCAATCAACCCTACCGAGGTTGTAGACCACCTACTCAACCATAAGGTATGTGGTATTGCGAACGGTAAGGCAGAGTTCGGGCCTCGTGCATTAGGTAATAGATCCCTGATTGCAGACGTACGCTATGACGTACAGGATACAGTGAACGGAATCAAACGTAGACAGAAGTATCGTCCGTTTGCTCCTGCCATCCTAGAAGAGTATGCAGAAGAGTACTTCAGCGGCCCTATGAATGACCATATGCAGTTCACCTCTAAGGCACTGCATGACTACGCACCTGTGACCCACGTAGATGGGACTGCACGGGTACAAATCGTGAAGAAGGACTGTGAGTCTATCTTCAGAAAGGTAATTGAAGAGTACCATGATAGAACTGGTGTTCCGATGCTACTCAATACATCTCTCAATATACGAGGCAGACCTATGGTCAATGACGAACATGATGCTGCGTTATGGGAACAAAAATACGAAGTAAAGGTATTCTAATGACCGAAGAACTAAAACCAATCAAACAAAAGATTGAACTTGAAGTAGAGTTCGATACCACCCAAAAGGAAGTGATCCCTAGTAGGTTCAGTGTCCTATTGGACTTTGCGGACGTGATCGATGCGTATCGACTATTCCCACGTGCCTTCATAGCAACCTACCTGTTCCTATTGATCGATACCGCAGAATGGTTCATGACCATACCTGAACCTAATGCATCACAGGCAGGTCTTATCTCTGTTATCATCGGTGCGGGTGCTGCATGGTTCGGTCTATACACCTCTACAGGTTCTGGACGTTCATCAAAGAGTACTAAGTCTAACTAATGAAACCTTCCGAATTAGTAACTTGGAGAGGTACGCCAGGCGTAGGCGATTTCATGTGGGCATTGAATTGCTGTCACCAGTACGCAGCCGATCACAATATTCGGAAGATCAACTTAGAGCTTCATTGGGAGCATGGTGAAGACCACCTCCATCACTTCGAAGATCCAGAAACGATCATCGAACGATGTAATTACATACACAACTTCTATTACCAACAGGAACGGGTAGAGGTACATCATATATTCAATGCTCAAGGTAGGTATAGAGATTGGAAGTTTAATGATGATATTGTTTTGGAAACAAATGGTGAGCGTAGAATAGTTGCGATAAAGAAACCTAAAGCGCGATATTATTTTGAATCCGGATACTACAATGACCAGCCGAATAATGATGTTCCTGATAGTAACTGGATATTCAGACAAGACGCATTTCAAGACTACGACCCCAACCGAATAGTTTTCTGGAGACCAACTTGGAATGCAGAGAAACCCCGCACTTGGAAAAGACTATTTTCAAATGACGATTGGGATGAGTTGATCGGACACTTCACGGATAAGGGGTTCAATATGCATGAAGTCTCCTATCGCACCCCCGTAAGAGAAGTGATGCATCTAATAGCAACTTCACGTATGGTTATATGTTACGATGGCATATGGCACTACATTGCAAAGAACTTTGCTAGACCACTCGCGGTAATCAGTGGAGAAGGTGTTACTAAATACCATACACCAAATGCCCTAAGACTGAATCCAGATATAAGGTCTATAGAAAATGGCGTCGATGTATGGTGGTGGATAGATCATATGGAAGATTTGCTACAAGAGACCAAAAGAAGATCGGTAGAATACGAAGATAGAATAAGGACTCGTTATGGAAATGACTAGAGATACATTTCAGATTGATCGTGCAGTAATCGAGGTTGCGGGTGGATGCAACTATTCTTGCTCTATGTGTCCACAAGACCTGCGTGAAGGTGGTCGACATAAAGGGTTTCGTCGTATCATGAAACTAGATGAGTTCGAGAAGTATGTTGCGGACTGCGCACAGTACGGATTGAATGTAGTCAACCTAGATGGATCTGGTGAAGCCACTATGGCAAAGAACCTACCTGAGTATATCAAGGTAGTGAAGAAATACGGTGCCAAGGCATTCATCTTCTCTAATGGATTCAAGATGGAAGGTCAGTACATGCGCGACTGTGTTGACGCGGGACTAGACTTCTATCGATTCTCATTCGTCGGTGCGGATGAACAAGACTATAGTAAGTGGATGTACAACGCGATAGGTGGCCACTACGCACAGATCAAACGTAACATCCAAGAGATGGTTGCGTACGTAGAAGAGACTAAGGCAGACTGTGTTGTATCTACCTACCATCTAATCACTGACAACGATAACATCGACAGTGAACTAGACAAGTACAAAGCATTGGTAGATGAACTAGGTGTCAAGACCGAGATATGGAAGATGCATAACTGGTCTGGTACTTGGGACATCGGAGATAATGCGCGAGATGGTAAGATAAAGACTTGTGGTAGACCGTTCTCTCCAGACGTAGTGATACGTGCGGGTGGACTTGAGAAGCAGACAGGTGCGGTACATCCTTGTTGTCAGGTACTAGGTCGAGACGAGGAAGCAGTGTTAGGTCACTGTTCAGAGGATAACATCGCTGACATCTTCTTTGGTGAAGCATACGAGACTCTACGTGAACAACATCGAACCGGAGACTACCCAGACTTCTGTAAGAGCTGCGATTTCTTAATCGATGACCCCGAAGTGTTGGTCTATACCAACCATGAACGGGATTTGATGAAAATGCATGGAACTAATTTTGATCTTAACGATTATAGAGATTGAATCGTTATAAATAATATCACTTATCCGTATTCGACTGGCCAGTCCGAGATTTAATTCGCACCGTGCGGAAAGACACTTTTAAAAGAATATATAAAGGAATCCTCATGGATAACGAACAAAGCATAGAAAAGTTAGCAGATCATTTTTTAGTCGGCAGCGCATTATCAGGACACTCATATGTCCAGAATCTATATGGCATGTATATCCGGTTCGAGCAAGAGATGGTAACCGAACGATCAAATATGTTTATTTCTAACGAAGCATATCATAAAGTATATAAACCCCTCATTGCAACCTCTCTCGATTTCCAGCCACATGGAGACACCGTTAATGTAGATGTCCTTAAAGAAGGTCAAGCATTAGGGAACCTTGAACCAGAGCAGTTGATGAGAATCACTCGTGACTATAAAGATGTGTTGGTGAACTTGTGGAAGACCCACTCTCCAGATCTTTCTTGGGAAGACTTCATGCAAACTCCATTAGGGTTTGTTCTGATATCTGACTTCGAAACAGCGGCCAGTGAGTTTGTATATGATCTAGAGTTTTCCTATGAAGAACTTGTAACTTCTCCTCATCAGGTAATTACTTCTATCGTAGAGCACTTGCTTCCTAGAGAAAGTAATCCTGAACTAGAAACTTTTGGTCAAGCACATAGATCTATAAGTCTTAACGCTATTGATCGAGTTGTATCAGAATCCGCCATACGTACCCTACGTGAAGGACAGACTGACGGTATGCTAGATAGTGTAGGTGTTTACAAGCAGTTCTTGACACCAGATCAAGCTGGCGAAGTAGATGAGTTCGTATCGAACCTATAATCCACTAGTTAAATTTTAGATAGATAAGACGGGTTAGGAAACTTTCCCGTCTTTTTTTTGTTTTGAGAATATTATGGTTAGGAAGAGTTTTTTAACAGGATGTGACTATAACACCGAATGGCAACTGCCGTGGTTTATAGAGAACTTCATCGAGCATTCGACAGGGATCTTACAGATCGCTGACTTTGGTATGTCCAATGATATGTTGGACTTGATCGAGCACCACCCTAGGTTCGGTAAACAAATATACATCCTTAGTTTTGAAAACAACCTAAGTGGTTGGTTCAAGAAACCTCGTGCAATATACACTGCAACTAGTGATGGGTTCAGTATATGTTGGCTAGATACCGACTGTCAGATAGACGGAGACATAGATTCTATATGGGATCATTTCGAAGGCGGTAGACTGGGGATGGTAGTAGACCGACCTTGGACTAAGAGAAGACCAGACAACGGGGAGTGGTACAACTCTGGGGTCGTTCTAAGCGACCGCAACCCTACCCTGACATCTTGGATGCACTCTTGTGAGGAAGATCAGACGGAGTCAGACCAGTACGTCCTGTACCATATGCACACCCCCATAGAACGAATAGGTAAGATATATCCTATACCTCACGAATATAATACGTTACGATTAGACTACATAGATAATGTAGCTGTAGATAATCCTATCGTTATACACCATACAGGTAAGAAAGGTAATGATGTGATTAGACAACAGATGAATGTTTAATATTGGAGAAATAATATGTTAAGTGGCTTAATAGGTTCGCTTTTGGGATTCGGGGGTTCACTTGTACCTGCGATAACGGATCACTTTAAATCCAAAAGAGACAACGAATTTGAACTAAAAAAGATGGAGAAGATGGCAGAACTACGTGCTGCTGGATTCGACCATGATATGGAGATGTTTCAGACGCAAGCGGCAGACAATGAACACGCTCGTTTGATTCAACACGACATTAGTATTAATCAAGGGACTGGAATTATCGCGAACCTACAGAAATCTGTTCGTCCGATAATCACGTACTCTTTCTTTATTCTATTCGCGATTATAGAATGGAATTTATTACAACAGGCATTAGAAACCGGCGCACTCATGGGGGACGCATTGGACGCCTTATGGGATGAAGATACCAAAGCGATATTCGCTGCGATTATTTCTTTCTGGTTCGGTTCACGTGCAGTAGAGAAGGCGCGAGAACGCCCAATGAAATAAGGTGAAGGAAATGTATAGTTATGAAGCAAAGATCCGCAGATGGGTGGATGGCGATACCGTTGACGTTGATATTGATCTTGGGTTCGGTCTTGTTTACAGTAATCAGCGGTTGCGTCTATATGGGATTGATGCTTATGAGTCGCGCACACGAGACCTTGACGAAAAGAAGAAAGGTCTTGAGGCAAAGGATTACGTCAAAAAGATGGCTCCCGAAGGAAGTACGGTAAGTATCATCACCCACAAGACAGGTAAGTACGGTAGAATCCTTGCAGAGGTCTTCGTAGAAGTTTCCTACAACGACTGGCAAAGTATCAATTCACTTTTAATAAAAGAAGGCCATGCCACAGAATATCTTATTTAAGATAATCTTTGACCTAGTGAATAGGTTATGGTATACTGTGGGCATTATAAGGAAGAATCATGAGACGAGTTAATGTACTGGGTAATGGCGATCACGCCAGTCTATACAAGAAAGGTACTGAAGGTGAATTGGTGGTATGTAACATGCCTCCAATTGAACTGAGTAAGGAAGATGTCTATGCTTCATGCATGGTCGACTTCAAGATGATGTCTGCCCTAGAAGAGGGTCAAGTTAACCTTGGAGATTATGACTGGGTATTGGGTGCACGACCACGTAGATGGATGGAGCTGAAACCATCGTTCTACCTAAAGTATTCCCAGAACATTAAAGGGTTCCATACCTATGTTCCACCCTATGCCCAGTTGCCCGGCAACAAATTATCAGATGCTGCTACCAACTACTCCTGCGGACATATGGCAGTAGACTATGCGTGTCGTATCATGAAAGCGACCGAGGTACATTTGTACGGGTTCGATGCGATGTTTGACATGAATCTAAACAGTCATACTGATAACTTCTTGAAGAGTGATAGAAGCGCGTTGAACGTGCACCGCATGGCGAGTAACTGGCGTCCTATTTGGCACGGGTTCTTTAAAGAGTTCTGTAACGTCAAGTTCGTTATCCATCACAACCATTCTGATATTAAGTTAATTTTACCAGATAATACAACTGTTGAAGTAGGAGAGTTAGATGTTAGAGAAGATTCTTAATGATGTTCGAAAGTTCATCGAAGACACCGCACACGATTTTCAGTCGGTATGGGAGTTCAGACCCAATGTACTAATCTGGTGTATCATCTTTGGTACACTATTATTCTGGATATAAAAAAAGGGAACCGCAATGGTTCCCTTCTTCGTTCTTACTGTCGGGTAAGTTCCTTAGAATATTTTGATCATGTTCTTCATGATTTCGCATTCTTCCGGACGGCCTTCTGATATCCAATCATCCCACGATGAACGTAGTGCAAAGGATATATCAACCATAGTCTGGTTGTCTTTCTCTTCACCATTGATCCACTTAACGGCAGATGATGCACCGTAGTAGATATCAATCATATCAAATTCTGGGGTACACATAGGTGCAAATATCTCACGGACTTGATCGTCTTCAAACCCTACTTCTTGGTCTTGCATAGGAACACCTAGGAATACGACTGCGTCGAACTTCTCGTGTTCACCTTCTAGAGACCAAGATGATTGTCCATGCTTGTACTGATGAGAACATGTTAATGTCTTATCAATCATACCTGAAGCCATATACATCTCATGCATAGCGCCTTTGTACTTAGTCTCTGGTGGACGGACAATAGTGAACTTCGCATTGTATCCATACATGTCCATCACTAGAGGGATGCTCTGAGCGATAATGTTCATGTCTGGGAAAGTTGTCATATGTGCACGTTCTGGAGGAAGTAGGTCAACCATTCTGTCAGCGCGATAACTTAACATCCAGTGACTCTGACCTTCGTTTACGTGACCAACAAACAATACATTCTTATATCCTTTGGACATAATTGCATTACAGAACATTGGTGCACGAGACAACATTTCTTCGGACATATTGATCTCGTCAGACTTATGACGTAGGTACTTACCTTTCTTGACAGTTGCTTGATTCAAGGCAGTATTCATCTGTAGAGCAAGATGCTCTTTCTTTCCTTTTGAAACGAATTTCTGATTTTCTCCATCGGTTAAAATGGTTTCATCTGATGTGTTAAAAAACATTGGTTAGGATCCCTTATAGATGTTTTGTATGTGTGTTTCGAATTGCTCGATCTTGTCCAATCGATTCGGCCATAAGATGTACTCCTTTTCAGGATTCGCCTTTAGGTTCGTCAATAACGGTTGAATCGCATTGAATAGGTTATCGAGTCGTGTGTGGTAATCATCAGCATCAGAGGATATGGACTCTAACTGTTGGACAGCTTCGAGTTCCGACTCGTCTACTACTGTGAAACCGAAATCAAATAGTTCTGTATTCATAGGGTTATTTATACCTTTTTTTTGGTCAGCCCTTGACAAAGCTTGATATATCTGTTACAATGTAGCTTCAGACCTAGAGGGGACTATACATGAATATTTTTAGATTACACGATGATCCAGTCATATCTGCACAGATGATGTGTGACAAGCACGTAGTTAAAATGGTTACCGAGTACGGTCAACTACTCTCTACTGCACACCGAGTTCTTGACGGTACTGTCGAGAGACGACCTTCCAAATCCGGAAAACGCATGGTAGACCATTATTTAGTCGCTGAACAAGCCCGAGAGAATTTACTATACAAGGTTGCTCACAAGAACCACCCATCAGCAATCTGGTGTAGAGAGAACGATAAGAACTACCGATGGTTGTACAAACACTTTCAGGCAACTTCAAAAGAGTACACCAACCGTTACGGTCGTGTTCATATGACCTATGATAAGTTAGGTGGTATGTTATGGTTCGCACCGAAGAATATTGACATACAATTGAAAGAAACTAAAATGCCTGAGTGTATGCCTGACTACTGTAAGACAGACAGTGTACCTGAGAGTTACCGCAAGTACTATAACGAAGAGAAGAGTCACTTCGCAAAATGGTCTAACCGTGAGGTACCGGAGTGGTTTATAGAAAAGTAGGACTGTGGTCACTACGGGTTATGTTAATTATCTGGTTAAGTTTCTCCCAGAAGGCTGACGATGACCTATTCGGAGTACTTACCAGTATCCGACGATTTAATGAATGTAAGAGAGTTGTACACTTGACAACCCCCTAGAATGTATAGTATAATGTACATTGTACAGTTTATGAAACATATTGAGGTTTATTATGATGCACGGTTCAATGCGACATACAACCACTGGTCGCAAGAAGAGTTACAATGCTTGGTCAACCAAGAAGAAAGTTGCCCCCAGATTCCAACCTATGGAAGTTGCTAGTGAGCCCTACAAAAGGGACAGTATAGTTTATAACTCAGTAGATTCAGGTACTATGAATACCGAACGAAAGGAAAGAATGACCTACACCGGAACCTTAGTCAAAGGTATCGGTACCATGCACAAGTCGAATGCGGTGCCCGTAATCGACGAACAACAGATGAAAGATTTAGCGAGGATGAGTCAATGACATTACCCTGTGAGAGACGATGGGCGGTGAATAACACACGACAGTTCTTGATGGACTTACAAGATCCCAAGAAGACTCCAAGGATTCCGTCCGAGGTACGTAAACAGGCCTCTCGATGTCTTAGACACTACCCAGGCGAGTACTATATGGAACGTGCCGCAGAAGATGCACCTAATGTATTTGGAGACTGGGGTGAGTGACTATACACCAGACAATTGGGTTGTTATTAAGTTTACCCAACAAATGAAAAGTGGCAATACCGGATATGGTAGAACCGAAAAAGTATTTTACAAAGTACTTGGTGGATGGTCAGGTGGGTATCTTGGTAGTGATTCTTGGAGACTGAACAGTGGCATCGTTGACGTTGAAGAGACTACTGATTCTTTCATCTTTATCGGTCATAGTGGTAGTCGGTACATATGCGACAAGACTCAGGAACGTCTAAGAATGAATACTGCTGGTATATGGGAACAAATGCAGGAAGTTAGTGAATCGACGGCCGGGGATGTTAAACTTGAGCTGATGGAACCTGATGACGAAAGAACTCGTAAAGATTGGAAGGTAATGCTATGTCTATGAACGAAGACGAACGAGTTGCAAGAGTAGAGGGTCAACTTAGTCCCGAAGTTCAATCGGAGTTCTCGGGCAGTACAATGTCCAAGGCAGGGAGACTTGCTATGGAACTTAATGTCGAACGCAAACGTCTCAAGCAAGAGATGGAAGAACTACAATTAGAAGTCGAAGACCTGAAACCTGCAACACCTACGGGTACGATTGACAGTTATGTTAAGTGGGGAGCGACTGTACTTGGTGTGGTTGGAGTATTCGCTATGAGCGCAGGGTTTGGTATCACCGGACAGATATGTTATGCGTCAGCCGCTACTGCATGGGTGTATGTCGGTCACTGTTGGAATGACAAAGCAATTATGATAGGAAGTGCTATATCAGGTACATCAGTACTAATGAACCTAGTGGACACTCTAGTAGCATCGTGACCAACTATCGCTGATTGGTCGAGCTTCTGCCTTGCATTATATCCAAACCTATGAGATAATAGCTACCTAATTGACTGATAGAGAGATAGATTATGACTGCATTTACTAAAGAAAACTTCACTTGGGACGGCATGTACTTGATGTATCAAGGTATGTTCGAAGGTTCTCGCACTATGGAGCAAGTTTCTCCTAACTGTCACTCATCTTGGCACGGTAAGCCAGAACGCACTTTCGTTGCACGATTCAAGTATGGTTCTAAGCCGTGGAAGTCGTGGATGAATCACCTAGTTAAAAACTGTACTGTTGAGCAGTACATTGAGTTGACTCGAAACACTAGTCCGATGGAAGCAATGGAAACCCTTGGTTTCAAACCACGTAAGAGGAGAGCATAATGATAATGTACGGTTCAGTTGGTGAGATACTTTTATGGGAGACTCCTACTGGGGTCTCTTCTGGTGAGATCATGTTCGTTCATAAGGACATTGCGGGTGATGGTGTGGACTACTACAGTATTACATCTGGTTCCGAACCTATGGATCGATACTATCTAGACAGTGATGCGATGTCGAAGATGAATGTGGTTAATCTATCTGCGTGACTAGTTTCTTTGTTTGGGTCACGCTTATGCCTTGCATTCTACCCAAACCTATGAGATAATAGCTACCTAATTGATTGAGAGAGTAGATTATGAAAGACAGAATATTCGACTATGCCAAGACTGATGATACCCAGTTCTTCTACTTTAATCGTGTTGCAGACTGCTTCACTACCAAGATGGATTGGTATGACAATGATGACGTTGATATGATCGTTGTTGACGCAACTAATACCTCGCAAGAGACTGACAACATTTTCTCTTTCCTCTACCAAACAGAACCTAACGCGGATCAGGTCTGGATGCGATTTGCCCAAGAATTCTACGGAGATGCATATGTCAACGCTTAGTCTAGAAGAAGCCTGTCACTACTTGTGGCGCGAAGAGATTACGGATTGGGGTTCGTACACCTACGTCCAGAATCATATCTACATTAGTAAGGGTACCGACCTCGTAGGATTCGTTCCTCGCAGTACAGGTATCATTAAGATGTTCAATACCCCTAAGAAGTCTTGGTCAGTTGCTCGACGCAAGTTCCGCAAGTTTACCAAGAAAGATATAAAAAAGGTTATTGATATGCAAAATGGTTCTAAACAGGACTAACTATTTAGCTACACGCCCTTGCTTTTTTAAAACAAGTATGAGATAATAGCTACCTAATTGACTGATAGAGAAATGACTTATGAAAATTATCCTTATTGATGACATAAAGAACGTTCGAAACTTCAAGTCTGGTTATGAGTTGGTCGAGTATGAAGCAGGTACTGACCCTATGGACGGTTTCTGTCTACTGGGTTTCGATGAAGTCGGAATGTTCTGTACCAACCCTCGTTACGCTTTCCTTGGAGCTTAATATAATGTCAAACTACTTTAGTTACCCAACCTACGGTTCTGATGAACACAAATACAATCAGTACCTTGGTAACCACGTCAACAAACAAAACAAGGGTAGTCGCGGTCAGGACTCTGAACGCCAGAAGACCTACCGAGCAGAGTGGACGTTCCAGTCTAAGGTAACCAACCCTAAGTTTGCGTCTATCGATGAGGCTCAGAAGTTCGCCAAGAAGATCTATAAGTCCAAGACTTGGGTTAAGTTATGGAACAAGTCGATAGAGAATGACGTTAGTCGCATCTTCGGTGCGCAACCTAAAGTTGTCGCGATGGGTAGTCGTACGAAAAAGTTAAGTGGATTCACCGATGGATTCACTGTGACACTAGACTTGGTCACTGGTCTGAACAAGTACACCCTGTTACACGAACTTGCGCATTGTCTTGGTCATATGCACCACGGTCGTTCGTTTCGACAATGTCTCTTGGGTCTGGTCGGTACCTTCATGGGATCTGAAGAGAAGAAGATTCTTAAAGGAGAGTTTAAGAAAGCAAAGTTGAAGTGCGGTGATGCTCGGAAACCTCAGACGTTCGAAGTCTGGATGGAGTCAAAGAAACGTATGGCTGCAATGCGAGAAGCAAACGAAAGTATGAAAGACGATATAAAGTTTTTACATAAGATGCGTAGCAAAGGTTGTATGTAATGAATGAACAAATAGATACGTGCGAAGACTGTCGTATAGAAATAACCACCAAAGGTATCGAAGTTGACAGCAGTACAGGGAACTTATACCTAGAGGGAGTAGTTTTAGTGATAGTAATAGCAGTCTTATATATTGGTAAGAAACTAGTTGACAAATACATTAAATGAATAGTTAGGTTTCCCTAGGTGGGGAAGGTATTACGGATATTGCTACTTATTGCTAAGTGTACTAACCCCACCATTTTTTATTCCAAATTGTTCTAAAGAAATGTGAAATAGCCCTTGTGTTTTCAAAAGAAGTGTGAGATAATAGCTACCTAATTGATTGATAGAGAGTGATTATGAAAAAAGACTTCCCAACCCTTTGCGGACTCCTCGGAGCGATTCTTATGGCAATCTTTGCCTTTCACATGAATCCCGTGATCGCGATAGTTGGATTGTCTTTGTTGTCTGTTCAATCAGTTAATGCAAAGTTGTGGAACCTTGTCGCTCTGAACGCGATAAGCATTTGTGGATTTGTTACTCAATTACTCTAAGGAATTTATTATGAATTTGATTGGTCAGAAAGTTGAAGCAAACTGGGGCGCAATGTACCCTATCGCAGAAGGTGTTGTATGCGGACACTTCGGTAAGAATAATGTTATCATTCGATGGGAAGATGGTACCAAGAGTGAACTTGATGCCAATTCAATTCATGAACTTGGTTACCGTAGTGTGAATGGTTCACCTATCGGAGTATTCTTCGGTGAGGTCGCGGCATGATCGATAATATTAGTGTAGACTCTGATGGACTAATTGAACTCTATAACGGTGACAATCTCCTCGCAGCAGGTCGGTCACCACATTTCCTATCCTATGCGATACGACAACATGATGGCCCTGCTCCGGTGATTCGTACCTCGACTGCATGGCAAGAGTCTGAGATACTTGAGGAACTGGATTATATTTGGCAACAAACTTGTGAGTTACTATAATGGATAGGGTAGTCAAACTAAACTTCGACCGTAAGGTGAGGTACCTCAAGGACAAGGATACTGAGGAGTGTCGTCGACTCTTTGAGAAGATAATGGATCACTACGGTCAGTTCCTAGAATCGCCACACGGGTGGGATCTTCGCTCTATCGCAACGTATGAGAAGGTGGTACGCAATTGTGGACTATCGGTTAATGAGTTTCTGTCGGAGACCTTCACCATAGCAGCTCCCAAACCAAAGAAGAAGACCGCTGTCAAGAAACCTACCGTGACCAAGAAGAAGGTTCCGGTCAAGAAACCTATTGTCAAGAAGAAACCTGTAGTGAGAAAGAAACCCACTACCGTGACCAAAAAGAAGACCTCGGTCACTAAGAAGACCCTTCCTAAGAAGAAATCGATAAAAAAGGTCGCATAGGCCCTTGACATTTCCCCTCAGTATGATATAATAGCTACCTAATTGATTGAGAGAGAACGTTATGAATCCAGTAAATATCGCAGGTCGCATCCGAGAGAAGAAACGCATCGAAGCGTATATCCATGCTATCGCGAAAGAGTTAGGTATTCACCGACTCTATAGCAAGGTTCTCCTTGTAACCTTCTCTACTAAACTCCCTGATGATGCCCAAGGTCTCTGCTGGGGTGACTATAAGAGTCACGCTGAGATCTCTATAGCCCGTACTTGTCAGGGTGAGGCATTCACCCTAGAAGAGATGATGCAGACCCTAGCGCACGAACTAGTTCACGCTAAACAGTATCTTCGACGTGAACTGTGTGGTTACAGTTTTGCTTGGAAGGGACGTAAACCTCGCAACTACAAGTACGAGAACGCTCCTTGGGAGAAAGAGGCATACGGCCTAGAAGAAGAATTATTCAAAAAACACTGGTAATAAGATATGAATCAAATAATGGAAGCGCACCAAGAACTGTTGGGTGATCTGGAACTAATCATTGATACCCTATGCCATCCGGCTTACGAGACCTTTTCAGAAGAAGTTAAAGAGTCTATAACAAAAGAGCGCAATCGTCTGGAGATGTTACTCGAAGTTCTGGAAGAAGACCCGTTATATGAAAGGGGTTCTTTATAACAAAATGGTCTAAAGAATATGTTGACTTTTGTTTAGGAAACAAGTATAATAGCTACATAAAGTCGAGTTGAGAGAGGAAATATTATGAAAGGTTTATTTGAAATAGTTTTTGGTGTTGCCGCGATGGTTGCCATTGGTTATGTCTTCGCTGCGCCGGGCATATGGGATACCCCTGATGTTCACTTCAGCAATCTGACACAAGAATGTGTGAAGGTTATCAATTACAAAACTGCTGACGTTTACAGCTGTACGAACCTTCCAGACCTCTACACTCACGTGTGGGTGAGATAATGGATATCCTACTTGAGGTTCTAGGGTGGTCTCTATTTAGTTTCCTTGCCTTCCTAATGTATATCAACCTTCATATGGAAAACGAGAAACATGAACAAGAGAGACTTCCACTGATGTGGGAAGAAGGCGGGTTTTTGAATGATTTTTGGCAATGGCTAAAAAAGTTCAAATAATGCCTTGACTTTTGTTTCGAAAAGAAGTATAATAGGTACTTAGTTAATTGAGTTGAGAGAGAAAAAGATTATGGCACATGTAACCCAAGAAGACAAAAAGAAGTTAGCCCCCCAAATCAAAGCTGTCTTGAAGAAGTACAAGATGAAAGGTAGCATTGCGGTTAAACACCACAGCACTTTAGTCTGTAACATTAAGAGCGGTGCGTTAGACATCCTCAAGGCAGCTGATGCTGCTCAGTACGGACGCGACTACATTCAAGTCAACCCTTACTGGATTAAAGACAACTACAACTGCCCGACTGTTGTTGCGTTCTTGACTGAACTGAAAGCGGCAATGGAAGGAGAAGACTACTTCTGTGAAGACGACAGTCAGACTGACTACTTCTTCCGTAGCCACTACACCGATATCAACGTCGGAAACTACAACACTCCTTATGTATTGGATGCAGCGTAATGACTGATATGACTTTTCGTGCGTGGAGCAATCAGATGTGGTATGATCATTGCGATGAGGTAGAGGTCTGGACTGGTAAACTTCCGAACTACACTGCTAAAGAATACTTTGTGAAGTATAAGTGGTTCCTGAAACGTGAATACCAGTACGCTAAAAAGTTAAAATAAGCCTTGACAATTGTTTGTGAAACATGTATAATACTTGTATTGAATTGATAAAGAGAGAGATGATTATGTTTTATGCGAAACCAAAGATGACCAATCACCATGACGCAGCTTACTTCAACACCGTTACCGAAGCTGTTTCATTCCTAAACGAGTACAACCAGTTAGGCCCTGAACATGAGAGTGACGGATTTTCCAATAGTGTCGCTAAACTTCAAGCCGAAGACTTTTGGATGCTAGGTAAGTTGACTGGCCCAGAGGGTGTCCAGTTTAAGAATAACAAAGTAGTGGAGGTAGCGTAACATGGGTATGATTGCTGAGATTTTTCGTTCTGATATGAGTGACTGTTCTAACGGTGGTATGAGTTCACAGTACACTGCGGTGACTGTAGTGAATGTTGATGGCCCGTTCGAACCTACTGTTGGTCGACCTGCCGTTGAGATAGTTAAAGGGTACCTAGAAGGTACATGTCACATTCGTCCAGTTTACTTAGCGGAAGACCGTCCTATGATGGGTGGTACTTATATCGCGACATCAGATAGTCGATTCAATGAAAAGGTTAGAGAGATAACTGGTGGACGACACGCTGGTGCGGTTCCTTTCCACGATAGGTCTGAATAATGTTAAAACATAATGATTCCTCGACTGAACTGTTAACCATCTTACAAGAAGAATGTGCAGAGGTTATTGTAGAAGTTTCCAAAATAAAACGATTCGGTCAAGATCAACAGAACATTGACCGTCTCGCCAAAGAAGTGGGTGACTTAGTCTGTATGATTGAGTTGCTCCAAGAATGGGAAGTGGTATCTTATAGTGCGGTTGAAGATGCACGTCAAGAGAAGCTTCTTAAACTTGCCAAGTGGTCTGACCTTCCTTTATGATTCGGAGAACTGATATGTCAAAGAAAACATCTGTAACAAGATCCAATCCGGTCGCGAAGTACGCGTCGAAGGTCAATCGTGCCGCTACTCACATGGATAGGAAGAAAGAATCCAAGAAGCAGGGGCAGTACTCTAAAGAAGAACTATATCCTAATAACGGATTTTAATTCTTCTTGCCCCTTGACACAAACCATATAATAAGGTATAATATGTCCATATCAAAAGAAGTACGTTATGCAATGATTCGACGAGCAGCACTGAAGATTCAAAAGCATAATAAGCACAGTAAGATTATTAAATCAAATAAACGTCTTGCTGATGAAGTAGTAAGTCTTGATCGACAGGACTATAAGTCGAACGTACGTTGGAGTGACGAAGAGAGATATGTTGATGCTCACTTCTCCGATGTACATAAAGCCACCCAAAATAAGGATTGGAATTAATGTCTGAAGTACCAACAAACCTAATTGACCTAGGTCAATATCCGAAGAACGATGTAGAACTGATCGCACGAGAGTTCCTACGTTGTGTCTACTTGGATACTCTAGATCTCTACGTCAAAGACTATTCAAGTCTAGGCGAAGATGATGAGTCGCGTAAGAATGTTATCGCTAGTCTGCAAGCTTTTGAATATACAATTTCCGTATTAGACGGTAATCAAGACTTCCTTGATGCTATCCATACAGAAGCAGAAGCTGCTGCAGCTAAACCAGAAGATGAAGAATTTGAACGTTTCTAAGGAGAAACACATGTATAGTTATGATAAAGTAATTGAACAATTGAAGACCAATGTACTTCAGGTTACCTTTGACAAGGTAAATGGAGAGCGAAGAATTATGCCATGTACCCTACAGATTGATTACATGACTGACCCTTCCAAAGAATTGTCCGAGTCTAAAGTAAGCCAAGTAGAGTCCAAGTCGGTGAATAAATCTGTCATCCGTGCATTCGCAATTGATAAGCAATCTTGGAGATCTTTCCGAGTTGACAATATCTCAGCGATTGAGGTAATAAATGGATGAATTAAAACTCGAAGATAAACTGATCACCAAGAAGTCCTTCTCTTCTATGACAGAGAGTTTCGTGTTCCGGAACAGAATGACCTATATGGATACTATAGTACATCTATGTGAAAAGAATAACCTAGAGTTAGAAGATGTTAAAAAATACTTGTCTACCACAATTGTGGAACATCTAGAAAGTGAAGCACGTCAGTTGAATTTCCTGCCAAAACAGAATCAACTAGACGTATAAGTAGTACTGCCCTTATGGGTAATCTCATACATTGTTTATACATTGTTTATATTTAAGTTAATATTATTAAGGAAGTTTTATGTCTTTTGCAAACCTCAAGTCCAAGTCTATGGACATCTCAAAGCTAGTCACCGCTGCAAACGTAGCAACCGGACAAGCAAGTAACACAAACAAATATCAAGACGATCGCAAGTGGAAGCCTACTGTTGATGAACAGGGTAATGGCTACGCAGTTATTCGTTTTCTTCCTGCTACTGAAGGTCAAGATCTTCCGTGGGTACGCTACTGGGATCACGCCTTTAAAGGTATTACCGGACAGTGGTACATCGAACGTTCATTGACTACACTAGGTCAGAACGATCCATTAGGTGAGTTGAACTCTCGTCTATGGAACTCAGGTATCGAAGAAGACAAGGAAACTGCACGTAAGCAGAAGCGCCGTCTGCACTACGTTACTAACATCCAAGTTATTAACGACCCCGCAAACCCTGCCAACAACGGTAAGGTAATGATCTACGAGTTCGGTAAGAAGATCTTTGATAAGATCATGGATCAGATGCAACCAGAATTTCCTGGCGAGACTCCGGTCAATCCTTTCGACTTCTGGACAGGTGCTGATTTCGAACTGAAGATTCGTAAAGTTGCGGGTTACAGAAACTATGATAAGTCGGACTTCAAGTCGCCTTCTGCATTCCTAGGATCAGATGAGACTCAGTTGGAATCAGTGTATAACTCACTGTATGACTTAAACGAGTTCATTATCCCCAACTACCCGAACGCGTTTGACTCGAACTGGTTCAAGTCTTATGACGATCTCAAGTCTAAGTTGGAAACTGTACTAGGTCTTGCGACTGGTGCTGGGTCAACACTGAAGAACGAAGCATTAGCACAGACTGCTGAAGCTGCTCCGATTCGATCAGCAGTTGAACCTACTGTTGTCGCTGCTGCTCCTGCTGCGGTTGCTGCTGTCGCAGAAGAAGATGACACACTGTCTTACTTCGCGCAGATGGCTGCCGAAGATTAATAATCCCAGTGTAGTGTGAAACCGGAAAGGGACTCGAAAGAGTCCCTTTTTTTATACTGATCTTCCTTGGTCGAAGGGATCCGCAGAATTATTCGAAGCTACGAGTACAGGGGCAGGAGCACTAGCAGCAGGTGCCGCAGATGTTCTAGAACTATTATCCATCATGACGATGTTAGCAGTCGCTTTAACTACATCGTTCTCCTTGACTGCACTATTTAACTGATTTGATCCAGTTGGTTTGTTGGTTGCTCCCGCCGCAGAAATATCGTCCTTACCATTGAGAAGGTAATCCAACCCCTTTCCAGACTCACCCCCCGAACCGATCAATATCGCTAAGTTCGCAAAGGAGAATACTTCCTTAGCTCTTTTAAATACTCTAGCCATCATTTCGGTCATATTGGTGAAGACTTCTTTCATAAACTCTACTGGCGAATCTATGAAGTTTGCAATACCTTCTTTAATAGACTCGTACGCTGCACCGAAACTGAATGAGTCTAAGAACGCCGAGAATTTCTTGAATCCGAGTTTTTCGGATACCCAAGAGATTGCGTCCTTAACCATATCCGCAAGGTCGACAACAAAGAATTTTAATAGGTCGTCTATGATATTTTTGAGCGTACCGAAACCAAATTCACCGGACATTAAATCACTAACAATATTCTTACCTACGATGAATGCAGCTGCTAGAGGGGCGAATATTTTTGATACTAGTTTAAAAACTGACCCAAAGGTTTTCGCGAAAGAACCAAATTTAGTTCCTAGTTTCTGAAAGAACTCCATCACCTTTGCGATAGGGCCAGTAGTTTTACTTCCTCCTGCAAAGGAAAGGGTTTTCCCCAGAACTTCGAAGGGTTTCATGAATGACTTAAATCTCTCGCTCACCTTCGCTATAACTTGACCTAACTTACTTTCGGTGAACATGACCTTTAACTTAGTTCCCCATCCAGATATCATTTTACCGACAAAGGTGAAACCCTCTCTTACTTTACCGAGTCCAGTCATGAATACTTGTGTTATCGCCTTTCCGATTTCGATAGGGAATTTTACGATCTTGGATATGAATTTAGGTGTCAGGAACTTGATAATCGCACCTAACGGTTTGAATAGTCCTGATATAGATCCTGCAAGAGTACCCATTGCAACTGCCGCAAGAGATGCGAACAGTCCTAATCTAGTTAGCATCTCCGATGGTTTGTCGTCTTTCTTCGGGTCGTCCTCTTCCTTCGAGGCACCTATATTTTGAATAGCTTCCAACAGGGAACTTTGCCAGATCTTAGTTTCGTTTCTACTTTCCAGATCATCTCCGGATGTATTAGATCCACCTTTAGATAGGTTTCTACGGATGTAACCAAGATGACCAAACATCTGACTCAGAAGATTCTCGCTACGACCCACGCGCATAACGACATTTTCCATGACACCTTTCAGTGCCTCAGAATTGCTGGTCTGTACCTTAGTCTGGTTTTCTTGCCCGTCAATAAGCACTTTACTTTGTACGGACTGTCCATCGCGGACAGATTCTAGTTTACCAGATACTTCTTTGAGAGTTGCCATATCTTACCCTTGTTGTTTTGCTCTTTCGTTTTTCTCTTTGATGTCTTCTATCAACATCGTCAAGTAAATCTCTCTCTCCCACGGAATCATTGTTTCGACCTCTTCCAACGAGTAACTAAAATTATTAAGAAGCTGGAAGTTAACCTGATAGTAATTCATCAGGTTATCGTGAGAGAGATTAACTAAAAAAAATCGTCCATCCCCTTCAATGTTCTTTCGTTCTTGTGGGAGCAAGACGTACATTCAAATTCTATTGTTTGTGTTACTGAAGGTACCGAACTAATGAAGTTGGTGATCTTCTCGAACTGTTCTGAAGACATCGAATCTATGAATCCCATGACCTCTTCCTTGGACTCATCTTTCATAGAAATTCTTTCTTCTTCGGTTAAGACTGAGTCGATACATGCTATGGAGAGCTGTAACATACTTTCCATTTCTGACTTTGAATCTAACAGGGTATCATTCGACAAGAAATCTTCGTATGATGGGTACTTCATCTTGATAGATATTTTATCGTTGAGTGCAATTACGCTATCTACAACTTCCCCTACTACTTCGACCTTGTCTATATCAACTTTGACTTCGTTCTCGGTTTCACATTCAGAGCATTTAGCATTTATATCTGCTGACTCACCGACAGATTTTGCACGTATCTTAGTGAATAGGTAATCTACATCGAAAGTTGCCAAAGTTCCTTTAATAGGTTCTTCTATACAAGCTTCAATAGTATTCACCACAGAACGCAACATGTCCTTACGGTCTTGTGTTTCGTATGCGATCATCAGTGCTTTCTGTTCTTTAACTAGGAAGGGACGAAAGGTCGTCTGCTGTCCAGTTGATGGTACGGTAACAGTATAACTTGGGGTATCATTCAGTTTTGGTAATGCCATGATTTATCCTATAATGTAATAATTAAATATATTTTCCGAGATTGAGACTTATCTTGGGTTTTATCAGTTCTCTTTCATCCTTCACTACTTTCCATTTGGTGTAGGACAATTGTACCGAGAATTCTACTAGTTGGTCTGCTTCGTTAGACAAAGAGATCGCGTTCAATGATGTTGGGAACGCATCTTCTAGTTCTACTGAGTATATAGAACTTCCTAATATATCGAAATCTATACTCAGTGGGCCGAGATCGAATCCGATCCTCATCTGAGGTTTGACAAGTTGATGTAAGGTGACCTTCTTCTGGTACTGATCCTTATATGCAATATTGCCTCTCTCTTCGTCAATCATCAACGATGTCCACTCGTCGAAGTACTTCTTCACGCCATAGTCGTTTAACATAATGAAGGTAAGGTTAACGTCCTCCATTAGAAACCCGTTAACGACCTTTTCATTGTACACTCCGACATTCCAATCAAGGGTTGTCAGTTGCTTGCCGGGCAGGTCAATAGACTTACATAGGACGTTAATGTCACGCCCACCCATGTCTTCTGTCAATGACGGTAAACCAATAGCAAACTGATTCGCCATGGCCATGCCATTTTTCTGTGCCAGTTTACTTTTTAAATCTTCTATCCCAGACATCGATTAACCACCTATCATTTTCTTGGAGTCGCTGTAGACTTTCTTAGAGTTCGCCTTCTTGAACTGTGCGGTTGGTAAGAACGTAGCAATCTCCCACTCAGGTGCGGGTACCATTGCGAACTTACTTTGCACATGATCAGTTAGGTAGTGCTTGAAACATGGTTTAAAATATTTCAACTTACTTGTTCTTGCCAACAACTCATATGACATCTTAAATCGAGTGGAGTTATTAAACTTATTGTTGTTAGTAATATCCATCAACGCATCCAACATCTTAGCACGTAGGATAGGTGGAAGGTAATGTAGGTTCAACCCATAGAACCCACCCTCGGCAGGCCCTACAACTATCACTAATGGAAACGTATCGTAGTACGGTAGTGTGTCCTTATGCTTGGGATCATAGAAGAACATGTACATACTACCAATAGTTTCTTGTGCAGTCTGTTGTAAAGGTTCTTCCTTCATCAGAGCATCTCTCTTGATACTACGAAGGTTCTTTATCTTATTCCGGAACCAATCACGCGATTCTTTGGTGCGAGGAGTGATACCTGCACGAAACGCTTGTAGTTCTAATCGTTGAAATATGTTAGACATGAATGATTCCGTTAAAATTCTTACTTCTATTTATACAGAAAACATCCATTGATTTGAATCAAGTGTGTAGTCTTTCGATACAAAGTTGACTAACTTACTGATATCGTCGTATGCTACATCTAATACTAGGAACTGTTTATTCCTAATAGGGTCACTGGTGAACCACTTTATGGCTGTTGATTGATGTTGAACTCTATATGTCATCCACTCCCACACTACTTCTCTGGGGGTGAGGGGTTTCCCTGCAACCATTACCTGCTGACACTTCTCCAGTAGAGGAGAACTCATCCTACTCGCTAACCAACTCGCTTCGGTAACATAGTTTAATATAAAGTATGCATCCGGATACGCCTCGTACAGTTGTCGGTAGTATTGGTTACCTTCGATGTAGTCGTCGTTTTCAAAATAAGTCATCTCGGTATAGACAACACTGTCACTGATGGTGAGTAGTGGATCGTTACCTGCTACGAGGTTACGTTTGATAGTCTTCGCAAGATTTCTTCTGCCCGAACTTACGCTTGCGACAGAGCAACCGCTGTCTCGCATAAGATCGCTTAATGGTTGGTTGGCTGAATGATCCATACCAATGAAGAATATTTTAGGGTTCATTTCTTTTTCTTTCTAAAAGGTGCTAGTTTCTTTAGGGGTTTCTTGGTACGCATCTTCTGGGTAGACTTGGGCATGATGCCCATAGCAGTCAGTTCCTTCTCAGTCCATATCTCGAAGTGGTACCCACGATCATCTGCATACTTCTTAGCAGCCTTCCACTTGGATTGGTTCTTGATGTATGTCATACCTTCGTTCAGGATGGTTCGACGAGACTTACCTTGTTTACGTTCAGGTACCTTAGTCTCCTTGAAAGGTTTGACTTCAACTAGAACAACACGACCAGACTTGTACTTGATAACAAAGTCCATGAAGTATCGGTGTGGTCGGTTGTCTGTTTCGCAGATGTAAGGTAGCACGAGCTCCTCGGACATCCATTGTACTACGTCCAAACTGTCGTCACACCACTTCATTACGTAGCGTTCCCACCCCGAACGGTAGACAACGTTGTCCGCATCCCCAGCATACTTCTCAGGGTTCTTTGGTTTGTATCTACCTTTATATGTTTTCATTCTGAATTATATGTATAAATAGTGTAACTATATTTATAAACATAGGTTTACCCTTATGGCAGATCCAAAAGAACCAGAAGTAAAGAAAAGAGACCTTAAAGAGACGGAGTCTCTATATTACCCCTTTCATAAGAATGAGAGGTATGGTGCCTGTATCACATTCCATCCTAAAATTCTAATTGCACCAGAAGTCGATGGGACAATGGATGAGCAAGGCCTTCGTGAAATGATTGCCGATAAGAAGCGGAAAGACAAAAAGGCATTAGATGAACTCGAAGAGAAAGTGAAAAACGGGGAAGCGACTCAGGAACAACTTGATGAAGCTCGTATAGCGATGGAGAACAAGTACTCTTCTATTGCGAATGTCTCTAAAAGCAGTCTTCTTCAAAAAACCAAGACAGATTCTAATAAGAGAGTGAAGTTGTACCTACCTGTTGGGTTATCGACTACCGATGGTCTATCGTACACCAATGTTGATTTGGGTATGACTGGTGCCGCCGGTCTTGCGGCATTAGAAAGTGGTTCTGGATTGTCCGGAATGGTTGGTAGTGCTCTGAAAAATGGATTCCAGTCCGTTACTGATTTATTCGCAGGGAATATCGGTGGTAACGATTTAGGTAAGTTGGCTGCGGTTCGAGGTTCACAGAGTCTACTAGGTAAGGCAATGCCCGAAGAGTTGAGAAATGCGGTCACCCTTGCAGCTGGTGTTACGATCAACCCTAACACCCGTGCCATGTTCAAGGGAGTTGCTTTGAGGGAATTTCAATTCCAGTTCAAGTTCATCCCTAGATCAGCGGAAGAGGCGCGAGAGGTTGAAGCGATCATCTATAGGTTTAGAGAGTTTGCATATCCCGAAAGTCTGGAACTGACTAGTGGTGTTAGTGCGGGTTACAAATACCCCAACATGTTTTCAATAAACCTAGACTACTATAATGGAGAAAATCCAGAAGGTATTCCTATTGGTACCAAAATAAAAGATTGCTACTTGAAGTCTATCACTACGAACTACAACTCCTCTTCTCAGGCATACCACAAAGATGGTAAACCAGTAGAGTACGATTTGACTCTAAGTTTCACAGAAGATGTAGCACTCAACAAGAAAGATATTAAGGACGGTTACTAATGTCATATTTCAGATCCTTTCCCACAGTAGCGTACGTGTACGGTGATGGTAATAGTATATCCTTGACGGATAACCTTGCTGCCTATGCAGAGATCATCGATACCGTGAAAGACAATACGTCATTCTATCAAGATTATTATATCCAGATAGGGGAAAGACCCGACCACGCTGCGTACACGTTGTACAAAAACCCTCTACTACACTGGACATTCTTTTTGATGAATCCTAAGTTGAGGGAGAGAGGATGGCCTGAACTCCAACATAAAGTGTTGGAGAAGGTTAAGTTGGACTATCCTAATATTGTACTGACTACTCGTGACGAGATATTTGCTACGTTCAAAGTAGGTCAAGAGGTGACGGGACAAACGTCATTGGCGACTGGTGTGGTGGTTAGTAAGAATCTGGATCTAGGTCAAGTTGTTATCAAAACAATCCTAGGTACCTTCGATCCCACCGGAGAACAAGTGAACTCCGTTGTGGGTCTCGACATAGAGATACTCCATACTGTTTCTGTTGGCCCTGAGTACCTGTCTGCGAAACACTATACCGTGGATGGTGAACAGGTTAGTATCAATCCTTATATCGGCCCTAGTATAACTGATTATGAAGTTACTCACTATGAGCACTACATATCCGAAAACGATGAACTAAAGCAAATACGAGCTTTAAAACCATCTACTATAAGGTCTATATCAAGGGCGTTTGCTGACGCTTTGGAGTCATAATGGCATCTAGTGAAAATAGTACACCCTTTTCTTTTGAAAGTATACAATTGGTTTCAAGTCACGAGAAGAAAATACCCTTCGAGATATCTGGTCTCGTGACCGATCTAGATGTGTTCGAACATCTGGACAAACCATACCTGACTGCAATGATGGTATTCCAAGACACTCGAAACATTGTCAATGGCGGCAATATACGGGGAGGGGATACTGTAAAGGTTAAGATACGCAACAATGATAACACCTCTGGTAGTATGTTCGTTGATAAATCTTTTCGTATCGATAAGGTGATATCTTCAACTAGAATGGAACAGAATGAGAATAGCGAAAGCGTTGTCTTTCACCTGATAGAGAACCACTGGTACGAATCTAACCTATACAATGTCAATAAATCCTATAGCGGATCTACCACTGAGATCCTATCTAAGATATCATCGGAGTTCCTATCCAACCGAAAGATAGAATCGTCTAAGACTGACATACAGAGCTTCAAAGTTATTGTACCTAACCTCACCCCAATCGAATCTATGTCTTGGTTGAAGAATAGATCGACCACAGATGGGGGATATCCGTTCTACCTGTTCTCCACACTCGTAGACAATGACCTACACTTCAAAGATCTGAAGACCATGATGTCCGAAAAACCTTGGAACGAGTTGATACCACACTCATTCGCAGCCTCCAATCAGGGTTCAGGTGAGGTCGAGATGAGAAGAACAATCAAGACGTACTCTCACAAAAACAGTGATAACCTGTTGACTCTTATCAATAAGGGATTGATCGGTGCTAAACATCAGTACTTGAATGTCACTAAGAATATCTTGGATGAGGTCAAGTTCGATATACAGAAAGATGTTATTACTAAACTTAATACAGACGGGATCTCTAATGAAGATCGACCTTTGTATTCCGAAGACTTCAAGATAGGGGAAGACTCCTTCAATAAAATAGAGAGTCGTTTAATATCTCAAGTCAATGCGACTTCTGCATACCCTAAAGATAAAAGTTACTCGGAAAGTGATACTGTGGGTGAGTACAGAAGAGATATAATAAGTCGAACAGTACTAAATTTGATGCAAAGTGGCCCAATGACCATAACAGTCAATGGATTCGACTTTGCTAACAAGAACTATAATAGTGTGGGTAGTGTTATGCGTATAGCATTCCTTCTAACGAGTTACAACGAAAATACATCTAAAACCTTTGATGGTAAGAAATCTGGCGACTACCTAGTATATTCTGCGAAACATTCGTTTAAGTCTGAAGGTTATGATGTTACTGTATCTTGCATAAAATTGACAGATGGAGACTTTGAATGATACCGAATACCTTTATAGACTTTTACGGTGACCAGACTCGTTGGTTCCTAGGTACAGTAGTCGATCTTAAAGATCCTATGGAACTCGGTAGGGTGAAGGTCGACGTATTTGGTATGTACGATAATATCAAAGATGAGGATCTACCTTGGGCTCAGATCGTTATGCCTGTCACCGAAGGTGGTACAAAAGGATTCGGTAAGAACCTAGGTATCCAGATTGGTGCTCAAGTATTCGGAATGTTCCTTGACGGAAAGAACTCTCAGTTACCTCTAGTTATGGGGTCAGTCCCTAAAGTAGAGGGAGAAGAACTGTCTACCAACGATTCGACGCGTGGTACCAACCCATATGATCCTGACCTGTTCGTAGGTTCGGACGAGGTGCCTGTACCCTATGGTGCAAAGTACCCTACCAACCAAGTCTCGGAGACTGCGGGCGGTCACCTAAAAGAGTACGATGATACCGAGGGTGCTAAACGTATTCGCGAACGTCATGCGAACGGTACATTCTACCAGATGAACGATGATGGTGATATGGTCACACACGTGGTCAAGGATCGGTACACAGTCGTCGCTGGGGAAGATAAGATACATGTGAGTGGAAACGTGAAGGTTATTGTAGGCGGGGATGTAGACCTCTCTGCGACTGGTACCGTATCTATCAATGCCGCAAACATTAAACTGAATTCGTAATGACACCTGAGATGCCAACCATCAGTCTAGAGTTACCTTGCTCTGATTCTCTCCTTCCTACTAAAGCGGAGTACGTCCAATTCTATAATGATATTGCGATGATCCCTAGTAAGTTGAAGGCATACAAGTCAAGCATCGATCTCAATAAGATTGCTGCGGATAAGAAGAAACAACTAGAAGACGAAGCCGCTAAACTTGAAGGAGAGGTAGATAAACTCTCGGAGAAAGACATAGAGGCTGAGGTAAAGAAAGAGGTTGACAAGTACCTGACCCAACTGACTGGTATAGAAGATATCATCGGACAGGTAGAAGAGTTCATGGAGATGCAAGAGACTATCCTATCTCCTTGGTGGTCGACAGGTAACATACGTAATTGGCAAAAAGAAGCTAACGATGCATGGTCGGAACTTATCGACGAGTTCCATATCTACATCCCCGTCAAGATGCTAGAACTGATATCGAGTGTAGTTCCCGTGGATTTCAAGGTATCTATAATGGGTATCAGTGTTGATATACTGAAGATACTGGAGAAGGAAGAACAGGAACGTCTGAAGACACAGATTACAGAACAGGTAGAACTCTATTATAACATGGTTCCTGCTGGATATCAATACCATAAAGGTGAATTTGGTATTAAGTGTGATGAATGGAAGGGTAAACTAACTTGGGCTTATTTCAAAAACGAAGTACTCAAGTGGTGCACCAACCTATTACAATCAACCTTCGGTGCATTGATCGATGCATTCAAAGAGATATGGGACACCTTGGGTCTACCTAGTCTACCTACTCTATTGAACTTCGATGTAGAGACTTTCATCCGTGAACAAATAGACTTGATCAAAGAACAAGCGTTGGGTCAAAAGGCATCCCTTGAAGCAGAGCTAGAACGACTCAAGAAGGACGCCGAGACACTGGAGGCAGATGCTAAGAAATTAGCGGAGGACACCAAGAAGGACGTAGAGAAATTAGCGGAGGACACCAAGAAGGATGCCCAAGAAAAGATTGCTAAGTTGGAAGAGGATATCGCAAACTTCACTATCAATGGATTCATCGTCGACGAACTCAAAAAAGTATCCTTGTTCGGTGTGACTCTTATAGATGTCATTGGGGGTGAGATCGATACCAATGTTGTGGTACCTGAAGAACAGATAAACGAAATGGTACGTGCGGCTAGAGATTGGTTTGCACAATGGCAGAAAGAACTGATCAACATGTGGATCAATGAGATCAAATCATTCCTAGATGCTATAGGACTAGGTGCGGTCTTAGATTTCCTAACCCTCACCTTCTGTGATGTATTGAAGTTAATTGGGGTTCCGATGTCAATAGATTTAACTTTACCTGAATTACCTCAGATAGACGTTGCGGTTTCTGTATAAATAGTATGAAAAGAGTTTAATCATTATGGCAAAAGAATTCTCAATACAAGACGGTAACCTTTCTAATAGACCAATCACGGTTAGCATACCCCATGTTAATAGTGATGTTGATTGTTCTTTTGAAAAGAAACCTTCGGGCGACATATATAAAAAGACAGAGGCAGCTGCCGTTCGTCAATCAGTAAAGAACTTATTGATGACTAACTACGGTTCCGTGCCATTCCGACCTCTTCTCGGTGCTAACCTAGGAGATCTTCTGTTTAACCTGTCGACCAACTTAGAAAGTGAAGACGTACGTATTGCCATACGAGAAACTTTACGAGATCACGAACCTAGAGTTAGAGTAAAAAAGGTTGACGTGAATATTAAAGACGAATATAATAGTGTTAGTATACAAGTGACTTTTGAAGTAATTAGTACATCAGTGACTGACTCTGTGAACGTGAACATCGCGAGGATACGATAAATGACAATAAAAACTTCTGATCTAGATTTTGCAAACATTAAACAAAGTCTAATAGAACACTTCCAACAGAGTGACGATTTCAATGATTACGATTTTGATGGTAGTGGACTCTCTAGTCTCCTAGATGTACTTGCGTACAATACACACATCAATGGATTGACAGCCAACATGGCGATCAATGAATCCTTTCTGTCTTCATCTCAGATACGATCTTCAGTACTTGCTCACGCCGAAGCGTTGGGGTACACTACGAAGTCTCGTACAGGTTCAACTGCTCTAGTTAACTTAACTATCGATGCACTACCCCTCGAAGATGTTTTGACAATACCTTTGTACCACAGATTCTCAGCAGACGTTGATGAAGTAGCCTTCACCTTCTCTACTCAGGAACAGTTTACCGCATACAAAGAAAATGACCAGTTCTTTTTCGAAAATGTTCGGATTCATGAGGGTGCTACTAAATCAAACACCTTTATCGTATCTGACGAAGACTCTGCATATGTGATAGCAGATAAGAACATAGATACGTCTACCATGCTCGTTAAGGTATTCGAGAACTTCAACACGACATCTTACACCACATACATCAATATCGAAAGTTCGGTTACTATCGGTGACGAGTCTAGAGTGTACATTGTAAAGGAAGTCTCGAATGGTTATTTCGAAATCTTCTTCAGTGATGGTAACGTATTGGGTACGACTCCTGCGGTAGGTAGTAAGGTTCAGGTAGAATATTTACAGACCCGTGGCCCAGAGTCTAACGGTGCTACTCTATTCTCCGCTGAATTCCTGAATGGAAGACCGATTACTGTCGAAACTGTATCTAAGTCGTCAGGAGGTTCCGAGAGAGAATCCCTATCTCAGATAAAGAAGAATGCTCCTAGAGTATACACTGCACAGCAGAGACTCGTCACTGCGGCAGATTACGAGAATTTGATTAAGAGTAAGTTTTCAGAATATATAAACGATGTTGTTGCATGGGGTGGCCACGATAATATACCACCTGAGTTCGGTAAAGTCTTTGTTAGTCTAAACTTCAATGAGGGTACTGACGAACAGAAGAAAACAGCGACCGAGACTCTTATCCAAGATAATCTGACCTCTAACCTCGCTATTATGTCAATCGATACCAAATTCGTTGACCCACAAGAGACGTTCCTCGAACTAACGTGTAGATTCAACCTAGACCCTACTAAGTCAGAGACCCCTGAGGCTATGCAGGTAGCGGTGAAGAATATCATCAAGACACACTTCAATTCCTCACTAGAGACCTTCGACGCAGTCTTCCGTAGATCCAATCTATTGAAAGATATCGACGATCTGAGTTCTGCTATACTGAACTCTCGTTTGGACGTTGTAGGTCAACAGAGAGTATTGATAGAAAATAATAACCAAAGGGACTATACAATAAATTTCCCTTATGCGATTGCTGCTCCGGACAAAGACGACTATACTGTAAAGACCTCTATATTCAAATATCAGGGTCAGGATGTGTATATCAAGAATGTTCTTGGGTCAAACCGACTACAGATATTCGACCTAAGTAATGTTGTTAGAGAGAGAAACATAGGATGTTATGAACCCGCGACAGGAGAGGTTTTCTTCACGGCACTTTCAGTAGACACTCTGAACCCCATTACATTGAAAGTATCTGTGACTCCTGCTAATACTAGTACAGTACGTCCACTAAGAAATTATATCATCATGTTGGACGAAGACGCATTATCTGCCAATGCAGTAATTGACACTCAGTCTACCAGAGTATTATTGTAAAATGTATAATATAGAAATCAACCCTAAGAGGAATAAGATATCCTTCCATAATTCTAAAGTTGTTGAAGCGTTACCTGATTTCTATGATACCGAGTATCCATTATTCATTAAGTTCTTAGAAACTTACTATGACTATATGGATGGTGATGCCGATGGGTCTTTTTCTAGAGTTATACGTGACCTATTCCACGGACGAAATATCTCCGCGTTAACATCTACAGTAGACGATCAAGGGAATCCCGTATATAACGACTTCCTCGATCTGTTGTTCGATGAGATAGGGGATGGATTAAATTCGTCATCCTTCCATGACAACCCAAGAATGATGGCTCGGTTAATCTCTGACTTCTATCGTTCTAAAGGTACACAGATATCTGCTGAACAGTTCTTCAAAGCATTCTTCAATGAAGATGTCGAAGTAACGTATCCAAAGAGAAACATCTTCATACTGAATGACCAACCCGGCGGTTCCTTAATTGGGCCAGAGTCGTTGAAGTACATTCAAGATGATAAGAGATACCAGATATTCTCGGTTCTTTTGAAAACAGGTCTATCGTTCAGTGACTACGAAGACTTGTATAAGAGAATGGTACATCCTGCTGGATTCTACCTATCGGCAGACGTAGTTATCAATGGTCACGCTATAATGGGTGTACGTGCAGGTCTACCTACAGATCCACTCGCTCCCGCTGAATACCCAATGCAACTTGTCAGTCAGTCATCAGGTGCAAATGTTGTTCCAGAGTTCAACTTATTGAACATGGCACATCCATCAGGGGCAGGTGGTATATCTCAGTTCAACTTACTGACTGCGTCAGATCCAGTTGACAGTCAATTACTGATCAGTTCTATGAAGATACTCGATCAGTATCATGATATGTCTCTAAGTAGATTGCAAGAGATCCACGGAACTATTGCTGAGTGGGGATCACCGAATTCGGTCACTATGGACGACCAAAACATTCTCATGTCAGATACCGCTTATTGTAAAGATGCTGATGAAGCAGAAGATACACTACCATGAAATTAAACAAACATAACAGAAATTTAGGGAAGTATAATGACTAGACAAATCATAGGATTAGGTGCTGCTGCCAACAATAATAGTGGTGATACCCTACGAGCAGCTGGTAATAAGATTAATGATAATTTCAATGAAATCTATTCCCTACTTGAACTTACAGGTACAGATGGGACTGGAGTAACTCTTGCAGACTTAGAGTCTCTTATTGGTACATCGGTAGATAGCGCCCTAGGTTCTAGTAACTTGACTGGTGACCTCGCAGCACTTGTTGAGACCAACCAAGCAGACATTACGTATATCTTATCACAACTTACCACTGTTCAAGGATTGATTGATAGTGATACAGATGCGAGTGCCACAGCACGTGCAGATTTGTTAACCTATATCGATGTTAATGGAATCGACATCACGGTACTTTCTCAAGACATCGTAGACCTTAAAGTAACTCTAGAGAATAGTATTGCCGCTGCAAACAGTACTCTAACTGCACGTATCGACCAAACCGAAGATTCTCTTACTGTACTTGCATCTGATGTAACTGCATTGGAAGTACAAACATCGACCGACCTTGGTGATGCAGTGTCTGCCGCAACAAGTTCATTGACTACCCGTATTGATGCAACTGATGAATCGTATTCAGTCATAGCGTCCGATGTCACTGACTTGAAAGTTGGTTTAGCACTAATTGACTCCGACTTCATATCTGGGATCGCAGGCGCTACTGCTAACACCACACTCTTAGCTCGTCTTGACGCTAACTCTGATTCGATAAGTACGCTATCCGGACAATACACAAACCTCGGTACGACTCTTGATATCTTGGATAGTGGTGCAGTAACAACAATAGCCGCAGATGCGGATAAGGTACTGGAAGCAAGCATCACCGTGACAACAGATGGTAAAATAGCTGTAGTTAGTAAAAGTGTAACCGATCTTACAACTATTCTGAAGGATAGTGAAAACGGAACTGTTTTAACAGGTAGTGCTGTAAACGCACTATCTACTCGTCTTGACGCAGATAGTAACAAGATGTCTAGTGTAAGTGAGTCCTTAACCACTCTTACCGCTACTTTGAAGGATAGTCCTAATGGTACAATCCTCACTGGTAGTGCATTATCTTCACTATCTGCCGCAGTGTATGATTCTGAAAATGGTATTGGGTCTTTAAGTTCGGACATCGTCAGTCTAAACAATTCGTTAAAAGACAGTCCTAATGGAACTCTCATTAGTGCTAGTGCGGTATCTAGTTTAACTTCAGCAGTATTTCATGACTCCACTGGTCTTTCATCATTAAACAGTGACTTCACTGAGTTGAAGGGAACCCTAGGAGATTCGACAGGTGGAATTATTGCTAGTGTAGCAGCATTCGAAAGATTATCAGCTGACCTAAATTACAACTCTGATACTGGTACCACTTCCATAGATGCTAGTAAACTAACTAACTTGTCAGCTGCGATTGGAGACACAGTAAACGCAAGCGGTAGTGATGAATTATCAATATTATTATATGATAATTCTGATGGTGTTGGTGCACTGGGTACAAAGTTAACTACTCTAACCAATACCCTGAAGGATAGTCCTAATGGTACAGTACTCTCTGGTAGTGCGGTATCAGGACTTACCTCTCGTATGGATGCGGATAGTGCTAGCCTTTCAGTATTAAACAGCGACTACACTAGGTTGAAGGGTACCCTAGAAGATTTGTCAACTGGACTTTTTGCTGAGGTCGAAGCACTAGAAGAATTGACTTCTAAGATAGTATTGGACTCTGCCGGAAACCTCGTAGTATCTGCTTCGAGTATTACTGACCTATCATCAACGATTGGTGGTGTTGTTTCTTCGGCAACATCTGGTATGATTACTTCTGCCACTTTAGCGGCAGCATTAGATAGTGGTGATCACGTTCCAGACCTAACATCCAAATACTTCGTCAACTTGAATGCCGGAGTCTTTGCAGGGTTCGAACTATTAAGTGGTGCTTCGGTATCATCTCTCGTTATGAGTGTAAATGACTTTAAGGTACAGACACCAAGTGGTGACAACACCCCCTTTAGTGTTAACACTGAGGACGGTATTGTTGAGATGGAGAATGTACGACTTAAAGGTGAACTAGATATTGAACAAACGGTTGCTGGCGAAGGTACGTTGAAGATAGACAATCAGACGATAGTAATCAAAGACGCTTTGGGAAATGATCGTGTTAGATTCGGTAAACTAACACCAACTTAATCTAAGGAGATTATACGATGTCTAATTATGGAATGGAAATTATAAGTCCAGATAGTGACGGTAATGGTAACTCGATAGTATCGCGAGTTGTTTTCTCCGATAGTATTAGAACCTCCAATATCCAACTACACGAGACAATATCCTTGGCCAAGAATACAAGTACATTTATCTCTTGTCTAGATGCTAACGATCCCTCTAAAATAATAATCACCTTTGAACAGGCCCGTGGTTTTGTTATAAGTAACAAGACCCCTCTTGGGTTTACAGTAACTAATGAATACCAGTACATGAACACTCTTACTGGTACAGTCATCGCAGTGAGAATTGGATAATGTCATACGGATTAAAAATTACGGGAAACGATGATGGCGGTAACTTCACGGTTGCCGACACTGATCTAGGCATGGTCAACTTAGTAGTTACCGATGTCGGTAGAGCATCGTCCTTCAATCTTGTAGGGGGTATTCAGCCGGGCGACTATATTTACGTGAGATATCCTTCTGCGCCTGGCGGTGGAGGGTATACTCCTATACAGATGGGAGAAGGTCTATCAGCGGTTCAGATAGATAGACCTTTAATCTATAATATAGATGCTGTCTTAGTTGCGGGTTCCCCTACCTCAGACATGACCATAAACTTTAAAGGTTCCGCATGGAAGTGGCTTAATTCTCCTAATTCATATCAATCTGATACACTCTACACATACAATGATTTCGTAGTAGATATGGATTACTTTGTAGTCCGTAAGGCTTCTACCATCAATGCACTGGGATTGGACACCTCAGAGGATTACGGTTTCCAACTACTCAACGTAGACAGTGTATCTGGTGCTAGTGAAATCGCACTTGATTCCAGAAGTTTTACCTCTGACAAAACCTTTTACATAGAAGGGTATCTGCCCCCAGACAATAACTTCGGCGAGATAAATGGCAATTCTACCACGTTATCCTATACAGATGGTTGTTACGTCAATCTAGAATGGTCTGCCAGATCAGCGGTTCCTTTCTTTCCGTCCTTCGGAGCAGCACCCCTTCTCGGACTTTCTATCACGGATACTATGGCATATAGTATTGACGGAGATACTACTATAGTAGGTGGTGGTGGAGAACCAGAATTACGAATCTGGTCTAGTTATAATGCAATATTTGCAGCTAAACTAGGAGCGGGTATATCTTCTTCCACACCACCCAATGAGTCAGGTGGTGGTACTGTAACTCCTCCACCAACTGAACCCAACGAAATCACAGGTACAATCGACTACGTATCTGGAAACACTGTGACCGAAGGTAACACAATATCCTTTAACGCAGTAACGTCTGTATCATCCAATTACCACACTCGCGTCTTTAGACTGTCTGGGTCGGCAGGGGATGCAGGAAAAGATTTCAATACCGTAACATCTCCATTCACCGGAACCTCCCATACCGTGACGTTGAGCACATATGACACGAGCTCTGGTCAACAGACATTTAATAATATCTATAGTCAGGGTTATGTCGGAACTTACTCTAGAGACAGAGTATCTGCCTACACAAGAGAAGTAGCAGCTTCGTATAGTAGAACCTTCGTTGGCAACTTCATTGGTAACTATTCAGGTACTACTTCTTACCAGACCGACTTCTCTAGTAACTATAATCAAACGGTTGATTACACAAGAACTATTTCGCGTACCGAATCATTCATCGGTAACTATTCACGTTCGAGATTAGCGGTATCCACACGAACTTCTATATACTCTAGAAATATATCGTATACCGGAAACTTCCTAGGGAACTATGCAGGAGCATACTCAAGAACTCGTACAAAAACTTCCTCCTACACCAGAGATTTTTCTAGGACGGACTCATATACGGGTAATTATGAAGCTTCGCGGGTGCTTTATGAAGGTGGTGATGAAGTTACCTTCCCACTATTCTTCGTTTCATATTACTCTAGAGTCAGACCCTCTTCATTTGCGGGTACCTACACACGAAATAGAGCAGACAGTAATTCATACACAGGGTACTATAGTAGAACCAGTACCAGAACAGTACCTGCTTCATATCTAGGAACGTACAGTAGAAACAGAGTAAGTACATATGCTAGGTCTAGAGCAACCAGTGGTTCCCAAGTATTGACCTTCAATGGTACATACACTCGATACTTTTCTGGTGCTTACAGTCGGACAGGTTACTATTCAGGAGCATACACAGCATTTTATACCGGAAACTTTGGGCAGACAGCAGATTACTCTAGATTTCGTCAAGTATCCTTTACAGGAAACTATAGCAGGAACGTTACATCTACCAATACCTTCTCTCGTAGTTTCACTAATACTACCCCGTACTCGTCGGCGTATAGTCGTACGACCACGGGTACCATTACGGATCCAGCGTCCACGAGGAACGTTAATTACTCTAGGTCTTTCGTAGGGGACTATGCGAACACTGGTACCTTTATGGGTAACTTTGTAGGAAACTACCTTAGGTATTTTACAAGAAACGTAGGTTACGCTAGAACCACCGTTGGATATCAGTATCTCCCAACTCCTAGAACCTACTGGTACGAGTATCCACATGCAGAACAGATTGACGAGCCAGGGGGCCCTCCCGCTATTCTCCTACGACATATCGTAGTTTATGTCGGTAACGTAATTGTTGCAACAGGAATATCTTCGAGCCTTAATCCCACAACATATCTTTTATCGGGTGGTGTATATTACCATAAAGGTTCTCTTAATTATTCTTCAGCAGGTGATCAGACTTACTTTAGTATTGGTCAGAGTCTTGATGGTGGGCCACCGTCAGCGGGAACATCGTATTACACTAGAACCGGATACTATGCAAGTTCTTACGCGGGTGCCTATGCAAGAACATTTGCTGGGACTGGTACCTTTTCAAGATCTCGTCTAATGGAATATTCAAGAGTCGTTCCATATACTTTGGTTCGTACTAGTACCTATACTGGGTATTACTCTAGAAGTTATACCTCAGGCGCAGTGAGAACTGCTTCATATACTGCGTACTATGCTGGCACAGCATCATATACTAGAAACCGTGCGGCTACCTACGGAGGAAACTACACGGGTGCTGCTGTAAGTTACATATATGATCCCGAATCTGGACAGTCAAGAGTTGTATCTCCATTCTCATCACGTCAACGTATTGCTTACTATTCGGGTACCTACACAAGAGGTCTTAGTTATAGCAGAAATAGACCAATGTCCTATGCAGGAGCATACACCAGAACTAGCGCATACTCTGCAAGTTACGTAGGGAACTACAGCAGAACTTTATCGGATAGTTATTCGGGGACATATGCCAATACCTATATCGGTAACTATACTGGAGCATACTCTAGAACTATCACTCAAGGTACGACATTCACAGGTAACTATGCGGGTACAGGAACACAGAACTTCACGGGTACATATTCTAGATGGACTACGAATAGCTTCACCCGAACCCGATTACATACTATTACCAGAACCAGTTCATACTCAAGAGGCCTTTCCTTCATAGGGGAGTATACCGGAATGTATACGCGGGATAGTGTGATAACTAGACCATCTACTCTGGACTACAATGGAATTGCAATATTCACAGAGAATTTTGCGGGAGAATACACCAGAAATAGTGGTAGTGGATTTACGAAACTCTCTACGTATTCTAGAACAAATAGTTTTCTGGGTAATTATATCGGAAACTTTTCTAGAACAGAAACTGGTACTCCAGAGTCTACTAGAAACAGAACCAGTTCATACACAAGGACTGGGGGAGCTAGTTACGAGAGAAATATAGTAGACAGTTATGTGGGTACATACATTGGTAATTACACGGGCGCATCAACTCGCACACCATCCAATACTTCTGAGATTGGTTGGCAGGGAGAGAGGTTCGTTATCGAATTGAGAAGAGGTTCGGACGCTACTTCTATAGCTGCGGCAAGAGGGACTATACCAGCATTGGATTCAAAGGAGTTTACTCTTATTGATAATGATACTGGTCTATTTGTAGCTATGTCTCCTCAAGTGTTGCACCATACCGCAACCCAACACGAACTTGTATTTGACTTCTTCACCGAAGGTACGTCAGTGGTTCCTGCTAGAATTTATAGAGGTTCCTCAATACTAGTTAACTCGTTCAACTTGGTATCTAATCAAAGAAATTCGGTGATGGTGAATGAAGTCCCACCGGAAGGTTCTAATTACATTTACACTCTGAAGGTGTTCGATGGTTCGAGTTGGGTATTGTCGTCATACTATCAGGTAACTAAAGTAACCGATACTGACTATACACCCCCAACAGATGGCGGTGGCGCCCCGACTCCGACCTATACTGCTCCCACTCCTGCTTATTATACGGGTGGTACACCCTCACCACCAAGCAACGAAAATTAATTTGAAAATCTATTGTTAAAACTGTTATAAATAGTATAATGAAAAATGTAAGGTAACCCCTGATGAACTTGAAACTTGTAGTATATGTAACAATCGATACTGGAAAGATATCTAGAATCGCATTACCCAACCATAATATAGATGCCGAAGGTGTCTCTGAAGATGGAACTTTGCGTATTATCCATATACATGAAGGTAATGTACCTGAAGGATGTAATGATCTAAGATACTTCCTAGACTATCACTGGTACGACCAAGAGACCGAATCTTTTGAGTTTATCGGACTACCACCTAATCGTCATGCTGAATGGAGTTCTGCGGACGGTTGGACTTGGGACGAAGATCTACTGTTGCAAGACATTCTCCTAGAAAGAACCAAATTCTTATTTGCCTCCGATTGGACTCAGGCATTAGACGTTCCCCTAACAGAATCCAAACTCCAAGAGTGGAGAGACTATAGACAGGCATTGAGAGATCTCTCGACTAATGTCGGAAGTGTGTCTTCAGTGTCAGAAGTTGTTTGGCCAACAGTACCGAATTAAATAATAGGAATATACAATGCTAGCCATCGTAAGACAAACAATGAGATCCCGTTTAGCAAAGGACTTATTACAAAGCGCCCAAGATATATCAAACCATTACTTTATTGGTATTGGTAAGTCTGACATTTTCAACGAGACCGACACAGTAATTGCTGCTGTCGACACGTCGAATGAAGAGAAAGAATTCAGAAACAATCTACAATCTGTTAAAAGTCTTGAAGCATCATCATTGGTGATCCCTCGTGTCAATTGGTCTAGTGGTTCATTGTACTCTGCTTGGTCGGATAAAGAGACTACATACCCATCCTATGTGATGAATGAACAGAAAGAAGTGTACCTTTGTTTGGCACAGGGTGGTACTAAAGATAATCCAAACTTGTCGACTGTATCTCCAAACTATGGTCTTGTTGGGCCAGATGCTTATCTAACTCCTTTTGTGACTTCTGATAACTATGAGTGGAAATATATGTTTTCGCTATCACCAGAACGAGTAGTTAGTTTCCTATCTGCTAACTACATTCCCGTACTGGTATCAGACAAACTACCTGCCGAAGCAGGCCCATTCGAAGATCTATTGATCGAAGTTCAAGATTCTGCCATTCCAAGACAATTGGTTTCCGTAGAGATTGTTGAAGATGGAACTGGTTATGTCGATGGAGACCTTCCATTAATCATCGATGGTGATGGAGCAGATGCTGCTGGTACTGTTACTATATTAGGTAATAAGGCAGTTAGAGTTACCATGACTAATCGTGGAACCGACTACAGACATGCGAGTGTCAGTATTGGCGGTGTAGGAACAGGATGCGTATTAAGAGCTGTTCTATCCGATAGTAATGGACTGGGCAATGATCAGGCAAATGATTTTAAAACAAGTTCAGTTATGTTCACCATAAAACCAAATGGCGTTGAGGGTGATACTTTTATTGTAGAGAACACTTTCCGTCAAATGGGTTTGTTGAAAGATCTTAACAATTCTGCTGACGATACTCCGTTCATGGGTACGGGACTCAAAGTACTACCTTATGTAAGATTGACCGCAGCTTCTGGATTTACTTCGGGTAACCAAATTCAAGGTACCGATTCAAACGCAGTTGGGTACATTAATGAATCTGTAAACAACAACGTATACTTCCACCAGAATGAAAGTACTGGATTTAAGTCTTTCACTATAGGTGAACAAGTCACTGAAATTGGTGGATCTGCTAGTGGTGTCGTCTCTCTTGTATACGCAGACAATGGCGTAGATCGGTTCTCTGGCGAAGTCCTATATATTGAGAACAGACACAGAATACAACGTGACGCACAACAACAAGAAGACATTAAGTTAGTAATCACCGTTTAAGGTTTAGGATTAATCATGGCAGAATTTACAAATAAAACGTTCGAAGAAACATATCGCGATTTTTATAAGGCCGAAGACGGTTATCATAAGGTATTGTTTAACTCCGGACGTGCACTACAAGCACGTGAACTTATCGAGTCACAGACAATCATCCAAGAAGAGATTGCACGGTTCGGTCGTAACATATTCAAAGAAGGTGCTCTGGTAAATCCAGGCGGCGCCACCGTGAATAACCAACTAGAATATATTCGTCTAACGGCAGCTGCTGTTATCGATACGGACTTGGTGGGCAAAACGCTAACCAACGGAACTATCGAAATGAAAGTTCTAGAAGTTGTTGAAGCTGACCTCATTGATCCCGTTACTACTTTGTACGTACAGTACACAGACACATCTCTTATCGTCGATACTACTAAAGCACCTCGTGTATCTTCACTAGACATCTTGCTTCGCGTTGATGCTCTGACCACCACGGTTCTTACTGTCATTGATGATAGCAGTGATCCTATTCCTGCATCTGGACTCGGAACTAAAGCATACTTCTCTGCGGGTGACTTCTTTGTTCAAGGACACTTTGTCTATATGGAAGGTGGTAGTTCTTTCATCGACAAGTATAGCAAATCTCCTACAACTGATATTGGTTTCTTAATCGAACAGAATATCATCACTGAAGGTGAAGATGTTGACCTATACGACAATCAGGGTCAGGTTCCTAACCAGACTGCGCCTGGCGCACATCGTTATCAGATCAAGTTGGTTCCTACTACTAGAGATCAAGTTCTGGTAGAAGAGAACTTTGTATTCATAGCACGTGTTGTTGACGGTGTCATTACTCGTGAAGTCAGTACATTCGACGGATACAACCGAATCAATGACCTTCTCGCCCAGCGCACAAAAGAAGAATCTGGTAACTACGTTGTCGATGAGTTCAAAGCAATCTTTGAAGAGAATGTTCTTGACGATACTCTACTCACCCTAGATGTGACCGAAGGTATCGCTTATGTTGATGGTTACAGACTAGAGATTGGTACGACTGATATTCCTGTTGATAAAGCAAGAGATCTTATTACCAAAACAAACGAACCAGTACCTGCCGCATATGGTAACTATGTTTATATTGACGAGGCTGCCTCTGAAGGTTTTGGTCGATTTGACGAGTTCGGTTATGTAAGACTCAAGACTTCTTTAAATAATACCATAGGTTATGCTAACGTACGTGGCGTACAACGAGATGCAGTTGGTACAAGAGTATATATCTTCAACATCCGTATGAATGACATTTTCGACGGTGGTACTGGTGACAAGATTGGTGTAGAGAGTTTCTCTAATGTTACTCAGTTTGATGATCCTTTCCCCGGCTATGCTGGTACTCCTCCAGTAACAGTCTTGGTAAATAGTATTATATACGAAGCATCAGATAATAGCTTGTTGTTCCCTTTACCTAGGACTAGTCCTTCGACAACCCCCTTCACTAGTAACTACACAGTTCAGCGATATACTAGACAGATTGCATCCGGTAGTGGTGAGATTAGTCTCTCAGGTGTTGAATCTACTGGATGGGTAATTTGTGAGACTGCTGGGCCAATCCTGGCTGTCTCTCCGAGCATATCGGGTACATATACCGGACTAACTCCTAACCTATCACACGATATTGCTTATTACGTAGAACTCAGTAATGTCCAATCACGTACTAAACAAATTACTACGATAGAGACGGTGACATCTCTTCCAAGTGTAGACTATCAAAAAAGACCTATATTCACTGGAGAGGTTGATGGTATCGCCCTACAATCTGTTAAGTTCCGAGACAGTGTTGCTACTGCTTGGGTAGATGCAGAAGACATCACTCACCAGTTCATCTTCGATGGTGGTCAACGTGATAACTTCTATGACCAAGTAGTTGTGTACCTTAAATCAGGATACTTACTCCCTACAGGAGCAAATCATGAGACACAGGCAATCTTCACTCACTATGATCATCAAGACGACGGAGTGTACTTTTCGTCAAGTTCATATGTAGATGATACATATGAAACTATTCCAGACCATACTACTGCAACAGGTACAGTGATTTCTCTACGTGACGTATTGGATTTCCGTCCTACAAGAAAATTTACTTACACCGGAGAGTTTGATGTAACCGCAGAACTTCCTCAGAACGCGTCTGCTATCACGATCAACACTATACAATATTATCTATCTCGTATTGACATCCTCGTTGCCAATGCAACTGATAGTCGAGGAGAGATCGGATTTGGTGAGCTACAGGTTATTCGAGGGGAATCTAACATAGACCCACGTGAACCCGAAATACCAACGGGTTCTATGGCATTGTACAAGTTCCGATTGAATCCATATACCTTTAATTCATCTGATCTCGTAAGCACTTATATTCCAAACAAGCGTTTCACGATGAAAGATATCGGTAAACTGGAACGCCGCGTCGAAGACCTATACGAACTGACCACGTTGAGTCTACTAGAGTCTAACACTAACTCATTGACTGTATTGGATGCCAATGGTAATGCAAGAACCAAAGCTGGTTTCATCGCAGATAACTTTAGCACATTCACTTTTTCTGATATTGATAATCCGCAATACCGAGCATCTATAGATCCACAGGGTCTATTGAAACCGTCATTCCGTGAAAACTCAGTTCGACTGGCGTACAGTACCGACAATGTTAATGCTGTTGAGAAACATGGTGACCTAGTAACCCTACCATATTCGGATGCTCCTCTGGTATCACAGTTGCTTGCGACCGATACTATGAATGTAAATCCATTTGCGGTTCTTACACAAACTGGACACATGGATCTTTCTCCATCTTCGGATGAGTGGGTAGAGACACGTAACCTACCAAATGTTATGCAAACTACGGTACGTCGATTCGAGACTCCACGTACACGTCCTGCTTTAAGGAATAATAGAAATAGTAACAACTTCACAAACGATGGTCTGTTTACTACGATATCCAGAGACATTTCGTTCAGAGAGACAAACCTCAGTATCCAAGACTTCATTGGCGAACAGATATTGGACGTTGAGATTATCCCGTTCATGAGATCTCGTGTAGTTAACTTTGCGGCCAAAGGACTACGTCCAAACACTAAGATGTTCGCATTCTTAGGTAATAAGGACATGAGTTCATGGGTAAGACAAGAAACCTCTTCATCTAGATTCTCGGATAACCCCCAAGAGTTCGGTAGTCAGTATGCGAACGCAACTGAATATCCTGCTGTATTTGGTGGCCCAACTCTTCTAGTGACAGATGCCAACGGTGAATTATCAGGTAGTTTCTTCGTACCTAATACAACCGCCATTAACTTCCGAACTGGTAAGCAAGAGTTTAAACTCCTTGACATTAGTGTTAATGACAATGATGAATCAACATCGTTGACTCGTGCAACCTATACCTCTACAGGTTCAATTGAGGGTGTACAGCGAACTGTACGTTCCACACGACTTGTTGATCTCCGTGCTGGTAGATTAGATCCTCTTGCACAGACATTCTTTGTCGACCAAATAGAGAACCCTAACGGACTGTTTATAACTAAGGCACGTGTCTTTGTAGATACTAAAGATGACACTATCCCTTTACAGGTACAGATTCGTTCGGTAGAGAACGGTATACCGACCACACGTATCATTCCAGGCTCAGTTAAGTTCATCGATCCTAGTTCAATATCAATCCCAACTAACAGTGTTAGTGGTGATGGAACAAGCGTTGCGACTACAATTGAAGATGTTCAGGCATCTCCGACAATAGTTGAATTTGACGAACCAATTTACTTGACAAGTGGCGAAGAATATGCGATAATACTACTCGCTGAGTCGGAGCAGTATAACGTATACATTGCTGAGACTTATCAGAATGTATTCGGTTCACGTGAAGATAGAATAACAAAACAACCTACTCTAGGTTCTCTATTCTTATCACAGAACGGATTCACTTGGACACCAGACCAAACTAAAGACTTAATGTTCGAATTAGATCGTGCAGAGTTTGTTGCTTCAGGTGATCTAATTCTTGACAATTCTCCGTTACCGAAAGTTACTCTAGGAAGTGATCCACTCGAAACTACTTCTGGTAGTCCAACAGTCAGAGTATACCACGAAGGTCATGGTCTAAGTCACAATGATAGTGTTTCTATCGCAGACGTAGCCAATGCAATCGGTGGACTAGCTTCTTCGGTATTCGAAGGTACCTTTACCGTATCTACCCCATCATGGGATGGTTATAACATCACTGTTGCATCTAACGCAACTTCATCAGCAAAAGGTGGTGGTGATGATGTAACACTTTCTCAACAAGTAGTGTATGATGATTTCGTACCACAGATACAGACTATTGTACCTAACTCCACAAGCATTACTGCGAAGTTGTTACAACCAACCGTCTCGTCTTATGGCAGTACTCGATCAACTACGCGGTTTTTATATGGTTTACCTGCTGGATGGTCATTCGCAAAGTCAGTCTTCTTGAACAACTACAACTCTAATGTATCACCGAGTGTTGTTGCATCGTCAGAGAACGCTGGTGGTTCAGAGACTATGAAGTTTAACTTGAGTATGTCTACAGACGATACCAAGGTCTCTCCGGTAGTTGATCTTCAACGAGTATCTGTATTAGCTCTAGAGAATGTCATTGACACTATCGATGCTGCACAACATATTACAGTACCTGTTATCATAGATGAATCTTCGGCGGGGGTGAAAGTTATATTTTCCGCTAATCGACCATCAACTGCCAACTTCGAAGTGTATATGAAATCCGCAGTAAACGAAGATGCATTGGTCTCAACAGACGACGATGGTGTATTTACAACAGAATGGGTACAAGCTAGTATAGACAAAGAATTACCTTCGGACGATAACCCAGAAACTTTCCGTGACTACGAATATACACTTGACACAAACCAGTTCACTGCGTTCCAAGTTAAGATTGTAATGCACTCTACTAACAGTTCTAAGTCTCCGGTCATAAGAGACTTACGTGCTATTGCATTGATAACAGGTAGTGGTGGAACTATTGGAGATCCTGCTCCACTCCAGAGTTTAAGTCTAGCTCCGCAGAATACCGCATTAGGAACTACTGTAGCTGATCCTGCTATTGATCCTGCTATTGATCCAGTAGTTGATCCAGTAGTCGATCCAGTAGTCGATCCAGTAGTCGATCCAGTAGTCGATCCAGTAGTCGATCCAGTCGATACTGGAACAACCCCTGACGGCGGTGGAGACTCTGGTGATGATGGAGAGGGGGAAACTCCTATTGAGGATGAAGGACTACCCACAGACCCCGTTAGCGGAGACCTAAACCCAGATTAAACTATGAATAATCATCAAAGAGTAGAAGGTCATAACAACTTAGTACGGGATAGGCGAACTGGTGTTGTCCTAAATAACAATAAGACTGAAATCGAAAACGCAAGAAAACTAAGTATAATACAACAAGAAAAAGAGGATCATATCAACACTCTTACTAATGAGATAGACTCACTAAGAACAGATATGGATCAAATAAAAGAATTGCTTTTTCGTTTAGTAAAGGATAAAGAAGATGGCAGATAATATACAAGTAGTACATCTCGCAGATAACATCAATGCGGCATTCGATAAGATCAATGAGAACTTTGAATTGGTTGCGACAGGTGCCTTTGGTGGGGGTGGTGATAGTAGTAGTACAGATTACTCCGATCTAGAAGCTGGCATTCTAGCAAACGCAACTGCGATCACTGGGATAGGGACAAGTATCACCAATATAGGTGGGAACATTAGTATTGTTTCCTCTCAGTACACTGACTTGAGTGCTACCGTTGGCGGTCTGGTATTTGGTGGAATTGATTCCGGTGTTCTTACTAGTGCGATTGCTACTGCCAACACTCAACTCGTTGCACGAATAGATGCCACTGAGAACAGTATCTCTGTATTGTCTGGAGACTACACTAACCTAAATGTGTCATTGAATCAAATTCTCTCGGATGGTATTACCCTTACTCCAGAACAGGTAACCTCAGCCGTTGGTGGTGCTCTAGAAGCACTGACTACACGTATAAATCTAGATAGTGATAGGCTAGTGATCGAAGGACAAAAGATTGTAAATCTTACCGCAGAAGTATTTACTGTTGATGCTGGTGGTAATACAGTTAACGCAATTAGTAATGCTACTAATCTTCTGCAACAGTCTATCAACATTGTCAACGGAAGAATATATGCAGCAGACGCAATAATGAAGACCGAATTAGAAACTAAGATCGGTACTGACATTGCGACTGCGTCTTCAACTCTACAGACTCAGATCAATAACTTGGGTGGAACAACTGCAACATGGAATCTTGACCTAGTTGCTGGTACAGAGTCCAACCCACACATTGCTGGTATAAAGTTCGGTAATGACGGTGCAACCGCAGATTTCGCGTTGACCGCAGACACCTTCCGAATTGTAAATGCTACTAATAATGAGATTCAACCATTCACTGTTTCTGGTAATGAAGTCCAATTGTCAAATGCAACAGTTACGGGAAATCTAAATATAGGTTCAAACCTCAGTGGTGCGCATACCGAAATTAAAGATGATGTCATCAAGGTGTTTGACCCAACTGGACAACTACGAGTTAAACTAGGCAACTTGGCCGGATAATATGAGTTATGGATTAGAAATACGCAATTCGTCAGGGACTGTTATAGTCAACGAATTTAGCAATCTAGGGTCTCTTGTGGCACATGGTGTCATTTCAGCAGACAATGCTAAATACGATTCCGCGGCTGCCGCTAATCCTAATTGGGCATTAAATCCTATCTGGTTTGCTCCTGCTTGGTTCGCTTATGGTGAACGTGCTGCTATAACTATAAGTGTTCCTGATTATATAAATGATGCTCAGTATCATGCAATCGTCTCAGGCCCGTCATCTTTATTTGTTTCGGGAGCAGAAGTTATAAGTACGTCCACTGGTAGTATAACCGTTAAAAGAAATGATAAATTTGATGCATATTTTTATATTGTGAGAAAGGGATGAGTTACGGACTACAGATAAAAAACGGATCCAATAATATTATTATTGACGAAGCCTTTAAGAATTTTCAGATTGCTGCGATTGGTACATCAGCAGCCGGTACAGCTTTGCCAATCACAGGCAACCTTATGACGGAGGGTGGTTTGGTCTTTGCTAAACCAAGTGGAGTTAACACAAGCGATTCCGCTGGATGGCATATCGGTATAGAGATGAACTTTTACTCTGCTCACACAGGACAGTTCGATGTGAACCTGACCAGTACGTATTCTGGTGGTGTTGATAGATCAACCTCTGCAATAACATCCCCCAATCTTGGTAAGCAAGCTCCTAATATAGATTGGATATACATAAAACCTTCGGCAACCCCAACAAGTACGGAATATGGATTGGAAGTATATGCCGCAGATGGCACTATGTCTTTCTCATCTGAAGTTAGTGGTATGTTCAATATAATTTCAACTGCGGTAAGTAACCCCAGTACTAAGTCCGGTAACCACTTTTTCACTCCTTGGTACGCAGGATCTGGACGAGACGTGTTTGATTGTTACGTATGTATCGGGAACTTCCTACACTTCCATATCTCCTCGACGACTTGGGGATGGGCGCATACTGCGAAGTGGCAGTCATCCGGTAATAAGTTGACATTGATTCAACCAGACTGGGTGTATCCTAATAACACAGTCCCTGCAATGTATCTCATGGGACAACTGTCGGGTAACTAATTCGACAAATTAATTTAGTAAAGGAACGTTTTAAAAATGAGTAAAATATTAGCATACACGCATAAAGATACTGGAGAAGTTACTTCGGTAGTTACAATGTCTCTAGACGGTGGTTGTCCGGAAGATGGTGAAAGTGTAGGTGATTCTATTGTAAGAGACATTACCGACATTGCTCAAGATGATTGGGCTTCGTACTCTGAAACTAAGTACTGGGATAATGGTTGGGTTACCCGTGGAGAGAAACCTTCGTCAAATCATATATGGCAAGACGGTGAATGGGTATTCAATGTAGTACACTTCTCTTTTCAAGTTCGTATAAGAAGACTAGAACTTCTAAATCAAAGTGACTGGACTCAAATGCCAGACAGTCCTCTATCCGAAGAGATGAAGACTGCATGGGGAGAGTATCGACAAGAACTCCGTGATATGACCATACTTCTTTCGGATATAGTCTCCGAAGAAGAACTTGATTGGCCTGCAACCCCAGAATAAAAAACTATATTGTAATAACTACTAATAAATGTGCATAGTCTTAGATCATGCACATTTTTTTTGTATAAATACCATTAAGAAATACTACATTAACTGATAATTAATAGAGAGAGTCATCCGTGTCCGCATCCAGTATACCCCTAAAAATTAAAAATAGCGCAGGTGACCTACAGGAATTCAGCCCCGAAGAAGAAATGTTTCTTGCGGTAAAATTGGGAGAGTCTTTATCAGAGTCTTCTGCTGGTGATATCGGAGACATTAGTCTAACGGGTGATGTTAATATAGGATCGTTTGTAGACACGTACTACAACGAAGTTACGGGTACTCACCCAGCATCAAACATTACAGGAACTACCGTTACTACTACATTAAAACAGGTAGGTGGTTCTGCGTCAGAGACTGGATCAGATTTCATAAGACCTATAGGTTATTATCAAAGCAGTTCAAATGCTGGATTCTACGATATGGTAGATCTAGATTTGAATAATTTAACAACTCGTGCACTGAGAACTGTTGAGACATTAGGTCTTCAGGGTACATTCGAATTATCATCAACTACGCCAGGCACTGATTGGGTAAAACATGTAGATAACGTGTTTACAGATACCATCGGTGACGGTACCTCGGTAGTATACCATATTTGGAAACGTGTGACACTAGCAACTCCACCAGCGGGTCTAGCCACCGTACGACCAATGGCAACAACTTATGACGGATCTACCTTTGATGGGTTTAAAGAAATGTCAGACGATCAGATCAAGGCTACCCTTGGTCAACGTGCTAAAACTCTTCGAGCAACAGTAGGATCTATTGGTTCTTATCAGTTGCGTTCATCCGCTCAAGGAGCTCCCACTTCAGCAGGTACTTGGGATGCACGTGGTTCTGCTACTAATACTCAACGAACCCTTGTTGACGCCGACTATTCTCGTACTCGTAATTCTGCATATACTCGCACTAGAGTTTCTGCATATTCACGTGATCGACAGTCTACATATACCCTAGACCGCACAGAATCATTCTCAAGGAATTTTACTGGTGACTTCGCTGGTACATATACTAGAGACTTCGCTGGTACATATACTAGCGATTTTACTGGAGTATATTCTAGAACTCGTCCTTCAACATATAGTCGTAGTAGACTAGAGGCATTCACTGGTTATTTTGCGGGTACTTATAATCGTGCACGAGTATCTACCTATACTAGTGATAGGATAGAAGGGTTCTCTTCAGCATATTCACGTGCACGAGTATCTACCTATACACGTAGTCGTATTACCGACTTCGCTGGAAACTTCGTTGCAGGATATTCTAGAGGATTTGCTTCAGATTATTCGCGAACCTTTATCGGTGCATATTCATCTTCTTACTTTGGTGATTTTGTAGGAAACTATGCTCGTACTTCTACTCTAGTTTCCACACGCACTCGGTACTCTACATACACACGAAATAGTATAACTAACACTCCCGTCTCTTATATGGGTAATTTCGTAGGGTATTATACTGGAGATTTCGCAAGTTCATACTCAAGAACTACATCGGGCACATATGCTCGGACGTTAGCATACTCTCGTACACTGTATTATACTGTTAGTTTCGTAGGAAACTTTTCTCGCGCAGCTGCGGGGTATTACACCGGAAACTATGCTCGTACACGAGATATGTCATATTGGGCATATTACGCTCGTAATATTGCTTACACAGGGTATTACTCTCGCAGCGCCAGTCAAGGTGCATCATATTTCAGAAACATGGTGTCTACTCGTTTCCGATATGGTACTACCAGAAACGCTCAGGCATTTCCCAGCGACACCTCTCTCGACGGTAATTTAATTATACCTTGGTATTTTGCGGGGGACTTTGCAACTGCATTTGAATATGTTGCATACTACCCAGGCGGCACCTACACACGTTCAAGACTTGTCTCTAACACTTATGCCAGAGTCATCCCCCTCTACTACGTGGGAAATTATAGTAGGACTGTAGGCGTTAACTACGTAGGTAACTATGCGAGAACGCGTGTAGCAAGCAGTCAAGGTACTGGTTACTATGCGACCACCTCAAACTACTCTTCTTCATACACGGGATATTACTCTAGAAACCAGACTCTTACTTATGCTGGTGCTTATGCACGAGCTCGTGCGAGTGTTGTACAAGATACATTTGTAGGTGACTACGCAAGAACATTTGCAGGTGCCTTCTCTAGTCAATTTGTTGGCGAATATACCACAACATCTACAAGAACTCGATTAGCTTCGTTTGTCAGAAATAGAGTGCAGGCGTATACGAACACACGATCTTCGACATATTCTCGTGATCGTGTTGCTAATTTTGCAGGAGAGTTTACTGGTAACTACACAACAACATTCTCTGGAGACTATTCTCGAACCTTTGCTGGTAACTTTGTAGGTAACTATACCACAACCTTTATTGGTGACTTTGCAGGAGCATATGCTAATACCTTTACAGGAGAATTTGTTGGAGACTTCACTACTAATTATGTAGGCAACTATAGTCGTGTACGTGTATCTGCGTACGCTCGACTACGTACCTCAACCTATACTGGCCCTTACACAAGTGACCGCGCATCGACGTACATCGGAAATTTCACTTCGGACTACACGCGTGAATTTGTTGGAAACTATTCGAGAGATTTTGCTGGTCAATATTCACGTGCTTACCTCGGAAACTATACTGGTACAACTATTAGTGATGTGATCTATACCCCAGAAACATATACCTTATACGTAAGGATTGCATAATACCCTTTATTGTGGTATAATGAGAGATAGAGAGGTGGGTCTACTAATGACCCACTTATCTAAGTACTATATACATTATAATTTGAATTGAACTCTCTGGAGATATTTAATGAGTCGTAAGCAGTGGATGGATAATGCATTCTGGGAAACGGATGAAAAGAAAGAACTGAACTGTATCCTAGAACTTGAAGATGATGTTGGTCGTGTAACACGTCAACAGATGCTTTTACACCGAACTAACAAAGATGGTAGTGATAACGATCTTTTCAATGAAGTTATTGAATCGGTAGGTGAAGCATCTATTGATAAGGAAACAACTGATCGAGTTATCCGTAAAACTGCCGAAGTTGAAGAAGAGAAGTTGCGAGACGATGAGCATCAAAAAGCACGTAAGCTCGAAAAACTTTTTAATTATAAGATGGAAGCTTTCGAAGTGGATGAGATTAAACTCTCCAAAAACCGAAAGTTAAAGGCTAAGTTGCGCCGTGCTAAGTCAAAGATTGAAGTCGATCTATACTCAATCATGATTCTACAAGAGCAACTAGAGGCCACGGAAGATGGAAAAAAGTAAAGGATTTCTAATAGTTGCGTCTAAGAAACGTAACTTCTACTTATACGCTATTAATCTTGCAGAGTCTCTTAGGGATTACTATGATCCTGAAGATGAATGTAAAATTTGTTTAGTGACAGAGGAACAGTTCCTAGACGACCGTGGTAGAGACGTTGCGGACGATATCATCTTTTGTGATGACCATTATCGCGCTAAGTTATGGGGAATGTCTCAGTCTCCATATGACGTGACAATGTATATTGATGCCGACATGGAATGTGAACACGAAGATATTATCAAAGTATGGGATGAGATGAAAGACCATGATTTGGTATTCACTGCTCTCACTGATGACCGTGATTATATTTACGCGGAACGGGATTTCTCCACACCAGAAGGTATGTCGAAATTTACTTTGTGCGGTGGTGTATGTTTGTATGATATGTCTAAACCAATAGTCCGTGAGTTCATGGATGATTGGTGGGACTTAACATATCGACAGATGAACAATACTTGGTGGCCCAAGGGTTATATAGAAAGTCTCAAAGCTTGGGATCAGTTCTCACTTTGGTGGTTGACCGAGAAAGAAGACAAATATAAAGATCTCAAGATCGGTATCTTTGATGACGACTTGAGGTGGAACTATTATAACGCTCTGAACTGGGCGATCACAAAACCGGAGAACGGGCCAGTGATTCTGCGTCACTTCTCTGCGGGTTTAAATAAGGATACTCCAATAGTATGATACAGGTAAACGACCAATATCTCAAACATGTCGAGGTTAATAACCCTGAACTACTTGAGATTCTAGAACAGTACTCCAAGTTACATACCACAGAAGGTTTTGAAGAAAACTGTCACTTGAATTCTGCTCAACATATTCGACAACGCGCATACTATGTGGGCGAAGATCATAAGAATGAAATTGTTGGTAAGGGAAACAAACACGAAGGGTTTCCGGACGAACTAGTTGGATACAACTTCAAACTTTCTGAGAAAGCGCATAAGATGTTTGCACCGGATGCAGATCCAGTTTTCAAACGTGATATGACTCTACATCTCCGTGACCTAAACGATAAGATGATGAACTTCTTGTCCGTTAAACACAATGCACTTGCAGCAGTATATCCGCCTGGCGGATTCATCTCGTGGCACAACAATGCAAATGCACCTGGCTTTAACTTAATCTTCTCCTACTCAGAAGACGGTTCTGGTTACTTCGAATACATCCACCCTGAGACTAAAGAAGTCATTCGTTGTCAAGATGAATCGGGTAAGTGGACTTGTAAGGCAGCGTACTTCGGTCACTACGGTGAAGAAGATAAGGTTATGTACCATGCTGCGTCTACAGAAGACTGGCGTTGTACTGTATCATATGTCTTTGATCGAACAGAAGCGTCTATAGACTTCCGTGAAATGGTCGTGACAGATATTGAATCTGCGGAATAGTAAAATATATCAAAACTAGAACCTTAAAGTGTTATAAATAGAGGAAGACAATCTATAAACAGTTTAAGGTTCTAGAGAATATGGCAATTTACGAAGATTTTACAATTGATCAAGGTGCGGATGTAGCTCTACAAATAGAGTTAGTCAACCCTGATGGGTCAACAAAAGACCTTACCGGATATTCTGTTGCTGCTAAAATGAAGAAGACCTTCAAAAGCGAAGCGAATAATACTCTAGATTTCACCGCTATCGTCGCACAACCTTCGGTAGATGGTATCGTCACTATATCCCTCAATAACGTTCAGACAGATACTTTAGCTACTCGTGGTAGATATGTCTATGATGTCGAAATTAGTTATGTAGACGAAGACGAAAATACTATCATAGAACGAATTCTAGAAGGTAAGATTAAAGTCAATCCTTCGGTAACAAGGTAAGATTATGCCTATTCGAAAGGTCGGTGGTATTACAACCTCTCTTACTGGAAGCAGTAATTCCGGTACTACTAAAATAAAACGAGTCACTGTGGGTCGTCCAGTAACTCGTGTCCAGTCAAGTAGAGAAATCAAAACCTTTGACGGTCTTGGGGATATCCCGAACATATCAGAGTTGCAACTCGGTGAGTTGGGTATCAACACGGTTGACGGAAAACTATACTTAAAGAAAATTTACGACAACGGTATCGAAGCTGTTGTTGAGGTAGGTAAGCACACCCTCGCGGATGAACTATCTGCATCCACTACCTTTAATTCATACATTTACACTTCTGACGGAACATTAGAAGTGATCAGCGGAGAAGATGATCTAGGTAATTCACTCTCTTACGACCCGAATCCAGACTCCCCGTCAAGGATTCAAATATACCTCAACGGAGTTTTACTCCAACCAGAAATAGATTATACTGCTACTGGTGGGGATATTATCACCCTAACATCTTCTGTAGATGCGGAACAAGTTGTTCAGGTTGCGGCCTACAACTCAACAGGCATTTCTTTTGGAAACGACATCATCCTAGATGATCACTACTCATTTACAGTAGGCACAAACGAGGAAACCAGATTTTATCATAACGGGATCGACACCATTATTAAACATATGGGGTTCGATGATAGTAAATTTAAGATACAATATCTTAGTGATGATAAATTCGTAATGGACGACTCAGGTGTTCAACTTCTTGGACACTACACTTTAAACAGCGAAACTATATCAACTCAATCTGATTTAGACCAGATTAACACTAGACTTGACTCTCTAGACAGTGATATCCAAGAAATTAAGTCTATATTAGTAGGACTGTTACAAAATTAATTATCAAGTCAGGTTTCGTTTAGTTATAAATATAATCGTTCATTCACTATTATAAAGAACTACTCAACTATGATCAATAATAAATCTTTTAATCGGGTGCTTGCAGAAAGTCTATTCAACTTAGCGAAAGCTAAGCAAGTAGAAGTAACGGAAACCCCTGGCAAGGAGACGATTCTTTTTGATCTTATTGAGGGAACCTCATCATCTACGTCAGATCGCTCAGTGATTCCAGAAGCACAATCTATCATTGCAGTTGGCGACACAGCACTGTTCACCTTGAACGGATCACCTACACGAGATGATTTGATCGACGTGTGGGTAAACGATGTTCTTCAGCATCCTGAAGAGATCTACGAAACTATTGATAATACTATACAGTTTTTTGAAATCCCTCCGAAAGGAACGGACATCTACATTAAATTTCGTTAGTATATTATTAAACGTTTAAATTATAAAACACAACCAATAAACTCAAACCTAGGAGATACACCTAATGGCATTTAGGCAGATTAAATCCCCCGCATTAGCGGATAAAGCAGTACTTAATACCAAACTGGACGAAAGTGCAGTACAGGGTCAAGCCACCCTAACAGGTATGATAAACCCAGCGGATTGTTTCACCCTTCTCTATGATGTCGGTACAGACTCATTGAAGAAGATTGGCGCAGATGCATTCTTCGCATCATTCTCAACAGATGATTTGCAAGAAGGTGATTCACAATACTTTACGCCTGCACGTGCACAATCAGCAGTTGCTCCGGATATCGCAGCTGCGGTACTTACGGAAACTAACCGTGCTTCGGCAGCAGAGACTCTACTTCAGAGCAACATTCAAGCTGAAACTTCAGCTCGCACTCAAGCAGATATCACTCTACAATCTAACATTACCGCAGAAGAAACTCGTGCTAAGTTGCGTGAAGATTCTATCGAAGCATCTTCTCAAACTGCTGACACTGCTCTTTCTGGTCGTCTTGACGACATTCTAAGCAATACTGATTCTGCTGCTATCGATTCGTTCGTAGAAGTAATCACTGCTTTCCAGAGTGCTGACTCAGTACTAACTGCATCAACAATCGCTAACTCATCTGCAATCACTTCAGAAGTTAACCGTGCGACTGGTGTAGAAACTGCAAATGCTAGTGCAATCAGTGTTGAAACTGCTCGTGCAACAGCTGCAGAAGTTGCTCTTGCTTCTCTACTTAGCGCAGAAGAAGTTGCTCGTATCGCTGCTGACGCTGCGTTAACTGCTCGTGTTTCAACTGAAGAAGGTCTTTCGGTATCACTTCAGTCACAGATTACTACAGAAGCTGCTCGTGCAGCTGCGGCAGAAGGTGTTAACTCATCTGCAATCGCATCTGAAGTTACTCGTGCTACTGGCGCAGAAGCTGCAAACGCATCTAACCTAACAGACGAAATCAATGCTCGTGCTGTTGCTGATACTCAAGTACGTGTTGATCTAAACGCTGCTATCGTATCTGGTGATAACGCTGCTAAAGCTCACGCTGATGCCGCAGACGCACTTCTAATGGGTGACGCAACTATCGACGGTACTCCATCGAATAGTGTTGCTGAACGTATCGAATCTGCTAAGACTGGCGCTGTATCTGAAGCTGCTATTGACGCTGCTGAGAAAGTTGCTGTTGAAACTACAAACCGTCTTCTTGCTGAAGCGCAGTTCCAGACTCAGATCACTGCTAATGATGGTGACATCACTGCACTACAAGCTGCTGATACAGCAGAAGCTTCTGCTCGTACCACTGGCGATGCTGGTCTACAGTCACAAATTGACTTCATCACTAACAACACTGATTCTGCTGCTCTAGACTCACTAACAGAAATCGTTGCTGCATTCCAAAATGCTGATAGCGACATGTCTGCTCTTGTTGGTTCTAACACTGCTGCAATCTCTACTGAGAAAGCACGTGCAGAAGGTATTGAGTCGGCTCTATCGACAGCAATCTCTACTGAAGCATCAACTCGTGGAACTGCTGACCAAGGTCTACAGTCACAGATTACTGCTGAAGAAACTGCTCGTATCGCTGCTGACGCTACAACTCTTGCATCTGCAAAGTCTTACACAGACGCAGAAGCAGACTCACATCAAGCAGCTGCTCAGTCACACGCTGATGCACAAGATACTGCACTAGTCGGTGACGCATCTGTAAACGGTACTTCTGGTAACACTATTACTGCTCGTATCGCAACTGCTAAAGCATTAGCATTTGGTTACACAGATACTCAAGTTACTGCTGAAGCTGCTTCTCGTACTGCTGCTGATACCGCACAATCTCTACGTACTACAGTACTAGAATCAGATATGGACGATGTCGAAGCACTTGCTGCTCAAAACGAAATCGATCTACGTGCAGAAGAAGTTGCTCGTACTACTGGTGATGCTGGACTACAAGGTCAAATCACCGCAGAAGCGACTACTCGTGCTGCTGCCGATACTGCTCTAACATCTAGTCTAGCGACTGAAGTTGCTCGTGCTCAAGGTGTTGAATCAACTAATGCTGCTGCTGTCGTTACTGAACGTCAACGTGCAGAAGCGGTTGAAGCTGGTCTACGTACAGATGCTAACACTAACACAGTAAATATCTCATCTAACTTGGGTGCTATTAATGTTGAACGTACTCGTGCATTGGGTGCTGAACTTGCTCTTGAACTCTCGATCGGTGATGAATATGATCGTGCAGTGGCTGCGGAAGGCGTACTAACTACTGGTTTGAACACTCTTTCTGGTACAGTAAGCAATATCCTTTCTAACACTGACTCTTCTGCTCTAGACTCACTAACAGAAATCGTTGGTGCTTTCCAGAATGCTGACTCGGATCTATCTGGTATTATCACTGCTAACTCTGGTCGTTTGACTAGCGTTGAAGGTCGTGCACTAACTCTAGAAACAGAAATGGACGCGGTCGAAGGTCGTGCTACTGCTGTTGAAGGTCGTGCTACTGCACTTGAGACAGAACAGGGTCTACAAGCTGCTCGTATCACAGCTAGCGAATCTGACGTTTCTGGTCTAGAAACTAAGTTGGGTGACGGTGTATTTGACACTACTTCTCAATCTATCACTGGTGCAATCGGTGAACTTCACACAGAAGCAACTGCTAACACTTCTGGTCTTGTATCTGCTGTTGCTCGTGCTGACGCTGATAGTGATGCACTTGCATCAGAAATCGTATCACGAACTGCTGCTGACACATCTATCCGTACAGATATCGCAAGCTATCGTTCAACTGACACTGCTGACTACATCGCACGTGATGGTGTTGTTCTTGCATCTGCACAGACTTACGCAGAAACTGAAGCAAATGACGCAGAAGCTGCTGCTAAGACTTACGCAGACGGAATCGTTGCTAGTGAAGCAACTCTACGTGACAACGCTGACATCGTACTTGCTGGTCAGATCACTTCTGAAGCGACTGCTCGTATTACTGCCGATAATCAACTAGATTCTCGTGCTACAGTCCTAGAAGGCGAAATGTCTGCAACTCAACTTGCTGCTGGCGTAAATGCTGATGGAACATATGCTGCTCCATCAGGTACTAACTACATTGATCTATCTACATCTCTAGCAGATGCAGACAAGAAGTTAGACACCGCAATCAAGTCTGCTGACACTGCTCGTATCGCTGGTGACACTAACTTGCAATCACAGATGACTGCCGAAGTTGCTCGTGCAACTGCTGCTGAAGGTTTACTATCTACTAACCTAACTGCTGAATCTACTCGTGCAACTGCTGCTGAAGCTGCTAACGGTGTATTGATCGTTGCTAACGCAACTGCAATCGCAGCTGAAGCGTCACGTGCTCAAACAATAGAAGGTGATCTACAAACTCAGCTCAACTTCTTTGTTTCTAACACTGATTCTGCTTCACTAGATTCACTAACAGAAATCGTTACTGCATTCCAAAATGCAGATGGTACTCTAACTGGTCTGATCACTCAGAACCAAGTAGACATTACTACTAACGCAACTGGTTTAGGTAATGAAATCTCAGCTCGAATTGCAGGTGATACTGCGGTACGTGGTGAATTTGCTGCTGCTGATGCTGTTCTACTAACTCAAGTAGATGCTCGAATCAAGAAAGCTGGTGACTTTATGTCTGGTGACCTAGCAATGTCTGGAAACAAGGTTTCTAATATTGCTGACGGTACAGACGCTGCTGACGCGACTAACAAAGGTCAGTTGGATACAGGTCTTGCTGCACAACATATCTCTCAGTTCTCATCTACTGATCTTTCAGAAGGTAATAATCAGTTCTTCACTCCACTACGTGCTCGTGCCTCTATCTCGGTAACTGACGTTTCGGGTGAAGGTAAAGTATCTTTTGACCCATCAACTGGTGTTATTGCTGCTGATACTGCTAAATCGTTTGTCGAGATGACTGATGTTGTAGATACAGACCTAGTCAATAAGGAAGGTTTTGTTGCTCGTGTTAAGACTGATGGTACAGCTATCGAACTAGTAGATCCTAAAGAATTGCAGTTTAACAATGCAAAACGTCAGGTTATTGCTGGTGACGGTGCACAGACTACTTTCGCACTAGACTTCTACACAGCAGAATCTAACGCAATGGTATTTGTTGGTGGTGTTATTCAGGATCCATCTGCTCACTATACAATTGATGCTGTTAACCAACAGATCACTTTCAACGCATCTATCCCAGTTGGTACTCAGGCGGTTGTAATCGCTCAGTCTACTAACTCTGTTGGTGTACTAGATCCTAAGTCTGTTGGTCTAGAGACTCTTGCTGATAACATTAAGGTATTTGAACAAGGTACTGACGTTATTGCTGGAACTTCTATGACAGTCGTTTCTTCATTCAACAAAGCACTATACCGTTCTGCTAAGTACGTAGTAACTGTAGAAAGCAATGGTCAGTTCGAAACTCGCGAATGTCTAGTTATTCACGATGGAACAAATGCTTATATTACTGAATATGGTATCATCTTCACAGGTTCTGATCTGTTAGGTGACACTGATGTTCGTATCAGTGGTTCAAGTGTAGAACTTATGTACACATCAGTTAGCGCTGGTTCAGTAGTATCTGTAGCTGCTTCATACGTCGATTGTTAATCTAAAAGTACCAAATGGGGGGGTGGGAAACCACCTCCTTTCAATCAATAATTCTAAAAGGTAATAGAATAATGAGCTTTAACAAAAAATTTAGAATACAAAATGGTGCGGACATTACTGGTAGCGTATACGTAGGCAACCAGTTAGTAATCGACTCTGACGGTAAAATCTCTCTAGCATCAGTAACTGACGCAGTTTCATCTGCTGTATCTTCGGATATTGCTTCACTGCAATCGCAGATCACTGCAATGTTAGGAACTTCACCAGAATCTTTGGACACGTTACAAGAAATTGTTTCTACTTTCCAAAGTGCTGATGGAGATCTACAAACTTTAATCACGAACACTTCTTCTGCCGTTGCATCTTTACAATCTACTATGGGGTCAGGTTCTTTAGATACTGACGCTAGTACTATTGTTGGTGCCGTCAATGAACTTCATACATCAGTATTAAATATTCCTGCTGGCCCAACTGGCCCAACAGGCCCTGCTGGTGCAGAAGGTCAACAAGGTATCCAAGGTATCCAAGGTATCGCAGGCCCTGATGGTGCACAAGGACTACAAGGCATACACGGTGTTCAAGGTATTCAAGGCGAAACTGGAACTCCCTTTGATGTACAGGGCAATCTGATTGTTGCAGGAAAATTAACTTCTGACAAAAAGACCAGTGTTACTGCAACATCTACGACTGTAGTAAAAGGTACTCACCTCTATGTTAGTGCATCGGGACAAACAATTACGTTACCTGCTTCTCCGGTAATGGGAGATTCTGCACACATAACTGTAGGTGAATTTGCAGATACAGTTGTAGCTGGAAATGGCGAAAAGATTATGGGCGATGCGTCTAATTTCACAATGGACGCGGCTTGTCTTTCAATTAACTTCGTATATACTGAAGTTGCTAAAGGGTGGGTGATGTCATGAGTAATTTTTCGGACTTCATCGGAAGTAGCGGCGGTGGCGGTGGCGGTTCTCAAGTCAACGATGCTAAGTATATTGTTAACGACGTTAACTTGATTGTAACAGCAGATGGCGAACACTGGCAGAAGTCGGGTGTTACAAACTCGAACACCGTTACCTATCCCGATGCTTCTACTGCTGCTGGCCCCATTGGTACTGCTACAGATGCAGAAGTGATTTTACCAGACACTCACGATCGTCCCATCGCTGGGCAATCGACTACTAACGGAAAATGGCTTTGGTACACAAATGCGTCAGGATCGATGCAAATCCGAGCAACTCGGTTGGATGGTACAGGTTCATCGGTTGAGGCATATAATGGCCCCGACTATGCAAACATGAATGGTCGGCTCTTCATACACGCGGATGGTGATGGTTACATGTACACATTGCATGCTCACGGTTATGGAAACGGTTTCCAATCAAGATACCACCAGATAAGACGTTACACTATTAATCAAAGTACTGGTCAGCTGACCCATAATGGTAACGTTGGGGGAAGCCATCTAGATTTTGGGCCCCATTGGTGCTATGGCCTCATGTCAAATGATATTGTCGGCCGAGACTCATACTTTCGTGTAATGGCTCAAGCCCAGGATGGTTCGCAGAGATCATTTTATGTGAATAAAAGCACCGGCGCTATGGGTGTTGAAAGAACCTTCTACACCGCAGATAGTGGTGTAAAAATGCCCGGTGATATTGCGAGCGTTCATGAATTTAACGGAGAAATTTGGATAAAAGGCTTTGATGGGTACATGTACGTTTGGAATTCAGGACTTACAACCTTCCGGATAAAAGTTGATGTAGGTACTTCGGGTTCGTTCTTCTCAAAGACTGACAGTATTAGCTCACAGGCATTGGAAACTGATACATACGCTTCTATGCCTAACGGCAGTGTTAGCGGTGTTCATAACTATCAGCGTATGTATGAGATGACCACTAATGGTTATAAAAACCACCCGCCAACCACAATTATTGGAATTCAGAATAATCAGACTGAAAGTGCAGGCGTTAACTTATATATGAGGATAAAGTAATGTATAACGAAGATTTACCGGCAAACAACCTTACCCCAGAGCAACAAGCGGAAAATGATATCAGTGTTGGACGCTTTTGGCGAGATCAGGAACTAAAAAACAGCGACTGGATTGCAGCCATACCAGATCATGGATTACATGCTGATTACATGACCTACCGTACAGCTCTACGTAACTGGCCTTCAACCGAAGACTTCCCAGCTACTAAACCAGAAATGTAATACTAAAATGAAAGAGGTGGGAAACCACCTCTTTTCATAACATTTAAAAATAAGGAAAAAAGTATGAGTAATTTTTCAGACTTTATTAGTAGTAGCAGCGATGATAGCACAACTGCTGGAAGTACACCGTTAAATGGATTGACTATTTTTTCATCGGATCAACCAGAATTCGTAGTTACGGAATCAGGAGAGCACTATGTAAAAACTGGTGTTACCAGTGATAATTTCACTGATTACCCAGATCAAGTTATAAAAGGATTTTCGAAAACTTCCACCCCAGAAGTTGGTGAAGGCTCAAATTTTGGTACAATCTACGGTAATCGAAAATACACTTTTAGAAAGCATGGGCAGTATTTAAGCTACCTATTTAACTGGAATGGCACTACGGGAGATCTTTACACATCTTCTCCTAATGGTTCAAACAATAATGGTTCGGTTGACTATAACTGGCGTTGGAATAGTATCTCTACCCATAATAACACAAGGACGTTTGGATTTAGAGACAACTATGTAGATTACATGACTCATACAGATTCTTGGGGAAGCGTCAGCAAGTATAACTATTATACTGGAGTATCTTTTACTCAAGGATTTTATGATCACGAACTTGCTTATGACCAAGATAGTCAGAGAGTCTACGCATATACCTATAGTCTTGATAGAATGGTAGTATTTAACGTATCAGGTACACCATATGTGGAAGCGAACTACACCTTTGGTCGTCCTACAGATAATAGTTTCACTTCTTGCACAGGAATGTCTTACGGCGATGGAGCTTTGCATTTCTGTGGCCAAAATGATGTTTTGGGCGGTAATATGATCTCGAAAGTCCCCATCACTGGTGGTGGCGACACTTCTAAAACATGGGGAGCAGGCGGGACTGTAACCGTAGGACTAAAAAGATATGAATCGACTATAGGGGTGTCTGCTCATTTGGTTCAGTGGAGTCACTTTGATACAACTACTGGGAAAGATGTGTATTGTGGATTTCATGCCACTCAAGATGGATTGAAGTTCTTTGCCGAAGGATTGACATGGGACTCTGGTACTACTCGTCAGTATATGACTCACGGTCAGTCAGGATCACCAACACTATATAAGAGGATCAAGTAATGAACCAGCAAATCGATAATTCTAACTTGGTAGGAAAAGAGTGGCGTGATGCCGAACTTAATAATACTGACTGGGTCTCGATGATCCCAGATCATCCCCAGCACGAATCCTATAAGAAATATAGACAGGAACTTCGCGACTGGCCAGTCTGGGTTGAAGATGTAGTAGACTCAGAAGGTATTATTGTACAACATGGTGAACATCCTAACGGATACCCATCTACTAAACCAGAAATGTAACCCTTATAAATACGGGGGTGGGAAACCACCTCCATACAATTACTTCTAAAAGGTAATAGAATAATGAGCTTTAACAAAAAATTTAGAATACAAAATGGTGCAGATATCACAGGTCAAGTATTCGTAGGCAATCAGTTAGTAATTGATGCAGACGGTACAATACTTCTTCCTGCAATCACTGATGCAGTCGCAGCAGCGGTTGCTTCAGATATCTTTACTCTACAGACACAAGTAGATGCCATTCTTGGTAGTTCTCCAGAAACTTTAGATACACTTCAAGAAATCGTTGCTACCTTTTCATCGGCAGACGGCGATCTACAAACTTTAATCACTAACACTTCTTCGGCAGTCTCTACTTTACAGGCTACCGTAGGTTCAGGTGCTTTGTCAACTAGTTCAAATACTCTAGTTGCAGCGGTTAACGAAATCCACACTTCGGTTCAGAATATTCCTGCTGGCCCTACTGGTGCTACTGGCCCACAAGGTATTCAGGGTGTTAAAGGCGATACTGGAGCTACAGGTGCTGCTGGCCCAACTGGTCAAACAGGTACTCAAGGCCCATCAGGTCAAACAGGTGCACAGGGTGCAACTGGCGCCACAGGAACTACGTCAGGTACTCCTAGTGATGTACAACTGTCTAGTCTGTACAACAACGGCAACAATGTTAGCGGTTCGTTCACAGCAACAGGTGACATCACTGCATACTCTGACAGATCTTTGAAAGAGAATATCGAAGTTATTGCTAACCCTCTTGAAGTACTGAAAGGTATGAGAGGTGTAACATATAACCGTATCGATATGAACGGTAGAGAGCAGGTAGGTGTTATTGCACAAGAAGTTGAAGCAGTTCTGCCTCAAGTTGTTCATACTGATGGAAATGGAATCAAACATGTTGCTTATGGTAACATAGTTGCTTTGTTGATAGAAGCAGTAAAAGATCTTCAGGGGCAGGTTGAGGAGATGAAAGATGGCTCTTCAAAGTAGTGGTGCGATATCAATCGGGAGTCTTCGTAGTGAGTATAGTGACGACGGTTCTTCATCTTTAAGCGAGTTTTATCGTGGCGGTTCTAGAGTAGTTTCTTCAGTTACTGTATCAGTAGCAACACCTTACAGTTACTACACTACTTCGTATGAGAATCAGACTACATATACTTCACAGGCTCAGACATCTTACAGTACGCATGGTGAGTATGGGTGGGATAACTACAGTGGTGCTCAGACCTTCTGGTATGGTAGTGCGAATAACGCAAGGTACTTTATCATTTGGGCAGGTTCGTACAAGCGTTACCTTTCTTCGTACTTCACATCGTATGCTCACGCTGATGGTTGGACATATAGTCTACAGAGTGTAATGTACGTAATTGGAGCGGACATATATATTGGTGACGTTTACAGAACACGGCAGGTAGCAACTACTACCTATATACAAGTACCAACAACAGTTCAGGTTGCGGTTCAGAACGGCCCGTACACCGGATATAACTATAGTAACCAATCCGAAAACCGAAATACAGGTGTGCCACAAACAGGTACTCTATCATTATCAAACTTTTATGGAGGACATAACTAATGTCTTTGCAACACACTAGCGAAATCAAAAGAATTGAAGTGCTACCAACTTTAGGCGAATTTACTAATGTCATAAAGAGAGTAGTCCTAGAAGTAACTTTCACTGACCCTGATCTGGCACATCCAGTAGAGTCTAAAACAATGATGGTATCAGTATTATCATCCGAAGACATGTCAGATTTTGTTCAAATCTCTGATGTAACAGAATCTCAGATCATAAAGTGGACGTTTGACTACCACGGCGGAGAAGAGAAATTTGTTGAAATGACTTCTAAACAGCATGGTGAAGAATTGGCTCGTCGAGTTGAATCTTACGGTCTAAAGAAGTTCGACTTAGATTCACAATCAATTGTCGATGTCGCTGACGAATATGACGACTTTTTAAACTAGTATAAATAGTAATATTGGGAAATATAGTAACCTTTAATTTCCCTTTTTAAACTTATCCCTCAGTCCATAATGGGCTGGGGGGTATTAAAAATACGTTCTGGTCTTCAGAGCATATTACAAACTGAGAATAGAGTCCTTCTATTCTCATTCAATCGGGAGTGGAATCACTCCACCTCTCATATTATAATTCTAAGGTGTACAAATGAGTACTAATAAGAAATTTAGAATACAAAATGGCGTCGACATTACTGGTGAAGTAGTAGTCGGTGGTCAGATTGTAATTACCGCCGAAGGCAAGATTAATCTACCCGCACTACCTGATGATTTGCAATCTGCAAGTTCAGCTGATATAACAGCACTTCAGGCGCAAGTAGATGCGATCCTTGGTTCTTCTCCGGAAAGCTTGGATACTCTCCAAGAAATCGTTTCACTAATTCAAAGCGAAGACGGTAGCATACAAAATTTAATCACAAACAATTCCACCGCTATTACTGCATTGCAGACTCAACTCAACCAGGCGATGTATCTCAAATCCGACAAAACAGTTAACTTTAATATCTCAGGTTCCGCTTCTAGCGGAAGTCCGGTTATTATAAATGAAGATGGTACTATTACTGCTATTGGCGAGTCCATTCCTGTTGCAGAACTTTCCGAGCTGGTAACCTCAGATACGATGGAGATAACTAACCAAGTAGTGCATTGGGAAAATGTCTCTAATATGACTGGTGACTATGCTAATAATAGTCACTATTCTTATCAACGTCAGATGCTTACGGCAGAACCTGTACAGATATCTAATGATGTAAATGGAAACGAAAGATTCCTACACGCATTTACCGAAGGTGATAAGACCCATTTGGCGGTATATGCCGTTATAGATGGTGTGTTGACATTTGTATCTAGAAGTGTGTCTCATCTAAGTCCAGGCTGGATTCAGGACATGGCATATAACAGCACTTCTGATAAAGTACTGGCAATAGGTAGAAATCACCACACGAGCAAAATGCTTTACACTGGTGTGACCGTATCTGAGTCGGGAGTTATCCAATTAAGTAATTCAATGTACTCAACTCAAAACAGGACTCAGTTCACCCGTACTGGTAATAGTGTAATTGTAGAACCTATTGCTGATAGATTTGTATGTGTTAGTTTGGACAGTGAGGATTACTATACCGTTATAGATCAGATCAATGTCACGCTTGGTGCCGAGACATATATCTCGTTAGAGAAAACGCAACAGATATATTCCTCTGGAGTGACTAAAACTCCTAATACAAATGGAGGCAAACTTTTCTCAGCGGCCAGTTCGATCGGCGGCGGAAACTCTATTTATTTTGGTGGTAACGACACGCTTCGGATGACTCAAGACAATAATAATGATGGTGATCCCGCTTGGAAACAAAGATACATTTACACGTACGGTGCAAAGGCTGGTGTGATCACGTGGAACTCGTCTACTCAAGAGTTTAATGACTTCAATGGTAGATGGACTCAGATCGACGGTGGTGTTGGAATAGACCATGTCGCTGGAATTACTGTGGGTTCCGATGGTAGTATACACATGATAGGTTTCAAAGGAAGTCCTCTCAGTGGTTCCGCTGATAATAATTTGGATAATATGGTCATCGTTAATGGACTTACCAACTTAAATTATTCCCATCCATTAACTCTAGGAACTAATACTCCTAGTGCATCAGAATCGATGTTTGTCGACGGAAATGCAAAAAGCCCTCGTTGGTTTGCTTCCGAATTCCACGGTAGTACATTTGCCCGATTGTCTGATGGTTCATTCGTTATATCTTTTGCTTACCATAATGAAAACGTATCTATCGCAACAATTAGTGCAGAAGGTGTTGTTACTGGTGTTGTAGATACTGGTTATGCGGTTGGTTCAGGACATGATAATAAACAGTGGTACCCTTCGGATATACAGTCTAAGTCATTCGTAACATCTGATGATGAAATGTATCACATCATAGCGAGAAGCGGATATAATTCGTCTTCTACTGATGGTAACCCACTAACTGGTTGGGCAACTCATAAACTTGGTTCCACGATTCCAGACCCTTCTCTATACCTAGGTATCGCACAAGGTGGTGGTGACGTTGTTGTTTCTGGTGGTATTGCGACCAATTTGTCTGGTCTTACTCCATCAACAGTTTACTACGTACAGTCTGACGGTTCTTTGTCGACTACTGTAACAAACATTAAAGCTGGTGTTGCAATTAGTGAAACTGCGATTTTGGTATCTGATAATCTAGACGATGCTAAACAAGACCTATCTTCGTATGCAACTAAACTATATGTTGACTCTAATGTTGCTGGTGGTGTTGCTGGTGTTGATCTTTCTGGTTACACTGATACTTCAGGTATGACTTCAGCGATTGCAACTGCACAGTCTGCCGCTGAAGTAACTGCTGCTGCTGATGCAACTAGTAAAGCAGATGCCGCACAAGCTTCCGCAATCGCTGCTGCTGGAACTGCCGCAACACAAGCAATCGCTGATACCATTGATGCTGCCCCTGCCGCACTAGACACTCTTAACGAGTTAGCTGCTGCTCTAGGTGATGATGCAAACTTCGCATCTACTGTTACTGCATCTATCGCAACTAAAGTTGGTATAGCTGAAGTTGATGTTCGAATGGAACCAATCAAGCAACTAGCAGAATCTGCGCTACAACCAGCAGACCTTGGTGATGGTATTTCTGCTGTAACAGGTAATGGAATTATAGACGCATCTAGTATTGACGGTTCAGCATTTACTTCTGTAGGGCCTGCTGGTTCTGGTGAAATCTATGAACAAGTACAATATCCACTAGGTCTAGTGAGTGACGATAACCATGTCGCAACCTTGTCTTGGAATGACAGCGCTGCCGATCTTTGGGTCATTGTACATACCAAAATCGGAACTCACGTTAAAAGCTTTAAAGTTTCTGACGCAGGCGAAAATGCTACTTGGGGAGGAGGTCACCTATCTCATATATCTCTAGAAGACAATATAATTTGTGTCAGTAGATCAGAAGGTTATGTGAAAGTCTATGATATTGCTAATATTGCGGATGCAGATCATGGTCTTATCGCTCACATCGCCGACCCCTCTCTCCGAAAAACTTTCTACATCGGTGATAATAAGTTAGTTTCTACGGCATCAGCTTACTGGTATACTCAGGATTCTGTGAAGTGGTATGACCTATTAACTTCATCTGTTATCCACACCGAAACCGTTTCTCAAAGCAGCGAGGTCGGTCTTTTTGGAAGAACCTTTGTAGCCAGAACCCAGAAACAGCTCCATATGTGGGATGTAGACACTTATGCGTATAGTAGCTTACACCCGTCACATGATGGTGAATCATCTACAGACGATGATAGGTCTGTCTATGGTACTCGAGCTGTAATTTCTGGTGACAACATAGTATTTGCTTCTATAGATATGGATAACGGTAACTCACCCGTAATGCACTTATTCAACAAGTCGGACTTGTCATACGTTAGAACATTTGACCCGATTGTACAGGATGACCCTGACAGCACTTACTCGATTAGTATACCTACTGATGGTGGGAATAAAGGTATAGGGATTGGTGCACAAATCGTAGGAGATCATGTCCTACTAGCAATGTCATCTAACCACGTATCAACTGGTTCTGCCTTTTGGGGAGCTTACATTGGAATATGGAAACTTTCTACAGGTGAATTCGTCAAATTGGCATACGCTGGCGAAATCACAAAGTTTAGCACCTTAAATTTGGCAGTAAGTAACGAAAATCTTTTCCTTGGTACCGCTGGCACCGCTCAAGGCCTTGTAAGTTGTCTTTACCATCTAACTATACCTGTTGTCGTAGGCGCTACTACTTACAGTATCGATACTTCTACTATTGCTACTAAAGCATATGTTGACTCTGGTGTTGCTGGTGTAGATCTTTCTGGTTACAGTGATACTACACAGATGGATTCTGCAATTGCTGTTGAAACTGCTGCTAGAACTGCTGCTATTGCTGCAATTCCTTCTACAGATTTGACTCCGTACTCAACTACTGCACAGATGGACTCATCTATTGCAACTGCTAAAACAGAAGCACAGACATATGCAGACCAAGTTGTTGCATCGACTATTGATGCTGCTCCTGCTGCATTGGATACGTTGAATGAACTAGCTGCTGCTTTGGGTGACGATGCAAACTTTGCATCAACAGTAACCGCAAGTCTTGCTACTAAAGCAGACGCTGTTGCAACTGCTGCATCTATCGCATCTAAAGTTGGTCTAAGTGAAGTAGATACATTACTGCAACCTGTTAAGGAATTAGCAGAATCTGCACTCCAAGTATCAGATCTAGGTGAGGGATTCTCTCCATCATTTACTTCTACTGTAGACTGGTCGGTATTAAGTTCGGATAGTTTTGGAACTCTTCAATGGCCTGGTGGTAATGCGCCAATTAACGTGTATAATATGGCATTGAACTCGACACACATTGTTTATTCTCACGATAATGGCTGGACGGCCGGGGGACAAGATACATGGATAACAGTTTTCCTAAGAGATGGTACCTTTGTGAAAGATTGGCAGATTGGTACTGATGTCCAGATTCGAGACTCTACTCTGCGACTTAACGATACCCACCTAGCATATGTCCAACGTCAAGATACAGGGACTGGCGGTGGAACTACAGTATATCTCATGGAAAACATAGCAGACAATGATCACGGTCTGGTAGGAACTCTATCAGGTGTACATTTAGCAACAGTCGCTATACCTTACGGTAATAAGTTGATTGTTGGTAAAAAAGGTGCTGATACACCGTCTTACGAAAGATCCGCTAAGACTTTCTCAATTTATGACATGGACAATCTTAATACGGGAAGCGAACTTAATACATACACTGTTTCCGGTAAAGGTTCTCATGATGCTACTATCTCTGGAGACTCTCTCTATATTACAGCATATAATATAGATGACGAATGGGGGGTCGAAGACGGTGATGTTATAGTATTGGATTTGTCAAGCTTCACTCCAACCTCTACGATTTCGGGTGCAGGTGGTCATATTGGTAATACCAATGGAGACGTGTTTATTTCTCAGTTCAGTAACGGACGGCCGACCGCTTTTGATGTGTATAGTGTTTCTACGGGAGAATTTCTACGTACTCTAACTCATGACTCAGTGAGTGCAATAGGATCAACATTCCCCAGAAATTTCACTTTGGCTAGAAATGTTCAAATTGATGGTGATTTCGCATTTTACTATATTGCGCATGCTTTTACAGCAACGCCAGGATTGTCCCAAGTTGTTATCTGGAGAATATCGACTGGTGAAGTTGTAGATGTAGTAGAGGTAACTCCTGCAAGCGGCCCTTTAACTGGGATACCTTTATTTGCCATAAAAGATGGATTCGTAATCGCATCGGCAGTATCAAATAACTTCCCAAGATTTGGTTCTATTCCGCTAGTCCAAACGGCAAGTTATGGTGTAGATGACACACTATTTGCTACCAAAACATATGTTGATTCTGGTTACACTGATACTTCAGGTATGAATTCAGCGATTGCTGTTGAGACTGCTGCTAGAACTGCTGCTATCGCCGCAATTCCTGCAACTGACTTAACTCCATACTCAACTACTGCACAGATGGACTCATCTATTGCTGTTGAGACTGCTGCTAGAACTGCTGCTATCGCCGCAATTCCTGCAACTGACTTAACTCCATACTCAACTACTGCACAGATGGACTCATCTATTGCTGTTGAGACTTCATCTAG